>JAABUH010003840.1_pt1 | contig 12580 bp, 10 predicted proteins | sample 5559121 | NCBI WGS metagenome assembly JAABUH01 (sample SAMN10711871, study PRJNA513364) | rock metagenome | isolation source: Antarctica rocks | place: Antarctica: Victoria Land, Battleship Promontory nord | collected 2015-12-28 | reverse complement strand
CGCATCGACATCCAGACCGCCTGCCCATCGACCCGACAACCGGGCGGCCCCTGCTCCCGCGTGCGCAGCCCGGCTACTATCCCGGCTTCAGCACGCTGAGCCAGCAGGACGCCTGGGACGAGGCGACCCGCGCCGTGGTGCTCACCCGCGTCGAACGTATACCTCCGATCCGCTTCTTCGCGCCGGAAGAGGAGGCCTTGATGCGGGCCGTGCTCGACCGCGTCCTGCCGCAAGACGACCGCGACGAGGCGCACACGATCCCGCTCGTCAACTATATCGACGAGCGCCTGTACCACGGGCGCATCGACGGCTATCGCTACGCGGACATGCCGCCCGACGGCGAGGCGCATCGCCTGGGGCTGCGGGCGATCGACGCCATCGCGCGCCACCTGCACGACGCGCCGTTCGTCGCGCTTGGGCCGCGGGAGCAAGACGAGGTCCTGCGGACGCTGCACGACGGCGCGCCGCCCGCGGGTGAGGATACGTGGCGCCGTATGTCCGTCGCCCGCTACTGGTTACTGCTGGTGCAGGACGCCGCGGGGGCCTACTACGCGCATCCCTATGCGTGGGATGAGATCGGCTTCGGCGGTCCCGCGTATCCGCGCGGGTACATGCGCCTGGAGGGCGGGCAGCCGGAGCCCTGGGAAGTACGGGAGCGCCGTTACGCCTGGGCCCCGCCGCCGGCGGCGCTCTCCGGCGAGGATACGCCGCTGGCCGCGCCGCCGGGTCACGCGCCGGGCGGCCAGGGAGGGACGCACTAAGTGAGCCCGAACCCAACCTGCGACGGCAGCACAGGAGCACTGCGGCGCCACAGGACAAGTGCGGATCGTGTTCTTCCGACCGCAGTCGGCGTACGCTTCCATGCGACCGCAGTCGCAGGCCCAGTGGCGCGAATACGCGAATAAAGGAGGTGCCGCCATGAAAACACCGCTGTTTGGGGATGTGACGGGGCCGAAGCCCGGCGCGCACATGCTCGGGCCGATCCAGACGGTCGACGCCCCGATGCGCCGGTATCCCCACGACGAGGAGGTCGACGTTTGCATCGTCGGCGTCGGCTCGGCCGGAGGGGTGCTGCTGCAGCGGCTGGCCAGGGCCGGGTTCAGCGTGGTCGGGATCGAGGCCGGCCCATTTTGGGACACCGAGCGCGACTGGGTCAGCGACGAGGCCGGGTCGCACGCGCTCTACTGGAACAACCTGCGCATCACCGGCGGCGAGGACCCGTTGGCCCTGGGCGCCAACAACAGTGGCCGCGGCGTTGGCGGCGGCTCCGTCCACTGGGCCGGCTTCGCGCCGCGCTTCCACCCGTCGGACTTTCGTGTCTACACGGAGGACGGCGTCGGGGCCGACTGGCCCATCTCGTACCAGGACCTCAAGCCCTACTACGAGTTGCTGGAGAAGGAGATGCCGGTCTCGGGGCCGGCCTACTTCCCCTGGGGTGACCCGCATGGCTATCCCTACGGCCCGCACCCCACGACGGCGGTCGGCGACACGCTGATCGCGGGCTGTACCAGGCTCGGCCTGCGCGTGTCGGTCGGCGGCCCCGTGGCCATCAACGCCGGCTCGCACGGCGACCGCCCGCACTGCATCTACCGCGGCTTCTGCATCCAGGGCTGTAAGGCGGGCGCCAAGCAGAGCACGCTCATCAGCCACGTCCCCGACGCGATCCGCCACGGCGCGGAGATCCGCGACGACTGCATGGTCGCGCGCGTCAACGTGGGACCCGACGGGCTCGCCAGGGGCGTGACCTACTTTGACCGTGACAAAAACGAGCGCGCGTTGCGGGCGAAGCTGGTCATTGTGTGCGGCTACGCCATCGAGACGCCGCGCCTGCTGCTCAACTCGGCCTGCCCGGGCTTCGAGGAGGGGCTCGCCAACTCCAGCGGGACCGTCGGCAAGTACTTGATGGCGCAGGCGGGCAACGTGATCATGGGGCGCTTCCCCGAGTTGATCCGTATGTACAAGGGGCCACCGGCCCACGCGCTGACGGAAGAGTTCTACGAAACAGACCCCGCGCGCGGCTTCGCGCGCGGCTTCGCGGTGCAGACGGTGGGGCCGTTGCCGATCGCCTTTGCCAAGGGGATGGCGGTCGCCAAGGGCGCCTGGGGCTGGGGCCTGCGCCGCGTGATGATGGACTACAACCACTGGACGACCCTGGGCCTGCTCGGCGAGTTGCTGCCCTGGGAGGACAACCGGGTCGAGTTGGCCGACGAGCGCGATGAGTATGGCCTGCCCGTGGCCAGGGTCACGTTCAACCTGCGTGACAACGACAAGCGGCTGATCGCGTTCGGCCAGGACAAGGTCGAGGAGATCATGTGGGCGGCCGGGGCCGAGGAGGTCGTGCAGGAGGCGCGCTTCGCCCATTTGGTGGGCGGGGCGCGCATGGGCGCCGACCCCCGCGCCTCCGTCGTCGACGGCTTCGGTCAATCGCACGACATCGCCAACCTGTTTGTCTGCGACGGCAGCATCCTGCCCACGCAGGGCTCCGCCAACCCCGGTCTGACCATCCAGGCGCTGGCCGCGCGCACGGCCGATTATCTCATCACCGAGAAGGACAACGTGCTGGCCGGGCGGCGCGGGTCCGGCCGGACGATGCCGATCCGGCGCGAGCTTTCACCGCACGGTACAGCGGGGCGCGGCGTGCCGCGCTTCAAGGGCGCGTCCGGGGAGGCCCGCGTATGACACTCGGTGTCGAGCGCATCGCACGCCTCAAAGCGGCGCTACACGAGGCTAACCTGGACGCGCTGGTGTGCGCCCTCCCCACGAACGTACTATTGCTCTCTGGCTACTGGCCGGTTGTAGGCGCCTCCCTGGCCGTCGTGGCGCGCGATGGGCGCGTCGCCGTTCTAGCCCCGGACGACGAACGCGAGCTCGCCGAACGCGGATGGGCGCCCGACGTGCGCATGTTCCAGCCGGGCTCGTTGACGCGCCTCACGCGCCTCGTCGAGGTCGTGCGCGAGCCACTGGCCGTCCTCGCGGAGAGCATGGGGATCGCGGCGGGTCGCGTCGGGTACGAGGCCGGCGCGTTGGATGAGCCGGCCTCGTACGCGTCGATGGCCGCGTACGGGGCCGCCCTCCTTCCGTTGCTGGGCGAGGCGTTGCCGTGGGCGACGCCTACCCCCGCGGCCAACACCCTGGCGCGCCTCCGATCGACGCTGACCGGGGATGAGATCGACAAGGTGCGCGCGGCGTGTATCGTCGCGCGGTCGGCGTTCGCGCGCGGGGCGCACGGGCTGAGGGTTGGGCTCCGCGAGCCCGAGGCGGCGGCCCTGTTCCAGGCGCCGCTGGCCGTGGAGGGGCTCGCCCGCGCGGGAGTCGCGCGGGCGGGAGGCTTCGTCTATTGCATGTCGGGTCCCCATTCCGCGCTGGCTGGCGCCGCCTACGCGCGCACGCGGTCCCGGGCGCTCGACGCGGGCGACCTCGTGCTCGTGCATTGCAACTCCTTCGTCGACGGCTACTGGACCGACATCACGCGGACCTACTGCCTCGGGGCGCCGGACACGCGGCAACGGGAGATGTACGAGGCCGTGCTCGCGGCGCGGGCCGCCGCGCTTGATGCCGTCCGTCCGGGCACCCGCGCCGCCGACGTCGACGCGGCAGCCCGCGCCATCCTCGTGGAGCGCGGCTTTGGGCCAAATTTCACGCACGCGACAGGGCACGGCGTCGGCTTCTCCGCCATCAACGGCAACGCCCTGCCGCGCCTCCACCCTGCCTCGGACGACCAACTCGCGGCCGGCATGGTCTTCAACGTCGAGCCGGCGATCTACGTCGAGGGCTATGGCGGGGTGCGGCACTGCGACGTGGTGGTCGTCACCGCGCGCGGCGCGGAGGTCCTGACGCCGTTTCAAGCGGGTATTGAGTATATGACGATTGCCGGGAGCGCACAGTTCAAGGGAAGGTAACATGACCATCACCACCACACCTCCGTATCACTTCGGCGTCAGCGAGTTCACGACCTGGCCGTGGAGCTTCGAGCAGGATGTCGAGACCTACGCGCGGCTGGGGGTTGAGACGATCGAGGTCTGCGAGTTCAAGCTGGACGAGGACGAGGGGCGCGCGGCGGAGCAACTGGCGCTCGTCGGCGCGCACGGCCTGGCGATCAGTTCGGTGCAGCCCGCCGTCCGCACCCTCTACCCCAGCCAGACACAGCCCAACCCCAGGGATGTGCGGGCACGCGTGGCGCACTTCCGGGCCACGATTGAGCAGGTCGCCCCGTTCGCGCCCGCCGCCCCATTCGTCTGCAACACCGGCATTCCGCCGCACGGGAACATCCAGGAGGTCTACGACGCGTCCGTGGGCGAGTACCGCGCGTTAGCGGAGTTTGCACAGGAGCACGGAGTGCGCGTGGCGCTGGAGCCGCTCAACGCCGCGATCATGAACGTGGAGTCGGCGATTTGGACCCTGGCGCAGGCCATGCGGATCGTCGTGGCGGTCGACCACGACGCCTTCGGCATCTGTCTCGACGTGTGGAACATCTGGCAGAACGCGAACATCCTCGGTGAGATCGAGGCGTGCGGCGACCGCATCTTCGTGGTCCAACTCAGCGATTGGCGCACGCCGCGCTCGTTCGACGACCGCCTCATCGTGGGGCAGGGCGAGATTCCACTGTCGCCGCTCCTGCGTGCCATTCACACGGGCGGCTATCGCGGCGCCTACTCCGTGGAGATCTTTTCGCGCGATGTGCCCGACGCGCTCTGGGACGCCGACCTCTCGTGGGTCATCATTGAGAGCCGGGATGGTTTCGAGCGGGCGTGGCGCGAGGCGCTCGCGCCGGCAAGCTCCCCCCGGTCCCACTCGTGAGCGGTCAGGAGGGCCGCGGCCTATGACACGCTACAGTGACGCCGTGCCGATCACGCGGATCGAGATCGCTGCCTTCACCATACCGACCGACGCGCCCGAGGCTGACGGGACCTATGCCTGGACCGCGACCACCATCGTCGTCGTCGAGGCGACCGCGGGAGATCGGCTTGGTCTCGGCTACACCTATGCCGACCTCGCCACGGCCCGGCTTATCCAGGACATTCTATGCCCTGTCGTGACGGGGCGCGACGCGTTGGGCGTGTCCGGTTGTTGGGAGGCGATGGTCGGCGCTATCCGCAACCTGGGCCGCCCCGGCATCGCCTCCATGGCTATCTCCGCCGTCGACGCCGCGCTCTGGGACCTCAAGAGCCGCCTGCTCGATGTCCCGCTCGTGACACTGCTCGGGGCGGTGCGCGCCGGCGTCCCGGTCTATGGCAGCGGTGGGTTCACCTCGTACTCCGTCGAGCGGCTACAGGCACAACTCGGTGGGTGGGTTGATCAGGGCATCGCGCGCGTGAAAATGAAGATTGGGACCCATCCCGCAGACGACCTCGACCGCGTGCGCGCGGCGCGCGCCGCGATCGGTCCCGACGCCGCGCTCTACGTGGACGCCAACGGCGCCTATGGCCGCAAACAGGCGTTAGCGCGGGCGGATGCCTTCGCGGCGTGCGGCGTGACGTGGTTCGAGGAACCAGTGCCCGCGGACGACCTGGAGGGTCTGCGGCTCATGCGCGACCGCGTGCCGGCCGGCATGGATATTGTCGCCGGCGAGTACGCGTACGATCTCGCGTACGCCCGGCGCTTGCTCGAGGCGGGGGCGGTCGACATCTTGCAGGCCGACGCCTCGCGGTGCGCCGGGATCACCGGCTTCTTGCGGGCCGGGACCTTGGCGGAGGCCCACAACCTGACCCTCTCGGCGCACTGCGCCCCGGCGCTGCACACCCACGCGTGCTGCGCCATCCCGCGTCTCGGCCCCCTCGAATACTTCCACGACCATGTGCGCATCGAACGGATATTGTTCGACGGCGCGCTGACGCCGGTCGACGGGGTGTTGCGCCCCGATCTCTCGCGCCCCGGACTGGGGCTGGGACTCAAACGGGCCGACGCGGCGCGCTATCACGTCTAGGCGCGCGAGCGCGCCGCATGCGAGGAGAGATGGACATGACCCCCATGGGCATACAAGATAACCTACATGGCGCGGGCCGGCGGATAGGTCCTGGTCACACGAGGATACGCGGCCGGGCACAAACAGGGGGCGTGTCCCACCGGCGCCGGATCGCTCTGTTCGCCGCCATCGTGGCGCTCGCGCCGGCTCCCGCCCTAGCGCACGTCAAATGGTTCGAGAATGAGTCGCGCTATCCGGTGCGCGCCGATCTCGTGCTCGGCAGCCGCACCGGCATCTTGATGGTCGTGTGCATCGTGGCGCTGGCGCTACTGTACGGCCTGCAACGCGTCGTAGGTGATCCGCACTGGCCCGACCTCCGCGTATTCAAAGGGATGGCCATCGGCGCGCCCACGCTCCTCGCCGTGCAGGCCGCGATCGGGCTGGCCTACGCCGCGGTGCAGCCCACCCTGTTCGCCCCCAACCTGCGGCTACACCCCACCGTGCTGGGGCTGGCGCTCGTCATCACTCAAATCTGCATCGCGTTTACCTTCATCACCGGTATCGGCGATTGGATCGGCGCTCTCACGCTGATCGCCTTGGGACCGCTCGCCTTCCTGCTCTTCCCGCCCTTCGATGTGATGGACTTACTGTTCTGGGCCGGCATCGGCGTCATCGTCCTAATCATCGGTCGTCAGGCCGTGGAGGGCGGACAGGCGCGGCCCTGGTTCCAGGCGCGTAGCGCCGCGTGGCCGGCGCGGGCGGTCGCCGCGTTGCGCGTCATCACGGGCGTGGCCATCATCTCGCCCGCCTTGAGCGAGAAGGTGTGGAATCCCGCCCTGGGCGCGATCTTCCTGGCGCACCATCCGGCCTTCAACTTTGTGCGAACCTACCTTGGGCTGCGTTGGTTCACCACCGATCGGTTCGTCCTGGCGGCGGGCATCGCCGAGGCCCTGATCGGCGTGCTGCTCATCAGCGGGTTCCTGACCCGCGTGGTGATCCTCGGCATGTGGCTGCCGTTCAACCTGGGCGTGCCGTTTCTGCCGCCGCAGGAGCTCCTGGGGCACCTGCCAATCTTCGGGATCATGTACTTTCTCCTGGTGCATAGCTCAGGTATCGCCCTGGGCGAATCTCTCGACCGGCCCGGCTTGCCCGGCTCTCCGTCAGAGGCGACAGAAAAGGCGGCGACGGGCGCGCCGCGCGCTGCCATGACGACAAAGTAATAAAGCTAGTTCTTCATCAGACTTATGTAGGAGATATGCGACATGATGGACCACGAACACCGCGACGACTCGTCGCCCACGGGTACCCTGCGGCAGCCGGGCACGGCAGCGGACGAGCACGCGAGGGCGCCCGCGGACGCCCCGCACTACATCGTGCCCGGCGACGCCCTCGCGTACGGCGCCAGCCTCGGCAACGCCCATTGTTGGCTCACCACGCGCGGCAACGGCTCTATCCAGGACATCTTCAGCACCGACCTCGGCACGGCCATCTCCGGCGCCATCGCTGTGCGCTACGGCGGTACGGACTACGGCCTGTTGCGGGCCAGCGCTCATGGGGTGGCCGGCGGAGACCGCATGGCCGACGTGCAACTCCGCCCCCTCTCCGCATACGGGAGCCCCGACCCGGGGACGATCGAGCTGCACCCCGCCTACCAACGGCGCGGCTTCGCGCTGCCGGGGGACCTGCATGTGCGCGAGACGGTGTTCGTGCCCCTCGCCACGGGCGATGACCCTGCCGTCGCCTACTGCCAGGTGCGCGTCGACAATCGAGGCGCCGGCGCGCGCGCGCTCACCGTCTACGCCTTCGGTCGTCTGTGCGGCGCGCTGGGACAGGATGTCGTGGCGCGCTACGACCCGGACCTGCGCGGGTTCGTCGCCGCCAATCGCGCCCAACCCTCGGCCGTGCGGGTCTTCGGATGCACCGCCCCGATCGCGGCGTACGACACCGGCCACGACTTCGGCCGCGTCTACGACGTGCTCCATGTCCCGACACTCGGCAACGAGGCGCGCGCCGAGGGAGACATCCTGGCATCGCTCCAGGTCGACCTCCAGATCGGCCCTGGGGAGACGCGCACACTCACCGTCGTCCTGGCCTTCGCCCACACTGGTGAAGAGGACGCCATCACCACCTATCGGCAAGCGCAGGACGTGGACACGGCGCTGGCCAACACGATCTCCAACGTGACCCGCGTCACCGGCGTCTCGCATGTGCTCACGCCGGATCAGACCATCAACGCGGGCGCGCTGTGGAGCAAGGTCAACATGCTGCGCGTGATGGCCCGTTACCCCCAAGGTCCTGCCTGCACCAACGAGCCGGGCGCCTCCTCTAACGTCGTAGGCCGCGACGCCGCCTGGTTCGTCTACGGCAATGACCACTTCCTACCCGCCTTCTCGCGCGCCCTGCTCGATACCTTCGCCGCCAAGCAATACCCGGATGGCAAGATCCCCGAGTACTACAGCGCGCTCGATGGGCGCGTCGAGGACTATGGCCTCAACATCAACGACGACACACCCCTCTTCATCCTGGCCGTCAATCACCACTACCGCGCCACGGGCGATATGGCCTGGCTGCGCACGGTCTATCCGGCTGTGGCCAGGGCCGCCCGCTATATTGTGACGCAGGAGGACGGGCGTGGGCTGGTGTTCTGCTCGGCCAGGGACCCGCGTGGCAACGTGTGGGCCATCGCGAGCTGGCGCAACGTGATCCCCGAGTACACGCTCAATGGCGCGGTGACCGAGATCAACGCCGAGTGCGCCGCGGCCCTGCGCGCCGCCGGTCATCTCGCACAGAACGTGGGACGGCCCGACGAGGAGCAGCGCGCATTCTTCGACGCGTCCGCCGGCCTGCGCACGGCCATGGATACCCACCTCATCAATCCCCAGAACGGGCTCTACTACCTCACCATCGACGCGGACGGTATCGCGCAAACGGATGTCACCGGCGACGAGATCTTCCCGGTCATGTTTCGTGTCTGCGACGACGAGACCGGCTTCCGCATCATCAGCCGGCTGAGCCATCCAGACTTCTGGACCTCCGGCGGCTTGCGCACGGTATCGGCAGACGATGTCCGCTACGATCCCGCGCGCTTCGTCGGCCTGCTCGGGGGGGTGTGGCCGGGCCTGACCTGGTGGTATGCATTCGCCGCCGCGCGGTACCGCCCCGACCTCATGGTCAAGGCGCTCGCGACGAGTTTCGCGCACTATGCCAGCGATCCGAAGAACAATACGACGGTGCCCGGTCAGTTCAGCGAATGGTTCGACGGCGAGAGCCTGGCCAACCGCGGTATGCGCCTCTCCCCCTGGGAGCCGCCCCGGTTCCTCTGGGCCGTGGTCGAGGGCGTGTGCGGCGTGGTCCTGGGGCCCGACAAACCAGGGATCAACCCACTGGTGCCAGCGCACTGGCGCTGGGTGGGGCTGCGTCGCCTGCCGTACCACGGTGGTGAGATCAGCTTCTTTGCCACACGCGAGCATCGGGACGATCAGGCGTCGGCGTTCGATCTCTACACCACGGCGGAGGTCGCGACCGAGCACACCCTCGCGGTCTATGACGAGGACGTGACGGAGAGGGTCCGCGTACTCACTCCCACGGTCTGCCACCTGGCGTTGCGACGGCGGGGCGAGGTCGTCGTGCTGCTCGGGCGCGTCGGCGCCGACACCGGTGTCGTCCCTGGCGAGGTGGGCGACCTGTTGGCGGCCGAGACAACATACACCGTGCATCTCTACGACAGCGAGAGTTATACCTGGCGGGGCGGCGACACGGCGACGGGCGCCGCGCTCAGCACATTCGCGGTCTCCCTCGAAGGGGGCGGGTTCAAGGTCCTCAAGTTAAGTGAGGTCTGAGGGTATTCGGCGGACGCTTGGGACCGTAACGTGGCCGTTGTTCTCTTAGGCGTATCTTGTACACCGTCGCGGGAAAGCCCGAGCCGGGCGGTTGCTGGATCACGTAGACGTTGCCGCTCCCGTCGACGGCGAGATCGTAGGTATTAACCTTTGGTGCTAGTTGGAGAGCCTCTCTAATGTCTTTGATGCGGTGTAAGTGGCCGTAGTGCCTCTTTATTGCGTCAAATGGTGCGTATACGGCCGAGTCACGGTCGTCGGAGCCCATTCGATAGCGTGCCCTGCCCTCTCGTTAGGAATATGTGCATCAAATATTAGATAAAAGCAATAAGGACGCGAACAAAATGGCGGTTTCAACTAGCACCAGAGGCAGTAGGATGAACTACAATCCGCGAGGAAGATGTCGCCACTACTGTCCACCCCGACCCCGTTGGGGTTGACCGTCCCATTGTTGCTGATGACAGTCCCGGTCACGGACGCGGCGTGCGCGTGCCATACGTCAGGCAAGACGGGGTGGGAAGGAGTGCTGCCGTGAGCATATAGCGCATCGAAACGGGGCAATGTTTACATGCGCAGCGCATCTGTCCGTTCCTATCCCGCGCTATCGGCTAACCTGAATAGACACGCGGCCATGTGAGCGTGACTACATCCTGTGGCGCTCTGGCCGTCAATCGGCTCGCCGAGGGAGAGCGGCTGATGCGCGAGGACCACCAAGCCAATGCCCAATTAGACGTGGTCGACATGCGCGTCGAAGACGTGAACAGCGATCGTGTCGAAGACGCGGACAGCGCTCTCGCCTTTGGCGAGAGCGACGATCACGCTGACGACGCGGTCAGTGATCGCACCGAAGATCCGGCCTGGCGCTTGACGGCGTTGGTGCTCCCCGCCGGGGCTGGGGCCTCGGCGCTGCTCACGGCGGCGCAGACGGTCGCCGGCGGCCTCGGCGGCGCGCTCGGCTATCCCGCCGCGCTGGCGTTCGCCCTCCTCGCGGCCCTGCTCGCGCGCGACGCCCGTCGCCGCGCGGTGAGGGGACGTTGGACACGCGACGAGGTCTACGAATACGCCCTTCCGCTCGGCGTCCTGCTCGTCGCGCTGGTCCTGCTCGCCCACGGCGCCGACGTCATCGCGCTGGCCCCCGCGCTGCTCGCCCTGCTGCCCGTCGCCTGGGAATTCGCCGCCGCGCCGCAGACCGCGCGCCTGTCGCGGCTATTCCCGCACGCGCTGCCCGTTCTCAACGCGCCGGATGCCACACCTGAGGAGCACGACGACGCCGATGCCCGCGTTGAAGCCATCGTGCGCGATGTCCTCGACGGCCTCCCGCCCGACATCGCCGCGCGGCTGGAGCCATGGAACGTCGACGTGCAGGACAGCTTTCCATCGCCCACGCCCGGCCGCATCGTCTACGGCTGCTGCTTCACCGACGCCCATGTGATCGCGATCTATCGACGTCCGCACCTGCGCGACGCGGGACGCGGCGAGGCGCTACACGCGGCGGTCACCTACACCACGCTGCACGAAATCGCCCACGCCCTGGGCCTCGATGAGATCGGCGTGCGCCGCCTCGGCTGGCTCGTCGATCGCCGGCCCGACCCCGAAGCGATTCAGGAAGCGGAGCCGCCGGAACAGGCGTCGGTCCGGTAGCCGTAGATACTAGCCTGACCTTAAAAGGTCTGTCTGGATGCGACACATATGTGGCCCTACGCGACATGCGCAATCGGCGCCGCTGGCCTTTTAAGGCCCGGTTCCTGCCATGACCTTTTAAGGTCAGGCCTACGGCGCCATGATCATAAAGCTGTGCGCGCACGAGAGCGTCCGCTATACCAATGAGCGCCGCGCATAGTAGCCGCGCATAGTGTAGGAGGAGGCAACATGGCAGACGCGTTAACGGTCAAACAACTGCGCGAGAAGTTGGCGGGCTACGGCGGCGAGGGGGAACTGGATAACCTGCCGGTCTACGTGCGAATCCACGACGTCGGCGCAGGGGGCTTCAACTACGCGCCCGTGACCGACCTCAATGTGACGGATGTCCCGCCCTACGGGGATAGCGCCGATGTGGATGTCCTCAACGCCCTCGACCCGACCACCGCCGATGAGATCCCCGCCGTTGTCATCAACCCTTACGACTGACTGAGATTAGCGCGACTGGTAGATGACATTTTGGTCGAGTTCGAACAGCATGGCTATCCACTCCCCTTCGATGCAGCCGAGCGAGTAGGTGAGTTGGAGCAGCAGATCAACGTGCGCGTGGCGCGGCTCTACGGGCTGACGGACGCGGAGGTGGCGACTATCGAGGGACCGCGAGCAAGCGCCACGGAGGGTGAGGGCAAGGAGGTAACGGCATGAGCAACTACAACGTTTCTTACAGCAGGGCGAGGTTCCGGGAAACGCGGAATCGTATCCAGCTTACCGTGGGAACAATGGGTCTTCCTGGTAGTCCGTGAACACGTCGTGATCGCTATTGCTCACGGAGGCTATGCGCGACAGCAATGACTGCATAGATGGGCCAGTGACTTCAAGCGTGTACTCCACCTGTTCAGCATCGCATGTATCGGGGGTTACTTGTGGGGGAGAATCGTGCTGGAAAATCACCCGCATCTCCTGCTCGCTCATGTCCACTATATCCTCCTACAAGCTCGTGTTGGCGTGTAGCGTTACACCACATCTTACGCTGTTTTACTCACGCATGGGAGTACATAGATAACATGGGATAACATGGTTTGATGATGGGACGTTTGGCAAAGCGTTCAAACTGCGTTAGAGTGGTAACTAGTAACAAATGGGCGAAAACGGACAGCAGAGGGACGTGGGGCGATGAGCGTTGCACCGCATATAGAGCACGAGC
>JAABUH010003838.1_pt1 | contig 12582 bp, 16 predicted proteins | sample 5559121 | NCBI WGS metagenome assembly JAABUH01 (sample SAMN10711871, study PRJNA513364) | rock metagenome | isolation source: Antarctica rocks | place: Antarctica: Victoria Land, Battleship Promontory nord | collected 2015-12-28 | reverse complement strand
CACGTTGCTGCTCCGGCGCGTGCTCGCCGCGCCCGCGTGGCTGGCGCGCCTGACGCCCGAGGACCTGCGCGGGCTGACCCCGCTGATCTACGCCCATGTGAATCCCTACGGCGTCTTCCGCCTCGACATGGCGGCACGTTTGGCCCTGGAAGAGGTGGCGGCGGCGGGATGAGCGAGACGCCCACGACAGCACGCGTACCCACGCCCACACGCACGCCGGCGCGCAAGAAGGCGCGGGAACTCGCCCGGCAGCTGCGCGGGGAGCGGCCCGACTACGCCTACTTGAAGCAGGTCTTCCGCCACCTGCGCGAGGAGCTGGCGATCGCGATCCCGCGGGAGCCCAAGCGCCTGCCGCATGTGCCCAGCGAAGCGGAGCTGCGCCGCTACTACCAGACGGTCTGGCAGGCGCGCAACTTCGGCGACATGGTCCTGATTAAGACGCTCTTCTACACCGGCGTGCGCGTGAGCGAGCTGGTCAATATCCGCCTCGCCGACGTCGACCTGGACCGCTGCCAGATCCGGATCAACCGCGGCAAGGGCGGCAAGGATCGGGTCGTCCCCTTCCCCGATCCCTTTAAGGAGACCCTGGCGCTGCACATGGCGCGCCTGCGCGAGCAGGGCGCGGCCCACCTGTTCGAGTCGTCGCGGAAGCAGCGGTACAGCGAGCGGGGGGTACGGCGCATGCTGGAACGCTACGCGCAGGCGGCGGGCCTCGATCGCACCGTCTCGCCGCACCAACTCCGCCACTTCCTCTTAACCTGGCTCAAGAAGCAGGGCGTCGACGACGCGCTCATCCAACCGTACTCGGGGCATGCCAGCCGGAAGTCCCTGGAAGTGTACTCCCGGCTGTCGATCGGCGAGGCTCAAGAAGAGTACAACCGCGTCATGGGTCGGTTCCCCATCTGATGCCAGCTTGCGGCTGATGCCAGCGACCGTTACACCAGGCCGTCTGGGGCGGCGCGACGAGCGTCGGCAGCAATGCCATCCAGCTCGCCGTCGCCGCCGGCTACGCGGTCATCACCACGGCATCGCCACGGAACTTCGACTACGTGCAAGCGCTCGGCGCAAGCCAGGTCTTCGACTACCGCAGCACGACCGTCGTGCACGACATCATCGCGGCGTTCCGGGGGCAGACGCTCGCCGGTGCGCTCGCCATCGGCACCGGGTCGGCGGAGCCCTGTGCGGACATCGCCCACGCCTGCAACGGCAACACGTTCATCGCCATGGCCAGCCCGTCCGTCTCGTTCAAACAGGGCATGACCGCCCGGGTGGCCCTCAAGCTCGTGTCGTCCAACGTGTCGCTGCAGGTGAAGTGCCGGACACGGCACATCCGCACGAAGTTCATCGACGGCGGCGCCCTCGTGGGCAACGAGGTCAGCACCGCCATCTACGCGGATTTCCTGCCTGCGGCCCTCGCGTCGGGCCGCTATGTCGCCGCCCCGGAGCCCTACGTCGTCGGGCGGGGTCTCGAGTCCGTCCAAACCGGGTTCGACGTGCAGCGGGAAGGCGTCTCCGCCAGGAAGGTGGTCGTCTCGCTGTGAGCGCGCTCGGCGCGCTGCGCCGCCTCATGTCGTCGAGCGCCGATCGTGAGCACTACGGGACCGCGCCTGCGGCCACGTACGGAGGACAAGGGAGCAGATGAACAAGATTCTGGTCATTGGCGCGTCGGGCTTTGTCGGGGGGCATGTCGCCCGAGCATTGGTTGCAGGGGGCTACGCCGTCCGCTGTCTGGCGCGGAACCCGGCGAAGGTCCGGGATCTGGCCGCGCTCGGCTGCGAGGTCGTCCAGGGTGACATGTCCGATCCTGCGTCGATGCAGCGTGCCCTGGAAGCCGTCGACGCCGCCTACATCGCCGTCCATACAGCTCTCGCCCCAGCAGGCCGACACGGCGGGTCGGGGCTTCATGGACGTCGAGATGCAGGGGTTGCAGAACATCGTGGCGGCGTGCCGGACGCATGGCGTGCGCCGCCTGGTATACGTCACCTTCCTGGGGGCCGCGCCCGATGGGGCGAGTGCGTGGATACGCGGGCGCTGGCAGACCGAACAGTTGTTGTTGCACAGCGGCCTCGATGTGACCGTCATCCGGCCCGGCATGATCGTCGGCATGGGCGGACAAGGCTTTGCGATGACGGTGAGTAATGCCAGGAGGCGCGTCTCCATCATTATCGGCAGTGGCCAGCAAAGGTTTCGGCCCATCGCCATCGACGATTTGGTCTCCTATCTCGTCGACGTCCTCGACGATCCGCGTGCGTATGGGCACTGTTACGACGTGGGTAGTGATGATGTCCTGACGAATAATCAGATGATCGATGTTGCCGCAGCGGCACTGGGCCGCAAGCAGCCCAGGAAAATCCATATCCCGCAGGCGCTCCTCGGCGCGCTCGCGCCGCTCATCGAACGCATCAGCGGGTCCCCCAAAGGGGCGATCACCGGCATGCTCGATGGCATGAAGACCGATATGATCGGCGATCCCACGCCGATACGCGCGCTCCTGCCTCGTCCGCTGCTCTCCTATCGCCAGGCCGCGGAACGGGCGTTGACAACGGAGGAATTGTAAGGCGTGTCTTCGTCACCGCTGCTAGTACACGACGGCGGAAGTAGTCCGGTGGTTTAGGCGACGAGCGGCTTGCCCTGGTAGGTCCATGCCGATGTCGAGGGTGCGCGGCCCGTTTCCGAGCACGAGGGGATGCCGCGCCGCTGTCGCGGCGATGGGGCGGTACAGCTGGCTACCAGCGCTCGTACCGCTCATCGTTTATCCCTTCTTCCTGGCTTGGCCGCGATATCGTGTCCATCCCCATGACAACGCGCCCGAGCCGGGCAACCCGTGACCCGCGACCACTTACGTAAGCAACGCCACCAGCCGCCCCAGGCGACTGCCGCGCACGCCAGCCGCCGCGGCGCGCGGGTGGAGGATCGCGTCGAAGCCTATCCAGCGTCCAGCGGCGGTGAGGGCCAGGGTCAGGTTGATCAGCGCCAGCATGACGTACGTCCAGTACCACTCATGCGGGATGGACGAAAGGCCGAGCCAGAGGTTCACCCCCTGCACGAAGCCGAGGAACCCACCGAGCCTGGTCAGCACCCCGAAGACCAGCAAGATCATCGTCAGCGCCTCACCGAGCCAGATCAGCCAACCGAGCGTGCCGAGATTCGGCGCGACCACGCCGGTGAGGAAATTTTTATAGAAGGCATACTGCGGGTACGCGATCTCCTTGCCCACCCAGTCGCAGAGGCCGCCATTGCCGTCCCCGACACCCTTACCGGGGTCGCACCCGAAGCGTGGGGGCAATTTCCAGAGCGTCTGCGTGAACCAGAGGTAGCCGATCGCGATGCGTACCAGGCCGAGGAGCGGCCCCGTCAGTCGAGTGGTAGCCATATCCACATCGTCGCGTGAATCGATCTCGCCGCGTGCTGCCATCGCATCTTTCCTTGCCTGCCGACGCTCTATTCAGGATGATCGTCGAATGCTTGAGGCGAGGATACCACGCAATTCTTACGACGGTATTACGGCGTGGTCGAGATCCGCCGAATAGCGACGCCGAGCGGCGGCAAAGGCGAGGTAATGATGACCGTCTCACACGGCTGCTCCGCGATCCGCACGCTCTCTTCTTGTCGCCCGTTCCGCCTGTCACGGTTGCGTTCTGATCCCACTATCGGTGTAATACTCTCGTAAGAATTACTTGCTAGCATGGGACAGAGGGGTGTTAAGGCGACACGGGTGGGGTATCGTGTGTAGCGGACGACGCATGGTACTGTCACGTTAAGTTTTGACTGAACGAAACCTCCCCACACCGAGCCAGTGCTGGTCGTCGCTAGCGGTTGTAAAAGCCGGATCCGGTCTCCTATGAGCCGATCGTTCCCCACTTTCGGACCGCCGTCGGCGCCCAAAAGGCTTAACTTGACAGTGCCATATTAATGTAGCCACCGCCGCTAGCAGGGGAACGTGCGGAAATTAGCAACAACACGAATACGTGTTACCATGAGGGGCAGGCGGGGGCACCTGCCGGGCAATAGCGGAACCCCCAGTGCGAGGGTGTGGGTGACGGGGTGGCGAGCGAGGGTGGCGGGACTGTCGACCGCCGGGCGTCGACGCCTCGGCTATGCCCTCGCCCCGGTCGGCGTCGCCCTTGTCTCGCTCGCTATCGCCGTCGTCAACGTGCGGGCGCACATCCCCAATATTTCCGTCCTCTACCTCCTGGTTATCCTGGCGCTGGCGAGCACGCTCGGCCGCAGGCCGGCGGTCTTCGCCGCGCTGCTGGCCTTCCTCGCCTACGATTTCTTCTTCGTGGAGCCGCTCTACACCTTCACGATCCGCGACCCGGAGGAGTGGCTCGCGCTCCTGGTTTTCCTGCTCACGGCCGCCGTCGCCGGCCAACTCACGGCGGCGCTGCGAGCGCGCGCCGAGGAGGCACGCCGCCGCGAGGCGGATAACGCCGTCCTCTACCAGTCGCTGAACCAGGCCCTGGAGGCGCGTGCCGCCGAGGCGCAACGCCGCGAGCAGATCAGCGCCACCCTCTACGAGCTGAGCGCGCAGAGCCGCGCGCTCGTCGCCAAGCCGGAACCGGATCGTTTCTTGGCGGCGCTGGCAGCCCGGGTGGTGTCGATCTTCGGCATACGCAGCTGCGCGATCCTGCTGCCAGCCGCAGGTGGGCCGTTGCGTGTGCATCGTGGCCACGCCGCCGAGGGCGGATCGATCGAACCGCTCGACCGCAACGAGGAGGGCCTGGCCGATTGGGCCTTCCGGTCGGCGCGCGCGGTCGGCCCGACACGCTACCACCACATCCTCTTTGTCCCCTTGCAGGCGAGCCACCGACGACTCGGCCTGCTGCGCGTCGAGCAGGCCGAGTCGCGGCAACTGGGCGATGCCGACGTCGAGCTCTTGGCGACCTTCGCCGCGCAGGCCGCCCTGGCGCTCGAACAGGCGCGCCTCGAGCGGGAGGCGGTGCGCGCCGAGGTCCTCGCTCGCGCCGATCAACTGAAAGATGCGCTCATCTCGTCCGTCAGCCACGATCTCCGCACCCCCCTTGCCTCGATCCGTGCCGCCGCCGGCAGCCTGCTGCAGGAGGACATCGAGTGGGATCCGGAGACGCGCCGCGAGTTCGCTGCGGCCATCGACGAGGAGGCCGCGCGCCTCAATCGTCTCGTGGGGGCGATGCTCGACATGTCGCGCATCGAGGCCGGTGCTCTGCGCGCGCGGAAAGAGCTCTATCCGCTCGATGATCTCATCCGTACCGCGATCGCCCGGCTCGCGCCGCTGGCGGGGGATCGCCAGGTCGTGCTCGACCTGGCCGCCGACCTCCCCCCGCTGCCGCTCGACCCGGTGCAGATCGATCAGGTGCTCACCAACCTGCTGGAGAACGCGTTCAAGTACTCCCCCGCCGGTACGCCGCTCACGATCGCCGTCGCGCTGCAGGCCATGCCGGACGATGGGAGCAACGCGGTGCTGGTCAGCATCACCGACCGGGGGCCGGGCATCGCCCCCGCCGAGCGCGAGCGGGTCTTCGATAAGTTCTATCGTCTGGGGAAGCACGAGGGCGTGCAGGGCAGCGGCCTCGGCCTGGCGATCACCCGTGGGCTGATCGAGGCCCACGGCGGGCGAATCTGGGTCGAGGAAGGGGCCGGCGGCGGTGCGCGCTTCGTCTTCTCCCTGCCCTTGCCGGGGGTGGATGGGCCGGACGATGGGCGCGGCGACGGCACTGTGATCGCCGGTGTTCGAGCAGGGGCGGGAATATGAGCGGCGCGCGCGTCCTCGTGGTCGACGACGAGTTGCAGATCCGACGGCTGCTGAGCCGGGGCCTGGCCGGGGCGGGGTACGCCGCCATCGCCATCGCCAGCGGTGAGGAGGCGCTCGACGCCTTCGCCGACCGCCCGGCCGACCTGGTGATCCTCGATCTGGCGATGCCGGGGATCGGGGGGCTGGTAGCGTGTCAGCGCCTCCGCGAGCGCTCCGCCGTCCCGATCATCATCCTCTCGGTCCAAGAGCGCGAGGAGGACAAGATCGCCGCGCTCGATCTCGGCGCCGACGACTACCTCACGAAGCCGTTCGGCATGGGCGAGCTGCTGGCGCGCGTCCGCGCCGCCTTGCGGCGGGTCAACGCACCCGCCGCGACGGATCAGACCGTCCGCTCCGGCCCGCTCAGCATCGATATCGGCCGCCGGGTGGTCACGCTTGACGGCGAGCCGCTGCACCTGACGCCGACCGAATACGCGATCCTCAAGTACCTGGCGACACACACCGACCGCGTCGTCACGCACGCCGCGCTGCTGCGAGAGGTGTGGGGCGAGCGCTACGGCGCGGAGCCGCACTACCTCCACGTCTACGTCAACCACCTGCGGCGCAAGCTGGAGCGTGACCCCGCGCGGCCACAGTTTATCCTCACCGAGCCCGGCGTCGGCTATCGCTTCCGCGGCGGCGAGTAGGGCCGACCCACACTTTTGCACGTTCCGCCCGAAAACGCAGCCCCGGAACGATCCCGACCTCCGTCGGCATCATGAGCATATTTTGAGGATAGAACCTCGGATTTTGACCTCGTTTTGAGACGCGGCGCGTCGGAATCCCCTTACACTTGTATACGCACAGCGACCCCTCTCGCGGCGGGGTCGAGTCGTAACACCCGGGATGATGAGGTTCTGCCATGTCAAGGCAAATATTCAGGCTCTTTGCCACCGCGCCATCCCTGACCGAACAGGAGCGGCGCGAGGTCGCGGACGAAGTAGCTCGGCTGCGGACATTGCTCACGCATGTGCCGGGTAAGGCGCGCGTGCGGATCACCGCGAACCCGACCGGTCCTCTCGGGGAGTATGTCGCGCTGTTGATGGACGCCCATGCGCGTGGCGTGCCGCTGCCGGTAGCCTTCCCGCCGCTCGTGCGGCAAGGCTACCGGCAGCGGCGCTGGTTCGCCACCAGCCTGGAGGTGCTGGACGCGTTCACCGGGCAACTTCGGCGGGACCGTCCATGACGGCGATGGTTGACCATCTGCTTATCCTCGGGGAACCGCTCCCGGAGAAAGTCATCCGCACGCTCCTGGTCTATGCGTTCCTGATCCTCGGACTGCGGCTATCGGGCAAGCGCCAGCTCGGGCAGATGAACCCTTTCGATCTGGTCGTGCTACTCCTCCTGGCGATCACCGTGCAGAACGCAATTATCGGCAATGATACATCGCTGAGCGGCGGGCTGGTCGGCGCGTCCACGCTCCTCCTTGCCAACGCCCTCGTCGTGCGCTTCTTCCATCGGCGGCGCGACGTGGCACAGGTGATCGAAGGCGAGCCCGTCCCGCTGATCGAGCGTGGTCGCTTGCTCAGGGAGAATCTCGAACGGGAGTTGATCACCGAGGAGGCGTTGCTGGCTACCTGTCGGCAGCAAGGTGTCGAGCGCTTCGAGGATGTCGAGAGGGCGATCCTCGAGACAAGCGGGACGATCTCGGTTTTCCAGCATCATCCGTCGACAGAGGAAATTATTGAGGAGCGACTGGCCCACCGACTCGACGCGATCGAAGGGGCGTTGCAGGCCTTACTGCAGCAAGGGGGAAGCGGCGCATACGGATCCGGCGACTCCCCGTCCCAGGGGACAAAGTCGCATCCGGTACGACGGTAATCGGATGAAGGGGCATGCCAGGTGCGGCGTGCTGAACGCCGCGAAATCCTGTTCCGCACTGGCGATGTCGGCACCCGGGGATGGCATCGCTGTATGGAATGTTCGGTTCCTGTATCGGCTGTATTCGCCAGCGTATCTCATTCGTGTTGCACCGCCTAGGGCGGGCGCGGTCGGCAGCCCCAGCCGTGTTCGCGCAGCTACTCGCCGAGCTACTGCCCATCTGGATGGCCGACCTCACGGCATCGCTGAACCGCGCGGCGTTGGAAGGCCTGGCGGTGACGCTCATGGCGAACGGTCGCGCTAACGCGGGGCAGGCAGCGGAAGACGATCCGGCTATCGGCGTGCTGCTCGAAGAATTACGCCGCGACCCCGACCTCATGTCACAGGTCACGGCGCTCGACGTCATCACCGGTGGCACCACGCTCCTCCGAATAGCGACCACCTCGCGAGGGAGCACCGGCGAGATGGCGGCAGATGTGGGCGGCGCAGGGCGTAGCGATGAAGCGGCGACGGAACATGGGGGGTGAGGGGACGCGGGTCCTTGGCCAAAGGCAGGAGGGCATCCCATCGGAGACGTCATCGCACCTGACCTACCGGGTCGCCGATTATTCCGCCCGTCTGGCCTCGACCGCCGCCTACGGCGCACTTGCGCTGCTCTTCGCCCTACTGCTCGTCCTGTTCCCGCCGACCGGGACGGTCCGCTGGCCGATGCTCGTCATCGGCATTCGCTGCCTGGCCATCACACTCTGGCTCCTTCTCTCCTGCTTCCACGCTCTCCAGGCCCGGCGCGTGCGTCTCATCGTCACGCCGCGTGGCCTGATCTATCACCGGATAGGTTCCACCCTCGGCACCACCTGGGACCAGATCGGCGCTGTCTCCCCCCACGGGGTCGTGCTGGCGCACCCGGCAGAACTGGGATGCCCGTGGTGGAATTGGTCCGCCCGGTGCCGGGATCGGTCAAGCCGCGTCCTCCCGCTGGCACGCTTCGACCCCGCCTGGCCGGGTGGCCGACTCGGGGCGGATCTCCGTCGCCATGCGCCATGGTTGCTCGATACTACCGCACCATGGCGCTGTTCGGGCGCGTGAGGGCCGCCGCAGGCGTCACTTTTGCACCTCCGAGATGACGGAGGCAGGGTGGCTACACATGGTCCGTCGCTGAGCTCTCCCGACTTTTCGGCACCTGCATCTGAGTTACAGTGGCTGATGTATGCCATTGAGGCAGGGCTGCCGCATGCTCCAGCAATGATAAGAAAGGCTGATCGATGAGCGAAGATGGCCTCAGTCTGGGGTTGCTGTTGCTGGGGTTACCTACGGCACTTTTGCCGGTGCGGTGGCCCGCCGCCTCATGGCTGGCGGGGGTACAGGGCGCGGGAATCGGTCGGCGCGGCGGCAAGTCCGCCTGCTCGTGCTGCTCTTCGGCGTCGCCTATGTGGTCGTCGCCCTGCTCTGGTTGCTGGGATATCGTCGCTTGGGGCTCGCCGTGAGTAACGCGACCCTGATACTACTCGTCGTGCTGGTGCTTATCGTGGCGCAGAGTACGGCGAAGCTGACGCGCGCGGCACGCGCCGACCCGGTACGGGAGCGTGCCGACCGCGTGGCGAGCGCAGGGGGGCGGTGGATCGTGCCACCGTGACAGCCCTGATGCGGCGCGGGTGGGCGACGCTGGCGGCACTGCGGCGGCGGGATATTGCGCCGCAGCACTCGGTGTGCGGCAAGCGTCAGTAACTAGGGATTCGACCAGCCCAACCGCGCGCCGTGGATGTACTTGCACCGGCGCACTGGAGCGTAGCGCGCAGGCACACGAGAGATGATCCTTCGAGAGCGCGCCCGCAATCCATACCACACACTACTGGAATCGGCCAGGTTCGTACCTTTGGCGGCGTACACTCGCGCCTTACGACCCCGGTCATTGAGGTTTTATTTAGGTATCCAGCACGGTTTTTGATACGGTCTTGACCACCGTTGACCATGCCACGCTCTACACTTGATCGTGAGCCACCGTGGTTCGGACAGGCGTGGAGCGGATGATGCATGTAGAGCGGGCCGAACAGTTCGACAAACCCTGCCAGTGGATACCACCACCGGTCATGTTAGAGGTGCCTATGGAAACCGGGCCACGGATCGTCCTGGTGGAGGATGAGGGACCGCTGCGGAAGATCATCGCGCGCAACCTGCAACGACGCGGCTATGACGTCGTGGAGACGGAGACGGGTGCCGCAGCGCTCACCGTATTACGGTGGTCGCCACCAAGGCTCCTCCTCCTGGATGTCAATCTGCCCGACATGACCGGCTGGGACGTCCTGCGAGAACTGCCGACTGACCTGCGCCGCCAGATCCCGACCATCGTGCTCTCGGCGGCGGCACAGAGCCCGAAACGATTGAGCGAGTTCCGCGAGGTCACGTTCCTGCACAAGCCTTTCCCCCTCGACACGCTCCTCCGGCTGGTGGCCGACAAGCTGAGCGGGGGGTTCGGGATGGGGTGGGCAGATCTGACGCGAAGGGAGTGACGATGAATATCGAATATGTCGTGATGGGCATCATCTCGCTGCTGGTGCTGGGCTATCTCCTGGTTGCGCTGCTGCGACCGGAGCTGTTCTAGCCCGGTCAGCGTAATCTGAAGGGAGAGGCATACGGCATGGCACAACTGGTCAATGCGCCGACGTCCGCGCCGGACCCGGAGTCCGAGGGTCCGGGTGGTCGAGAGCAGCGCCGCCAGCACATGCAGCGGCGGTCGCTCTTCGACCCGGCGATCGTCCGCCCGGCCCTGCTCGAGTCGCTGAAGAAGCTCGACCCGCGCGGGATGGCGAAGAATCCGGTGATGTTCGTGGTCGAGATCGTCAGCGTCATCGTGACGATCATTTTCTTCAGCGACGCCGTGCAGGGCAAGGGCGGCCTCGGTTTCACCGGGCAGATCGCCATCTGGCTGTGGTTCACCGTCCTCTTCGCCAATTTCGCCGAGGCGATGGCGGAGGGGCGCGGCAAGGCCCAGGCCGACACCCTACGCCGCACCCGCCAGGAGACGGTCGCCAAGCGGATCCTGCCGGGAGGGGGCGTCGAGACGGTCGATGCTGCGGCGCTGCGCAAGGGTGATTTGGTGACGGTCGAGGCGGGAGATATCATCCCTTCCGACGGCGAGGTGGTCGAGGGGGTCGCCTACGTCAACGAGTCGGCGATCACCGGCGAGTCGGCCCCGGTCCTCAAGGAGCCGGGCACGGACATCCGTTCCTCGGTGACCGGCGGGACGACGATCACCTCCGACCACCTGGTCATCCGGATCACCGCCGACCCCGGCCAGACCTTCCTCGATCGGATGATCGCGCTGGTCGAAGGGGCGTCGCGGCAGAAGACGCCGAACGAGATCGCGCTGAACATCCTGCTGGCGGGCCTGACGGTCATCTTCCTGCTGGCGACTGTCACCCTCCTACCCTACTCGATCTATGCCGGGTCGGCGGTCTCGACCACCGTCCTGATCGCCCTCCTCGTCTGCCTGATCCCGACGACGATCGGCGCGCTCCTCTCGGCCATCGGCATCGCCGGCATGGACCGCGTGGTGCAGCGCAACGTGCTGGCGATGAGCGGGCGGGCGGTCGAGGCGGCGGGGGATATCGACACCATGCTCCTCGACAAGACCGGCACGATCACCTTCGGCAACCGCATGGCCGCCGAGTTCGTCCCGGTCGGCGGCCACACGGTGCGCGAGGTCACCGAGGCGGCGCTCCGCTCGTCGCTCGCCGACGACACCCCGGAGGGCAAGTCGATCGTCGCGCTGGCCGAGCAGCAGGGCTACGTCGCCGACCGGGCGAGTGTCGCCGACGCGGAGTTTATCCCCTTCAGCGCCGAGACGCGGATGAGCGGCATCGCGCTCGGCGGGCGACGCACCATGAAGGGGGCGGTGGACGCCGTCAGCCGTCTGACGAAGCATGTGCCGGATGATCTGAAGGCGGCCTCCGACCGAATCTCCGGGGAGGGCGGCACCCCGCTCGCCGTGGTGGATCGCGACGAGGTATTAGGGGTAATTTACCTCAAGGACACGGTGAAGCCGGGCCTGGGGCAGCGCTTCGAGGAGTTGCGCCGCATGGGCATCCGCACGGTGATGGTGACCGGCGACAATCCGCTGACCGCAGCGACGATCGCCAGGGAAGCGGGAGTGGACGACTTCATCGCCGAGGCCACCCCGGAGCAGAAGCTCGGCTATGTGCGCGACGAGCAGGCCAAGGGCCACCTCATCGCCATGACCGGCGACGGCACCAACGACGCCCCGGCCCTCGCTCAGGCCAACGTGGGCCTGGCGATGAACAGCGGGACAAGCGCGGCCAAAGAAGCCGGGAACATGGTGGACCTCGACTCGGACCCGACGAAGCTGATCGAGGTGGTGGAGGTTGGCAAGCAGCTGCTGATCACGCGCGGCGCGCTGACGACTTTCTCGATCGCCAACGATGTGGCGAAGTACTTCGCCATCATCCCCGCGATGTTCGCCGTGGCGTACCCGGAGTTGAACCGCCTCAACATCATGCAACTGGCGACGCGCGAGAGCGCGATCCTTTCGGCGGTGATCTTCAACGCCATTGTCATCCCGCTGTTGATCCCGCTGGCCCTGCGCGGCGTGCGCTATCGCGCGGTGGGCGCGAGCGCGCTCCTGCGGCGCAACCTGCTGATCTATGGCCTCGGCGGCATCATCGCGCCGTTCATCGGCACCAAGGTTATCGACATGATCCTGCACCTCCTGCGCCTGGCGTGAGCGGCGTGGGGGTAAGGGACGGTGAGCGATCCGGGAGAAAGGGGTCGGCGGATGGACGATGTGATTTTCCTCGCGGTGGCGGTGATCTTCTTCGCGGTCGCGCTGGCCTATGTCGTGGCCTGCGCGCGCCTAGAGAGTCGGTCAAGTAATCGTCCGGGCCTGGTTTGACAGCAGGCGCGGGCTGGGCGCATGGTAGGGCGGTTGGTTGTGCCGCCATGAAAGGAGCCCGCCCATGCGTCCCGAGCCATGGCAG
>JAABUH010003837.1_pt1 | contig 12586 bp, 9 predicted proteins | sample 5559121 | NCBI WGS metagenome assembly JAABUH01 (sample SAMN10711871, study PRJNA513364) | rock metagenome | isolation source: Antarctica rocks | place: Antarctica: Victoria Land, Battleship Promontory nord | collected 2015-12-28 | reverse complement strand
CCGGGGCGGGGAGTGTGGTGGGGATCGTGGTCGGGATCGTGGTGGGGATCGTGGTCGGCACGGGTTCCGGTGGCCCATTGGACACCGGGGTGGACACCGGGGTGGGCATTTGCGCCGGCGACGTCGGCGGCGGTGGGGTGGGGTCCGAGGAGCACCCCGCCGCCAGCACCACCGCCAGCAGGACACCCCTCGTTCGGGTCACGACACCCGCCGCGCGGTCATGCCCGGGATCAGCGTGGATTCGGCGACACCGGCCCCGGGGGTGGCCACGATCATCCGGTCGGACCCCAGGGCGATCCCCACCTGGGTGGGACCAGCAGCTCCGCCGGCGAATACCAGATCCCCCGCCGCGACCTGGGCGATCGGGACCTCCGCACCAGCTGCCGCCTGCGCGGCAGTGGTGCGCGGCAGGCTCACCCGGCCGGTGGTCGCCGCGAACACCGACGCCGACACCAGGCCGGGTCCGTCGAACCCACCCCCGCTCGGGCCCGTGGTGCTACCACCACCCCACGCGTAGGGGGTGCCCACCCACTGGCGGGCCGCGGTGACGACCTGCTCACCCAGCGGGGTGCCCACTGTGGGCACGAACCGCCCCGCCGCGCCGGGTGAGGTGAACGCCCGCTCGAACCCGCGGATACTGGCGACGTACGGCCGCGTCTGGCTGCTGTAGTCCCCACCGGTGGGCATGCCCCGGGCGGCGAGGACCGCCCCGAACCCGGCGTTGTAGGCGGCCAGGGTCAGGTCCACCGGGTCACCGCTGACCGTGATGGCGTTGGCGACGTTCCCGTAGTCCGCGCACATCAACGCGGCCTGCGACATGACCGCGTCGGCGACGCTGTTCACGTCCACCGTGCCGTTTCCGTCGCCGTCGCGGCCCCAGGTGGCCCAGGTGGCGGGCATGAACTGCGCCGGGCCGCGGGCCCCCGTCGACGACACCGGGGCGGAGGCACCGGACCGGAAGCCGTTCTCCGCCTTCAACTGGGCGGCGATCAGCGAGGAGGAGATGCCCGGGCACACCGTGCCCGCTCGCCGTACCCACGGCTCGAACTCCGCAGGCACAGTCCCCGCCGCGAGGACCCCACCGGGTGAGCCGAACCCGGCGCAGTCCCCCGGCGTCGGCGCGGCGGCACCGGAGGGTTCACCCCCGCCCGCCAACCAGGCGGCCGGGTCCAGGACCCGGCCGCCCTGCAGCCGGCCACCGGCCCACACCTCGAAGTGCAGGTGCGGGCCGGTGGACACCCCCGAGTTGCCCACCTTCGCGATCACCTGACCCGCACTCACCCGGGCCCCGGCCCGCACCAGGACCCCCTCGGGGAACATGTGCCCGTAGACGGTGGACACCGGCTGGCCGCCGACCACACCGTCAAGCACGATCCACTGCCCGAAACCCGAGGCCGGGCCCGAGGCCACCACCACCCCGTCCGTGGCGGCGTAGATGTCGGTGCCCGCCGGGGCGGCCATGTCCTGGCCCTGATGCACCGATCCGCTGCGGGCCCCGAACGGGCTCGACACCTGGAAGGTCCCGCTGCGCATCGGCGCCACCACCCCACCCAACGGCGCCGCCGCAGCCACCAAGGACGCGTTTCCCGCCGGTGGGGCGGTCGGCGCCACGGAGGGCGCGGGGCCACCAGGACCGCAGGACGGTGAATCCGTGCCCACCACAACGACCAGCAGCAGCGCCGGCACCACCACCAGTGCCGCCGCGGCCGCCGCCACCGCCTTACCGCTCATCGCCGCACCAACGGTCGAGCACACCCAGCGCCCACCCCGGCCACCCCTCTGCGGGCAGCACCCCCGGCCACGCCGCAACGTCATCACTACACACCACCACCGACGACTCCGCACCCAGTTACAGATGAACACCGTGCGTCATGGGGTGGTACGGAAGAGTTCCCCCAACCCACCGCCCGCAGTCTACGGTACGCAACTATTGAAGTTCACGCGATGCCGAATCGACTCCCGGAGGTCGGCCAAGATGCCCGCACAAGCACCCGCAGGCAGTAGCGATGAGGGACGTGTGAGCCGAACTGGAGTCCGCGGATTCAGCCCCAGCCGGCTGCGGGACGCCCGCAGCCGCGCCAAGCTGACGTTGGAGACGTTGTCCATCCGCTCCGGGGTGGGGGCCGCCGTCATCGGGCATTGGGAGACCGGTCGGTCGGTGCCCTCCCCCAAGCTCCTCACGGTTGTTGCCGATGCACTCAACCTTCGATTGGCCGACCTCACGGTCATCAAGCCCGGCGACGTCCGCCTCGCCGACCTCCGGGCCCGCGCTGGTCGCAGCCAGGCCGACGTCGCCGAGCACCTCGGCGTGTCCCGCGGCACGGCGAGCGCACTCGACCGGGGCTACGCCCCCCTGCACGAGGACGCCGCGCACCGCCTGGCTGCCTTCTACGACGTCACGGTCGACGAGCTACACGCCGCCTGGCAGCGTTCGCGCAACGCCCGCTAGACACGCCCGGTCGCCACTACTGTTCACCACTACTGTTCACCACTACGTATCATCACTTCATGTAGTTCTAGGTGTCTCTTCGGCGTGTCTCCTCGACATGAAGCCATCAGTGTGGCCTCATATACCACTATGAAATCTCCGCGGACGGCCCGCGTCGGCCGCGTGGGTGTCCAGTTCCGGATCGACCCGAGCGTCGCCGACAGCGTGAGGCAGCTGGCAGCAGCCGGGAACCTGCAACTGTGGTGCGTCGTCCAAGACGGGCTAGTGCGGGGACTCCCGCAGCTCCCAGCAGCGGACGACGCCCTCCCCCACTTTGCCTATGACCACATCAGACAGCGGGGCCGGCCCACGGCCGTCCTCTTCCTCGAGATCGCCGAGGCCACTGCCCAGGCCGTGAGAAGCGCCGCCGCAGTTCGCCACGCCCATGTCTGGTGGGTCGCGCAGGAAGCTCTTCGGCTCGGCCTGCCCCTGCTTCCAGTGCCCAATCCGGCGCTGGCGTTCGAGGGAGAGGAGTTGCCCGAGAGCGCGTGAGGTGAGCGGCCGCGTGGCCGCACCCAACAACTGCACACCGCACCGGGTAACCCCCTAGAACGCCGAAAACCCTCCCCGGCAAGGGAGGGTTCGGGTGTTGCGGTGGGTCACGAGTTATCAGCTCGTGGACCCGGTGCCCTCACAGAGAGGGACTTGGCTTGAGCGCCACGTCTCACGATACCCGCAACCCTGTTTCAGGTAAACCACCCACCCGGGGGCGTGTCGTCTCCGCAAGGACACGTCCCGGCTCCCGGCGGGAGTCCACCGCTCCCCCGGCGCTGCGCCGTCCCCCCCTGCGCCGGGAGCTCAGCCCGTACGCGTACGCCGGGGTGCGGTGCTGGTGGTCAGCTGACCGCTGGCTGACCCACGTCGCCCGGGTGTACCGGCGCAGCTACCTCATCGTGCGTCCCCGCCTGGTGGCCACCAGCGGCGGGGGTGTGTCCCTGACCACGGTGCTGGCGGTGGCAGCGAGTCAGGCCGCCACCGCCGACCACCGCACCGGGCGGGGCAGCCGACCCGCCGTGGCCCGGATGATGATCGCCGCGGGCCGGGGTGAGCGCACCGTGCAACGAGCCCGCGAGTTCCTGCGCCTGACGGGGTTGGCCACCGAAATCGAACCCGGCCGCCGCCGCAGCTACACCGAGCGCATCGCCTCCTGGGAGCGGGGGGACACAGCGCGGGGGTGGACCGCCGGCTACGCCCTGCACCCCTCCCCCACCTACCCCGACGACCTGATCCCTGTGGACAACTCCCCCCGGATCATCGCAGCTCAACAGGGGTATGGCACCCCACCACGTAGTGGTATCTCTCCTCCCACGCGCAGCGTTGAGAAACGGGTTTCCACCACCAACACCACCCAAACACCCCCTGCGGGGGGCGAGGACGGCGCTACGCGCCGCGCATCGACCACACCAGCCGCCCCCGGCGGTGGCGGGGGCGGCCTCAGGGCCCCGGGAACGGCCCTGATGCTGGCGTGGCGAGGCGAACCCGACTGCCCGGGGTGGGCCAGACGCTTCGGGGCCCACCGCTGGGCTGGGGCGCTGTCAGCACCCGCCGCCGCCGGGTGGACCGCCCGCGACCTCACCCAGCTGCTCACCGACCTCACCGGCGTCGGCCACCACATCCTGCGCGAACCCCACCGCCCCATCGGCTACCTCCTGGCGCTGCTCACCCGCATCGACCTCGCCGAACGCCCCACCGCCCTCATCGACGCCCACGCCGCAGCCGACCGCGCACAACGCGCCGAGCGGACCGCAGCACAACACGCGGCCCGCACCGAGGCTGACCGTGCCCGCCGCACCGCCATAGAAGCCCTCACCGGACCGGGGCGAGCCGCCGCCCACCACGTCGCCGCCACCGCAGCCACCACCGCAGCGCAACACCGAAGCGAACGGCAACGGGTTCAGCGCCTCGCCCCGGCCGAGCAGCAAGTCAACCGCCGCAGGCGGGACGACTAGTGGTGCTCGGGTGTGGCCAAGATGCGGGCGGCCGCGGGTGGAACAGGCTTACCCAGTCGAAGCGCGCTGCGCTGCAGCTGCTCGGCCACCCGACGCTCGAAGCGAGCGCGGGCCTCATCGGGCATCGCCCTGATCTGCTCGCGCAACTCCTCGTTCGGCGTCACCACCACCACCACCTCGATGCGTACCCCCCTAGTGTGCGCTCACACAGCAGGATGTGCGCCAGGCGGGATCACTACGGGAGCAGCGTCAGGGTGAAGTCGTCAATCAGCTCGCTCAACGAGCTGTCCTTCGCCGCAACGGCGTCGTCCGACAGCCGGATCAGGGCCGCCAGCACCACCGGAGGCCCAAGCTGCGTGAAACCCACTCCCCTCCCGCTCTCCGACACGCGCTCCGGCATCGCCATCGCCTGCACGGCAGCATCGATCGTCTGGTACCTCTTACTCAGACGGTCTGCTAAACCGAGTCGACGTCGTCGACGACCCACCCGGAGTCCCGCCACGCGGCTGCCTGCACGTGCCCGCCGGAGCTATCGTTGCCCCACCACGGCCGGTGCCGGTACGCGCTGGGCGGCAGTCCGCCAGGGACGAGGTCGTGATCCAGTCGAACGTCAGCGTGAGCGTCGTCGCGTCCTGACGGCGGAGCAGCTGACGCAACGGGTCGTTTTCGAGATGCGCTCAGTGGTCGCGCCGCGCAGCGCACATCCGCTCCGGCCCGGGCAGCGCCAAGCTCGACCCGGCGCCTGCGCCTCCTCAGGGCTTCTTCCTACTGTCCGAACCGCAGGGGTTTGGGGGTTCGTCTGTCACGACCCGCGCAAGCTCATCGCCTGACGGTGGATTCGGACTAAAGCTCTAGGCATGTTCCGACGCGCAGGATGAGCGGTTCGGTGGTGTGGGTACGCACCGCCAACGCAACGATCCGCGCCAGATCGAGCCGGAAGAGATGGAACTGCCACTCCTGCGCTCGTTCGTCGAGCGGCTCGCAGAAGGTGACGCCGATGTGGTCCCGCCGGGCAAGGTCGAAGGCGGCGCCGTAAATTCCGTCAGCAAGGCTTATCTCCCGTGCCTTCACGAAGCTCTCCTTGAGCGCCCACATGCGCACGAACGTCTCGCCGCGCTGTGCCGCCGACAGGATGCGCAGCGCGTTCACTTCCACCTCAGGGAAGAACTGCTCGGCGATCTCGAGCACATTGCGGGCCAGCGAGATCCGTTCGATGTCAATGCCGATTGCGGGTCCGGCACCGGTGACAGCACACACGCTGACCCCGTCGGTGTGGGACAGGTTGAACCACAGCGGCGAGGACAGGGCGGGAGCTGCGATAAAGGGCTTACCGCGGCCGCCCAGCGCGAACCGCCAATCTTCCGGCGTGACCGGCGCGTAACGTGACAGAACAAGTCGACACAACGCGCGTCCCACCACGAACTGCTGTCGCCGGCGGCTGTCGCTAAGCCGCGCGAACCGGGTGTGCTCGTCGGGAGACAGCAGCGCGAGCAGTGCGGAGATCCGCTCCGGCCCGATGCTTGCGCCGTGGTCGTGACGCCAGACATGGACGTCGAGCGGACCGGGCGCGGGATGCGGGCCGGGCCCGATCGTCGGCAGGTCCGTCAGGAGGCTTAGCACGTGGCGCACGTGGGGCGAAGAGGGATGCCGTCGGCGGCCTCGGCTCGCTGCGCCGGTAGACGAGGGTGCGCCGGGGCAGTCAGGGTGATCGCCTCGCCCGGCCACCCGTACCAGGTGGACGACGGGATACTGGAATCACCGGCAAGCACCAGCGTCCCTTCCAAGAGCGTGGACCGCTCGCCTACCGTGCTCATCATCATCACCCGCGAGGCGGTGCGCAGACAGGCGCCCGCGCCGATCTGGATCGGCCCCATCATCCATTCGCCGCGTGTGTTGAGGTGCGCGATCAGCACGGCTTGGTCGATGCGCGCGTCATCGCCGATGCGGAGCAAGTCCGGCTCTTCCATCATCGGGTCCGCGCCATTGGGATAGAGGCAGACGTTCGCCCCGATCTGCGCCCCTTGCGCGCGGTAGTACCAGACGAGAAAGGCCGAGCCTTCGAGGAAGGCCAGCAGGTCGCGGTTGCCGAACCAGCCGCTTGACAGCGATGAGATGACACTGTGGATCTTCCAGCGCTGGCAGTACGAGGATTGCGTCCAGAACTGTTCCCCTTCGACGCGGTGGCCGATGATCAGCCACTTGGTCGCCACCAGGACGCCCAGCGCGCCGAACGCGCTGGTCAGCTGGAGGGGCAGGTAGAAGCCCGCCAGCAGCAGGAGATCGGCCGTGTTGCGTAGGCCCGGCCCTTCGGCGATCAGCACGGCCCTTGTCAGGAACAGCGCGGCGATCATCGGGGCGGCGCGATAGAGCGCGCCCAGCGCGGCCCACGCGATGTTGAAGACGATGTGCGCGGCGAGTGGCCAGACCGCGTAGGTCGCCTCGCGCATGTACATGGCGCGGCCATAGGGACGTAGCGTCTCCGCCTGGACCCGGCGTGGCGTGGCGGCTTCGAGTTCGATGGGCGCGTCCTGGCCGCCTTGGCCGATCCACGTCGAACCCGCGGGCGCCACGAAGCCTTCGGGCGCGAAGGTGCCGGACCCGAGCACCGCGTTCCGGCTCACGACCACGCCCGGAGCCAGCACGCAGCGGTCGGCGACGGTGGCGCCCGGCTCGACGCGGATCGGCCGCGAGCCGTGCGCGCTGGTCATCAGGTAGGTCGAACGCGAGCCGAACGTCACGTCGTCGCCGCAGACGAACAGGTCGTATTCGGTCATGACGTTGCCCGATCCGGGCCAGTAGATGCGCTTGCCTACCTTGGCGCCGAGCAGGCGATAGATGACGCTGATCGCGGCAAAGTTCGAGCCGAGCAGCGGTGCGACCCCGCCGAAGCGGCCATCGGGCAGGAGCTGCCACATCAGCCAGCGTTCAAACATCGGCCAGGGGCGGGTGATGTCGTCTTCGACACGGAAGCGGCCGATCACCGTCCACTTCACGAGGATCACCCCCGCCAGGTAGAGGAAGGGCGTCGCCACCGTGAACACCAGCAGCACCACCGCCGATCCGATCAGAACCTGCGGAGCGAGCATCCGGACGAACAGATCCACTGGGCCGGCCAGGTGGCCCCCGTTGGCCACAAGACCAGCAAGCACATGGCGCATCAGCAGCACCACCGGCACCCATGCCGCCAGTAGCAGCGCCCCCTTGAGAAACTTGCCCGCGCCCTTGAGCCAGACGGGCGGCGCATAGAGCAGCGCGCGCGAAAGGGCGCGCGTGCCCTGGTTGCGCGCCCTGGGATTGTCCGACGTGCCCAGCGGAGCGATCTCGGTATCGGCGGGGAGCACGCTGCCGGGCACGATCGTCGCGCGCGTTCCTATCGACACGTTCGCGCCAAGCCGGATCGGCTTGAGATCCATGGCGGTGCCCTCGAGCACGAAGGGGCGCACAATCGCCGATTCGTCGATGCAGGCTTCGTCGCCGATGGTCAGGAGGTCGAACTCGCCAAGGTCCGCGGTCGGGGCGATGCGGGTGCTCCGCCCGACGCGGGCGCCCATAAGGCGATAGTAGGTGGCAGTGAGGGGGTAGGACATCGAGAACACGCCAAGGCCGGCAGTTTGGTGGACCTGGCTCACCAGCCACCATCGCAGGTAGCGATGACCCCAAAGCGGTGCGGCGCCGGGGCGGTAGCGCCCGACGAGGATCCACTTGAGGGCGATCGCAGCCAGCGGACCCAGGGTATTCCTGACCGCACCCGCCGCCGCGAGTGCGGCGAACATGACCCATGCACCGCGCAGGCCAAGATCGGCACGCAGGTACCACCACAGGAAGATCCAGCACGAAAACTGCCCAAGCCTAAACACGGTTGGCAGCACGGCGAGCGGCAGGAGCTGGGTGATGAGCGTCGGCAACGCCATCTGCGACTTCGCTGGCGGCCCTTCGTGCTCGACTGCCGCCGCCTGGCCTGCCGTTGCAGCGTCGGGGACCCGCGTGGCAATGGCGGCACGAACGAGCTTGGACAGTTCGCGGGCAGTGCGATTGCGGAAGATCGAGGTCGGCGGCAAGGCGATGCCATATTGCTTGCGCACATCGGCGATGATCTGCACGGCCGTCAGCGAAGCCCCGCCGAGGTCGTCGAAGAAGTCGCTGTCGAGGTAGACGTCTCGGTCCTGCCCGAGGCAGGTGCGCCACTCATCGAGAATGTACGCCTCGATCTCGTCGGACGGCGTTTCCGCTGCGTGCTGCGGCTTCTCCATCAGCGACCGGAGCTGGTCCGCGTCGACTTCGCCGGTGCCGGGGTGACGGGGAAAGGCATGGAGCAGGGCGATCGACCGCGGGACGAGATAGTCGTGGATCGCGCCATGAAGTCGGGCCTTGAGGACTTGTTCCTCGATGGTCGCGCCTTCCACCGCCGCGCGGATGGTCCCGCAGGCGCTGCCGATATGGACCACCACGGCCGTCGCGCCGGGGCAGGCCGCGCGGATCGCTCCCTCGATCTGTGAGGTCGAAGAGTCCACGCCGCGGGTCGAGACCGGCTCGGTGATCGGCGTGCCCTTGGGCGGGCATTGCGCCTCGAGCAGCCGCGATCGGGCCGGCGCCTTCTCGTCGACCCCGTCGATTCCGAGGCGCGATGCGAGCCGCACGCGCAGCAGCTTGCCGGTGGCGTTCTTCGGCAGGTCGTCCATGTAGACCCCGAGCACCGGCCACTTGGCGGGAGACAGGTGCTGGGAAAGGTGCGGGGCGAGCGTTTCGAGATCGACGCGCCGCCCCGAACGCGGGACGATCACGCAGCCCACGGTTTCACCCAGCATGTCGTGCGGAACGGCGAAGGCCAGCGCGGCACGCACCTCGGGATGGCCGACCAGCACGTCCTCGATTTCCGCCGGGGCGATCGTTTCGCCGCCACGCTTGATCACGTCCTTGCCGCGCCCGACGATGTAGAGGAAGCCGCCCGCGTCGAAGCGGCCGATGTCGCCGGTGTCGAACCAGCCTTCCGGGATCGCCGGTTCACCCGGCCCCGGTTCATCCTGCACGATGCACGCAAGCGGCGCGCCGCGCAGCACGATGCGCCCGGCGACACCCAGCGGCGCGGCCTCGCCCGCATCGTCGAGGATGCTGACGTCCGGCCCGAGGATGCGGCCGCTCGCCCCCTTGCGCTCGAGCCGGTAGTCGAGCGGGGGGCAGGCGATGGGCATGCACTCGGTCATGCCGTAGCCGGGCAGGATCGTGGCGTCGAACCGCGCGCGCAGCCGGGCGGCCACCGACGGGAGCAGGTCGCCCGCCGCGTTGCAGATGAACCGCAGCCGATGCGCCGAGTGCGGGCGTCGCTCGCCTTCTTGCAGGATGCTGTCATGCATCGTCGGCGATGCGTAGTACCAGTTAAAGCCGGCGCCGTCGTCGAGCTCATCCCAAAACAGCGCCGCGTCGAAGCCGTCGGAGTAGATCATGCCGCTGCCCGCCAGCAGGGGCGCGTACAGATTCCGAACGATGCCACCCACGTGGAACAGCGGCATCATGTTGTAGCCGCGATCCTCCGGCCCCAGTTCCAGCGCGGCGGCGATGCAGGCCGCGCCCACGCACAGGTCGCGCAGGCGGATGGACACGCGCTTCTTGCGCCCGGAGGTCCCGGACGTGAACAGTTCCAGCGCTGTGTCGTGCGGTCCGTTGAACCGGCGGCCATCGCTACTGGCGGAAGGCCCGTCGCCACCGGCGCAAGGCCCTTCGCTGACGAGGTCGAACAGGCCGGTCTCTTCCGGATGCCGGGCCAGGCCGATCACGGCTGCGCCGCAACCGCGCGCTGCCCGCCGGATGTGGTCGAAGTCCTCGCCCAGAGGCACGATCACCGCCTTCGCGCCGGTTTCGGCAAGGTCGGCGGCGATCTCGCCCTCGGGATTCCACGGGTTCATCGGCACCGCGGTGCAGCGCATGCTGACTGCCAGCAGGCAGACCGCAAGTTCCGGACCCTCCGGTATCGCCACGGCGCAGCGGTCACCCGGTCGCAGGTCCACGTCGTGGAAAGGTGCGCCGCGGCTGAGGAACTCGTGGAGCCGGGCGTACGACAGTGGCTGCAGGCCACGCCCGGGCGTGCCCGCGAGCGCAGGCTGGCTCCCGCCGCTGGGCAGGAGATCCAGAAGCGTGGTGAACGCAAGGTCGCGATCGATCCGCTGGCCCAGCGCCTCGCCGTGCTTCCAGGCCGCGGTCCACTCCCGCAGGCTCTCGGCCAGCGGCGGTTCGGCCAGGGTCGAGCGCGCGACTGTGGTCTGATGCACGATCTATACCCTTGACTTCGTGGGGCGCCGACCGCCGGTTGATCCGGATGGGCTGATCTTGGCCAGCTTGCAACTCGCCTCGTAGGAGTCACAAAGGCAATCGAGCCCGATGATACGATAGCCGTCATCCAGCGACCGTTCGCAGAGATCAGAGCCGAGGAAACCAGCGGCGACCGTGACGAGAATCGTCCGCTGACCCGCCTTGGCCAACAACGGTTCTCCGTAAGGCGGTGAGAGAACTCCGGCGGGTGATCTGCAGGTCTCATCGGAGACCGACCGCGCGGACTTTAGGGGCTCTTCGGACTTCAGCGTGGTGACCTCGTCCGGCGGGTGCGAGTACCGCTGGCGGCGAGGAGCATCCGGAGCTGGTAGTTGTTGTAGTTGCGGTAGCCGTGGGCGAGGCGTCTGGCCTTCTCGATGAGCATGTTGATCGCTTCGGTGCCGCCGTTGCTGAGGCCGTCGGTGTCGAAGTAGGCCAGGACCTGGGCGCGCCCGGGCGCGAAGGGTCCGCCCGAGCCGGGCGACCTCGGGGACGGGGCAGGTGTGCAGCGTGTCGAGGAGCTTCTCGGCGAGCTTCTTGCGCTCACGCAGGCTGGCGGTGCCGGCGTAGACCGCTCGCAGCCGCTGGTAGCGCGACGAAGCCGCGGTAGTCGGCTTTGCGTTGGCCGGGGAGATCCTTCCAACCGGTGATGTGGTCACGGCAGTGGCGCGAGCCGCGCTGGCAGTGGGCGGGGAAGTGTTCGACCGTGTAGTTCCGCATGGCGTAGTCGAAGGTGATCTCCTGGCCGGCGACGATGGGCTCGCGGGCGACGAAGTTGTGGGCGCCACTGGAGTTGAGGCGGATCCCGCAGTTGGGATCGCAGGAATGGTTGACCTTGGTGACCAGGCCGCCGTGCAACACGAAGCGTTCCGCGCTGACCTGGGAGGCGTGCGAGTGGTTGCGGTCGAGTTCACGGTCGATGACACCGATCATCACCGTCTCGCCGATTTGGAAGGACCGGGTGGCGAACACGCCTTCGCCCTTGGCCTCGGTGCCGTGGAGCTGGTACCCGTCGTCCATCATGTCCTGCTCTCTGACATCCAATGACGTCAACCCTGACTATGTGGTGTCGACCATAACCCGTCTGACAGATTTGCCCATCGCGCCCATCGCGCCCATCGCGCCCATCGCGCCGATCGCGGCCAGGACACGATACGTTCGGTCCAGGGCGGCCCTTGACGGAACGTATTGCGCTCGGCGTGGTGACTCGCCGGTCGGCTGTGCACTAACGCTGCGGATGCTCCAGCGACGCGTCCGGGCCGGGGAACACGAGGGACTCGTGCCCGTCGTCATGTCGGACTAGATAGGGCGGGGAGCCGTCCCTCCCGCGGACCTCGACGACCTCGGCCGTCTGTTCGGGTTGACCGACGACCCGCCCGTGGATGTGCAACTGGTCTCCGACAACTGCGCGCATGCCTGCTCCTCCGTGGGCCTTCTACCAGCGTGCGCCTTCTAACGCGCCGGCGTAAGAGGGACGTGCGGTCTACTGGCGCGGTAGATCACCGCGTCGCACGTACCGCAGGAGTAGACCCGGTGCCCGCGCCCGACCTGTTGACAGGATCAGGGCACCCAGCCCACCGCCGGTGGCAGCATGAGACCTAATGACGGTTACCGGGGCCAGGCGACGGCAGACTTGGCCCTGGTAGCTGCTGGTGGGTGAGCACTCGTGGGTCCTGGACACCGTCGGGTAGTCCTCTTGGCAGACCGTGCCCCCGCCGGTGGTCGGGAGAGTCAACCGCTAATGAACCAGTGCCCGCCACCTGGCGCGAGCACTGGTTCATTAGGTTGCTGGGACTCCCCCGCTGTTGCCGCAGGTAGCCGCTGGCCTCGAGGAAGGCATCACCGG
>JAABUH010003831.1_pt1 | contig 12598 bp, 10 predicted proteins | sample 5559121 | NCBI WGS metagenome assembly JAABUH01 (sample SAMN10711871, study PRJNA513364) | rock metagenome | isolation source: Antarctica rocks | place: Antarctica: Victoria Land, Battleship Promontory nord | collected 2015-12-28 | reverse complement strand
AATGTTTGAATCTTCAATGATGATATTAATCAATTGTTTACAGAATCTATCAAAATTTGATTTCTTTTCAATCAAAGATTTTCAATGATTATCTTGTGCTGATCTAGACAAGTTATCAATAGAGACATCATTTCATTCTTGTGTTCTTGTATCATGATCAATGTATACAAAGCATGTGTAATCGACTTTCAATCAAAGATTTCATCATATGATTGAATTAACTTTGATTTTGACAACGATATTGACTGAATATCAAAGCGTTCACATAGCTCTGACATCAAAGATTCATCAATGAAAGTCATGTCAGTAACTTCAATATCTATCAGAGTGAAAAATCTGAATATCTTTTCTAGACTATTCAAGATGATGTCAACAGTGAACGACTTAAAATCAAATGAATCATCAGACATGTTGATGAAACAAAATATGAGTATATCGCTCTCAGTCACTACTTTGACAAAGACAGATCATTTTTTGAACTCGCAATGATCTTGTGCACTTGAGTCATTTTGAAACAGTCATATGCTTTATGTTCTGACTTTTTGCATTTGAAGCAAAGTTCTTTCTTAAATCACTTTTTCTGAAGAGAATTGAGCTTCAATCTTCTGAATTTCTTTCACGAAGAGATTAATGACGTGAGTCAAATAGTTGATGTGCTGATGACAGAGTGAGCAGCTTGAGTAGCTGATGCTTTGATGACTGATTGAGCATTCAATTCGATCAATCTAACATTGACTTGCATGCAAATGTCAACAAACTCATTCAAGTTCGTGATTCATTCATTGAGTGTTGCTCGCTGAAGATTTGAGCTGATTTTATGCTGAAGATCATTTAGTAAAGTCTCGTTATTGTATTCTAGTTTTGCACTAAATCTCTGAAATTTCATTCAAAATTCATGAAAGAAGATCTTGTTCTGATACAGCTTCAAGTATTGACGTTGAGTCGTGTGATGATGATTGAGATCATCGTACATCTTATTAATCATCGATAGTACTTCTTTAACTTCTAGAAATGAGTTCAAGAAGATATTTTGCATTCAAGATGTTATGTGTTTGATTGCAGCTTCACTGACTCGACTTTCAATGTAAGCAATCTTCAACTCTTCGATAGAAAAATAATTCTTATTTGTCTTCAGCTTATTTCACATTCAAAACAGTCAATTGTTTACATTCTGCGTTGAATCTTTGAACAGAGATGAATTGAGTAACTTGATTGACTTTGAGAATTGATCTTCAGAAGTCGAAGTGCTTTGTTGACTTGATGCAGCTTCTAAATGATGTATAATCACATTCTTGTTTCTAACTTCTTTCTGCAGACGTGTCTGCGTAATCTTCAACATGATATTTATCTCGTTGACATCTTCTAACATCTGAATCATGTCATTGTGAATCTTGATTTTGATGTCGTGCTGTTGACATATGTACTTGATAAATACAACAATGTTGTCTGCTTCATGAGTGTTTATTCAAGCATTCAGTTCAATGTTGATGTTGATCTTGATCATTTTGTGACCAAAAAGCAACGCGTTCGTGTTCTTTTCTTCTGTATTCGATGACACATTCGTGTCTTCTTCTTCTGATGCTGCTCGATTCTGTGATAGAAGTGATTCTTTTCTAACATTTTGAAAGTTGTAGCGAGCAATGCTCACTGATTCTGATTCTGTGCTTCTAATCATTGTATGAATAGAAAATTGCTGATCGAGATTTTGATGTTACTCTATCAAACTTTTTGAGTTCAAGTACTGCTGAAATTTCTGATTTCTGATGACGAGCTCAATAAAGAGTTAATCAAGAGCAACGCGTTCGTGTTCTTTGATTCTGATTCTATCAAAATTTCTGGTTTCAAATCAAGATTTTTCTTTAGAAATTTCTGATTTCTATTGAGCTTTCTGAGCTTGAGTTCTGATTTTGCTGTCAAAATTTCTGAGTTCGACTTCTGATTTGAATTGTGTAGCTTGTTTTTATATTGTTTACACGTCGATAGCAAGATTAATGAGCTTTGAACTAATGTTATGAGTCTGCATAGAGCGAATTATATGAGTGTATTCTAACTAGAAGTTCAAAACTAAAGAAGAAAGAAGATGTAACACGTTGAAGATCTTGTACTCATGAAGACACGCTAGATCACTAACATGTCAACATCAGCTCTGTACTAGTCTAAGATAGTCTGACATGATTTATGTTAGACTAACTTGAAGTGCATGTTCGCAACAGAATCGAGATAACGATTTAATGATAACAATTATTGAAGTCGAAGAACTAAAATTCTGAATTTGATCAAATCAATGATTTTAGTGATTTTTGATGCATACATGAAGACATATAGATAATTCTCACTGCATAGACAGTAGATTTTAAACTCTCGATCAACTTTCTTACTGAATATATTCATGATATGTTTGAATTGACTCTTAAACAGAATTAATTACTCGTCAACTGACATGTTTCAATCTGAATGTAAATATTGCTTGCAAGTCTGCTGAAACAGAATCGAAATGATTTTAATTTCGCTGTTCAGAACTTTTCATAGTCAGAGCTTTTGAGTTTCAAGTCAGTATTTGAATCGAACATTGATCATTTGACGAAATCAACTAAAACTGACTACAAGCTCATCAAGCTAGCATCAGTCAAAAATATCTGTTTAGTTGAGCTTCTAGCTTACAAGCTCTAATAGTCACTCATCAACAACTAATAGCTAGCTACAATCACTTGTAACTCTTGATGACAATCATTTGCTTTTTATGCTTAAATAATACAATGCACAATGTATATCATTTGATCAGTGTTCACATTCAGCGCTCGTTATTATCAGTATGTGAAATTTGTAATCTGTGCACGTTTCTTGACAAATACTTATCACATTATTATTTCATGATAGGTAAATTGAGATATTTTATTCAGATTTATCTCGTTGTCACATTGAAACATCATGTTGTGCACTGCTCAAAAGTTTTAGTTTCTTAAAGACAAGCTTGTGTATTTTATAATGTCTTGTACAATTCTTCATTCTTGCAAGCACATTGTATAAGTTACTCGCAATCGATAGAATTAAAAGCATCAAAGCAACTCACGATTGTGTTCATTGTTCATATACAAAATATTCTACTACTATCACTCGAGTTCTATATAATCGCTCTTACTTTCTCGTTGAACATCAACATTGACGTTCAATTTCTTCTTTACTCTCTTCAGAAAAATCTGATATTCATCTTTAAACATCAGTACACATTTACTTTCATTTGTTCTTCGATAATACAGAGTCTTAATGTTTATCTTCAGCTGCTTACGAAAGTTGTTGAATGATCAAACGTAACTCATCTTTCAACTATCTTTCATCTTCAATGTTCATAATCGATATGTATCTCTGACTTCGTCAAGCGAAATCTGATCAGATTCAACTTCAGTTGTATCTTTGAGTTCTTCAGACATTTATCTTGCATTAATTATTGTTCATTTCTATAGCTAAAAAATGAATGCTCACATCTGAATCATTCTTCTGATCTTGATTCTGTTCATCATTCAATATTTCTTGAAGTGTTTCATGTTCATTGTTATTCATCAATTCTGATTGATTTGTTGTATTCTTTGTTTTTTCTGTCGCGATTTCTGTATTGTTTAACTTTTCAAGCTGCGATGTTCGATTTCTTATGAAACTAGAGACTTCATTCACAGAATACATCAACGAGTATCTTGAATCAATGAGAGAAGAGAAAGAACATTCTTTGATGATTTTTCAAGACGCGTTAATAGTCAGTAGATCATCTATCTGATTGCAATTGAAATTATACATTGCAGAGATGCTGTTGAATACGTTGTTTTCATGATATTCAACATGACTTATGACACATTCATGCAGCATGCTCAATATCAAATTTCTTCAAGTCTCAATTTGCTTTTGTCAGCTCTTGATTATTCACTTATGTATTACTGTCACATGTTAATCAATCATTGTTCAATCATTTTAAAGATAAAGCACAAGAGAACATTGACAGTTGAAATGTTATACTTTCTACTGCAGTCTCTTCTCATTTCTCGATCTTCTTCTGATTACTTGTTTATTTGCTGATGACATGTTGAATCGCGATTACTATGAGTATCATGATTTCATCTTTCAGTTCAGCAAACATGATTTTCATATTTGATAGTTAATCAAGACTACGATCTTCTTGATTGAAAAATGAGACAACAATGATCTTCACGATCATTGAGACTAGAAAACAACATTCTTCAGACTAAGTATATGTCAATCAACGCATCACGTCTGTGAAGATGTTTATCTTTTCAATATCAGAGCTGATGAAGTTATCATTAACTAACAATTTGACAACATAGTTCGATGTATTGACTTTCTTGTAAAAAACATAATGATTCTTCACTACATCTTGAATCTGAAACATTATTTGTGCTCAATATTGTTCAATAGAATCATATAACTGTGTCTGTTAATCTATTGATGATATGACAAGATTTGAGTTGCACATTATCTTTTGAGCTTCGTTTATTGTTGATCTTTTCATGATAAAGTAGTTCGTTCGTGATCTGTGTTTTAATTGATGTGCGCGATCTCTGTTTCAGAGATTGCACATGAGATTGCTCAAGAAAATTCATTGCAGCTCTGATCATGACGTTATGCTCTTCTCTACTTCACACGTCATAATCGTTGTCAATAGAATGAGTTCTATGTATCTAAGCACATCGACATGAGTTGCAGCAGAAACTGTTCTCGATCATCATCTGAATTCTGCTCAAAGAACTTTTCTAGAGTTGTCATCTGAATCATCAATCTGTGCTGCGTTGTATCATGAACTCAATGTAAAAGAACTTGACGAAAATTCTGTTGATCTTTGAAACTTTGAGATTCACTCATTAAGCTGAGAAGATGACGAGATTAATAACGACGAGTGAAAATGCTGTTTATGCTGATGTGTCTTTTTCTTTGACAAGATGTTCTTGAAAAATCGAATGATTTTAGTGAACTATGTTGAGATCATATTAACTGAAAACATACATGATGATTTTGACATTGATTTTGTCTTCTTTTGCAGTCGTTCTGCAGATCATTGTTTTTGAGATGATAAATCATCATTTGAGCTGTTCAACATGTCAAGAAACTTGCGTTCTTGTCTTTTAGATCTGAGTTCAAATTCTTTCAATGATATGTCGAGATTGTTGCTTACTTTCTCAATTCTTCTTTTGACATCTCATTGATAAATGAACTAAACATGATTATTGAGTCAGTTAACTGCATGTCAACAATTCATAATATATGCTACGCATCTGACTATCAATCACAATGTTCAAGTTCTTCTTGTTCTTATTACTTGTCATGACAGTTCACTTAGAAGACGACGCGAAATAATGATTAATACATGATGAACTGATGAATGTGATCAAGTTCTGAGATAAAAGAGAAAAAGAGTGAAGAAGAAAAAGACACGACATGTACTTGAAGATATGCAATCTCTGAAAGTGTGTAACTCTGTTGTTGTTAACATTACTATGTTCAATTATTGACTGAGAATGAGTAAATTAACATCTTAATGCTCATTTACTCTGTCAGATTCATGTTTTAACTTCGTTGCATCGAGATTGTGATAATATTTTCATGACTTATTCAAAAGTGTAGATAGATTTGAAAATTTGCAATAATTTATTATTGCACATGCAAACTGAAAATGCGAACTGCGAATCTTATTGCTGAAGAACTCTGATTATTTGAAATAAATTTCAAGAAATTTATGATAATTTGTCTTCACATGTGTGAACTGAGAACGCGAACTGTGCATTTTATTGCTGAAGAACTCTGAGTCTCACTTGTCACATGATCGAAACTCAATGTACATGATGTCACAGTTAGATCTAAACATACAGTTTGCTCTTCATCATGCTTGATGACTTCATAGACGAGAATGATGAACAAAGATGTACAAGAAGAATCATGATATCTTTCATTGAGTTCATTTTCATCATATCATGCTTGACGAAGCTCAGATCATCAAGAATCATCTGTTTCAGAACTTTATAGTTTGCAGAGATTTGATGAAAAAGCATTGTTGAATGATTAGAATCGAGTAGAAGAATTCTTCTCATTCTTCAAGTTTCTTTGCATTTCATGTACAGAAACTGTCAAGATGTTCAAGAAGAATTTCATTGATTTGAGTAAAATACAAAATAAGATGAATAATGTTGTTTATGTGAATGAAGTTGAATCAGCTGAGCTGAGTGCATGCGTGCGTGCATGCATGCAGTGTGCAAACGACATGTTCGTTGCTGATCAAGAAGTACTAGAGAGCGAGAAAAGAAGAAAAGCGAAAAGAAGATAGCGATGTGAAAGAAATGATGTGTCAAAAGAAGAAAAAAAAAAAAAAAAAACTTAGATTCATGAAATCACAATCAACATCTTTTTCACTCTCAACTCACAATCTCTCATCGCTGATGCTTTCTCATTAACATTTTCATTCTTCTTGCTTTCATTCATCAGAATAAATGACTTCTTATTCTTTTCGATGTTTATTGATTCAAACAGTTGCATCAGCTTTGTCAAGCTCAGCTGATTCAGCATATTGATGTCATCAATGATGATATCAATAATCTCACGCTTGCTGTTCTGCAGCATCTGCAATTTCTCATCGATGCTGTTCTTGACAATGAAATGAGTGATGAAGATTTCAAAGAATTGATCGATGCAAAAGACGTGACAGAAGACTTGTTGTTTCATGCTGCTGTTTCATCACAGATCGATGCAAATGATGTGCAAGATCAATTTCTTGTCGACGCTGTTTTAAATAACATAATGAGTGATGAAGATTTCAAAGAATTGATCGATGCAAAAGACGTAACAGAAAACTTGTTGTTTCATGTTGCTGTTTCATCACAGATCGATGCAGATGATGCATAAGATCAATTTCTCATCAACGTTGTTCTTGATAACATGATGAGTGATGCAAATTTCAAAGAACTGATCAATGCAAAAGATGCAATAAAAAACTTGTTATTTCACGCTGCTGTTTCATCACAGATTGACGCAGATGACGCATGAGATCATGATGAGATTAAGCTTAATGTCATTGCATTTGAGAAAGATGATCATGATTTTCATGATCAAATCATCGCGAAATGTGATGATGATGTGATCGCGAACTTTCTGACTTATTTTGTCGTGATAATTAACAAAGACTCAGTCACGCTGTTGAAAAAGATGATTCAGCACTTTCATGCTGTTTTGCAATTAACTTGTTCTTAAGTCAGAGAACTTATGACATGATGAAAGCTTACAGCATGTAAAACTGAGTGAAGATGATGATCTTCTTGTTCAACTTTTTTATCAATCACAGCTTAATCTGCGTCTGCATCATCATCATTTTCGAAGATGAAAAAATCAAGTCATTGAAATTGATTCATTTGAAATCTTGTTCAAGATCTTTGCAAGTGCATGAGAAAGTTCTTTCACTGTTTTCGACATTCATCTGCAATTCTTTTAACTCGTCGCATGATTGAAACTCAATGTAAATGCTGTCACAATCTAAACATGCAGTTTGCTCTTCATCACGCTTGATGACTTTATAAATGAGAGTGTTAAGACATTCTTTGCAGTAAACATGAAAACAGCTGATTACTCAGAATTTATCTGAAGAATCGTGACATTTGTGACAAAGACTTCTATTCTTGAAATCATCGTTAATATTCAAATTCAATTCTCAGTTTATCATTGAGTACATTCTCACACTTGTAGTTCTGTTCTTGAGTTCTGCTTGCATCTCTCTATACTTTGCAACAATGAAACAGTTTACATCTTGTACTTCATGAGAAAATAACTTCGTACACAATGTGTTGAATCAATTCATGAATGATAGTTGTTAAATCATGAGCACAATGAGAAATTTATCAAATCTTTTGATAGTTTTCTGTAAATCATCATTCATCTTAACATTCTGCTTGCGTTTTAAAGCGTTGAAGATTGATTTACTCATGACTGCATCAATTTATTTAAACTCTTTAACATTGACAAAAATCTTGTTTCATTAATGAAATTGCTTGCAATCTTTGTTCAAAGAAGTAATCATGTTTGAACGAAGAGTTTGTAGAGCAAACATCGCAGATGACAATCTCATCACTGAAGATCTTGACAAAGACTGAGCAATGTTTACTGAGAAATTTCTTGATGATTAAGTGTCTCTTTCATGAGTGTCAATCACTTCTTCTTCGCGAAATCTTTGTTGTTAAAGAGCAAGTTTTTGCTGATGATGTATCAAAGACTTTGCTTTAAAACTGAAACGTTGCAAATATTGTTAATTCAAAAAGTAATAGAACTTTCATTCATCAATCATGAAATCTTCTTTACAAGCTTGTATAACACAGATATAATCTTTGCTGTTAATGAAATCAGAGCATCAACGCATGCTTTCAATTATTCTTCTACTTTTCTTAAATTTTCATTCTTGAGTTCTGCATGCATGTAGTCTTTTTCAATCTAGCTATTGCATCTCTTTTCAAGATCTTTCATGATCGTAATTTGCAACGTTTGATTGATGACTTGAACATATTCTCAGATGTTAAAGTAGCGAAGATTGATTTTACTACTTTCAAAGTCAGTGAACGAATTAATATAGTTTTTATAATTTTCTAGTTACTGATCTGAAGAAAGTCGATCAATGATGAACTGAAAGCAACAGCAGCTCTTTGCTGTCATCTTTATCAACGCAGTCTGTCAGCATCGCTCATTTTCAATCTCAATTCATCTCATATCTTCACTATCATAAAGAATTCTATTTTTCGTCACGTTGTAAATTCTCTTCTCGATCAATAATCTTTTGTATTCTTTGAATTGCATGTTCAGCAAATTGATCTCTTCTTGTCTTTCATTCATAGTTAAGTAAATAGAACTCATCAATGATGTTTGATTATCTGATTTCTTTATCGTCAGCAACGTTGTAACATTTCACGACATCAACGATAGTTGATCAGCATTGTCATCTCTAATCTCTTCTTGCGACTTTCTTTGACATTAAATGTTTTCATGTGTTCATTCTCAATGTTGTGCTCTTCGTCTTTTGTTGTTGTTCAGTCGCTGAGTCATGATCATTAATGTTTTGTGCAGTCAATTCTGTGATATGCTTTCAATCTTTTTGTTGAAAATGATGATAATCTTTGCAGTCATCATTCGAAGCTTTTTCTTTATCAACTCACTATCAAGTTTTATATCATATATCTTTGAAGATATCATCTTCTTTTTCATTGTCATTATGATCTCACTTTATTTATCATCATCGATTATTAAGTCTTTCTGCATCATCTTTCTGATTCAGTTATGTCGCTGCAATTCATTGTAAAAGATCATTGAAGATCTCATACTGAACATGTTGATTTTTCTTATGCAACAGAATTGCAGTGAGTCTTGAAGAGCATCAAAAACTTAGAAGAAACATGAATGTGATACAGATGCAATGTTGTCTATGCAACGAAGAATGCGCAGAAATGAGATGCTGTTATTTCGATTTCAAGACAAACTAATGATTTCTATTACACTTGAATTCTACAACTATCACAGAATGTGATCACGAAAGCTGTGTTGATAGTTGAAAGACTTGATGATAATAATCTGATGAATACAAAAAGATGTAGCTTTAATTGTGTTACAGTCACGTTGTAAATCTTGCGTGAGTTTAATTCTAGTGATCTCTAGAATATTTAAAAAACATATTGCTAATGTAAAAACAGAATAAAAAATGATAAATTATCATCTGACAAGATAAATTATTTGAATAATCAGAGTAAAAAATGATAAATTGTCATATTTCTACGACAGTGAAAATATACACATGATGTTATTTTTCTTGCATTTTCAATATTTTCAAAACATAACATCTTATTACTTATGTCATCATGTCTATGCTTTTGCTGTCAATGATTACTTCTTTTGACTGAAATAATTAACAACAATTCGCTGATAATAATTAACAGACTATAAAGCAAAAGCACTAAACTAAAGTCTTTCACACAGTCTCTATTATCTGATTATTCTTTCTCATCTTCTCATCACTCATTTCTTTCACTTTACTATCATCATATGTATCATTTTGAAAGATCTGACGTCACGTTTGATAATCTTTAATAAGTTTCTCGACATTGAATTTCAAAGTATAAAATCAATATGCTTACATCTTCTTTGCGATTTGATCATATCTACTGATTCAAAAAAAAGTCTGCTGTTTCATTTAAATCATATAGTTGAGCTTCATCAATATCACTTAAAATGTATGATGAAGAATGTAATCTGTTTCTAGAACTTCAGTAGTTTCAATCAGAATATTGAGATCAAAATCATTCTCTTTCATGTTTTGAAAACTATCAATCAAGCTCTGTCAATTTTCAAGACTTAAATCGCTATGAAAGAATGTGACGTTCATTTCACGAATCTTGATAAGATACTAGCTCGTTGTTAGTAAAGAGACAAATATACTCAACATTCAATGAGTTGAAAACATCATGCATGATGCAAAACATAGAAATTATGATCGAGAGAATTCAAGTAGATGTATCAATCAGACAATCTTTGCTATGATCGAAGAGAAGAACATTATCAGAATTCTCTCTCTCTGATCGTCTTCAATGACTATAGATTTGTTCAATATCTTCATGACTTGCTGTAACTTGCTGCTTAATTTATACAGTTTCTCAATATTATCATCGTAGAGACAATTATTGACGACTGTCAATCATTTATTATGAACAAGTTCAGTTCAGATAAACATCAAATCATGCTTTGTCTTCAATTCAACAAGATATGAGAATGTAATACACAGTTTCATCTGTCATGAGATCTGAACAAAGTTGAAGAAAAAGAACACAGACATCAATCTCTTCTTATCGTCTGATACTCAGTCATCAACATGTACTTGCAACTCTTCTTTTACACTTCTTGCAGTCTTGTTCTCAAGTCTTGCATGCATTTTTTTATACTTTTCAATGATTGAACAGTTTACATCTTGCATCTCATGAAAAGATAGCTTCATGCAAAGAGCATTGAATCAATTCATTGATGATAGACATCAAATCATAAAAAGAGTGAGAAGTTTATCAAATTTTCTTGCAATTTTCTGCAGTTCATCATTCATCTGTACATCATGCTTACGTTTTAATGCATTGAACATTGATTTGTCTCATGACAGCACTTTCTTTGAATTGCTTGACTTTAGAATGTGTTCATTCTTTCATTCATCAAAGCACTTCAGAATCTTCACATAGTGATTTAAATCATCTGACAAGATCTTAAAAGATGTGCTTGAATAAATTCACAGTACGAAGTGCATGCAATGTTTGAATGCTCGTAAAATGCTTATGATCTTAGAATCTCTGCTCTTCTTCATGTGAAATTCATCTTTTAATATTTGATCTCAACATGTTCACGAATCATACAGAGTTACTCTTCTTTTACTTCTGTTGATTTCATTTCAAACATCTCTTTGATTGACAATGATACACTTCACATGTGTTTCATACGACTTCAATTCAATCAGCACTACAAGTCATTTCTATTCTTCTATGAAAGTTGTCACTGTCACATCGATCTCATTTTCATTTGTTTCTATCTTCTTTCAATCTTGAAACTGTCAGAATCGTGTCTAAATGATACAATCAATGAAGATCAGAATTGATAGTGCTTGATCTTTAAAAATAGCTATAACTGAATATTAAGAATACAGAAGAAGATTGATACAAAAACTTCTATTTATGTAATGTTCAGAGACTGCGCTAGATCTGAAAGAAATGTGTTTGTGACACAAGAAGAATGTGATGTAGATGAACAAGATGTTGATAAAAGAAAAAAGTATTGAGAAAGAAAAAGAGTGTTGAGTCATATCTGAGTCATATCTGAGTCATATTTGAGTCAAACCTGATGCAAATTGATTAAAGCTTCAGTCTTGTTCAGTCTTGATATGCTTGTAACATTATCTTTCTCTTCGAAAATTTATGTTCGCATGAATGTAGTTCATCTGCTCACTTTTGTTGATAGTTATTTCGATATTTAGCGCGATTTGTTTGAATATAGCTTATGAAATTCATTCAAAACTTTCTCTGAGTTATCGAATTTCTCTTTATCGACATAGTATCATTTGTCGTCTCTATCTAGATTTGTTTATTTGACTTTGTACTGTATTTGACCTTGATAGCGTCTGAAGTTCAATATATCGTCTATCTTTCAGTGTTCATCATCTTCAATAGTGATTGATCTGAATGATTCTGAATGCTGTTCTAATAAAGAGTCTTCTGAATATGATCGCAGTAGCTTCGAGCTGAACATCGAATGCAGATGCTTCATGCTGATTGATAGACGAAGATGATAGAAGATACTCACTTTGACAGTGATTTGATAGAGATTTAGCTGTTTATCTTTCAAATCTTTGCAGAGTTTTGTTGTCTTGACATTTCTAAAAGATAGTCAAACTCAGTCATCTACTTCATAGATGACGTTTCGTCTATGTTTATTGATCTGAACTTCGATGATCAGCTTCGTCTTTTTCAATTGTTGACGATCGAAGTTCAGTAGCTCTTTCATTCGAATGACAATATCGTCTGCTTTTCTGACTTCAAGTCGTTCA
>JAABUH010003830.1_pt1 | contig 12601 bp, 10 predicted proteins | sample 5559121 | NCBI WGS metagenome assembly JAABUH01 (sample SAMN10711871, study PRJNA513364) | rock metagenome | isolation source: Antarctica rocks | place: Antarctica: Victoria Land, Battleship Promontory nord | collected 2015-12-28 | reverse complement strand
ACCGCCGCGTGATGATCACGGGCTATCACGGCACCGGCAAGTCGACCCATGTCGAGCAGGTTGCGGCCCGCCTGAACTGGCCCTGCATCCGCATCAACCTCGACAGCCACGTGTCGCGCGTCGACCTCGTGGGCAAGGATGCCATCGTGCTGCAGGACGGCAAGCAGGTCACGGAGTTCCGCGACGGCATGCTGCCCTGGGCGCTGCAGAACAACGTCGCGTTGTGCTTCGACGAATACGATGCCGGCCGGCCCGATGTGATGTTCGTCATCCAGCGCGTGCTCGAACTTTCGGGCCGCCTGACGCTGCTCGACCAGAAGCGCGTGATCAAACCCCATCCCGCGTTCCGGCTGTTCGCCACCGCCAATACGGTGGGCCTCGGCGACACGTCCGGCCTGTATCACGGCACCCAGCAGATCAATCAGGGGCAGATGGACCGGTGGTCCATCGTCGCCACCCTGAACTACCTGCCGCACGACCGCGAGGTCGACATCGTGCTGGCCAAGGCGCCGCACTATCGCGGCACCAAGGAAGGACGCGACGTGGTCAACAAGATGGTCCGGGTCGCGGACCTCACCCGCAACGCCTTTACGGCGGGCGACCTGTCGACCGTGATGAGCCCGAGGACCGTGATCACCTGGGCCGAGAATGCCGACATCTTCGGCGATATCGGCTTCGCGTTCCGCCTCACCTTCCTCAACAAATGCGACGAACTCGAGCGCTCGCTCGTGGCGGAGTTCTACCAGCGCAGCTTCGGCAAGGAACTGCCCGAGAGCGCCGTCAACGTCGCGCTGAGCTGAAGCGTGAGGCCGGGGACGCTTCGGCCGCGGAAGGAGTGGGAACATGGTATATGCAACGTTCACGCTCCTGAATAACCAGCCCGAGAGCACCCGCTCCCGATCTCGCGCGCTCTATGATGAAGATCTGTATGCCTGGGCGCTGGAGCAAGCAGCCCTTATAGAGGCCGGGCGCTTTTCCGAGTTGGACGTCGTAAATCTTGCCGACGAGGTCGCGGACCGGGCGCGTCGTGAAGTCCATCAGCTTGAAAGTAGGCTGAGCCGAGTGCTTCAGCACCTTCTTAAGTGGGATTATCAGAAGGAGAGGCGCGGCGCGAGTTGGGCGCGCTCCATTCGCGAGCAGCGAAGGCGGGTGAGCAGGCTTTTGAAGGACTCGCCGAGTCTGACAAACCGTGTCGATGACCTCCTCAAAGAGGCTTACACACAGGGCCGTGTCGCCGCGCTCAACGAGTCGAATCTCCCAGACTACATTATTCCCGAGGCTAATCCGTACTCCTGGGACGAAATCATGACGCGCCCTGTCAGTTGGCCTGAGCCGTGAACGCCGCGCTCCGTCTCGTGCCCGACACCCTCCAGGCCTGGGCCCTGAAGTCCATCATGGCGGCGCTTCGGGCCGACAATCGCGCCGTGATTGGCGACAGCGGACGACACTCGTTTGCCCACACGCTCGGGGGGAGCGAACTCTTCGGCGGTCTCGTGGGGGAAACCTACATGGCTGGCTCAGCGCCGATGGGCAGCAGGTGGCGAAGGAGCATCCCAAGCGCGGCCATGCGCCAGCCCTATGAGACGCGCCGGGGACGGGGCGCCCCCCCACGATACCACCGATTGCGTGCTCGACACGTTCTTCGTAAGGCGCCGGGCTTCGATCGCAAGCTCGGGTATCGTAAGTTGGGCCAGTTCGACGGCTTTTCGGTCGGGCACCGACGCCATCACCCGATCAAGGCCCTATGAGCACTCCCAGCAACCGCAAGCCCGCTTCCCCCGCCGAGGCCCCGCAGGAGCCCTTCAAGCGTGCCGTCGCGGGCTGCATGCGGGCCATGGCACGGACGCCGGAACTCGAGGTCTCGTTCGCGCCCGACAAGCCGAGCGTCGTCGGCTCCGGCGACAGCGCGAAGGCACGACTGCCCGAACCTGCCCGAAAGCTGACGGCGCGCGAGGCCGCCATCGTGCGCGGCCACGCCGATTCCATGGCGCTGAAGCTCGCGTGCCACGATACTGCGACCCACCGCCGGCTGGCGCCGGAAGCGCAAGGCGCCCGCACCGTGTTCGATGCGGTCGAGCAGGTCCGGGTCGAGGCCATCGGGGCGCGCCGCATGGAGGGGGTCGCGACCAATCTCGCGGCCATGCTGGAGGACCGCTATCACCGCGGCAACTTCGCCGAGATCACCGATCGGGCCGATGCCCCGATCGAGGATGCGGTGGCGCTCATGGTGCGTGAGCGCCTGACCGGGCGCGCCCCGCCGGCCGCGGCTCAGACTATCGTGGATCTCTGGCGGCCCTGGATCGAGGACCGGGCCGGCGCCGACCTCGACAAGCTCGACCGCGCTCTGGAGGACCAGCGCGCCTTCGGCCGTTCGGTGCACAAGCTGCTTCAGGCGCTCGACATGGCGGATCCGTCGTCCCTCGATCGGGACGAGGACGACGACGAGTCCCAGGATCAGGCCCAGGACGATGCCGACCAGTCGGACGGAGAAGGCCAGGAGTCCGAGAGCGGCCAGACGCTTGAGATGGACACGGCCGACTCCAGCGCCGAGGACATGGAAGAGGGCGCCATGGAGAGCCCCGACGCGCCGGCCGGCGAATCGCTCGAGGACTCGGACGACGGCGAAGCCGAAGAGGCCTCCGAGAGTCGGCGGCCGCAGACGTCGGCGGCCGACGCCCGCGGCCCCGACTACAAGGCCTTCGTCACGAAGTTCGACGAGGTCATCCCGGCCGAGCAATTGTGCGACGCCGAGGAACTGGAGCGGCTGCGGGCCTATCTCGACAAGCAATTGACCAACCTGTCGAGCGTCGTGGCGCGGCTCGCCAATCGGCTGCAGCGCCGGCTCATGGCACAGCAGAACCGCGCCTGGGAGTTCGATCTCGAGGAGGGCATGCTCGACCCGGCGCGGCTATCGCGCGTGGTGGTCGACCCGCAGCAGCCGCTGTCCTTCAAGCGCGAGAAGGATACGGAATTCCGAGACACGGTCGTGACGCTGCTGCTCGACAATTCGGGCTCGATGCGGGGCCGTCCGATCACCGTGGCGGCGACTTGCGCCGACATCCTGGCCCGCACGCTGGAGCGCTGCGGCGTCAAGGTCGAGATCCTGGGCTTCACCACCAAGGCGTGGAAGGGGGGATCGTCGCGCGAATCCTGGCTCCAATCCGGCAAACCCGCTTCCCCGGGCCGCCTCAACGACCTGCGCCACGTCATCTACAAGGCCGCCGACGCACCCTGGCGTCGCGCGCGGCGCAATCTCGGCCTGATGATGCGCGAAGGCTTGCTCAAGGAGAACATCGACGGCGAGGCGCTCGAATGGGCCCACGGGCGGCTGCTCGGCCGGCCCGAGCAGCGCAAGATCCTGATGATGATCTCGGACGGTGCGCCGGTCGACGATTCGACGCTGTCGGTCAATGCCGGCAATTACCTCGAACGGCACCTGAGGGCGACGATCGAAGAGATCGAGACGCGTTCGCCCGTCGAATTGATCGCCATCGGCATCGGCCACGACGTGACCCGCTACTACCGGCGCGCCGTCACCATCGTGGACGCAGAAGAACTCGGTGGCGCCATGACCGAGAAGCTCGCGGAGCTCTTCGCCGAATCCGGTCCCGCTCCGGTCCACCGCGTCGTCACCGGGCGCCGCGCACCCGTCCTGCATTGACGCACGCGTGATCGAGGCCCCGACCGGCATGGCCCGAAGCGGCTGCCCGGACCTCGACGCCGGGACCGGCCTCCTCGGGTCTCCCAACATGGCCGGCTTGCCGCTCCCGTCCGGCGCGCGGCGTACGGGAGCCGCGAAACGAACTTGAAGAGTGCAGTGGGAGCCAAGCGATGGGCGAGATGGTGGACGGTGTCTGGCGGAGCGACGAGGACCTCGCTCATGCCGCAGACGGGCACTTCCTGCGGCCGCCCACCCGGTTCAGGGACACCATTGCGGAGGGTGGCCCTCATCCGCCCGGGCCGGGCCGCTACCACCTCTATGTTTCGCTGGCCTGCCCCTGGGCGCACCGCGCCCTGATCGTCCGCAAGTTGAAGGGGCTCGACGAGATCGTCAGCCTCTCGGTCACGCATTGGCTGATGCGCCAGGACGGCTGGACTTTCGCGCCCGGTCCCGGCGTCGTGCCGGACCCGTTCGGGGCGCAGATGCTGCACGAGGTCTATCGCCGCGCCGATCCGCATTATTCCGGCCGCGTCAGCGTCCCGGTCCTCTGGGACAAGCAGGCCGGCACGATCGTCAACAACGAATCCTCCGAGATCATACGGATCCTCGGATCGGCCTTCGACGCCGTCGGGGCGGTGCCGCTCGATCTCTACCCCGCGGCTCGCAGGAACGAGATCGATGCCGTCAATGCCCGGGTCTACGACACGCTGAACAACGGCGTCTACCGGTCCGGCTTCGCCACCACGCAAGCCGCCTACGAGGCCGCCGTGGTGCCGCTCTTCGAGACGCTCGACTGGCTCGAAGCGACGCTGGCGCGCCAGCCCTTCGTCTGCGGCGACGCCCCGACCGAAGCCGATTGGCGGCTCTTCACCACGCTGGTGCGCTTCGACGCCGTGTACCACGGCCACTTCAAGTGCAACCTCCGCCGCCTCGTCGACTACCCGGCGCTATGGGACTACGCCCGCCGCCTCTACCAGTGGCCCGGCGTGCGCGAGACCGTCGACTTCGCCCACATCAAGGGCCACTATTACGGCAGCCACCGCACCATCAACCCGACCGGCATCGTGCCGCTCGGCCCGGTGATGGACTGGGACGCACCGAGCGAGAGGAGGTAAGCGGCTTCGGCCCGTCGAGAGGTCGGGCCGCGGCTCTACGCAGGCCTCCGCGCCCGTTGACGGGCAAGGGCGGCCGCGGCCGAAGGGAGCCCGCCCGGGCCCTGCCTGCAATCAGTAACAGATCGTGCCTGTCTGGTTCCCGGTTGCGGTGAGCGGTCCCGCCACGATCACCTGTCCGGTCGTGCGTGGCAGCATGTAGCTCGTGCGCCTCATGCCACCGGAGAAATTGATCCACTGCGACGAGAACGGCCCCTGATAGACATAGGAGACGTCCGCGATCAGGATGGGAATCGGGCTCGGCAGCGAGGTCAAGCCGAGCGACTGCAGGTATTGGATAGGCAGCAGGTCCTGGGACGCGGTCGTCGGCGAGGGCGCCTGCGTCGAAGGCACGGGCGTGAGGTTCACGTTGCAAGGACGCAAGGTGCCGGATTGCGTATAGCTCCATCGCACCTTGAAGACGCAGCAATTGCCGTCGCTGCCATTGACGATGTCGACCGCCGAGACGGTCATTTGCAGGCTGTTCGAGGGGGCCGGCGCCATGATGGCCAAAGACGCATTGAAAATGGACGCCAGAGTGTCACTCGTCATCGCGCCCGGGGGCACGGGGGTCGACGCCGCTTGCGGGAACGTCGGCTGCCGAGACGTGACGTCGGCCAGCGTCCTCGACAGCAGTTCGACCTTGCGGTTGGTCATCGCGGCCTGCGACAGTTCCCCGGCTCCCGCATAGAGGAGCACCATGATGGGCAACAGGAGCGCGAACTCCGTCGCCGCGATCCCGCGGGTTTCGCGCAAGAACCGGAAGACACTTTGGCGGAGCACATCGAACACCAGCGCGTTCCTCAACTTTATCTCGACGGTGCCCCGTCGTAGGGCGAAAGTTTTCAGGGCTGCAAGGAAGTGCACCTGAGCCCGCCAAGTTGACCCTGAAGCGGGCCGCCGCGCTTCGCTCGCGCTTCTTTGCAGACGGCGAACGACCCCAAGCTCAGGGACGGTTGACAGGCTCTGGTCAGTGAACTCGGTAGGTCCCATCGCGCATCAGCATGTCGGCGGGGCCGTGTAGTTGCCCTGGTAAGGTTCGGTCTCGAAGACGGCGCTAGCGAGCAGAACGTGCTTCCAACCAGGGGCGTTCGGCACGTTGTTAGCGAGCCCGATATATCTATTATAGATCGACAGTGGAAAGATGGACTCCATCGGATACACGACCCTCAGCACCACGATGGTGTTTGGCTGGCCGAGGCAGTATTTAAGCGAGCCCTGGGTATAGAAGCTGCTCGTCATGTCGGCGCCCTTGAAGTCTGCGGCGGTTCTGGCGTCGACGATGAGCTTGCTGCAGTCCATGAAGTTTGGCAGGATCCTGGTGCCATCGGTCGGGCACAGCAGGTTCGATACGAAACTCGCCGGTGTGCTGTAGTTCTGCTGAGCGGTTCCCGTCATGACCTGCCGCGAGGCGCGTGAGACGGCCGCCTGGAGTTGCTCGCTGTTGAAGCTGACCCAGGAGACTTCGACGATGGCGAAGAGCAGCCCGAAGAACGGCAGGGCCAGCAGACCGAACTCGACCGCGTAGGCGCCACGGTCGTCGCGCCTGAATCCGTGCAACAAGGATCGCCAGCCCCGGTCCGGCAACGCCTTCGGGCCATCGCGAGAGCTCCTCATTGGGTCAGGGTCCCTTGTGCCGTGGCCTGGGCAAACAAAGCTTTTACGGCCGCCTGGATCGCCGGGCCATCGCTGGCCTCGTAGTAGTAACCGGACGTTGCGCATTGGCTCAGGTTAGAGGCAAGGGCAGGTTGAAAGGGTTGCACTAAGTCGCGATAGGTCTGCTCGTTCGGAAAAGGAATATATGTTGTATAGACCACACCGACCGTGATTCCCTTGTCTTTGAAAGCCTGACATAGACGTGGGTCAAGAGGAGCGGTGCAATGCCCATCCGTACAATTTCCATAAACGTCGTCCACGCCATCCGTCATGATAAACAGGAATGATTTCGGATTATTCTGACCGCTTCCATCACCGGAAGCAGACATTTCTGGTAGTGATGCGAGTTGAGTGAGGGAACTTGAAAAGTTACTGTCCCCAACCCCGGATGAGTCGTTGTTTCCGAGGTCCAGATTACTGGCTGCGCTCGTAAGTGCGGTGTGATCCGCGGTCAGCGTTTGAAGCGTGACTAGGTTTTGGGCGCCGTCGTTCTGAATGTACGCCTGCAGAGTGTACAATCCTGTTTCAATCAATTTTCGCCCAGCCGAAGCAGTTCGGCTGTTGATGGCATCGGCTTGGTCGATCATATTCTGAATGGAGTTTTTTAGGACGTCGATCCGCAGTAGAATGTTGTTGTTGTGCGCGATCTGCTCGTTGGACGGCGTATTTCCTGTCGTCACGTGGCAGCCAAACACACAGTTATTAGGTGTTATTTTTGCCAGTTGATTCATGTAATTCTGTGTCGATGCGATGCCCATGGACTGAGAGACATCGACAGCGACGTAGAAATTCAGATATTTCGGAAGCGTCAGGGATGAATGAGCGATACCGTTTGTGTTCAGCGCCGTGGTGCCGAACATCTTGCCGAAGAATGTCGGCGATTTGGCATTGTAGTAAGCGGTGGCCGTGATTGTCTGGCCGTTATTGGGGCGCTGCAGGTTCAGGGTCAGCGTCGGCGGGGATGCCGTGTGCAGCATCGCGGCATCGGCGGTGAAGACATTCTGGCCAACCTTCTGCCCCGCCGCGATGGCAAGCGGTGTCGCATCGTAATTGGGGCTCGAATAGGTCTGGATGATCTGCTCCGCCTCGGTCGTGGCGGCCAGCACCGCGGCATCGGTGCTGGCGTCGAGCGCGGTCTTGGTTCGGAGCGCCAAGCTGTAATCGACCGCGAGGCCCATCAGCCCCATCATCGGCACCAGTGCCAAAGCGAACAGGATCACGAAGTTTCCGCTTCGATCTCCGGCAAATCGTCTGAGCAGGAGCTTGAGCATTGGCGTGACTTCGGGGAGGACACGGGTTCGGTGCGGCGAGGATTGGCGGCTAGAGGTGAAGATTGGAATAAGGCTCGAGAGTAATCCGGCCCTTGGTGCCGTGCCGCGGCGCTCCCTGAACACAGGGGTTATCGATATGGCTTCCGAAGGGTAAAACGATTGCGTGTTCGAATCCCTCGCGGGCGCCTCGCTCACCGGTGCGGACTCTGCGACCAGGGACCACCTCATCCCCTGGCGCGGATTGCGGCCCTCGATGCCCGAACCCCTGCCTCGGCTGACCCGCGCCTTCCAGGAGCGCCTCGGCATGCCGCGTCATCTGTCCCATCAACCCGACCGGCATCGTGCCCCTCGGGCCGGTGATGGACTGGGAGGCGCCGAGCGGGCGGGGGTAGCAACATCCGGCCGCTGACCCGCCTGAGAACCTTGCCGCTCACTGGCTGAGCCGCAGCGAGCCGATACTCTTGGCGATCTGGTCGAAGGCCTTGATCAGCCCGCTCGAGTCGTTGGCCACGATGGCTTGGCTCGCCGATGTAGCGCAACTCTGCAGCATCTGGATCCCCTGGTTGTCGATCGGATCGGAGGGCACGCTGAAGCCTATCGTCCAGATCGAGATGCCAGCCGCCTTGGCATTGGCACAGGCCTCGATCGTCAGTTCGTCGAGCGCGGCACGCTGCTGAGTCGCGGTCGACACAGACTGGTAATTGGTGGGCAGATGTGGATTTGGATGGCTGCCGTCGGCGTTATTGATATATGCGAGTGAGAAATATTGACTCTGGTTGTAGTTGTAGGGGTTTCCGGGCCATGTATTGGCACCGTCGGTCATCAGAATCAGGACTTTGTTGACTGTGGACACCGAGTAGGCCGCGCCATCGGCGAAGACGCTGCTGGGAGACAGGGTCCGCCAACCCCACATCATGCCTTCGTGGATGTTGGTCGACCCCGCAGCCGTCAGGCTGTTGATCAGGGCCTTGAGCGCGGAAGCGTCCGTCGTCAGGCGCTGCAACGGTTTGCTGAGGCACTGCAGGTTCGGCCCGTTCGGAATGCCGGTGTATGGATTGCTCGCCGTAGGCTGAGGGTTCCTGGCACCCAGGTACTTGCAGGCTTGGTTCTCGGCACTGAAGAAGCTGGTGGAGGAACTCGGGCAGCTTGCGATACCGTTCGTGTCGTCGATGTAGCTGTTGAAACTGTAGTTGGTCGCGGAGCCCGAGGTGTTGTTGCTCGGGTCCCACGCCGCGTAACCGGTGCTCCCGTTGCCCGGTTCGTCGGGGGCGAACAGGGGCACGTAGAGCGTGTTGTAGGCGGCCTGCGTGTTGCCCGCGAGCGGCGCCCCATCCTGCACGTTCTGCGGATAAGGCAGGGTCTCGAAGCACCCCGCCCATCCCCAGTTGAAGTTGACCCCCTTGAGGGCGTTGAAGATCGACAGCCGGCTCGTGAAGTTCAAAGCCCGCGCCTGAGTTTGGTCGACGTTGGTCCAATGGTAGGCCGAGAGGCCCATCGTATCCACCCAGCTCGCCGTCGCGGAAGCGACCGGATCGACGGCCACGGCCGCCGCGAAGGGCACGACCGCGATGCGGCTGCTGGCCGAGAAAGCCCCGTTGTTCTTGACGTAATCGACGAAACTCGACGCTGCCGTCTGTACGGCCTGTATCTTGGTCGTCGATCCGCTCGACTCGTTCATGGAACCGGTGTTGTCGAGCACCAGCGCGATCTCGAAGGTCTTGGGTATCGGTGTCGTGCATTGCGCCGACGCCGACACCTTCGGCGAGACCACCTTGGTGAAGGCGGAAAACTGGGTGCCGGAGTTGACATGGGCCGAGAGCTTGATCTGCCGAGGGGTGGAGGTGGTGCCGGCGGTGAGGACGACCGGATCCACGGCCAGGCTCGGCGCGTTCATATAACCGGTTTCCATCGCGTTGGCTTGCAACTGCATCTGGGCTTGCGTGGTGGATTGCGGCGTCTGGCAGAGGTTAAGCGCGGTGGCATCCGTCGCGGCCTGCAGCTTGACCTGTAGGCGCGTCGCAAGGCCAAAGTCGATCGCGACTCCGGTGAAGGCGAGCAACGGCAGGCTCGCCAGTGCAAAGATAACGGCGACATTGCCGCCTTGCGCCGAAGGGAAGCGCAGAAGGGGTCGGGCCTTGGGCATGGTGTTTTTCCAGTCGCTTGGACAGGCGTGCTGCCGCGGTGTCACGGGCATTCCTTTCCGTCTGGCAGGATCACCTCGGACGTATCGGTGATGCTTTTGAAGGGTTGCCCGCCGCGCGTCGGCCATGGGAAGCTGACGTTCAGCATGATCGATCCGTTGATGCCGGGCACCAGCTTGACGAGCGAGGTGCCGATCATCGGCGCGTAGGGCATGCTGACTTCGGCCAGCACGTATCGGTTGCCGTCCACCCCGAAGCCAGCCGGTATCGGAAGGTCCGCGGCGATACCTTTGTGGCGCGCGGTAGCGTTGCTCGTCGCAACGCTCGAACAAACTCTCGGACTGAGAGCCGAGGCCAGATGATCCACCGCAAGCGCACTGACGACGATTTGAGCATCAGAGGCGACGAACGGTCGCAAGACGGCCGATGAGGACGCCAGAATGTCGTCCATGGTGGACGATCTGATTGGCTTCGCGCTGTCCTGGTCGCCCTGCGAGGTGAGATCGGCCACCGTGCGGGCCAATTGGGTCACCTTGCGCCAGTTATCGATCGCATGGGCCATCTCGGCCATACCCGCGTAGAGCGTCAGCATGAGCGGAAGGATGAGAGCGAACTCGACCGCCGAGACTCCGTTGGCGCTGCGGCGAAACTCCGCGATCGTGCTCCGCGGGAAGCCGGATCGCCGCCATGGCGGGGTGAGCTTGTGTTTCATCCGCGGGCTCAGCAGCTCGACGCATTGCCGGAGCTATAGGGCTCCGTGCGGAATACCGCCGTCGACTGAAGCAGCTTAGAGCCGTCGGCAAAATTGGAGAGACCGGGGTTCAACAGCCCGAAGAACACCGGGAATTTGACGGCGGCCGTCGCGATCACGATTGAACCCGGCGTGGCGCAAGCGTAGTTCGTGCCGAAGCCCGAAGCCCAGTCCTTGGTGCTGGGGTCGATGATGGTCGTGGGGGTGTAGCCCGCGAAGGTCGACCCTAACCTCACATCGATCTTCACGCCCGAACAGTCGAACACCGTTGCGGTCGGAGCCGCCCCGGTGCCGCACATGTTGGCCTTCAAGGCCGCCAATAGCGTCGCCGTATTGGTTTGGCCGCTGTTGGCGGCCTGAAACTGGCCCGTGAACAGGGCCCGGGCCGTCTTCTGCAAGGCATAGTCGAGATCTTGACCTGCCCACATCATGAACGCCGTCTGGATGATGGCGCCGAGCAGGGCGAAGAAGGGGATGCAGACGAGTCCGAACTCTACAGCCGTGGCGCCCCGCCGGTCGGCCCAGAGCCGCTTCGCCCAGCGGCGGGGCAGCCGCGAGGCGCGAGGCAGATCGTGGAGCGGACTGGACACTTGGAATGACATCGTGACGCCATGGCCTTACGGAACATGGCGACGCTGCGCGGATTCTGTTTCGAAAGCGTTGTGTCCCGCAACTAAACACGACACTCTCAGTGTCACGGTGAACGAAACAATCCCGATCGACGAGTTCGAAACATCAATCGCCTGAATAGCTTCCCGTCGTGGCGGGTGTAACGATCCTTTATCGCCGCGCTGTGGCGTGCAGCGCGATCCCCAGGTGCCGTCCGGCAGCAGAGACGAGCGTTGTCTCCTCCAGTGCGGCTCTTCCATCCAACGCTGCGCAATGGCGGACTTTGTGACCCGGTTGATCCGCGCCTTCCGTGACTGCCTCGGCACGCTGCGGAACCTGCCCCGGCTGTTCCACTTCGTCTGGCGGACGAGCCCCGGCCTCGCGCTGGCGACGCTGGGCTCGCACCCGCCGCGCGCCCTGCTGCCCACAGCGACACCCTGTCTGGGCGGCCCATCGTCGACCCGGCGGCGGCCAGGCGCCCCCCGTGCCCGGCCCCGGGGCTCGGCGACTGGATCGCGTCAGCGGAGGAAGGGTGGGCGGAGAAACGGCCGAGGGGCGCTGGCCGCCAACGATCTGCCGTTCACACCTCGCGCGGGTCGAGCGCGTCGCGCAAGCCGTCGCCGAGGAGGTTGAAGCCCAGCACGGCGAGGAAGATGGCGATGCCGGGCGAGATCGACATCCAGGGCGCCTGTTCGAGAAAGTTCTTGGCGGTGTTGAGCATGGAGCCCCAGGACGGGACCGGCGGCTGCTGGCCGAGTCCGAGGAAGCTCAAGCTCGCCTCGGCGATGATGGCGCCGGCGATCGCCAGCGTGGCCTGCACCACGATGGGCGAGAGCGCGTTGGGCAGCACGTAGCGCAGGATGATCCAGCGGTCCGGCAGCCCGATGGCGCGGGCGCCCTCGATATAGTCCTCGGCCTTCACGGCCAGCACCTGGCCACGGGTGAGCCGGGCGAAGATCGGCATGGCCGAGAGTCCGATCGCGATCATGGCGTTGCCGAGGCTCGGGCCCAGGAAGGCGCCGAGCGCGATGGCCAGCACCAGGAATGGGCAGGACAGCAGCGCCTCGACGACGCGCGACAGCACGGCATCGCTCCAGCCGCCGAAGTAGCCCGCCACGAGCCCGATGGGCACGCCGAGTGCCAGCGCGATCGATACCGAGATGGAGCCCGCCAGGAGCGACGCCCGGGCGCCGAAGATCAGGCGGGACAGGATGTCCCGCCCGAGGTCGTCGGTGCCGAGCCAGTGGGCGGCCGAGGGCGCCTTGCGGATCAGGAGGAAGTTGGTCTTCAAGGGATCGAACGGCGCGACGAGCGGCGCCAGCACGGCCGCCGCGACGAACAGCACGACCACCACGGCGCCC
>JAABUH010003829.1_pt1 | contig 12605 bp, 15 predicted proteins | sample 5559121 | NCBI WGS metagenome assembly JAABUH01 (sample SAMN10711871, study PRJNA513364) | rock metagenome | isolation source: Antarctica rocks | place: Antarctica: Victoria Land, Battleship Promontory nord | collected 2015-12-28 | reverse complement strand
CTTACCAGGGGCTGTATGACTCCAACAGCAGCTGCCTTGCGACGCGCAGTCTCATCTTCAGCTGCCTTGTTAAATAGTTTCTCAGCAGCCAGGCCCCGCTCCTCAGGGGTACCCTCCCTCAGCTGCTCTACCAACCCTTCCATCTCCCCTTCCACATCTCGAGCCACATGCAGGCTGGAGCCTGACCTTGCTGCAGTGTGCATGTATTCCTTCAGGTGCAGTGTCAAAGTGGGTGGAGTAGAACACAAAGGCAGACATGTAGTCAACATCAAAATGCAGCAAGCACCTCATGAGCACTGATCTGCTGTACGCTTACAGTTAGCTATGTCTGAAGTTTTGTGTGCACATATGGTTGCATGTCCAGACAACCAGCATGGCCTTCTCTACTGTTGTCAGTGTGGACATGTACATAATCTGAACACTGTTTACCTGACAGGAAGCAGGCAAAAGAAAGCAGGTAGTAGTGATTACCTGTGGTCAGATTGATGTTGAATCGTTGACCAGGGGTCGGAGCAAGTGCTGAGGCAGAAGCGCCACAGCTGCTGTTAGTCTCAAAAACAGGCGGTATGCCGTCTGACAAGGATGGCCCAACAACAGGTGAGATTTCTGAAGCATTCTCAAATGAGTTGCGTGCAATGGTTGGCTGACCAGATGCAAATGTGGAGTTGCCTGTGCTGCTAACAGATGCGGACTGGTCAAGCGAATTGTTGGTCGTGAGTCGTTGCATATGAGCCTGGCTGACACCAACTGTGGCATCATGTTGTAGTGCAGTGTCTTGCACCTGGCCAAAAGCTGGGCGAGCTATAGGGATGACGTGTTCTGTTTGTAGGCCTACACCATTCATGTCAAGCGATGGTGGCATACTCTCAGACTTGCCAGATGTGACTGGAGACTCCCTACAGCAACACATGTTCACATTCATAAAGCGGAATCTGTTTCATGCACAAAGCTGACAGCCTGCGGGTGGCACACCTGTACTTCTTGCTGAGGGAAGGCATGGCTTGCTCAGCACTATCTGTCAGTGACTTGGAAGCACTGATGACCGACCTATCATCTGTAGCTTTATTTTGTTTGCCAGCAGCTGGGCGCATCAACCTGTTGAACTGGTCTTTCAGCTTGCCCATGGTGCGATACTGCTTTGGTAGAATCGGAGTCAGGGCAGAGTGTCCAACTCCAAATGTAGTTAGCAGCAAGTTTGCTGTCTAAAAGACCACTGCAGCTGCTTCCCTCTCTGCTTTGAAGGCTTTCACCTCTCTGCTTTGAAGGCTTTCACTCTGCAAATTCAAAGCATGAAGGGGTGTGCCGTCACGAAATATCGCAAACATGCCCAGCGTGCTGCCTGGAAGATGATTTTCCCTGCAGGCTGTTGCGCTGAAGCGGAAGCTGGAATCTGATCAAACTGGCTGCTGCTGCAGAACAGCTGACCAGCTACCAGTGAGAGCGGTAAGACTGGTATCACTTGTTCTACCGACGTCTCGAGGATTCGGGGCGCATCAGAGCAATGCGCGGAGGTTCTCGGGACAAGGTACTGATGTCTTGCAGGCGTGACCTAACAGCAACGCACTGGGGCGCAAGTCTATGTTTGGACATCGTCTGTGTGTGATGGACGCCATGATCACCGAGACCTCGTGCAAACGGCAATATCGATCATGTTGCCAGCACGAGTGACAGTGAAGCCCGAAACGGGTACTTTCAAGGATCACGGGGGGGCGGTTCCAAATCGTTTACCCCTTCAACTTCTTACTAAGCTTCGAGCTGTTCGTGTCGAGTCAGCTGTGTCCCATGGTCATGCGCGGGAACCACAGCGCTGTTACGCTGAGCAAGCCAAGCAACGACTTTGGTTTAGTCCTTCCCTGTGTACTCCTGTGTATGCCGCTGTCTAGCCAGACTGAGCGAAAACGCAAGCGATTCACTGGAGCAGCCTGGAACAGAACACTTGAGGGCAGCGCTTTCACAGAGTGTCCCATCTGCGGTCGACGGGCAAGTTCTGTGTACTTCTTTGTTTGTGCATTACCGTGCTGCGGCCTTGATAGCGCGCCTTGCACTGCTTAGTGATCCCAGGATCGTGGTTTCTAGGTCGCCTTGGCTACTATCAACTCACATCTGGAGAGCGCCGCCTGTCAGACGGCCTGCGCCCAGCAAAAGGTTGCCAAAACAGTGTGTCCCAGTGGCAACAAAGTTATCAATGCTTCGATAGAAACATCCCAACTGCCAGTACAACTAGGACGGCCAACAGCGTCCTTGAGTCAGCGCAAGCATCAAGCGGCAACGAATGCCGCTTTGAGCCACTGCTCAGTTGCGGATTTGCAAAGCAATCACTTCAAGGCTGCCAATGATACAGGCCAGGACAAACCTGCCATGCTTGGCTCACAACCCAAGCAAGAAAGGCAGGCTCAGGCATGCCTGGTACTGTCCATGCCTCAACCATCACCACATTCACAGTATCAGCTACTTCCTCATGCAGCGCTGCCAGGGGAGTATCGTGTGCCTGACTTTGTGACAGAACAGGAAGAGCTGGACCTGTTACGTATGCTGGATGCCTGTTCACCTCCATGGCAAGACAAGACTTTTAATGGAAAGCACAGGTGCGGTTGTGCTTTTTGTCTGGCATTCATCTTGCATGCTGCTTTTGTGGCGGTGTGATTTGCTCTGCCTGGTATGACATTGAGTTGTGCTTCTGCTCAAGTCTGCTGAAAAAGCACCAGACATGAGCTTTGCATGTTTGGTGCCTGTCTGAAATGATTGAGCGTTGAATACAACTCATGGTTCAGTCTTTTGCTGCAACTGAGGGGTTGGTGCCTGTGCTGTCATAATGCATGTACCTCAGCAGAAGTTTGTGTTTCCCAGGGGCAAAAGGTGGGGCGCAGAAATGGATCTAGGTCAGCGCACAGTGGTTGAAGGGGTCACTCCACTAGCAGCAGAGTTGCACATGCTCATTGCAAGGATGCAGCAGATCCCTTGTTTGGGTTGCTTTCAGCCAAATGAAGCCAATGCCATTGATTACCGCAAGGATCTTGGTCATTGGCTGAAACCACATGTGGATGACAGGTGTGTGCTTATCTTGCTGCTGTGGGGTTTATATTTAGCCTGCTTACTGTATTGCTGCTAGCTTTTAATGTTGAAACTCAAATGTGCCAGCTGGAAGCACAATGCTTCAGCATCTAACAGCTGGAAGTGCAGATTGCCAAGACATGCATGCTAGCAGCAGCAGCATGTGTCAAAAAGGCAGAGCTTGGCTTGAATGTGACCAGTCGTTCAGTGTGTTCAATCTGATGAGTCGCGTCTGGTGTTAGTATTGCTAGCACATGGCGGAAATCTTGCCAAAGAACTGGAAGAAGAACCTCTGTTTCATTCAATGCAGATTTTTTGCAAAGCTGTGTTGCAGCGCAGGCAGCTATCCACAGACAAGATTGTGACTTTGAGTCTTGCTGGCCTGGCTGTCATGACATTCACTAGCATGAAGGGTCACACAGTAGCAGTAGAATTGCCACCACGCACACTTCAGGTATAGTCCTCATAATCCCGACATCTTGTTTTAGGGCGACCTTGTCTGATGCGTGAAGATTGGAACTTGAGCTCATTCTGAGCATCTCAGCAAATCGTTTCAGGTGCTTTGCATGTCCCTACCTGTGTTTGAGCTTGGTTGCCTGCAGCCTACAAGGCTCAATCCTGCATGGCAGCAGGGCTTGCTGTGCTGAGGTTCATGTGAGAAATCCCCACAAAAGAGCCTTGCTACATGGCAGCGTTATTGCCTTCTGTTATCTATAATATAAGTCAACCCCGAGCGTCACAAAGAATTGAGATGCAGACTTTGATAGGCCAATTTGCTAACTGTTACAGTCCACTCTTGAGCTTCACAATTGCATGCACCGCGATGTGCTTGCGTCCCAACATGCAGAAAAGGAGAAGCAAAGCATGTGATGCAGATCATCACAAAGGATGCCAGATATATGTATGCTCATGGCATTAGTAAAGATGCGCTTTTGGCGGCGCGGCGCGTGTCCATTACTTTCAGACAATCGCCGCTGAAGGCAAAAGCATAATACCTGGTTGAGAGCAACCGTGTTTGGGAATATGCATGTATCATGGCAAGAAACCTGGATGAAAATTTGCTTGAGATGTGCACATTTGTAGTGGTACACATGCATACATGATTGTTGCAGAGGTTGATGGCTAGGATGGTGTCAGTGTTCTGCAGAGAAGAAATCTACATATGATTTGAGATTTTGAGGCACCCAAAACATTGAATTGAACAGTCAAGTGCTTGGCTTGACAAAGCTGCTATCCTTATGTGAAATTAAAAGATAAATGTAGAGCAAGTTTTGAGAAGCTTGTCACTCAGCTTTTTCATTCAGTGATATTTAAAGCTGCAATTGCAAACTCCTGAGTTTATGATATACTGTATACGTATGCTCTCAGTGCAGTAGTGTTTGCGGCATCCCCTATTCTAGAATGGATATGCTATAGCTACTGGTTTTGACTTGTGCAAGCTGGCGCAGAGAGCTGCGCTTGCATGACGTGATGCTAGCACTATGTGCTGGCACTTGCATCGACATAGCCTAGGCCTATTGAATCATATGCAGATTTGCTGTAGCATTGTGTTGCATAGCTACCATTGTGCTATCATTGGCAATACACATAATATGCTAATTAGAGGGCAGCAACACAGGCTGCAAAATAAGGTGAGGGCGTCATGTTTTCAGCACGACAGTGCATTCAATGGCCACAACTGCTCATTGAATTTAAACGTCTGCAACTGGGCAGCCTGATATAATACTTGGCTTCTCATCAAATTGACGCCGAAAGGTGTAGTCTTTTCTTTTTTAGACGTCTTCATGTCAGGTCTCGCCGTTCATTCAAAATACCCAATCAAGCAGGGCTCACTAACGGAGTTATCTGTTTTGCAGCCATGCAGTTTATTAGCTACCTGCAGGCAACAATAGCTACCACAAGCTTAGCAGAAAGGCCTTTTAATCACAACCCGGGTGGCTGATAGGGTGTTTACCCTAGTTGTCAAGCAAACATACAGGTCTGAATCCCATCGATTTGCTACCACTTAAGACATTAGGCGAAGCGGCCTAAACTACTGCAAAGTCTAACATTACTAAGGACAGACTCTGTAATGCAGCATTTGCATGCAGTGTTTGCTGCACCTGAGTGTGCCTGCAAAACACTCAAAACTAGCGCATGAAGCCGCTGAAAGTGATTCTGGGTCGTGCTCATTATGCACTGCATGCCGGCCACTTCACCCGCATCATCACACCAAATAGTCAAAAACTTGTGATCCCACACCACACATGCATCTTCAAAGTTTGCGCCATTTTTCTTCCTACTAGGTAGTGCATGACCGAGCACAGGGCATGACCTATCAAACAGGGCTGCCGGTCAGAAGTCCCACACCTGTCAAAAGTCCCATGTCTGCAAGTGTTAATCTAGAGCCGAAAAGATTCTAGCCAAGTTGGGTACATGTTACAACACATTGCGCGGGCCAAATCAGGTGCTAATGGTGACAATGGACGCACTGGCCTCGACACTTGTGCTGCACCAAACAATATTGTTAATGGCTCATACCTCAAATCACAGGTGCCCCAAAATGTCATGCCATAAGCACTCAGCTCACTATACGACCTGCCCATCGACCATGCTAAACTGCTCAGCTGAAGCTGAAACTTCACAGATCAGGTCATTGTGATGATTGCTGATGGTGGGTCGTGAAACAGTGGGCCGCAACACAACCCAACTGATAAACCAAATTGTGTCATGTTATATGACACAACGTTCACCCTACATGCATGTCATATGACAACAAAAGGTGCCGCTAGGAGCTGACAAATTCTGTCCAAATGGCATCACTGTTGATTGTACATGCATAGGGTCCAGAAACAAATATGATGCCAACAAGCATCTCAGCAGGGTGATGTCACAATCTGCACAGCCAAAATTGCCTAATTCAGTCTAGTTGACTCAAGTCACTACAGGTCCAGCTCAATATCATCATCAGATTGCTGATCCGGCTCTATGTCAATGTCCTTTATGCCTGTCAGGCTTGCATGAATGGTACTCCTCACAGCCTGACTTATAATCTGACATGATGACGTGCCCGCAATATGGGGCTGTGCTCAAGCTGAGCTCTGCTGCAGCAGCAAGTGCATCCGACCTGATCTGCAGCATTGCTGTCCTCCAAAGCTGCATGCTGTTCACTGCATCCTGAGCAAGCCTGGGATGGAACTGCATGTCATACCATTTGTGCCACTGCTGCTCGCCGTGACCCATCACCATAGCAGTTCCCTGATTTGATGGACCAGCTGCAGCAGTGTTGGATGCTCTCTCATCAACAAACACTTGCCTACACATGCTGGGACTCATTCTGACCTCCTTGCAAGACCAACCACTCATTCTGACCTCCTTGCAAGACCGACCACTTCTGCCGATACAAGGTCAAGACTGCACCAGCAAAACCCCTACCATGCATGTCCATGAACACATCATGACAACTTTGGCCAATCAGCAATTGGTGGTCAAGCACAGCCCTGCGCGGCTCTCCCAGGTAGGTGTACAGCAGTTCAGCCAGCTCTGCTGGCAGATCAAAGACAATGGAAGCCTGACCCCACTTGCATGCATTCTTGTGGTGAGGCAGCTTGATGCACAACAGCAAGGGCGACAAGGTGATGACGTACAGCCTGTTGCCCTCACAACCAGGCAGCTTGCAAGGCCCCTTGTAACTGGGAGCAACCAAGCCTCTGATGCATGACAGTCTGATAGGAGGCGGGTGTGAGAATGTCATGCTACCCAAGGCTGCATCATGCAGCTGTCTGCTGGTCTGCACGGTGACACCTTCCTGCTGCAGGTCCAGCTCTGCATGTTTTCATGCTGTGTCACTGATCAGCACCTGCTCCGAAGGAGACATACACTTGCCAGCTGCAAGCAGCTTGGCAGGGTCCTTGTGACACCTGCAACAGCCTCAAAGGTGCTGTCACTAGTGATTGCAGTGTGATAGCTTCAGTGAAGCTGTTCTGCTGCAGGGCATACGTGACACACTTGCGCTTACTGACTGTTGTTGGCAGGCACTGGCTGTGTCACAATCACAGCTTGCAGAACATTGATATACGGTGTTGCATTTTACATATGTTGTATTTGTTCAGTATGACTGTATGATGAGGAGCTTGATACGGCTTGTACCGTATGGTGATGACTGAGACAGCAGCACAATGACCACAATAACATACAATGACTGCTGTTGTACGTCATGCGTAGATGCATGCAAGCGCTTCAAGCACACAACATGAGGTCATGCAAAAGAGGAGCAGCAGCACCTGCAGATGTTGCACATGAAAAACAGTGCAGCTGATGTACTGTTTGCAACAGCCAATCTTCAGCAGCAGTGCCAATTGTAATCAGGACATACCAGTGTAGGGTCAATGCCATGCAATGAAAGCAACAACCATGAGGTGCTGGGCCTCCTGTAGCTTTATTAGCTCAGGAACCTGATGAGCATTTGCCTCTCCAGATGCTCTCATCTTCCTTTGCTCTGCAGCACACCAAGCACCTGTCAGGAAAAGTGGCGCCAACTGCATCGGGATTTGACAGTGAAGGCTTAACACTCTCAGTAATGTTGTACTGTTGCCAGAAGACTTTGAGCAGTAGTGACTGAACTTCATTCAACTGGTATGGTTAAACAAACTGGAAAGGTTTCAACTCATGCATCAAGCTTCGACATAGCTTGTGAGGTGCGTACTTTACACAACATCAACTTCACACATTTGCGTAAGCATCAGACATCACCATCAGCAGGGCATGTTGCATGGTGATGGACACGTAAGCTTGCTTGAGTAGGCTTGTAGATACCTGAAGGCTGTGATGCAATCGAAGCATAAAAACACTGGCTGCAACATCAGAAAAAGCAGGGCGGAGAGGGCTACATTGTTGATGATCAACTGTGAAGCTTATATTGAGGCATTACCTGTCTTGAATGTGTAATTGCCAAGGTTAGATGCCACAGTAATCTTATGTATGACAACAGCATTACTCGCAACATGCCATGTTTGCCTTTGACAAAGTGCCTACTGAAAACATGGTGACGAGCAGGACAGAGGTCCAAAAAGAAGTCCTTCATATTCACGGTACTACAGCTCAAAATGGCAAGTTGCATCGTGCGAACACGGCATGCAACAAAGCGATAGCATAGCAATGTAACATACGAAAGCTGACGCAGTCCAACAGCAAGCAGTGTCGCTGCGTCATGTTACAGCCTAACATAAGGTGTCACCTATGAACGTCCTGAGTGACATGTGCTGTCTCTTCCTGGCTCGCGATGCTTCGTCACAACCTTATATAGCTTCAGCAAATAGACCAAAACCACCTCTAAGTGAGCACTACCTAAAAGGTCAGGCTGAAGATCATCTTTTCGCCTTCGGCAGCAGTAGAAGTGGTTTTTTCCTTGCTGCCTACAGATCCGCACATGTTTGTGTAGTTGGTTGACGATCAAATTGACGGTCATGATAGGTAACCAGCAGAAGTCTACACCTGTTGCACAGGCAGCTACTATCAGCTACTGCCAGCTACTACTGCTGCAGCTTCCTGCCGCACCGATACAATGCACATTTTGGACTTGGGGGGTCACTCGGACGGCGACACAGCACATGTTCGTACGAGGCGGCTGGCGAACCGCAGAAGGCAGTGCAGCCGCACTTCAGCTACTGCGTTTAGCTAGAACTGCTGTTGGCTCACGTCTTCTCGGTGAGATTCGGGCACAGGAAGAAGGTATGCATGCCGCCGGATCTGTGCGTACAAGCGAATTGGTTGATGTGTCGAATTATGGTTGCACACTGCTGTTGTTACCAGGTCAACAACTTCCTAACTTCGAGCGGGCAGGAGTCTTCAAGATCTAGAAGAACCGAACTCTGTCCTTATGCATCAGTTGCAGCAAAGACAAGCATCAGGTCAGCTTCTCAACCTAATGCCTTAGTACGATGATTGTACTTGCTTGCAGAGACATCAAGGTCTCCTCCTGTTTGCTGCAGTCTTGACATTTTGTGCTTGATGTGCACTCTTGCAAAGTTGTGGCTCTTTTCTCCTTCAGGTTCTTGTCAGAATGTGTTTTTCAGAGACAACGACTACAAGCTTGTTCAGCGCCGCTCCTGCACTCATGCTTCGTACTCTTTACAGCATTAATGATATCAGCTCACTCATGCATGCACTGTAGGTGTCCCACATGTGTCACTGCCAATACACCAAGAACATGGTTGGTCTAGAGTTGGTGCTCAAGGCAGACACAAGCATGTCCCCTCACAGCCAGGCACACCCAACTCAACCCCCCTACATGACTGCCAAATCAGTCTGCTAGCACTTCCAGCTACAGCCTTGGCATCCATTTTCCAACATCTGGATAGCGTGGACAGCTTCAATCTTGCGCAGACCTGCCATACATGTGCTACAGAGTTTGCACACCAGAAGGCTGACTTTGCCCAAAAATTCTGGAGGGAGCTAGCCCTTACTGTCACTCGTGACCCACCCAGGGGAGACTATTCATTGTATGGCACACAGTGGGACCCAGTGGACCTGCATGTCCAGTGGGAGAAGAACCCAGGTTCTGCCTTACGTCGCTTCTATGCAATCAGTCAGCGGCCAGACTGTGTGGATGTTATGAATGAGCTGTGGAGACAGGCATGGCCTGAAGCACTATGGTCAGATGTGCTGCGTGATGGCCTGTTGTGTGCTTGGCCAGCTGTACACTCTGAGGCCCACAACAGGTTCGGTTGTAGCAAGTGGGGAATACTGCTATGCATCAACATTGAGTTCCAGATTTCAAGTGATGAGCCTCTACAATTGCCCTGGGACTGGTTTGCTAAGACTTTGCTGTATGCACCTGCTGCTGGCTTGAGACACCATCTGAATGCTACTGCACCGCAGCAGATGCAAGAGGACCTGCACAATCAGCATGTCACTAGTATTGAGGCACATGAGTCAGATTTGGAGCCGGCAAGAACGCGCATACAAGTACACTTGCACAGGCCTGCACAAAATGATCAGTTACAGGAAATCATGTTCAAAGATTTGTACTATTATCCTGGAAACGATGTGTACTACTATTCCGGGTGTTACGATGATTGGGAGTATGATCCAAGGGATTCATACTATGCCCAAGCTTGGGCACCACCGCATGTCGAAGTATGCGGTGATTTGTATAGGAAGCCATGCCATGAGCAAAAGGTTGCAATAACAGGTAGCTGGTGCCAGGCTCTTCCTGATGCAAGTGTGACCGTGTCGTACGCTCGTTATAAGTCAGACTCACATGGTAGGCATATGACACTAGGAGATGATATGATGGTTGACTTGAAGGATACAGCTGCGCAACTAGAGGACTCATGGTGGGCTCATTTTGGATGTCATGTGCATGGTGTGACTGTAGGGGATGATCACTTGAGGCATGCAGCTGAGCTTTTTGAGGGCTTGTGGCGAGGTTATTTTGGACGTCATGTATGTGGTGTGATTCTACATGTGGGAGATCATACAATAGTTGATTTGAGGGTTTTAGCTGTTCATTTTGACCATTGCCTAGATTTTTTTACACATGGCTTTCTGTCAATGCTTGCCTCATGTCTGGACAGTAAGTTTGAGCACTTCAGTTGCGAGGTTGCTGGTCAGTCAGAATGGAAGATGAAGCGTCAGCAGGCAAAGCAGCGAGGAAAGGCCAAAAGCAAAAGGGTCAAAAGCAAAAGGGCCAAAGCAGCTGCAGCTGGGCGGAAGAGGACTCCCTCCTGGCAGGCAAGCACTAGCACATCATCCAAAGCATCCTTAATTCATCAGGAAATACGTCAAACTTTGGTTTGACCATTGAATGAGTCGGTCTTGGAAGGCTGTGAGGTATTCTGTGCTTTTGCCTTTCCCCAACTGAGTTGTCAGGATCATTTCAGTATGTAGATAAATACTCAATTAATTTGGATACTGTATTCTGTAATCTTTGATAGATCAAATCCCAAATTTACTTTCCCAAGGATGCACTGACTGAGTCCTGTGTTTAAGCAGTGCATGCAAATTGTTTAGGCATCTTTTGCCAGTGTAAAGTTCGCTATGCCAGTGTAAAGTTCGTTACGCCAGTGCAAAGTTCGTTATGCCAGTGTAAAGTTCGTTGTCCGTATATAATTTGTTAAGCAGGCATACGCAGAGGGGTATAGTATGCATGTACACGTCCGTGTCATCAGTGCGATTCGTGGTACCACCGGTGCCTATTCCCAGCAATCGGTAAGGATACTGATGCAATGTTCAGAATGGTCTGCCAAAATACATGTAAAGGTGAAGTTTGCCATAACTGGCAATGCTGCATGTGGGTGTGTTTCTGTGCAAATTTGAGCTCGACACTAAATCCGGTGATAGCAAGCCACCACATGATTTTCACATCAGCAAAAGCTGAATACACCATTTCCAAGCAGCTGTCATGAATGGCTGAGCATCAACCACATTTTTGAGATGTGTGCTCTATGCTGCTCATGCAATACCCTGACGCAATGCACTAGAACAAGGGAGGTGTCATACACCATGTCGCTCTATGCAAAAGCTATTGCACAAGGTGAAACACACAGGTGATGACAGCCCACTAGAGCACAACACTGATGTCCCTCAAGCCATGACTCAGTGGGGGACACTCTGTCTCTGGATTGCCAAAGCCCTGCCATCAAACTTGGGGACAATTCACACCGGAGAGGGATGATCATCAATGCAAGGAGGAAACGTGTTGACCTCATAAATGTTTTTGGTACAAGTTTCCTGCAATCAGTGAGAACATGTGTTCAGAACTTCTCTAAAAGAGACAAGACTGAAACATGGACATTCGTAAAGTGGACCAAAAGGCTACACCTGGACTGTGGAATCTGGGCAATATGCATACAAGAGAAGTGAATGCAATACTGCGGCCAGACAGAAGCAACAACAACACCTGTCAACTGGCTGGAACAAGATGGTGACATGATTCCTGAAGGTCAAGATCTCAGGCAACACTACCATGTTGTCGTGCAGATAGCAAGCGCAACAGGAGAGGACGGCAATACAGAACTAGGCAAGTCAAGAAAGATATCTACATCTAGAAAGGCTAACCACGGGGACAGGCAAGCCATTTATGATAGATACAAAATGCGCAGGCGTTCAGACTCATATGCTGGTACTTTTCAGAGTGGATCAACCGGAGGAAAAGGGAGCATACCAGGCAAACAAACCACAGCCTGCAACAGCCAAGCTCCACTGCACAAATCTCATAGGTATAACATACAAAAATGCCATCCACCTGATACAACAACATGAAGGTTTAGGGATTAGGGTTTAGGTAGGTACATTATAATTCAGCCTTACATGCATACTGCATGTCAGACCTTGATGCTGGCCTTGTGCCTTTGCACATGACATCAACATCACCAAGGGACAACAAGTCCACGGGCACTGAGGCAGCTGGCCTTTTACTCATGAGTGAGCAAGCTTTGTTGATCTTAAAAAATGCTAGTCAGGTAGGTGGGACAAATATGGCCAACTGCTCAGCTTAAAATGAGCAGGTCTGGGTGCTGAAGCTTCCAGCAGCTGGGCATTGTATGCAAGAAGCTACTGTGAACCTGCTGAGG
>JAABUH010003828.1_pt1 | contig 12609 bp, 15 predicted proteins | sample 5559121 | NCBI WGS metagenome assembly JAABUH01 (sample SAMN10711871, study PRJNA513364) | rock metagenome | isolation source: Antarctica rocks | place: Antarctica: Victoria Land, Battleship Promontory nord | collected 2015-12-28 | reverse complement strand
CTGATTGACAAACTGGAGCATCTCAAGGCAGTCCAGGCCATTCCTGCTCAGCATCCTCAGGATCAAGCCATTCTGGGCTTGATGGCAGAGGTAAGGGCACTTGTTGCTTGCCTATTTAACACAACAGCACCGTGTGCGAACATACATTCCCAGCACTAGTGATATTGAATCATGCTTGTGGCATGATCTCGAATACAGTCTGCTGGCCATGGCAGCAGTTCATGTCACTCAGCTTGTATGGCACTTCTACATATGCCGCACAACAGCTGCAGATGCAGTTGCAGGGCTCGTTGTTTGCTTGGGGCACACACCATGTGTTCATTGTGACCCACCAAGAACACTGTGCAGCATGGCATTACAAACTGTGCCCCTGCTATGACAGCTGTCATGCGGGCATTGATGATGCAGGAAGCCGCACTGCTGAGGCTCATAGAGGAGGCTGTCAACAGCATGCTAACCAGATGCTTCCAGAAGTACCACGCTGTGTCAGACAAAGCACCTACTGGCATCTTGGAGGGTGACATGGCAAACCCCGAGAGCCCATCCTCCGTTTTGAGGCATGCTGTCAAGCTGGCAGGTGATGTCACCCTCCTTGCCCATGGCTCTGGTGCTGATCATGCTAGCAGATCAACATGTCGCGCATTGATAGCCTTTGTGGTATGCCACCCCAGGTGAAAGCTGTCCTTGGATCTGACTTTTGACAGCCCAGAGCATCCGCAAATCACGCATGCTTGCTGCATAGGGTCTCCAGGCTGACAACAAGATTGTGTTATGCAGATGTGCTTAAGCAACACCTGAAGCCCAACATGGAGCTATGGCTGACAAACTGCCTGCAGGTGGCAGCAGTCCGCCGCTTTGAGGCGGTCAATGCAACATGCGAGTGCAATGTCAGAGGCTTGCCAGGTGTGCTACTTTGCCATGTGCACCTTATGTATGCTAGTGTGTGCACTGCATCTTATTGGCTGCAAGCTGCATTGTCACTGCAGCTGTTTCTGATGTGCAATGTGCATCTCATGGTCATGTAGAATTGAGTATACCCTTGAGCTAATCACAAACAACAGTCTAGGCTATATTGTTATATGTGCCTGAGTCTTGTGCTGTCATGCAGATCCCCGACAGACTCAGCGCAACTTGTTCACCAGTAGGGACAGTGCTGCTGATGTGCGAGGTCATCAGCTGTCTCAGGACGTCGACGCAGTGATCTACAATGTTGACAGGGTATGCAACCGACACCCTCCAATCATGATCACCTGGAATTCATCTCCATCTGAGTCTGTCCAGCACACTCTGCCTTGTAAAAACAGCTGAAAAGCAGAATGGAGAGATAGTTGCATGTTTAGCTGTGTCAGTGTCCAAATAAAGCATCAGGGTGGCCTATGCAGGCTGATGATAGTCCAGGTTTTCAGACTGCCTATGCTCAGCTGGAGGGCTTGTGTCAGGCCGTTGTGAGTGAGCTGCAGTCAGACTTGGAGCTGCATGACACTGGCGTCTTTCCTCAGCCCATCCAGCTACATCAAATCACATCTGCTGAGTACTGCAAGGTAAAATTGTGGTCAAGCAAGCATACAGCATCCGCATGTTTTTGTCAGTCACCTGCTGATCAGTCATGACAGACACAAAACCACTGCTGATGATGGCATATTGTATGCCGTTTTTGGAAACTTCATGTGCATGCAAGTAGCAGTTTATCAGCATGCATAGTCAGAGAATGCATCATCAACTGAGCAAGGCTGGCGTGCTTGCGTGCCTACTGCAGTGTTGTGAGTGCCAACAGGTTGCATGCTGCAGCTGTTCCTTGGCAAGCTTAAGAGGATTCTGGAGCGCAACTCCCTTCCAGAGCCATCTTCAGCTGCCATCAACCTGATGCTGGGAGTAGGCAAGTTTGAGGTGCTCAGATTACCACCTGCAAGTGTTCAATAAGCATAGCTGCGCATTACATGCACTTCAACATCTGCGGCATGAGAAAGAATGCGTAACAACAAGCAAAGTTGCTGTCTTTTTTGTGCCTGATTAATGATTTCAATCAAGAGTCTCAGCTCATTGCCTCATCCTGCGCGCTACCAGCCGACCCTGCTGCATGCTTTGTAATCTGACAATGCACATGTCATCTGGCAGGAGTTCATCAACTACTATGGCATGAGGCCGCCGTCAGGGTCTGGAGCTGAGGTGGATGCTTACAACATTTTCCTGCCATATGTGCAGCACTGGGTTGAGGGCTCCCAGGTACGCTGCACTCCATCTAGTTGAAACACCAGGCTTTTCAGGCAATCAACATAATTGATGGCCTGCAGCTGCCTCAATGCTTGCTTTCTGCTGTGCCTGTCACAGACTGATGGTGCTTCAATTGATATGATCCCTCATTGCTCCTTTGCTGGCTTGTGCAGTAGTGCCTCAGCAGGCTACATGGCATGCTGTATAACAATTGGCCATTGAAGCTCAGAGTCTTTCTGTCTGCAGCCAAAGCTTTTGCAGACTTGCCAAGCCTTGGAGGGCAGTGGAGGAAGTGGCCCTTTGAGCCATGTAGCAGGTGACGAGGCTGGTATGCCTCCAGAGCCTCTGTCACATCATGACATTCATCGCCAAGTCCGTACACATCCTGACTGCCCTGGTCTCCATCATCGCAGAAGAATGCATGCATATGCTGCTTTATTCCTTGTACAAGCTGCCATTGGCTTGTAAGCGTGCCACAGGGCTGGCAAAACACATGCACCATCAATCTGTGCCTATTACCTGGGGAAGATTGGTAGCTTGCAGCTGGTCACCTATGCAGGTGCCGTGTCACACAGTAGTACCAAATTCGATCTGCCTTGGCTCTGACCAGCTGAACTTTGTCACAGGCCATGGCGTCATTGCTCCTCTCCTCATAGAGATGCTGCAGAACATTCAGACAGAGATCCAGCGGTATGAGCGGCTTGTCAACTACTGGCCTGTGTATGCCCCCATGCTGGAGGAAGCTGTGTGTGCTGTGCTGCGTGCTGTCACAGTAGCAGTCACTCGCCAGTGTGGCGTTATGCCTGCTAGGAGAGAGATCATGCAGGCAGCAAGCTACAACAGGAGTTCTGCAGGGTATTTCACCATGCAGATGTGCCTGACATTTATATATATGGCGTGGCAGTCTTGAATTATCTTCTTGCCAGGTTTGGGCGCGTGCAGCATGTTGTTCGATGGTCTGAAGTGGATGCCTCCTGGGCTTAGGGTCTTTACACTGTGAATGCTAGCTACCTCCAGACCAAAACACAGCAATGTCATGCACTGCATAGCATTGCACTGTGACATCATTGCTGTCTATAGGTTTGAGAAGCCAGTGTTCCAGTGGCAGCAGCCACCTCAGGTAGTCGGGTCCCTCATCAGTCTACAGCCTAGAAGGGCTCCACCCCCCAGCAGCAGTAAGGTGATGACCCTGTCCCCTGAAGCACTTGTCCAGAGGTCTTGCTGTGCATGTTGCCTGGACTTGCTGCTCTCTAAGACTTGCCTTGACTCTCGACTCTCATTCTGCGCACTGCTGTCCTCATGAGCTTGCTGGTTGCTGTATCTGTACCTGTGAGACATGCAGTGCATGCCAATTGCACAATTTGCTGTCAGCAACATGTTGATTGTGCTGTATCCACTGCCACCGCCTGTGGTACGCAGAGCGTTTTACCTTTTGAGGCTGTGCTGCTGAACAGCTTGAGGCGGCTGTTGACCTTTGTGCCTCAGACCAATGACTTGCTGACCGCCTGGGCTCGCACTACTGCTGACTCTCCAGGACGTGAGAGAATGCCTACCCCCAACCAGAGCCCCACCAGAAGTGAGATGACCTGTTCACTTGCTCACAGACCTGTCCTCCTAGTCAGGCTGCATATATCCAGCATTGAATCTGTGAGGAAATTGGTTATTATCTGTGTCTGTCTGTCTGTCTGTCTGTCTGTCTGTCTGTCTGTCTGCCTGCCTGCCTGCCTGCCTGCCTGCCTGCCTGCCTGCCTGCCTGCCTGCCTGCCTGCCTGCCTGCCTGCCTGTCTGTCTGGTCTGTCTGTCTGTCTGTCTGTCTGTCTGTCTGTCTGTCTGTCTGTCTGTCTTCCGCCAGTCTGTCTGTCTGTCTGTCTGTCTGTCTTCCGCCAGTCTGCCTGCCTGCCCATCTGTTTTCTCCCCCTCCCTTACATAGTCTTCTCACAGGATGTAGAAACAAACCTGTGTGCATTCTTGCTTTTGGACTGTTACAAAGCCTCTGAAGGCTGGATAATGTTCTGCATGCAATCTCCTGTGCAATGGGCACGCTGTTGGCATCACAGAGCTGTTGTCTGTGTGCCGCAGTCCCCATTGAGCCAGAAGGTGAAGGTCCTCAGCGCGGTGCCCTGTTCAACCAGCTTGTCAAGGAGCTGCGCAGTGAGTATGCAGCAGCCGTGACAGCCTGTGCCCAGCGCATTCACAGCGCTCTAGCTGACCACAGATGCAGTATCAGAGCAGCTCTGGAGAACTATGGCATCACCAACGACTCAGCAGTCCTGATGGAGCAGGTGACAACTCTTTGGGCACTCAAAGCAGCCTTCAATTTTGCTCTGATTGTGAACATCTTCATCAGGACTGAGGTGCCACAGCGGTGTGACATAAGCATGCTGCAAGGCTGTGCATTCTAGGGCTTTGTGCAGTTGTTCCCAAATCACACAAAGCCTGTGTAGAGTGTAGATTTGCAGCAACTTCTGAAAAGGTGGGTGGAGCAATGATATGTGGTGCAAGTGGTGTTATTCATTTGGCGTAATGAGCTTGCATCCACACATTGTTGCCATAATCATGCAATTGTGATGACTTTTCCCATTCACCTAGATGCATTGAAGATGTGTAAACACCAAGGATTTGCGCAATCGTGCAGATGCATCCCACATTGGAGGCTGTAGAGGATGTTCTGGCCAGTTTGTTCAAGGTGGTGGACAATCGGGTGTATGTCTCAGTGGGGCGTGGCTTATGGGACTGCACCAGCCAGGATGTGTATGAGTACCTGGAGGGGTTGCAGGAGGGCTTGGGACTGAACAGGGTATGCAGCGTTTTTGCTTCAAAGCAAGAGTGTTGCTTGCTCAGCTTTGCACATGTTTGCTTGGCTGCGGACAGCCTTGATGAACAGCTTCTCCTGTTTGATCCAGCGCTGATACTCCACATGAAGACTAACAGATTGGTGTGATGCGCATGGCTAGACAGTCACTTGCATGTCTTTTCAAAGACAAAGTGATCAGCAAAGTATGTTTGTTGCTGTCAACATGGTTGTGTGGCTCTGCAGGGTGCATGGCGGGGCAGGCAGAACTCAAAAGCTGTCATGGACGTGGTTGACAACTTCTTTTCAGCAACCTTCAGTGCCACCCTGGTCCATGGGTGTCAACCAAGAGATCTGGATCAGCCACTGCACTCTGATAAGACACACAAGCTTCTGGCTGAGAACACAACAGCCATCAACATGTCATACACTGTGTACTAAAACTTATCCACCAAAAATCATGCCAGACTAGTCCAAGCACTGATAGATCACAGTAGTCAGCATAGTGCAGTAGGCACACCAGTAGCTCAGAGCACCCATCCGATCGGCAAAGCTGCCAAATACTACATGGTCTGTTTTCATGTCAGACTCAACAATGTCAGGTCACGATGATGGAAGCGAATTGCCGTTTAGTTCAAGGGTGGTTATAAAAGCCTACCGATGCTTTGAGCCTTTGTTGTAGCAAGTCCAGTCTCACTTTGGCACGCATCATTGCTGCGACATCTATCACCGTCAAACTGCACCCTAGCACTATGCGCCACACCGCACACTCACGCTGCCAAGTGTGTCCGTGACTGTGTTGGACGAGCCAACGCACATACAATGGCGCTGCACCATTGTTGCTCCGAACTCGTCAGACGGCAGGAGCAGTTTGCAGCCGCACCAGCATTCCAAGTTTTCCGCACAGTGCCAGCAGTAGTAACAGTCATCCTCTCGGCATTGATCAAGGAAATCGCCTGGTTGCGTATCCGCGCGAGAGCAGCTGCAGACATGGTATCCCGAGCAGTGATCTTGGCTTTTGTGGCTTTAGGAATAGCAGTTGCGTCCGCAGCGGACAGCACAGCAGCCTCCCAGATATCGGCATCGACCCCGTCTTGGGACCAAATACAGAAAAGTAAGTAGCTCTTTTCCTGTGCAGCGACAATAGTGTTCATCGCTCCTCTTGTCGTTGGCGTTACGGTTGCCTGCTCCTCGCAGACTGGATGGGCCTGGACCTGGTCACTCAAGGCAGTGACAACTCACAGTCTGGACCGCTTCTATCAGCAATGGAGTCCTTCGGCAGTGGTTTGGAGCAGGGACTCACCAGCCTCAAGACTGCGGTGTCAAGCTACAACGACAGCCAGGCGCAGGAGTTGTTGGCATCCTTTGACGCAGAGTTCTGCACAGACGCCAGCTATGCTGCGTCATCCGAGAAGCCCTTGAACTTCACAGGTAAATGATTGGCTTTTTGAATACCAAGCAGTTGCAAGTGTTTTTTCCTGCGTGCAAACTCGGGAGCATTCCTGGCTAGAGCTTAGGTTTGTACTCCCACACAGCATATGCAATTACAATGCCCAGCTCTTCAAGGTTTTGCATGCCGCATGATTTGCTGCTCTGTGTTTTGCAGGTATCAGTTTCATTGCCACAGCACAAATATGTTGCATGTGTTTACAGGACCCTCAGCATCTTTGACTTTTTCCTGGGGCAATTGCACCTTCAACGAGTCACAGTTCCTGGACTCCTCAGAAGCCACCAAGATCCTGAACTGCACAGAGCCCTCCATTGTTTATGACAAGGAGCCAGCAATCTTCACTTCCAAGTATAAGACTGGCGAGACCTTCACTGGCAAGGTATACTTTTGTTGTGAGTGGCATTGAGTGGCTTTGGCCGTGCACCCTTTGTCACACTGGTTATTTGTGAACACAGTCTCCCCAATTTTTGCAGTGCATTGCAAAACCACCTGATTTGTTTGCATGTCATGCACTTGTTACAAAGTCTGACTTGTAAGCTGGTTGTATGCTGCTGCAGTCATGTGTTGTGGACAAGGACTTTGGATCTGACAGCACTCAGGTGCTGTATGTGTTTGATGACTCCCAGTCCTTGGACATTCTGAACATCACATCCACACTGGAGCAGCACATTGCCGACCTGATGGACACCAGCTCATGGATGCCATCGTCTGGCAGCATTCAGGATGCTATCACTTCCTTGTTGCCTAGTGCAGCATCCAGCAGTGCTGCTTCCAGCACATAGCCACAACATGCCATATAGTCATGCTTGCTATGTGAGATATCTGCTTTGCTTAGAGGTGCTGTAAGGCATCAAAAGTGCACAGAGTAACTGAAGATGCATTCAGTGTATATACAGTCTGAACACACGTGATAACATGACTGTAGAGCTTCTTGGTGTCAGGCTGTGTTACACAGTAGCATAAAGCTGAAATCACCATGCATTGTTCTTTTGAAGCAGATCATAGACCTTGTAAATATTATGCACATGGTCAATGTCACCAAGGGTTCATTTGGATGGTACAAGAGCAGCCTGGCTACCAGCGCTCATACTGTAATACACTATACTTTTCCACTAACTGCGCTGCTGGAAAGTCAACACGCTTGCATTTGGCATGCATGCCATGTCAACTTATGAAACTCTCCCGCAGCAGCATTCCTCCTGCTGGTGTTGTTGACGGCATGGTAAACCAGTGCAATGAGATGTTGTGCTTCTGCAGCCTGGTGGAAATCTTCCAGTGCTGCAAAACCTGCTGCTGCTGCTTGAAGTGGCTGCAGAACTCTGCAATGCATAGCACAATGTGGCATAAGCACAACGCCATCATTGATTGGACCTGCCAGGTGTAGCAATATGCATTTCCATGTTTTGCTTAATGGTACAGAACATCATTTGCTATACTTGTTGAAGCTCAGTCACATATGAGCTTGTTCCTGCATTGCCACACCAGTGTGTTGATAAGTCACACCGTCAGGCCAATCAGCTGGTAATGGACCAGGGTGTGAACATCAATACTGGCCACACATGATACTGCACAGACGCACTGGCATAGAGCAGCACAGCAGTGAAACAGCCCTTCACACAGGGCAGGGCATCTTGGTCACATTTGCTGTGCAGATGTGCTCATGTGTTGCCATGTGTGCAAATGGGCAACAGCAGATAGATGTAACGGCGACTCAAATCAGCTGCACTGACAGACTGAGAGCAAGGACCCTACTCTTCAGGGTCTGCTTTGAGATGGGCAGTTGTTGCATCAGCCAGCAAGGCTTGCGCCAACACCAGCTGCACTCTAGCCTGTAGGTCTGTGTCTGCATTACCCAAGACAGTGGGTAGTACGGAGCGTAACTGCTGTACTGCCTGTGGGCCATGTGATGGCCCCATTGCCAGCCAGATTCTTGAAAGGGAGCATGTGGCATCTGCAGCCTGCAGATGAGCATTCGTGTGATTTGGTTGAAACACCACTTTCACAAAGTCCAGAGACGGTAGATTCAGGCCAATCTCATCAAGCAAGTTGGCAGAAAGGACTGATTGGTGTGGGTGAGTGTGGTGCCTGGTTGTCAGGTAGTGTCTGATTGATCGTGATGCACGTGCAGGTCCATATATGAGACATCCGAGGCTCTCATCAAACGACAAGCTTTTACAACTGTGACAATCTGATCACGCTTGAGACAATGTAAGGATGCCAACAAGAGCATGTTGCAAAAGCAGTTATAGGGAGAATCCAAAAGCCATATGAGCTGCATGCAAGCAGGAAACACAAAGCAGCTTAGGGCAGGCAATGCAGACTGCATATAGTGAACCCCATTTTGGCATGAACTTGCAGTCTGCAAGCTGTTGTTCAGGGTGGATTTGCAGATGTCAGGCTTCACAACGAACCAGGGCAGATATCATTGGCTGGGCAAAATGCTTTAGGTTGGCTGCATTGACCAAAAGTAAGATGTCTGTCATCAAGTTGGATGCATGTTTGTCAATGCTTGCATGCGATGAGTGCGCTGGGAAACCGGCAGAAACAGGAGAGATGAGGAACAAACCAACAGGTCCATGTGCAGAACTGTGCTGTGTAGCAAGCAGCTGAGCACATAGGGCAGGGCTGCCAGAGGCGCCCCTGCAGCCTCATGAATCTGTCCCAGTAGCAGTAGCAGTTCCACAGCTTGCACCTGTAACGGCAATGCACAGTGCTCATCACCCACGAACAGCCTCATGCAAAGCAACAGGGGCAAGTGTGCAATGCAGCAATCACACATCAGACTCAGGCGAGAAGCAAATATGTGCTTTCATTTTACCGGCATGCGGCTCTGGAACAGCGCATCAATTTAAGTCTCCTTGCAATATCCAATTCAATGGGATTGCTGCAGTTCAGTTGCTGCTGTTCAAAACGTTTTATCCGCGGCTGAAGTGTGAGGTTACGACAGGGACTTTTCATTCTGACATCCAGCAGAGACTAGATTGCTATGCAGAGAGCCACCTGCAAGCCAGCTTCTGTGCAGCACTCAAACAGCTCCCGGCCTGCCTCAGCAGCTTCTTCATACCTCCCAGCTACCAGCAAGGTGCGTACATGAGCTTGCTGAGCATCTGTTCTGCAGGGTACCAATGATTCTGGTCAAGATGGCTGCAGAGCAAGATTGTGAACCAACACGCATTGACCGACAGGGGTTTGGTATGTATCGCATTACATGCACACGATCAACCACAAGCAAGTCACAGCATCACAACTTTACTTCCAACTCAATCTTGTCGATACTGCATGCAGAGTCACTGCAGTCATGCTTGAATACAATCAGTAGGCGTCTGGCAGCTGGCACACAGCTTTGAGATATGCAGGGCCTGTTTACCTGGTAGTTCTGCTCACGGAGTGGGTGGGATCTGCCAAGCCCACAAGCTGGCTTGCAAAGAGGGCTGCATGCCGCACATCTCCCCGGTGCAGGGCCCTTGAGTGCGCCAGCCCTAGTCTGGCAGCCTGTAGGGCTGGGCTGTTGCTGTAGGGCAGCTGCTTATCTGTTAAAGCCAACACCTCTGCAGCTGCCCTGCAGATGCCAGGACACCTCATATGCGAGTCACTGTCTTGTTTCAGTCAGATTTCAACGATCAGGTCAGACAAATGTAGCGTCCACAGCTTTATCTGTAAACAAACCGGGTGTAAATATACAAACTCTCCAAGCTTGTTGTCAATGTCATAGATTGGCTTTGCTGGTGAAGCGGGGCTGGGAACATAACTCAGGATCAGACTCAAGTTTAATACAGAGGCTTCCTCCATGGTGAGACATGCTTCTCACTTGCCTTCTTTCTGTTCAAGCAACAGCTGCTGGTGCAATTGTGTGCATTACCTTGTCAAGTAGACAGCAGCAAGAACAGGTGTGACACCACTGATGTCATCATCGACAATTCACATGATGCCTGAGGACAACTCAGGCCGTTATGCAGCCTGCAGAAGCCCTACTTGTAGCCCTTCTTGGACATGGCCACCTGTGCCAGCTGCGCATAGGCCAGCGCTCGGTCCTCTGCAGTTGCTGAGTCAGCAAAGCAAGCAAGATGAGTAAGGCTGCTGGCTTGTGACAGCGACCGGTTGCCTGCTAGCTTCCAGGCACCTGCCTGCAGCAGATGTGAGCTTCCTGCCAGCTTCTCCACAGCGTCTGCTGATGATGCCGAGCCTGCAAGACACAGATTATTTTCAGCTCAGATGGCTCCGCAACATGTGGTGTACTGACAGATTCCAGCGCGTCATCATCACATGACGGCAACAAAGAGGCAGGAGGGTTGGAGGCAGAACCAGGGGAGGGGAGGGGGAGGGCAGGGGAGAGAAAGCAATGAAAACCCTTGTTATGCGATTCTGGGAACATACGGTTTAGGCGAGCCCAAGCTTCTCTATGAACTAGTAAAACAAAACTGCCACATGCCAAGTTAGCAGATACACTGGCATATCAGCCTTGATGGTATCCTGTTGATAATAACGGCATGTATCCATCTGAATGGCTGATTGTCCAAGATACTCCACTAGACCAATTGTCAGACCTCAAACAGGTATCATAAGTTACAATCATCAGGATCACCAGACGGTTTGGTTGGAACCTTTTCAACCTACACTGTTTTCTTTCAGCCGTGTATACTCATAAGCTGGCTGTTTGAGCACATGTATCAACTTGTTTTCATGTTACAGCTGAACCCAAACGGCAATTGTCATGCACGTCAACACATGCCATCAAGGCTTGCAGCTGGCATTGCTAGTTCTTAGGAAGACTGTAGTGTAGAGTAAAGATCTGGGGGAGGGGGGGGGGGGGGGGATGGCATTGACTGCAGAATTTGGTAAATCTAACAAGCTCAGGACGTAGATAGGGTTATGCTTCCCAAAAGAACAAGCTCAACACTGGTATGCCTGACAAAGCATGTCGGGGGCAGGCACAGTCTTCAATCTGGTTTAGAACACATCAACACACGTCAATATAGGTACGCTGACTGCCAAAATGCTGAGAGCTGTAAGTATTTGACCCTGGGGCAAGACACATGTTGAGTGAGTGAGTGCGCTAGTGAGTGAGTGGGTGAGTGAGTGAGGGAGGGAGTGAGTGAGTGATGAATGCATGGATGATTGGATGGATGGATGAATGGATGCATGAATGCACGGATGGATGAATGAACAGTGCAACAGCTCACCAGCAGAGGTAGGTCCAAAGACTGGTGGCGTAGCAGTGAACAGGTCAGCAACAGTGGCTCTCCCCACATTTCCCACCATCCCAGGGGCACTGGCAGCCGGTGGGGGAGGGAGAGCAACAGCAGCTGCTAGCTTAGCTGCTTGATGCAGCCTGGCAGTGTCTTGGACTGCTTGACTAACCCCAAGTACTGCACTGCTCCTTCCTGCACATCTAAACATATTCACGTGATCTATCGACCTGTCTGTGAAGCTGATTTTATGATTTGAACTCAGTTTCTGCAGTAAGGCAAATACAATCAGAAGCTACTGGCTTGATGAGTGACAAAGCCTGGGAGTAGTCATGCACGGCTTGACCTTTGTAACACATCCAAGTGTTTTACAATCAGGTTGAGTAGGAGTCACAGCAGGGTCAGATCCAAGCCTTGATCTGTATCAGCTGCTAGCTCAGCTGCGCTCAGGCCTCGCAGGATAATAAGCCTCATCATGACACACAGTCAGACACTGTACAGAGAAGGGATCAAGTAGAGATTGCTATCAACAGCTTATAGCGCAGCTGCCTGTGAATTCCAATAGGCCAGGCAGCATCCTCTTCAACTGTCAACAACAATCAATTGAACATGATGATGAGGAAATGTTACCAGTGATGATGAATGAGTAGAAGGCTGACCTTGACTGGCAGCCGCCTGGCTGCCCTTTGCTAGCGGCTGATTTGAAGGGCCGGTCTGGTGCTCCAAGGCAAACTGTGCCAATGCCAGGCGGGCAAAGACAAAAAGATGGGGCAGATGCAGGTCCTGTGCCCGCTTCTCACACCTGCACATATAAACGTGCACAGTCAGCAATGAGGGGCATGAGCAATTGATGTTTGACCCAGACCCACAAGACACTCACTGCAGAGCAATCTGTTATGCTTTTGATGCTGATCACAGCAAGTAATCATGAACGCCTACTGAGCTTAAACTTCATCTTGCGCAGAGCCTGC
>JAABUH010003826.1_pt1 | contig 12613 bp, 13 predicted proteins | sample 5559121 | NCBI WGS metagenome assembly JAABUH01 (sample SAMN10711871, study PRJNA513364) | rock metagenome | isolation source: Antarctica rocks | place: Antarctica: Victoria Land, Battleship Promontory nord | collected 2015-12-28 | reverse complement strand
ATTTCACTGTAAAGATCTGTAAACAATGAGATTGATTGTGTAGCAGCTAGCGACATACAAGAACTTACATAGTTCAGATGATGAGAAAATCTAAAATTAATTAATCTATTAATCATAGTGTCTGCTCGTTCGTTGAACGAAATTTTTACTTACTCTATGCATTCTTCAATGCATCTGACGCATTACACACGACGTCTGTCAGTAGAAGTTCACAACTTGTTGAAGAGAGCTGTAAATTCTTGAAGTAGTGTTCTCTTTCTATGTACACTAGCACTCTTTTCTTCTATCGATGTCTTTTCTGTCATCGAAGAAGAATGTTTCAAGTGAATGAAAGCTTCGATTCGATTTTTCAAGCGAAGAATAGATTTGATGACAAGTTTCGCGTAGATGATGATTTTGATGAGATGTCATTTCTTCTCAGTATCGAATGTTTGAATCGAATTATCGTATATATTCATCATCAGTTGTTTCGCAGTCTCGTCAATCTTCTGCTCAAAGATCTTCGCATTCTGATCAATCAAAGTCGAAATCTTCAATCGCAGAAGAAGAGACGCGTAATCAATCTGTTTCAATCTATTTCGAAACTGAGCAGACTGATAATCATACATGAGATCGCTGTGAGCATGATCGACTGCTGTGATCGAAACTGATGATAAATAAGACTGTAAACGTTGTAGAAAGACGAGTTCTGCGCGATCACTGACAGACATGATGTACGATAATTGAATAACTGTGATGAGAAAAATGAGTGAAGTAAAATTGAAGCTTACTAAGATAAACATCGCGCAGAATCATGAACGCACGATAGCTTGATACGAGTTTTACTCTGTTGAATCAGCTTGTAGCTGGTCTAATCAGCTAACGACTGACTGATGATTAATCTATGTTGCTAAATCAGCTAATCGCTGAATTATGAAAAGTGTCTGTTCTAGTAGCTAGCATATGCGTCTCAAGCGCATTAAGATTCAGATGTCGTTGCTCACTAGCTTACAAGCTACTCAAGTTCTTCATCGAAACGTCGATGATCTTTCTTGCTTTCTGATTAAATGTTTCTGAATCTGCTCAAATGTCATCTTATCTGAGTCATTACTTACACAAGAGAAAATATCGACTCATCTTTTCTTGATCTTTACTATCTGTCAAGCTGATTCATCAGCGATTCAACTGCATGTTTTCAACATGACTGTTGCTGAGCTTGAGAAATTCATTGAATCGAAAGAATTTATTGAATCTGAAGAGTTCATTGAATCTAAAGAGTTCAGAAACAACGAGAAGAATGTGTAATTGTATTTAGATGTTTCAGAATATCTGAATGATCTGTTTATATAAATTTTGAACGTTTGTTTCATCTGCTGTTGTCACTTGAGACAGATGCATCTTCAAAGTTCGTGATTTTCGTTGCAGTTGATGCAACATCTTCTATTTAAAGACATCACGCACTTCTCAATATGATGCTTGTCTGCGCACTTTTCACAGCGTTGATTCTTTTTGCAGAACTTAATCATATGATCAAATTCATGACATCTGAAGCATTGTATGATGCAACAATTCTTTTCAAATAGCTTGCATGCACATTCTTGATACAAGTTCAATATGCTTATGTTCATTAATTGATTCATCATCACTTCAATCGTGATCTTTACAATGAGTGATGAATGAGTCTTTTCACTATCTATTATTTTCTTGAGTCAGACTATTTTTAGAACTTTCAAATCTTCATGAAGTCTTGCATTATCTTTTATCAGTCTTTCAATGACTTTTTTCTGATTGTTCATGTTTATTGTAATGTGTACTTCATGTGTCAGCATTACAAAGATTCAACGTGTTACATATGTTGAACTCATGATTTCTTTTGCTCATGTTTAAGTCTTTTTCAGATTTGCTCAAGCATCTGAACTAACTGCGTGAAGAAAAATGTTATCGCTACTCAACTTGCGAAGTGACATGATTAGATTTCTTTGATCTATCAACATGTTTGCGATTTTCTGTAGAATCTGTTCAATCAACTTCTTCTGTATCTCTTTTATTTTTCTTCTGTTCATTATCTTAATCATGACTTTTCATCTCTTGCAAAGCAACGACAGATCATCTTTGAATCATTACTTTCTTGTCGCTATTTCTTCTCTTGTCATGTTCACTCATGACGTGATTTTCGTTGAAAGATGCATACTTCTCTGTATGCAACTGCTTGTTGAGCAGTTGAACTGATATCTTCAGTTTCTGTACACTCTTTGCGATGAACGCGTTCTGATTTCCATGATGTTTTTCTTCTGAGTCGAGTTGAAAACATTGAATCAGCTTTAATGCTATCTTTTTTCATGAATGATCTTTGTTCTTTTCTTTCTCTAACGTTGATATTTTTATTAATAAATCAATCATGTTAGTAATGTTCTTTTCATTGTTGCATAAGCATTTCAACTTTGCATCTTTGTTTCTTTGCAATAAATCAACGTTGCTTGCAATCATCTTTGAATCAGCATTACTGCAATTCGTGCAATTCATCATCATTTAATCATCTTCTAAATTCACTCTGTCTTGTTTGTAATGCTCTTTTTCAAAATTTGTGATGCATGCGTTGTGATTGTTTTTTTGAATTATATATTATTAAAACATGTTAAATTTTCATTTAAATAAAATTAAACTGAGATTTAATAAATCTTAATTTATAAAAAATTTAATAATTTAATAAATATTAGTAAAAAGTATGAAAAGTAATTATTAATTTAATTGTTTCTTTAATTTAAATTATTACTAAATGTACATCTTTTTTTATTACATTGATGTTTCTTTTTACTACAATTATGTTTTCTTTTACTATATATATATATATATATTTTTTTTATTCTTACTTGATTCAACACTCATTATAAATCTATGCAAGATTTTATATACTGTAGCGAGCGCTGCGCTAGCGCAGCGCTCTTTTCGCATCAAAAATCACTTCTTTCTGCGCTTTATAGTATAATTGTTTTCAATGCAAGAACTCTATGAGTCTGTTTCTTCTTTATTCTTTCTCTCTTTTATCTGACTTTTTGATGATGTCACAGCTTGAAATTGATTCAGTATGCTCATTGAGAGTATCATTCAAATGATCATCATTGCTGCGCTCATGATTTTTAAGAGCTTTCTCAAGTTCATGATGTTCTCTTCTCATTGCATTGCTTTTCATTCTACTTTTCATCTGAAACATGTTAATAAAACATGCTTGATCAACATTTGATCTCTGTCACACTCACACATCATCATAATGATATCAAATACTCGTCTTTCATGTAGAAATTAATTAAAGTCAATTTTTCTCATGCATAGCTGCGTCAATAATGCATTGTGAGACTTTGCATGATTCTTGTGCAGTCACAGATATCGATGTGTCATCTTTGATGTCAAATATCAAAAATAAGCTGCATTGAATTTCTCTTTTCAGACTACTCTTCATGTTTGTCTGATTTATTTCTGTATGAGCATCAATCTCATCATCACTTCAGTGCGTTGATGCTTAGTCAATGATAGAGACAAATCATGTGCGTCATTAATCATCTTGTTCATCACTTCATTTTTGAGTACTTCTGCATGTTTCATCACTCAATGTAGCTTTAGCGTGACTTACTATATATATATTCTTTCAGATAAATTTAACAATTATTCAACTAAATTTAATGATTCAATAATTAAAATAATGCAAGAGAATAATTATAATGCACGCATCACAAATTTTGAAAAAAAGCATTATAAATAAGACAGAGTGAATCTAAAAAAGAATTAAACAATAATGAATTGCATAAATTGCAGCAATGTTGATTTGAAGATGATTATAAGTGATGTTGATTCATTGCAAGAAAACAGAAACATAAAATTAAAATATTCACATAATGATGAAGAGAATGTTGTTAACATTATTGATTTACTAATAAAAATATCAATGTTAAAGAAAGAGAAGAGTAAAGATCATTCATGAAAAGAGATAGCATTGAAGTTGATTCAACATTTTCAACTTGACTCAGAAGAAAACATCATATGAATCAGAATGCATTCATTGCGAAGAATGTACAGAAACTGAAGACATCAGTTCAACTGCTTAACAAGCAGTTGCATATACAGAAAAGTATGCATCTTTCAATGAAAATCATGTCATGAGTGAACATGACAAGAGAAGAAATAATGATAAGAAAGTAACATTTCAAAGATGATCTGTTATCACTTCATAAGAAATTAGAAATCATGATTAAAATAATGAACAGAAGAGAAATAAAAAAGATACAGAAGAAGTTGATTGAACAGATTCTACAGAAAATCGCAGACGTGTCAACAGATCAAAGAAATTTAATCATGTCACTTTGTCAGCTGAGTAGCAATGACATTGTCGAGAGATAGAATACAGATGCAATATAGAGAGCTTTGAAATCAACAGAGCAAGCATGAACATATGCAATGATCAATCTAGTAGATAGATAGATCTAGAAGATAGACTAGATACAGATGACTAGATAAATAAATAGATAGATAGATATGTCTTTATGTAGATGCTCTCGTCTAGAAAGAAGATGAAAAGATGAGTAAAAAGATGAAGAAGAAAAACTTCGCTCGAAAAACCTCTATAAATGATAGTCAATATTCTCATGAATTCTGAAGATGTAACTGAGTCATGCTCGAGAAATCTCTATCAATAGTAGTCAATGTCTTTATGAACTCTGAAGATGCAACTCAATAGCTCTGCTTGAGAAATCTCTATGAATAATAGTCAATGTTCTCATGAACTCTGAAGATGCAACTCAATAGCTCTGCTCAAAAAATCTTTATGAATGATAGTCTATATTCTCATGAATTCTGAAGATGCAATCGAATCAATGCTGTTTCATGAGTCATTGAGAAGTAAGACTTCGTCTCACGACATTCTTTCTTCACTCATTTAATGCTCATTTCTTGAGCATCAATTTGACTCTTCTATGATACTAATGAGACGAAGACGAAGATGAAATCGAAATCGAAAGCAAAAGCGAAAGACGAAGGTTGAAGATATAGAATAAACTCAAGCAAAGTGATGATTAAAACAATGACTAGTCAGTAAATCAATGACTAGAGAATCAGATTTTCAAGAGAAAAGATGAGATATATGATTAAATGACTAGCTAGTAAATCGATAGTTAGAGAGCGATATTTTCTGATGCAAGAGCGAAGCTTTGAACATGACTAGCTAGTAAATCAATAGCTAAAGAACGATGATTTCTAGAGCGAAGCTTTGAACATGATAAAAATGAATAGAATCATCAAGATCTAACTTTAATCATTACACAGTGAATGTTAGTGAGTTTATTGCATAATGATTAAAGCAAGCTTTGATCAGATAAGATAGTAATCACTAAATCGATGATAAATTGAGAACGACGAGATATATGAGAACAACGAGATGTAAAGATGATTGCATGATTTACAAGATAGTAGATGAGTTACTCTGTCATTGATTCTTACTGAGATGAGAACGACAAGATGTTTAAATGATTACATGATCTTACGAAGTAGTAAAATCTACTCTGTCACTGAATATTTAACTGTACAGTTTCTTATTTTCTTATTTCTCTTACGAAACTATTTTGTTTCTTATGAAATTATTTTCTTTCTTCTTTCTTCTTTCTTATTTCTTATATATCAAAAATGAAATAAAATCAAGTAATGCTAGAATTCAAATACATGATCTTTGCATTTGACAAATCTGAGTCTGTGAAATTCTGATTAACTGAATTTATTGAACTCAAAAAGATAGTTTCATCTAGATCTGTCATCAAGTTAGAGTTTAGTTGAGTTGAGAAAAATCAACTCAACTCAATTCTGAGTTCAAGTTGAGATTAAGTTGATTCTTCTCAATTCGAGCTCAACTCAAAATCAAGTTGAGTTGCTTGAACTCGATTTTTGTTACTAAATATAGTATACTATGTACTAAAAATAGTATACTTTTTCTCTTTTTTTCAAATTTTTTTTTTGTAATCAATTTTGCAATCAATTTGATAGAAAATTTGATAGAGAGATTGATGAGAAATATGATAGAGAATATAGTGAGAAATATGATAGAAAGTGTAGTAGAGAATATGATAAAGAATATAATGAGAAACATAGTGAGAAATATGATGAAAATATGATAGAGAATATAGTGAGAAATATGATGAAAATATGATAGAGAATATAGTGAGAAATATGATGAAAATATGATAGAGAATATAGTGAGAAATATGATAGAAAATGTAGTAGAGAATATGATAGAAAACATGATAGAGAATATGATGAAAAATATAGTGAGAAATATGATGAAAAATATGATAGAGAACATGATAAAGAGTTTAATCACTTTGATAGAGAATTTGATAGAAAATTTGATAGAAAGTAAATCTGCAATTGAGTTCAAGTTAACTCATTAAGTTGACTGAGTTGAGTTGAGAGTCTGACTTAACTCGATTGAGTTGAGTTGATCTCTCTCAACTCAACTCAACACTGAAACTCAATCTGAGTTGAGTTGAGCAACTCAAACTCAACGACAGATCTAGTTTCATCTTTGATCTTTGAACAAATTTCTTTAGAAAACGCGATGATGAGACAAAGATAAAGAGCGAAATTGAGTATTTAAGTTCAAAGAAGACGCGTTGTCTTTGACTCTGTGATACATGTTCTTTCTCACTGAGTCTATGAAACATGTGATATAAATTCTTCACGAATAAACACGACTTAATAAATGAGTCACGAGAAGAGCTTCAAGATGAGTCACTAGAAAGAGTTCTTGCAGATGAGTCACAAGATGAGAGAATAGAGAATGAGAGAATAAAGAATGAGAGAATAGATGAATCATAAAAGAGAATTTAAGCAAATGATTTAAACGATGATACAGAGACATTTCTGATGAGTGTTCAATGAGAATCTTAAGCAGATGAGTAGCGAGATGAGCTACGAGATGAGTCATGAGATGACGAGAAACGTAACAAGAAAACAGAGAGTCTTTGCATGAGTTTTCAATGTAAATCTCTAGCATCTCGAGTAAATGATTGAGTAGGTGAGATAGTCGAGAAAATCGAAAAGACTGAGAAAAGAGAAGCGATTTGAGTGAAGAATCGCTGCAAATCTCAAGCAGATGACGAGTGAAGAGACGAGCTTACAGATGATGAAGTTGAGAATTTAGATGAAGAACGAGAGAGAGAAACAGTGAGCTTTTGAACTGATAACTGAACGAATTCTCGAGTTTCTTGAACAAACGAAGCAGACGAAGAAGATGATCGAGCTGAGAAAACGATAGACTTTCAAGCTGACAACGAAATGAATTTTCAAGAAACAGTCGAAGCAAATGAAGTTGAATTAAATCATTCAGATCAAACAAGCTTTATGACTTGTTGACGAGTCATTTTTCGCTTACACATTCAATGTATCTTGTTCAAATCATCATCGTCATTGAGTAACTTTGAATGCTTTGTTTCTTCTTGAGCTATCTTTTTAGTCTGAGTTTTCTTTTGAGTCTGAACTTTCTCTTGAGTCTGAGCTTTCTCTTGAGCTTGAGCTTTCTCTTGAGCTTAAGCTTTCTTTAGATTCAGCTCTTCAAACATGATCTATTAATGTTCATGCAATTCAATCTTTTGCTTCTTTGATAACTTGTCAAGCTGATTGAGCTGAGACTTCAATGTCTGAGTGATTCATCAATCGTTTGAATGCAAAGTCTGAAGAATCTGTCTGCGAGCTCTTGAAGACAAGATCATCATTTGATCAAAGATCATTAATGCGTTCATGTTCAAGCTGCTCATCAATGCGTTCATTGTTGCAGAAATGAACGTGTCGCTTTCTGTTGTTTTGTCACTGTTCTACTTAATATCATGAAAATGATATTCTTACGTTGAGCTTTAATGTCGAGAAATAAAGTACAGATGTGATATAGAGAGCTTCGAAATCAACAAAGTGAGCATGAACATATGCAATGATTGATCTAGTAGATAAATAGATCTAGAAGATAAACTAGATACAGATGACTAGATAAATAAATAGATAAATAGATATGTTTTTAGATAGATGTTCTCATCTAGAAAAAAGGTGAAAAGATGAGTAAAAAGATAAAGAAGAAAAACTTCGCTCGAAAAACCTCTATAAATGATAGTCAATATTCTCATAAATTCTGAAGATGCAACTGAGTCATGCTCGAGAAATCTCTATCAATAGTAGTCAATGTTCTCATGAACTCTGAAGATGCAACTCAATAGCTCTGCTTGAGAAATCTCTATGAATTATAGTCAATGTTCTCATGAATTCTGAAGATGCAATTCAATAACTCTGCTCAAAAAATCTCTATAAATGATAGTTTATATCTTCATGAATTCTGAAGATGCAATTGAATCAATGCTGTTTCATGAATTATTGAGAAGTGAGACTTCGTCTTACGACAACATTTCTCTTCACGCAGTTAATTTAGATGCTCAAGCAAATCTGAAAAAAACTTAAACATGAGTAAAAGAAATTACGAGTTCAACACATGTAACACATTGAATCTTTGCAATGTTGATACATGAAGTACACACTACAATAAACATGAATAATCAGAAAAAAATCATTAAAAGACTGATAAAAGATAATATAAAACTTCATGAAAATCTGAAAATTCTAAGAATAGTCTGACTCAAGAAAATAGTAAAAAGTAAGAAGATTCATTCATTGCTCATTGTAAAGATCGCGATTAAAGCGATGATGAATCAATTAATAAACGTGAGCATGCTGAACTTGTATCAAGAATGTGCATATGAACTATTTGAAAAGAACTGTTGCATCACACAGTGCTTCAGATGTCACGAATTTAATCATATGATTAAATTCTGCAGAAAGAATCAGCGCTGTGAAAAGTGCGCAAACAAACATTACATCAAGAAGTGTACAATGTCTTTGAACAAAAGATGTTGCATCAACTGCAACAAAAATCATAAACTCTGAAGATACATTTGTCTCAAGTGATGACAGCAAATGAAACAAGCGTTTGAAATTTATAGAAATAAATCATTCAAATACTTTGAAATATTTAAATACAATTATGCACTCTTCTCACTGTTTCTGAACTCTTTAGATTCAATGAACTCTTTAAATTCAATGAACTCTTCAGATTCAATGAATTCTTTTGATTTAATAAATTTCTCAAGCTCAGCAACAGTTATGTTGAAAACATGCAGTTGAATCGCTGATGAATCAACTTGACAGATAGTAGAAATTAAGAAAAGATGAGTCAATCTTTTCTCTTACGTGAATAATGACTCAGATGAGACAACATCTGAACAGATTCAGAAATGTTTAATCGGAAAGTGAGAAAGATTCTTGATGATTGAAAGCATACAAAGAGTTTTCTCATTGCAGAGTCAACAACAGTTATGAATAACTTTATGATAAAACAATCTTTTTATGAATTCTACAGTATAACATCAGAAAGTCATTAAAAATTCAAGAATCATTTCTAATTAACAGAGAAATTCGCGAATTCAACATAGTAGTTATACAGAAGCAAGATTACAAAAACAATAATTCACAATTATTTAGCTCAGCACACAACTTCTTTTATTTAATGAAAAACTTGTCATCTCAATCAAGAACATGCATATACATTAACAAATGTTTAAAATTTAATCATTGAATAGTAGAAACAGTTGAGTCAAACATTTGCTCAATCAGAATATTAACTCGCAATGCAGATGACAAAATGCAGACGTTAAAACTTTTAAATGTTTACAATTAATGCTCATTGTTTACTACATTCACAGAGAAATTTTCAATCATTTCTCATTTGAATGAACTACTCAAGAATGACTGTAAACAACTGATCATAAAAGATTTCAATCTACATCATTCTTATTGAGAGAGATAAAGATGCTTCACTCATTATATGATGATTGATACTTTGTTAAACATCATTACAAACGTAAAATTGAAATTATTGCTGAAATCAGACATTATTACTTGCGAAGCTCACAATTAATTTACGATGATTGATTTAGTCTGTAGCAGCGAGAAAATACAGTTTATGACACGTAAGTGCAAAATATGAATCAATTTGCATCAGAGATTGAATCATCTTTTGATCATCATAAAACTATGTTTACAAACAATCTCAATGCAACTCTTGAATCAATGTGTAAGAATGCATCTCATTGACTATGAATGATGCATGTTTGCAAGACTAGCTTGCAAGATTAGATCAAAGAAACTAACGAGTGAATAAAAATAATGACTTGACAGAAGATGAAAACTCTGCAAGCTTTCACTTTCATTTCTTAGCAATTAGTTCTATCATGAATAAAGTGCTATCTTATTATCTTCTACTACGCAGTTTCATGTAAAGAGATCTCGTTGTCTCACAGTTTTAATTGCTTCATTCGCACGAAGCTGCTCAGTAAAAGATGTCAAATGCGCAGCGACTCACTAAAAGTCATATGATCAAAAGAAGTGATAACTTCTCTCACACTGAGAATTCGTCATCTCATCAGAACAAATCTGAGAATCACGCATTCAAACATGCAGATGAGAAGTTTAAGCTGCAAGAATTTAATGAACAGACAGATTATATCTTTCAATGATCAGCAAGCGAAGTACATAAGCAGTTAAAGAATTTGAAGATGCAAAATGTACTGCTTGTCTTGCAACTTTACATATTGAAACTTGAGCGAGAGACTTGATCAATTTCTGATCATCAATGTTAACATAGTGATGATCACTATTGAAGCAATGCACGTAAGCATGTCAATTAATCTCATGAGTTTAAAGAGCAAAGCATCACAAACTACGACTTCTTGATGTTTTGACTGCAAGACTGCAAAGACTTCATAGTCATGACATCATTTGATTTCATCACGAAAGAAGAGAAGCTGCAATGATCTGCATCATACTTGTCAGAGAAGTCTTGCAATCAGTGATGAGATCATGTGATGAGCATGCATAATCATGATGAGATACTCGACTGAAAATACTACATTAAATACTTGCATGCTAAACTTAGCAATTCTGAAATTCGTAACTTTCAAACAAAATGTCAACTCAAGACTGCAAAGCAGCGAGTTGATTAAAGCATCACGAATTTCAAGCAATATTTTATCAGACTGTATGCAAATCTGAATCATCATATATTCAATGAAACTTGCATGATGTACTTGCGAATAAAGATTAACAAAATCATCATGAATGAGTTTCTTTGCATTTTATACATCTTTATTAATTATATTGATCTGCTAAAGCATTTTATAGACATTGACTTGCATTTGCAAGACACTGATGCATTGTCGAAGCTACATTCGCAGTAAAGTGAGAATACAACGTCTCAGAAGAATTCTTGATTCTCGCATGAGAAGATGAAGTCTATCACTGCAACAAAGAATTCAAAGTTCTCTGCTTCAAGCACGCAGTTTAAAGACGATGTGACATTCAAGTTCAGTGAGTTTAAGCAAAATGCTGTTTCATTTAATTTTACGTGCTGATCATGCAAGAAAATAAAACACAAGATCAATAATTCAATGTGTCTCAACTACACATTCAGACAAGAGACTTGCAATCATGATGAAGAGATGAGAAAAGAGAAAGTCTGATGTTCATCATTAAATCATTAAATATAACTACGAAAAGATAATTGTCATGTGCATTGATGATATCAGTACTGACAAATGTCTCTGAGAAAATGCGCGAAGCTCACTGTCTTATTGACTTTGAGATCGAGCGAAATTTTATATTGCAATCATGAGTAAAAGAGCATAAGTTATTAAAGAATCATGCAACTCTGAAACAGATTCAGATGATCAATGATCATTGAATTCTCTGCTATGATACACATCAGATCAATATTGAGTTGATTAATCATGAGAAAGTTTGCAAAAGCTGAAACATTGAGTTTCATGTTGTGAACATGCAAGAATATGATATGATTCTTGACTATTCATGATTAGATGAGATTTTTTTCTTCTTCATTAAGTGCATGCAGTCTATGACTATGACACTGTCTAGATGCTGTATGTATGCTAAGTTACATGTAATCTGATCAAAGTTGCTGCTTTATATCTTCTCGTTGATCAATCACATCGATAGTTTGCACATACAAGCGCTCTCGCTCAAACTTTTGCAATCGTACTTTCGTTTTTCTTCGTTTCTTTGCACTCTTCGCATTCTACTCTTTCGTTTCTAATAATCATTTTCTCGTTGTAATTCAAGTATTTTTCAAATACTCTAGTGTTGCGATTCTTTCGATTTTGATGATGAACAGCGTCAATATAATGTCTGTGTTTTTGAGCTGAGTTTTTTTCTTAAGCTTTATCTGCTCTGATCTATAATGCTTGCAATTTAGTAGTAAATGCTCTGACGTTTGACTTGCATTGCATATTTCATAGCATTTGTTCGAATTCTTCTCTGATAATCGATGCAAATAGCTCTTGAAATAGTCGTGTTTCATTTTCAACTGAATAAAGATTGAAAACGTTAGTCTATCAATTTTTCTAAGCTCTTTTAGTGATTTCTGACTTAGATTCACGTTCGATATGTGCTTTTGATACTGATTTTCGATTAGATGAGATTGATTTGAATATTCATTGACGTGAGCGTCGCTGATTGTATTGAGAAAACAGCACTCAGCGTGCAA
>JAABUH010003824.1_pt1 | contig 12623 bp, 16 predicted proteins | sample 5559121 | NCBI WGS metagenome assembly JAABUH01 (sample SAMN10711871, study PRJNA513364) | rock metagenome | isolation source: Antarctica rocks | place: Antarctica: Victoria Land, Battleship Promontory nord | collected 2015-12-28 | reverse complement strand
AAAAAATCCTCCAGCGGCGTACCCACTGCGTCCCAAAAAGGTATTTCACCAGTGAAAGCCTCGTCCCCTTCCTCTAATCTCAACTCAGGCTCTTTGGTACTTTCGAACCCTTCGTATTGCTGTTCACAAATGATCGACCCGATACTACATCGCACGACGGTCCTTCGCCCCACCTTTTGGGTCGGCTGGACGACCGACGCTTCACGAGGACTGAAGGCTTCAAGTTGAGCGACCACCAGCGCTTGCTTGCTTGCTTGCTTGCCCGATCGTCCGGCAAACGTCGCCGCTCTCTGCCTGTCAATTTTCGCAAGTAAATGGGGAAAGCATGGGAGGGAAGGAAAAGGCGATTGGCACGAAAATAAATGATAGTCGTGGCGAAGCACGAAGAATCGTGGAAAGACAAGCTATACCCCTTGCGATCAAGTTCTGAGGATCTCACTCGATGAAGCTCCCGAATAATGTCTCGAGCTTTGCGAGACGGCTGATACTGTTTCTCGTACCAATCGAAAGCGAAATCATGATTTGTACTACTTCCGGGCTTCATCCAAAGTATCTACAACAGGACCTAGACCTTCAGTCCTGAGTTATGACAGCTTATATTCGAATTCGAGTTCGATAGCTTATTAGGCGAAAAAGTTTACTAAGCCCGAGATCCTGTACCACGAAGCTCTGCATCGGGCCAAGGAGCTCGACAAGATGGTCAATTCGAGTATCGTTTGCGAAAGGTTCATTTGCATCGCATATACGTGAAGTCAAGAATCACGATGGCAAACACAGACTAGACTCATGCGCTTCACTCTCCTGAAAAGAGCGAGAATGGCGTATCAGGAAACCGTTCACAGCGCCAGCCAACAATCTAATGGGCCCCTTCAGTAAGGCTCAATACCTGCCATATGGAAGTCCACTCACCGCGCCACGAGCTCACTCGGATGTCCTGGAGAGTCATTCCACCTAAGACAAACACATTCAGTTTCTCTCTCTGTTGCTCGAGACCCATCGCTCAACTCACGCCAACCCCATCTTGCCTCTCGGTTCATCCTTCTCCCCGATCCGATACCTATACCTAACCAAATCCGTCAAACCGAACGCTTCCGGCATTGACCAGACAACTCTGAACCAAGCCTCCGCATCAAACAACATGGCATTGACATCGACCATCTCCTGATCAAACGCTTCCACAGCTTCTCGGAGGTAATCATTAAACATGGCGGAAAGAGCTGTGGTTAGGTATCGATCTCCGTAACCGCCTTCGTGGGGGAGTGTTAATTGGGGACCGAGTGCGAAAGGTGGACCGGTGAGGAAGAGGAATGTGCGCATGCCGAGGGAATGGAGTTTGCGAGCGTTACTTATTATGGAATCGACGAGAGCACGTATGGTCGCTTCGTCTGCTTCACGTTTCGTTCTGCGCTGAAGCCAGGCATAAACTTGTAAGGATTGATTGGCTTATGTATTGAGTACTGCTCACCGCGATACCTTTCTGCGCAATGTTAGCTTAGGTATCATTTAGCACAAACGAAGACTCACAATATCGTTGTTGCCCCATTCCATGACACAAAGTGACGTATTCCCACTCCAATCAGCAGAAGCAAGACGTTGGAACCTCTCAATCTCGTCCTCGAAGTCTCTGATCTCACCGGGTTAGCGAGAGCTTTCCTCTCTAAGTAGGTCAACAACCTACGCCCATTCCTCATGATACGGCGCTACGCTGTCAGACTTCAGCGATATCTCGACCAACACCGGGTCTGAAACTCACACATGGCGATCGATGACAGCTCCTCCGCTTGCAAAATTGCCATATCGTCCTTCCTCTTCCGCACTCATCAGCTCAGGTCGATCAGAGAACATCAGTGATGGCATACCTCCCAGAGCCCGGAAGTAACTGTCCCAAAAATCGTTACCGATGCAACATAGCTGGGTTCAAAAGAGTGCTCACAAATGTAGAGCATCAGCCCATTTGAAATTCAATCCGTTCGTGCTCTCACTACCATGAGTAAACACGAAAGATCAGAAGCAGGACCAAACCTACGAGGTCTTCGCCATGGGTCAAGAGATTGAAATCAGGACTGCTCGAGAAGATTTAATTCATCAGACTGGTTTTCGTTATTTGAAGGAAAGGATGGGTTCTCTCACGTCGATTCGGCTGGCGAAACAAAGGGATCCCAAACCCAATGAGCTCGTCTCTATGAACCGAAACCATCTTACTCACACAATGAATCACCACTGGAGACGTCAGCATGTCTGTCTCTCCCAAAACTGAAAGGGGAAAGAACCCCTCACGTACAAGACGAACAGATCCTTCGTCGTTGGCCAATCAAATCCCGGTCTCCCCTCCTCCCTCCTCATCAGATACCTACTCTCCTCGACCCTCAGCTTCCCGCTCGCACCACTCTCTCTCATCGGTGGAAACCTCTCTCTGAACGATCCGTACTCTTCCATTCCCGGTCTTGAAGAAGGGTAAGTCAAGACTTGATCAAGGATTGAGGAGGAAGATGAGAATGAGGGGAGTTGATCGGAAGGCTCGAGGATTGTAAAATAAGCGAGGAGGGATAGGGTGGAGCACGTCGTGATGAAGATTACCTCGAGTCGACGACGGGATTTAGATCTGGATCGTGACATGTTGCTCAAGCGCTCGAGGGGTTGCATGATTTTGGTCGTGATTTTGGTCGAGAAGTCGAGAAGATAGAAGATGAGAAGTAGTCTTTTTCCCCGTCATTACGTCATTCCGCCGATCCGAAGGGGGATTCTCATATGACCTTACGACCATCCCAGATGCCCACCATTGATTATGTTTACCAGCGTCAACAGGTTAGGTCCGGCATGCAGATAGTGTATAACGTGGTTCTGATGAGGAATTTGGCTTTGGAGGGATGAGCCCGCTCAGTTCGCGATCGAGTTCGTGTTTTTGCTGAGTATGGAGGTTTTACTCGGCGAAGGCCCACCTGCAGGGAAATGCAGAACGTTCTTGTCTTCGACCACGATGCTTCCGCAAAATGGAATGAATAGCCCCAAGGATGGGTTGGCGTGCACGTTCTTGCAAGAGAGACAACTCGATAAATCCCAAAATCACCCGTATGCCTCACTCCACCCTGTCTCACTGATGTACCTGAGCGGTGACCCCTTGATTCCAATCCTCCACACGTCATATCGCGATCTCCGACACTGCACAAGTTCAGCGCGACTCGAATAGCAAGGATTGATGAGACGGGAAACCCACTCGTGAACCCTCAGTACCCACGAACCCAGTTCCGCTAGACAAGAACACAGCATCAAGGATCGTAGGCCACCTAGATAGTCGGTCAGTCGGATCAGCAAGATGAGAACCTGCACTCACCAAGGACCATACTTCTCTATCGTCCCCTCTAGGTCATGATCGATCAACGTCATGCCCTCAGCAATCAGGCCCGCCCTGACCCGTCAGCCCAGTATGGACTTTGCCCGAAGACTCACCTGTAGACCGGATCCCGCTCGTCTGTAGTGATAATCACCCTCCGCCCCAAATCCACACCTCTATCCCTTGATTCCCGCTGTACCTGCTCCGCTTTCGCACCATACAGCTGCGAACTAAGACATCCAGGATTATATTCCCCGGTACCGGTCAGGCAACCCCATATCAGATCTACGCCCACATCAGTCACGGTCAAGTCCGTAATACTCACCAGTCCGCCTGATATGTACCAAGATGAATGGCAGTATTCACTCTGACAGATTCAATCCGAATGCTCTCCTGAGGTATGAATCCGCTAGCTCTCGAACATCCGATCGCCAATGTAGATGCGTCCCAATCCGTGTCCAGGTATTTGAAAGGTTATCTTCCCGATCCAGGGAGTCAGCAATCTCCCTTGGACGGAGAGTAAGTAGTTAAGACGTACAAGAAGAGGTAAGCGTCGATACATGCGATCCTATTTTCCGGAGCATGGTAAGGAAGATCCCAACCTGGATGCCATTTCCTCTGCTGCTCCATCTCACGCTCATCCGCTTGGAGTATGGGGCCATATCCCGTTGGATAATATTCCAGCAATCGTCCTAAAGTTGTGAGTGCCGCTATGCCGTACGGTTGTTGATACTCCGGCATCAGGACGCGGATTGGCATCGGGGTGAATTCCAAGCCTTCGGCGAATATGGTCAGCTCGCGTAGGAAAAAGTCGGTGAGATGAGCTCACGCAATCGTCCGGCATCGACCACGAAGTCGTCCTCGGTATTGTTCTGCGAAGCATGCGAAAGTCCCCAGCAGCCCAAACTCTCCCAGGACGATTGTTCCCTTCCTCAACCATGTCAGAAGGCCGTTCCGAGAATAAACCCTCGCTATACTCGGTCCCTTCAGATCCTCCATCTCCAGCAGCGGAACACCAATCTTTCGGGAAAGCAATGGTAGCTCGAAGATATCTGACATTAAGATAGAGTGAGCTCGATAGCCCTCGGGAGCGGCGAGATGTGCGCTCGGTTCGGTCGGCAGGATGATGGGGATCCGATTGGACATTTTCGCGAGGTGGATATCTGTTCGCAAAAGGACTATCAGCAAGAGGGTGAAGGACGGTTCGGAGGATGACGGACGTTTTAGCTGAGAAAAGAGGATGTTCGCTGCTGGCATATCAGCTATAGCCCTCAGCACGGCTAATCTAGACTTACTCCACCCCGGAAATCCACCCGACCTGACAAGGTAACCGACGTCATCCCGAAGATTAGCTGAAGGCAAGTGTCAGGTATGGCTATGGGGTTCTCGCGAGGGATAAGCCCATTCCACTTACTCCGAAAGCTCGCCTTGACGCCAACTTCCTCGAGCGCTCCATTCGCAGCTCCCGGCCTCACTATCTGAGGACTCCAGAAATCTGTCGCTTTGTCGAGATAGGGCGCAACAACACTGGAAGTGATGTGGGAAGGGAGGAGAATGAGGAGACCGGCGAAGACGATAGAGAATGTCAGTGCGACCACCATCCCCGTCCGCCGCTTAAAGAAAGGGCGGAAAACATCGAACCCTACGAGTACAGTAGTTTTCTGTTACGAGAGCCCAATGAGACCTGAATCCGATGTGGCAACCTAATGTTTATGCTGATTAAATCCACATCGGACCCAGAATCGAACGCGCGACCTCCCTGTCGTCCGTCTGGATCTGGTAGCCCACTAAGAAAGGGTCAAGCGAACAACGGATCTCCCTTTTCGGGCGGAGATACAGGATCCACGTCGTTGCAGGCCTAATCAACCTGTTTGGCGTTCAGGCATGAAATTCTCGTTAAAATCTTTCGTGACTGGTTGGTACCGGCTGCGACACTAGAGCCGTTATCGCATACGCCTTATTCTCACCGTATCATTGCCTCTCCATCTTTCGATGACATGAGTGTGCCTCGCAAGCCGGTTCCGGCTTTTCAATCTCCACCACTGCCTCCACGACCACCGAAGGCAGCGACAGCAAACCAGGTCAACCCTTTCAGTCACGAACACTCATCCATTTCCCAAAGCTTATCGCAGCCACCGGTTCTTCCCCCTCGACCTCGATCATATCTACCTCCAATACCCGCTGCTACCGAGACATCATATATCGCTGTACCCTCCGACGCAAATGTGGTTCCCGAAGTGCCAGAGAAAGGGACAAGGGGGTCAACAAAGACCACGAGGACCAGGAGAGGGAGGGGTCGAAGATGCTGGCCAATCACGCGTCGAGGAAAGATCTGGGCATGGCTCATACTTCTCGCAACAATGCTCATCATCATCATCGCTATAGCCACAGCTGTCCCAATCGCCATCAAATCCCGCAAATCCTCCTCCTCCTCCTCCTCCACCACCACCGATACATCCGCCGCTCACCCTTTATCCGTCTCTCAAGGAGGAGTGAACATCGGTCAACCAGGCTCCATCGCTCAATTCGGGAACAAATCGACCGATCACTTCCTCATCGTCGTCTCAAGTAGATCATCAGTCGTCACCCGACTCGATCCAATCGTCAATCCAGACGCAGTAGGATCACACGTCCATCGAGTCTTCGGTTCATCATACTTCATCCCAAACCTAACTTCCGCAACCGAAGCGCAAACCAATGCAAAATGTACGACTGCGACGGTCCAGGATGACAAATCGGCCTACTGGGTCGCTCAGATTTATTATCGATATCCGAATGGGTCTTTGATCTCTGTACCCGTCGCTTATACCTCGGCGTATTATTTTATCAAGGCCCCGACGGGTGTACCGATCTATCCTTTCCCGGATAACTATAACATCGTGGCTGGAGATCCTATGAGGAGGTACAAGACTGATTCTGACCCGTTTGAGTTTGAGCCTTGACCCACCTCTTATGTCTGCTGACTGAGGGGTGCCTGGTTAGGAATAATTCTGCTTTGTGGTGGCAGTGTTATCGGGGAAACGGGAATGATTTACGATTCGATGGGTTCCCAAATACGGCATGTCCCGGTGGACTTGATCAGGCTATACAGTTGTATGTTGGCTTCGTCACCTCTACTTCGCTGACAGGATTTCTCCCAGTCCGAGCTGCTGGGATGGGGTATACGCGAATGATGGCAACTATACGGGTCACGTCAGTGAGTCCTCTTCATACTTGCTTTCCGAAACGCGAAGATCGCTAAGCGGTTGGCTGAAGCATACCCTACTGACGGTACGAACGGTTACATCTGCCCAAGCGGTAATTACCCATCCAACTTGAATTCCAGACGGTCGGACGAACGGAGCTGACGCTTGTGGAAGCATTCCCGAAGAAGTTCGTGACAATCCAGTTTGAGACGACTTTCGAGGTTCAGAGCTTCCCATTCAACGGGGAAGGCGAGATAACTTGGGTCTTGGCCAACGGCGATACTTCTGGAGTTTGTCGTCGATCAAGTCGTCCTCGTTGCCCTTTACTGATGGGTATTCTCGTAGTACGGCATACATGGCGATTTCATGAATGGCTGGAAACGTGTGTTTCCCCTTCTACGGCTATCAAATCTACCCCTGACGAAAGAGCTTCGATAGCCGACGTATTGGCTTCCGCATTAAACGACTGCCGATACATGAACGCCACCGAAGAAGTACCCAGTAAGCTACCTACCATCCCTACCTCAGAGCGACGACCACTAACTCAAAAACCCAAACCACAGATGAAGACGATCCCCGCAACTGTCCAGCACTAAACACCTCATGGTCCAACGATATCTCCCAATCATGTCGATTCCAAGGGATGATCGTCAACGAAACCGTTGGGGAGAAGGTACCGATCGATCAATTACCTGGATGTAATGCACTCTGGACGGGGAATGTTACGAAGCCGGGTTGTCCGAATGGGACGGTTGATGGTGGGGTTTTGGAATTGGTCGAACCGACGGTTTGGTTCAATGATGAGCCTTATATCTCGTGAGGTTCTTCCTGGGTTTGCTTTTCCACTGTATATAGATTAAATGATGAGAAGACGTTTGGGGCGATAGATGGATGATCTTTGTAGTATATAATGAAGATCATGACCTTATAAGGGCGTAAGGTAATGTTGTGAGTCTTCACCCCTATTGTCTTTTGAACTTTTGAAGAACTGCCGCTCCGCAAGCCATGTCAACCAACAGTCGCGGCTGGTCCCAGCGAAGAAGTGCCTCGACATTGGGTTCTGCTACAGTTCTTCGCTGCTTTTAGTGGTTCCGGCAAGCAGATCAGCTCATTGAAGGTCGAGCCAGCCAATAGAGCGATCTTTCAGGGATGATGACGAGCTTCGTTGCAAAGTGAAGGCAGCGGGTACATCTCGCTAAAGAACCCACAGAACCCTACTCCTCTCCCTCCACGACGACAGTCTGCAACCCCTTTTAACCCAAGCATCAGCTCGATTCCCTCCCTCATATCCCAGACAACACTACAAGCCAAGTAGCGAGAGATTCCAAACCCACCTTGAAACTGGTAACACCCTCAACGACCGTCGCCAGAACGTATAAGTTCTCCTTCGCAGCCTCATCATCATTTCTCTTCCTCTCCAACCTGACTCGAACCCGTTTCGGCGGTGACTTGATCCCTCGTGACCAGAGTGCTTGGTTAAGACTTGGGGAGATACGGACGTCATTCACGCCCATTGCTTTTTGAGCGAAAAGGACGACGGCTTTGACGGCTTTGGGTGCCTCTGAGGTGGGGTTTAGCGATACGCTCTGAACTTCACTATCAAGACCGTAAAGGAGGAAGAAGTTGTGGGCTTGGGAAGAAAGGGTAGGAGAGGTTTGACGGTTGGTTCGGAGCGGTTGATTGAGCGCAGCGGAAGTGAGCGATAAGAGGGGATATGGGATGGGTGGTGTGCGAAAGATACAAGGCAATGAACTTTCCACTCACTCTTCTTGAAAGCCAAGTCGTGCACCCGTTTGTGGAGGTGGATAGTGTATTCGCGAGTGACGACATCGTGCAATGCCGAGCGGGTCTTCGCAGTCTATAGTGAGGATAGAGTCAACGCGATTCCCGGAACAATAGGAGTGACGAGGGAAGACAAAGGGCTGCTGAGCGGCTAGGGTCAGGTATGGACCAGCAAGAGACCGTCCGGCTGAAAGCATGACCCGTACGTCGCACCGGCCTTTGGACTCCGCTGCCTGAACGCGACACCAGAGGCGAAGTACGAGAGGGACCGCAATGCTCACCTTCTTCTCCTTCTTAGGCGCCTAGTGGAAGCCAATAATCAGTGACCTTTCATAACCGTATCTCCCTTGGATCGTCCAGCTCCAGCGTTCCCGAACCGCCAATCCCTGTTACAACGGATATAGCAGCTTGGTACCGCCAATCCTTCCGTCTCTTTCAACATGATACGTTCTCTATGAGTAACCTAGTGTCAAGGAGGAAGCTGCCGACTCACCATGTTGACCAGCTACGACGTCGATGAAGAGGTACTGCTAACAACCACGAAGCGAAACAGGAGGGGAGTGACGGAAGCAATCCGTCAACTCCGGGACAGCAAGAACGGCAACCTTTGTGGCACTGTGCTGGCCGTCGGATATAAACGGCTGTGAGAAACCGATTGTCTCGGCTTCAAGGCATTGCCGCTCTCACCGATCTTTGCCTCGCCAGAACACTCGCATAGCCTATACATAGTTGATGTTATACAATCATGATCCTCGACTTTACACTCCTCACAAGGATCATGTACAGCTCTTTCAAGTGCCAACCTCCTCAAATCGCTCACAGCCACGGCCCACCACTATTGAACCCATTTCCCATCCCTTTCGCATTACTGGAGCTGGACACTTCTGTGCCAGAGGCTGCATCAGCATTCGTACTGCCATTTGCGTCTCCATTCGCCGCTCCATCTGTGCCCATCCTGCCTGGCTGGTGTCAATCCATTTCCTCTTCTGGCGCCGATGTCGAGCCCAACGCAGGTTTTGAAGGCAGAGTGAGATGCGACTGATTAGACTGAACATGTGATAACGGTGGCGGTTTGAGGCTAAAAGCCGTCGGAGCGGAAACTTGATACTGGAAGCTCGGTTGATTCGATAACGTGGACTGAGAAGCTGCTCCAAAGAAAGTTTGAGCTTGCGGTTGGAGCGAGCTGAAAGCGGTCTGTAAGCTTCCTTGAGGGACTGGCGGATTGACCCATGAAATCGCTGCCAGGGGTTGAGCGGTGGCTGGACGATCGGTGAGATCGGTAGGAGGGAGTGGTGTAGTATTAGTCGGGACTGAGACGGGTCGATGCGGGATTTGTGCGGATGATAGCGCAGATTGAGGTACAGGGATACGGATTGGACCGTTCCCGTGAGTGGGCGACGGCGGGGAATTCGGGTTCGTCCCAGCTGGCGAGAGATTCCGAACGGAATTGGTGGTGATTGAGCTCGAAGATTGGCCGTTTGGTGCAGCTAGGAATTGCTGCGCCTCTTGCATGGCAACCGCAATTGGGATTGGCGAGATCGACCTAGCCGGCTGAGGCGGAACCAGATTTGCTGTTGATGATGGGATTAGTAAAGTATTCCCATTCGGCATCGTAGGGGATCGCATGGGTGTAAACGATAACACCGGTGTAGCTCCGAAAGTCGGTACTGATGCTAACGTCGATGCTGAAGCTGGCACCGGTGGTCTTACCGGCGCTGGAGTGGGAGTGGAGGTCTGTCTCTGGCGGAAGTTCCGTGCAACCTTCTGTATCTCCTGTCAAATCTCACATCAGCTCAGAGTGTTCCGGCAGAATGAGTCTGAAAGCCAAAAGAGAGCCACGTACCTTCCTCGCGATCGACGCATACTCGTCCCGCATACCTTCCATAATAGCTTCGATGACCTCCCGATTATTCCTCTCCTTCTCCTCCTTCAGCAGTGCCACCTCATCCTTCAACGCCGACACCTCCTCCTGTAAAATCTTGATCTCGACCGACACTTGACCACCATCCCCATTGACTCCGTCTTCCATTCCCGCTCGTCCAACTTCGTAATCGGATCGCCGTTCCACCTCATCCCATCCTTGATTCTCGACATCATCCTTCTCCTTCTCCTTCCCTTTCCTCGACTCCTCCGTTATCCCCCTCAACCGACCCGTCGGATCCTTTTGCCTCTCCAAATCCCCCCATCCCCTAATCTTATCCATCTCCGCTCCCTGTCCAAGGAAGAGATGATTCTCAAACTCCTCGAACCGATCTTCAAACCCTTGTCTCATCCGTTCCATACCATCCACCCTAGTCAACACGTCCTCGAGAAGCTCTCTTGCCCTATTCCGCTTCGCTTGTCTCGCTTCGGATACGAAACCGCTGTTGCTAGGGTCCGCCATTTCGATATCATCTTTCGCCGGAGGTTCTTCAATCGCAGGAGTAGGCAGTGCAGGAGGGATCGAACCTTTCGGTTCGGGAGGCAGTGCCGCTCTTTGAGCTTTCGCTCCAGGCGGTAACGTTCCCCCTTCTTCAAGCCTGACCAATCTCTCTTTCAACCCCTCCCATTCAACCCCTTCTAAACCCTTCTCACCCACGAACCCCTCCGTTAACCTCCATAAACCGGTGAAAGCGTTTCTCATGGAGACGGAAGCTTTGTACACTTCTTTTTCAGCTTCTTCGACCCTTGTCTGCGCTTCGACGAGGGTGGAGGAGGTAATATCGAGGGAACGGAAGGATTGGAGTCGGGAGAGGGAAGTCTGGGCGAGTTGGTGCGAAGTGGTGAGGACGAGGTGTCGGTGCATGGTCCTGCCAGTCTCCCATCAGGTTCCATATCGATGATACCCGTGTGGGACCCTACTTTGAGAAAATCTCCAGAGCAGCAGTGATAGAATTGGGAGAGTTATTTCCCAGCTCATGCGGGGGTGGTGACCGTCTAGGCGAGTCCATCGGTGAACAACTCGAAGAAGCATGAGCGTGAGCCGGAGCCCCCGACCTCGGTTGATAGGAAGTCCTCTTCATCATTTGAGGAGATCTCTCCCCCCTTTCATTGCCATGACTCCTCGAACTCGTCCCAACTATCAGTCCAGGTTCAGGTGAATCACAATACCGGCTAATAATGTTTTCGAATCAGCATGATCTCCTGCCTGGTATACTTGTTACTGCGCAGAAACCTACTCTTTTCGCCGAGGGGGAGGGGGAGATCGACATTCCCTATCCGAGGTGATACTAGCTCTTCGTCCAGGTGGACTCCGACTCCTCTTCCGTTTACTGTTCTCGCTACCGTACCGGTCGAGTTCAAAGGTTCGATCAAGGACTCGAGAATTGGGGTAGGTAGTGATCGTTGCCTTTCCACGTCTTTCCTCCCAACTCTGTCTTCCGCTGTGATCTTCCCGAGATTTTCGATTCGATTCTTCCCCGCTTCGTTTCCCCGACTGATCATGATGTTCTGGAGACAACGGCATCTCATCGGCTAGGGGAAAAGGGTGTATAGGAGGGATAATTCTGCTTGGATCAAAAGTCAACGACCAAGTCAAAGAAACGGGAAGCAGGATCACGTGTTTCACGCGTTCAAGGTAATTCTTAAGTTACCACAGACAGTTTATGTAGTTCTATGTCTTGTTCTCCACTTGCCATTCCGTACAGGTCAAGCTGCGGAGAGAGGCATCGACCTTGCCGATGGAAAAAGTGCGCCGAGGGAGGTAGCAAGTGAAAATCGACTATCGAGCGACGTTCATGACATCCAAGATAGAAATGGATGTACCATGCAGATTGTCCCTGTGATACCCAAAAGAGTCAAGAGTACAATGCCTCCTCCGTTGCATTACTCCTTTGAAACGACACTTACTCCCTCAGCCAGAAACCGTTAATCGCCCGTGCTATCAGTCTCGACAGGAAGATCAGCTTGTGTTGGCAATAGGGCGCTGACTCACTGATGCGTGCTCCAGCTTGGATGTTGAAAGTCCCGAAATCTACCTATCATCAGCTCTCTTTTTCTCAGGTGCACGACAATACCCACGCAAACCTCATCTGCCCATAATCCTCTTCCCCACCATCCACTTTCATGTAATACCTCTCCACCTCCGTCGCACCGAATACCGCCGGGTAATCCAGTACTACAGGGGTGTCACGAATGGAGGAGCTAACGCCGAAACCCCGTAAGCGTGGCAAATCACTCTCCTCTGACTTTTCGACCTCCATATGGATCCATGTCCTGATATCTAGACCCAATGCATAGGTACAACCCTCTACTCTCCCCTAGTGACCAGTAGCATACCCTCCTGCATGTCTGACCTCTTCAACCCGCCTTGCAACTGACTCACAGGCCGAGTTCACTATCTCCAT
>JAABUH010003823.1_pt1 | contig 12623 bp, 8 predicted proteins | sample 5559121 | NCBI WGS metagenome assembly JAABUH01 (sample SAMN10711871, study PRJNA513364) | rock metagenome | isolation source: Antarctica rocks | place: Antarctica: Victoria Land, Battleship Promontory nord | collected 2015-12-28 | reverse complement strand
CCCGGAGGTGCGCTAGGCCGGCGGACCCTAGCCGCGGGTCCGGGGGACCAGTCAGCCAGGGGCGGAGGGGGCGGAGGGGGCGAGGTCGCAGGGGAGTAGCCCATCCCCTACAATGCGGGTACGGGGGAACCTGGACCTGAAGGACCAGGCTAAGGACGATTAATACATCAGCATAAGGAGTCGGGCTATGGCGACAGAAACGATGCGGGCGGTGGTCTGCCACGCGCCGCACGACTACCGCGTCGAGGAGGTGGCGAAGCCGGCGCCCGGCCCCGGCGAGGTGCTGGTCAAGGTCGGCGCGGCCGGGATCTGCGCGAGCGACATGGCGTGCTACGCCGGCGCCTCTATGTTCTGGGGCGAGGACGGCGCCGGCGGCTACTGCGAGGCGCCCGTGATCCCCGGCCACGAGTTCGCCGGGACCGTCGCCGCCCTCGGCGAGGGCGCGGCCGAACTGCACAAGGTGGCCGTGGGCGACCTGGTGGTCGCCGAGCAGATCATCCCCTGCGGCGCGTGTCGCTTCTGCCTGACCGGCCACTACGCGCAGTGCCAGGCGCACGACATCTTCGGCTTCAAGGGCCACCGCGCCGAGGGCGCGTGGGCCGACTATATGATCTATCCCGTCCGCTCGCTCATCCACAAGATCGACCCGCGCATCACCATGGCTGAGGCGGTCTACATCGAGCCGCTGGCCTGCGCCATCCATGCCGTGGACCGGGGCGACATCCGGCCCGGAGACACCGTGGTGATCGCGGGTGTGGGCAACATCGGGATGTGCGCGCTGCAGGCGGCCAGGGCCTACAACCCCGGCCAGCTCATTGCCCTGGATACAAAGAACAATCGCCTGGAGCTGGCCAGGCGACTCGGGGCGGACGTGGGCGTCAACCCGCTGGAGGAGGACGCGGCGGCGCGGGTGCGCGCGCTGACCGACGACTACGGCTGCGACGTGTACGTCGAAATGTCCGGCAGCGCCAAGGCTCCCCAGCAGGGGTTGGACATGATCCGCCGCCTGGGGACGCTCGTGGCGTTCAGCGTGCTCAAGGAGCGGGCCGTGATCGACTGGAACATGGTGGGGGACCAGCGCGAGCTCAATATCCATGGCAGCCACCTCGGCCCCTATTGCTACCCGCGGGCGATCCGCGCCATCGCCGACGGCTCGGTCGACGTGAAGAGCCTCATCACCGCCCACTACCCGCTGTCCGAGTTCTCCGCCGCCCTGGACGCCGCCCGCGACGGCGATAACCTCAAGACGCTGCTGATACCGTAGATAGTCGATAGTCGATAGTCAACTCCTTGCCCCTAATCGTCGGCCGCCCAATCGCGCGACCGCTCCACCGCGCGCTGCCATCCGCGGTACCCTTTTTCGCGGGCCGCCTCGCCGGTCGCGGGCTCGAACACGCGATCCTCGGCCCACTTGGCGGCGACCTCCCGCTGGCTCGACCAGTAGCCGACCTGCAGACCGGCCAGGTAGGCGGCGCCGAGCGCCGTCGTTTCGGTCACGGCCGGACGCACCACGCGCGCCCCGGCAATGTCGGCCTGCAGCTGCAGCAGCACGTTGTTGGCGACCATGCCGCCGTCCACGCGGATCTCTTTGATGGGCAGCCCCGAATCCGCGCGCATCACCTCGAGTACGTCGCGCGACTGGTAGCAGACCGACTCGAGGGTCGCGCGGACGATCTGGGCGCGCCCGGAGCCACGGGTCAGGCCCAAAAGGGCGCCGCGGGCGTAGGGGTCCCAGTAGGGCGCGCCGAGGCCGGCGAAGGCCGGCACCAGATAGACGCCGCCGCTGTCGGACACGCTCCCCGCCAGCCCCTCGGTCTCGGCGGCGTTCTGGATGATGCCCAGTTCGTCGCGCAGCCACTGCACGGCGGCGCCGGTTACGAAGATGCTGCCCTCCAGGGCGTAGGTCACCCTCTTGTCGAAGCCCCAGGCGATCGTGGTCAGTAGTCCGTTCTCGGATGTTCTGGGCTGGGCGCCCGTGTTCATCAGCATGAACGAGCCGGTGCCGTAGGTGTTCTTGACCATGCCGGGCTCGAAGCAGGCCTGGCCGAAGGTCGCGGCCTGCTGGTCGCCTGCCACGCCGGCGATAGGGATGGCGGCGTCGAGCACGCCCTGCGCCGTGGCGCCGAAATCGTGGGCGCTGGGGCAGGCCTCGGGCAGCACGCCCCGCGGGATGTTCAGCTCGCGCAGGATGTCGTCGTCCCAGTCGAGCGTGTGGATGTTGAAGAGCATGGTGCGACTGGCGTTGGAGTAGTCGGTGCGGTGGATTTCTCCGCCGGAGAGGCGCCACATCAGGAAGGTGTCGACCGTGCCGAAGGCCAACTCGCCCCGCTCCGCGCGCGCGCGGGCGCCGGGCACATTGTCCAGAACCCAGGCCAGCTTCGTGCCCGAGAAATAGGCGTCGACGACGAGACCTGTCTTCTCGCGGATGCCGCCGGCCAGGCCGCGGGCGCGCAACGCGTCGCACGCGGGGGCAGTGCGGCGGTCTTGCCAGACGATGGCGTTGTAGAGGGGCTGGCCCGTTCGCCGGTCCCACACGACGGTGGTCTCGCGCTGGTTGGTGATACCGATCGCGGCGATGTCCGTCGCCGCCACCCCGCCCTTGTTGAGGACATCGCGCGCGACCGTGTTCTGCGTCCCCCAGATGTCCTCCGGGTCGTGCTCGACCCAGCCTGGTCGCGGGTAGAGCTGCGGGAACTCGCGCTGGCTGGTCGCGGTTGGGCGGCCGTCGTGGTCGAACAGGATGGCGCGTGAACTCGTGGTTCCTTGATCGAGCGCGAGGATGTAGTTATCAGTCACGAGAGTCCTCCCCCTTCCACGGCCATGGACATCCTCGTCGTCTGTCCGCTCACCGGGGCCGCGATGAACCCGGCGCGCGCCTTCGGTCCCGCCCTCGCCGGCGGCTTCTTCCAGAACGACCTCGTCTGTCGTTCAAACCCATCTGATCCTCCTCAGTGACACATGCCACCAACCCGCTCGGTGACGCAGGGACCAGGCCGGGCCGCGCCGGGCCACGCCCACTCGGCCACCCGCCCAATCTGCCCGTCTGGTCCGTCGATGGGCAAGGGTTGCGGCCCCTATTTCAGCAACGCCTCTCTCACCATCTCGGCGCCGACGATGGTGGGGCAGACGGTCTCCAGGCCCAGGTCGCGGAAGATCTCGCCGCGCAACGGGTCGTTGATACGCGCCACCACCTTGGGCACGCGGAACATCTCGCGCGCGACCTGGCACGCGGCGATGTTGCGGTTGTCGCCCGGCGTGCAGGCCACGAAGGCGTCGGCCCGCTCGATCCCGGCGCGCTGCTGCACATCGATGTCGGCGCCCGAGCCGCGCACCGTGCTCCCCTTGAAATCGGGGGGCAGACGGCTGAAGTTCGTTTCCTCCAGGTCGATGATGGTGACGTCGTGCCCTTTGCGGTCCAGATTTATGGCCAGGAGCGCGCCGACACGCCCACAACCGGCAATGACGATGTTCATTGGCGCCCTCTGTATGGTCGATGGTCATTAATAAAACGCATCACGAACGCATCACGATTGTACCCAAACTGGTGTTAACGTTACCGATCAACATTCCCACCAAGATCACTATCGCCTATCGCCTATCGCTATCGCCTAGGTGGTCGGCGAGGCGCAACATGGCGTATCCATCCCTCAGCTCGACGATCAGCTCGCCCTCGGCCAGCAGGTGGTCGACGGCCCGCTCGATCGAGGCCCTGGACGCGTGCGCCAGCGCGCCGAACAGCGGCGTCTTCGCGGCGTGCAAGCGGCGCGCCATGACGCCTTTGAGCACCTCGACCACGCCGCTCTTGCCGTAGCCGAGCGGGAACTGGCCCACCAGCCGGCGCACGCCCTCGGCGGGGTCGTCGAGCCGCGGCGCGTCCGCCGCCACCGGCTCGGCCTCGGCCAGCGTGACGGGGCGGCACACGTCGCAGCGCCGGCACACCTCCGGCGCGTCGTGGCCGAAGTGGCGCGCGATGAAGCGGTGGCGGCACTCGCGGGTGTCGAGATAGGCGAAGAGCGCGCGCAGGCGACGTCTGTTGCGCGCGGCCATGCCGTCGAGGATGCGCGCCATGTGCGCCGCGGCGTCCCCCGGCGGCGGCAACAACGCGATGAGCATGTCCCGGCCCACGCCATGGTAGGTCAGACGCTTCTGGTCCTGCCAGGTGAGCAGGCGGTCCTCCAGCGCAACCACGTCGAGGTCGAGCGCGCCCGCCACCGCCACCAGATCGAGCGGGGCCGAGCGCGCCCGCCGCTGGAGCGCCCCCGTCCCCGTCCCTGTCCCCGTCCCTGTTCCTGTTCCTGTTCCTGTCCCCGGCTCCGGTCCCGGGCCGTCGAGGCGCGCCGCGCGCAGGAAGGGCTCCCACAAGGGGTCATCGGGCTGCGTATCGGCGGCGCCGCCCGACAGTGCGACCGTCGTACCCGACGACTCATCGCTCACGACCGGCGACCGGCGACTCGTATCGGGCGCGCCCGACAGCGTGACCGTGGCCCCGCGCGGGACGTCAGGCCCGCGCCGCAGCAAGGCGGCGCTCTCAAGAATACTGATGGCCACGCGCAGGTCCACATCCTTGTGGCCGTCCATCTCCAGGCGTTCGCGCAGCGCCGGGGCGTCGACGAGGCCGCGTCCGCCGTGCCCCGCGTGCCCCGCAGGCCCCGCGTGCCCCGCGTGCCCCGCGTGCCCGACGCCCAACACGACGCGCAGGTGGCGGTAGACGGCGCGCAGCCCCTCGATGTCGACGGCATCCTCTTTGCCCCATCGCTTGAGGTTGGTGCGGTCGCCCCGCGCGTGCAGGAGCAGGCAGACGGCGGGTTTGCCGTCGCGCCCCGCCCGCCCCGACTCCTGCGAGTAGGCCTCGAGCGAGCGCGCGGGGTGGTAGTGCGCGATGAAGCGCACGTCGCCCTTGTCGACGCCCATGCCGAAAGCGACCGTGGCGATCATCACGCGCACCGCGCCGTCCATGAAGCGGTCCTGCAGCATAGAGCGCTCGGGCGCCTCCAGGCCGGCGTGGTAGGCGCGCGCGTTGACGCCGGCCTGGCGCAGCACTCGCTCCAGGCGCTCGGCGTTGTCGCGGCTGTTGACGTAGACGATGCCGGAACCGCGTTGGCGCTGCACGAACGGTATGAGGACGCGCATCTTGTGGTCGTCGCTCTCGACAGGGCGCGCGACGAGGTAGAGATTGTCGCGCAGCACGCCCGTGTTGACCAGGCAGAGCTCGCGGCCGAGCGTCGCCGCGATCTCGCCCATCATAGCGGGGGTGGCTGTCGCGGTCATGGCCAACACCGGCGGGTCGCCGAGGTCGGGCAAGACCGAGCGGATAAAGAGATAGTCAGGGCGGAAATCGTGGCCCCACATGCTCAGACAGTGCGCCTCGTCGATCACCGCCAGGCGCACCCCCGCCCGGGCGAGGGCATGCACGAAGGGGCGCTGGCGCAGCCGCTCGGGAGCGGCGTAGACGAGGCGGTAGCGACCGGCCGCGATCTCGCCCAGGCGCAACTCCATCTCGGCGTTGTCCAGCGCGCTGTTGACGAGCGTGGTCTGCGCGAGCAGCGCCGGGGGGAGCGACTCGACCTGATCTTTCATCAGGGCGATCAAGGGCGAGATGACCAGCGTCACACCCTCCACCCCGGCCCCCGTCAGGGCCGGCAGCTGATAGCAGAGGCTCTTGCCCGCGCCGGTCGGCATCACGGCCAAGGTGTCGCGCCCGGCGAGCACCGCCGCGATGGTCTCCTCCTGCCCGGCGCGAAAGCCCTCGTACCCAAAGGCGTCGCGCAGTAGCGCGACGAGGCCCTCGTGCGCGGTGGGGTCGGGCGGCGGCGCGGGTGGCAGCGCGACCGCGTCTTCCTCCAGCAAGGCGTCGTCCTCCCCACCCTCGCCCGCGTCGTCGCGCGCCGAAGGTCGCGCGGATGCCGGTGGGGTTGGGGGCCGCCGCTCGCGCGCCTCGCGCGCGTGGCCGCCGCCATCCGCGCGGGCCTTGCCGACCTCGGTCGCCAGGGCCGCGCGCAGCGTCTCGTCGCGCTCGGCCAGGGCCACTTCGCGCATCCGCGTCGCCGCATCGAGCCGCCGCCTTGCGTTCTCGGCGTCCGTCCCAATGGGCATGCGGGTCATGTAGAGGGCGAGCTCGCGCAAGAGGTCGGCCGGTGGGATCGTGGCCTCGTCGAGCGCGCGCGCGGCAAGCTCGAACGCGGCCGCGGGGTCGCCTTCGGCCAGCGCGAGCCGGGCCAGGCCGCGCGGCCCTGAAGGGCTCTCCTCGTGCAGCGCGATCAGGCGCTCGAAGTGCGCCCTCGCCAGGTCGTCGCGCTTGCGCGCGAGCGCGACAAGCCCGGCGCTGTAGAGCGAGGTGATGCGCTCGGGCGCGGCGGCCAGCATCGCCGCGACGATCTCCTCCGCGCCGTCGAGGTCGCCCTTGTTGAGCAGGGCGCGCGCGAGATAGCCCCGCGCGGCGAGCGACTCTTTACGGGCCAGCCGCGCGCGCGCGGCCGCCGCGGCCTCCTCGTAGCGCCCGTCCTCTAGCAGCAGGCGCGCGCGCGCGTCGACCAGCGCGAGGCCTTCCTCGCCCTCGAGCCCATCGTGCGCGGCGTCGAGGGCGTCGAGGGCGCGCGAGGTACCGGCCCGGCGCGCGAGCAGGGTGACCACGGTCGCGACCGAGCGATCGGTCAGCAGCCGCAGGTCGTCGCGCGCCAGCCCCAGGACTGTGTGCAGGGCGTCGTCGAGAGAAGTTTCCATCAAAGTCTGTAAGATGAGTGTGCTACCGCTCCGCCGCGCCCCGTACAGTTGTAGGATCGATCGTACGGCCGCGAAACGGCTACCTGAAGGATACGACAAATGCTCTTCCGCCCGGCGCGTGTGTCGGACCTCGACGCGGTCTACGAAATCCTCGCGACGCCGCGACAGGGACCGGACTATTTCCGCGCGCTCTTCGCGTCCGACCCGGCCTTCGAGCCGGCGCAGATCCGCGTGGCCTGGACCGGCGGCCACGTCGTCGGCTGCGCCAAGATATATCCGCGCGCGCTGCGCATCGGCACGGCGGTCGTGCCGGTCGGGGGCATCGGCAACCTGCGCATGGAGCCGCGCCACCAGGATCAGGGCCTGACCGCCTCGCTGCTGGCCGAGTGCCTCTCGGCCATGCGCCTCCAGGGGGCCGTCCTGGCACCCATTTTCGCCGCCCAGCACGGCCCCTTCGCGCGCGAAGGGTGGTCCGCGCTGGGCGAGCCGGAGATCGAGATACCGGCGGAGGCGCTGACGGCGAGCGCGGCGACGACGGCGACGACGGCGGCGGCGGCGGAGGCGGCGGAGGCCAGCCCGCGTGGGCGGGTGATCCGGCTGCCGCGGGAGATAGCGGTGCGGCCGCTCGAGAGCAGCGATCTCGACGCCGTGCTGGCGCTGCACGAGAGCGTCAACGTGGCGCGCACGGGCAGCATGGTGCGCGACTGCGATACGTGGGCGGGAAGCCTCGCCGCGCTCGACGCGCAGGGCGCCCGAATGCTCGTGGCCGAGCACGGCGGCGAGCTCGCCGGCTACGTCGTGGCACGGCAGCAGCAGGATTTGCGCGACCGGCAGGTGCGGCGGGTCGAGGTGCTCGAGCTGTTGCTCGCCCCGTGGTCGCAGGAGGCGTGGCTGCCGTTGCTGCGCGCCGCCGCCGGCGCGGCCACGGCCACGGCCACCGTCGTCGCGGACGGCGAAGCGACCATCCTGTCCGCCTGCCTGCCGCGGGATTATCGCGCGCTGATCGCCGACGCCCTGGGGGAGGCGGCGCCGGCGCTGGGGCGCGAGCGCGATGACTTGCTGGTCAAGGTGGTCGACCTGCCGCGGCTGCTCAAAGAGATCGTCCCGCTCCTCGTGACGCGCCTGCGCAAGAGCCCCGCCCCCGAGTCGCTGCGCCTGCGCATCGGACCCTTGCGCGGGGGCGCCGCGCTCTCGATCGCCGGCGCGCGCGTCGCGCTGGATACTCCCAGCCGGGACGACCCGTATGGCCTGTCCGAATCCGCGTTCCTGGCCCTGCTCTTCGGCACGGAGGGCGCGCACGCGCGCCTGCGCGACCCCGCTGCCACCGGCGGCCTACCGCCGCTGCCCGATTGGGCCCGGGAGACGCTCGAGCGCCTGTTTCCGCCGCAAGACTGGATCTACTGGCGCTCGGACGCGTTCTGACCGCATCGGCGGCCTGGAGTGTACCCGTAGAAGTACTCTACCCGCAAGTCCATAGCCGCCTCCCTACATCAACTTCCTGAGCTCATCGCTTGAGGTTAGACGGCCGTCATATACCGTCGTGTCGTACTCGACGGCCACGGTTCCGCCCTCCTGATACCGATCGAATAGGGCGCGCAACTCCTGGAGCATGGCGTCGTGCCCCGGCTGACCCGCCTCGGGCGCATAGGACGACGACAGCAGCCGGCCGCGCAGCCCCTCGTAGTCGAACACCTGCCTGTTCTCGAAGGTCATCCGCGCGTATCCGCCAGGCCCGAAGAAACGCTCCAGCGCCGGAGTATCCGCCGCATCGTGGCGCCCTATCTGGGCGTAATCGGTCCCATACGCCAGCAGCAACTTCTCGTAGGCGACGAGGAAGGGCGTGGAGTCGATGCGGCGCTCGTTCCACACGAGGGCGACCCACTGCGGGGGCCTGAGGATGCGCGCGAACTCTTGCCGGGCGCGCCCCTGGTCGAACCAGTGGAAGGCCTGCCCGGCCACGACCAGATCGACGCTCGCGTCCGTGAGCGTGGTCGCCTCCGCTGCCCCCGCCACGCTGGTGAAAGCGGGATAGCCGGCGAGCAGGCGCTCGCCGGCCTCGCGCATCTCCCTGTTCGGCTCGACACCGTACATCTTGTTGCCGTTGTCCAGAAACAGGCGCGTCAGGTTGCCCGGTCCCGATCCGATGTCGGCGATGGCCCAATCCGGGCTCAAGCCGCATTCCCGCTCGAGGAGGTCGAGGACAGCAGCCGGGTACGACGGCCGGTATTTGACGTAGTTGTCGACCCTGCTGGAGAAGCGTTTCGTGGGATCGGTCACAGATCAATCTCCATGACCAGATACTCGGCGACGGTGAAGGTGAGCGTCTTGGGTTGGGCGACCATATTGTGCCTCCTTGCCTCGCCGCGCTATAGGTCGATCTTGTCGTAGATGTTGTCGACGGAGATGGTAATGCTCAGGTTATCAATGGCGATCCGGTCGCCCGGTCCATGCGCACGGTAGTCCCAAGCGTCATCGTCGGCGTCATCGGCCCGCCGATGGTAGTGCTCGACCTCGATACGGTGCTGGTTGATCAGGAGGTAGTCCTGGATAGTCTCGACGGCGCGGTAGGCTGCGAACTTATCGCCGCGGTCGTTGGCCGCGGTGGAGTCCGAGAGCGCCTCGGCGATGAGGCAGGGATAGTGGATCTCCTTATCCTGCCCTCCGCGACGGTCCCGCTCATCGCAACTCACGGCGGCGTCGGGGTAGACGTAGCGCGTGGGCGAGAGCTGCACGCGAACGTCGGAGTCGTAGACGCGGCAGGGGTTGCCGCGCAGGGCGACGACGAGCTCGGTAACGACCTGCGCGCCGAGTGTGGCGTGGTCGGGCGTGCCGCCGGCCATGGCGTAGATGTAGCCGTCGAGGTACTCGTGCTTGGTGTCGCTGGCATCCTCCATCGCCAGGTACTCGGCGACGGTAAAGGTGGGCGTCTTTGGTTGGGCGACCATGATGTCCTCCTAATCGAAGGCGGTGAGGACGCGTATCCACCGGGACCGCCGGCTGGAAGCCGGCGCTATCAGTGGATACGCGTCCCCCACCACCTGTCCGACTACGACCGCAGCAGCTGCCGCAGCACGTATTGCAGCACGCCGCCGTGGCGGTAGTAGTCGACCTCGATGGGGCTGTCGATGCGCACGACGGCCCCGAACTCCCTGCTGGCGCCGTCCTCGCCCGTAACGCGCACGCCCACACGCCGGCCGGGCTCGAGGTCGTCGCCGAGCCCCACGATGTCGTAGGTCTCCGCGCCGGTCAGGCCCAGGCTCCCCCGGTCCTCGCCGGGCAGAAACTGCAGCGGGAGCACGCCCATGCCGACGAGGTTGGAGCGGTGGATGCGCTCGTAGCCCTCGGCGATGACCGCTTTGACGCCGAGCAATAGCGTGCCCTTGGCCGCCCAGTCGCGCGAACTGCCCGAGCCGTACTCCTTGCCCGCGATCACGAGGAGGGGCGTCCCGGCCTGCTGGTAGAGCTGCGAGGCGTCGTAGATGCGCATATGCTCCCCGGTTGGGCCGTAGACGGTCCAATCGCCCTCCTGTCCGGGCACGAGTTCATTGCGCAGGCGGATGTTGCCGAAGGTTCCGCGCACCATCACCTCGTGGTTGCCACGCCGCGAGCCGTAGCTGTTGAAATCTTTGCGCTCGACGCCGTGCGCGGTGAGGTAGAGGCCGGCCGGGCTGCTCGCCGGGATGTTCCCGGCGGGCGAGATGTGGTCGGTCGTGACCGAGTCGCCGAGCATGGCCAGCACGCGCGCCCCGCCGATCGCGCCGATGGGCGCGGGCGCCGGCGCAAGGTCCTGGAAGAACGAGGGCTCCTGGATGTAGGTCGAGTCCCCGGCCCACTCGTAGAGGTTGCCCGCGGGGATGGGCAGCGCCTTCCACTGCTCGTCGCCCTCGAACACCTCGCCGTACTTCTCGACGAACATCTCCGGCCGCACCGACGCCTCGATGATGCGCTGCACCTCATCGGGCGTCGGCCAGATGTCGCGCAGGTAAACCGGTTTGCCGTCCCGATCGTCGCCGAGCGAGTCGCGTGTCAGGTCGACGTCGATCGAGCCGGCCAGGGCGTAGGCCACGACGAGCGGCGGCGAGGCCAGGTAGCTGGCGCGCACCTGCGGGTGGATGCGCCCCTCGAAGTTGCGGTTGCCGGAAAGCACCGAGGTGACGATCAGGTTGTCGTCCGAGATCTTTTTGGCGACCGATTCGGGGAGCGGGCCACTGTTGCCGATGCAGGTGGTACAGCCGTAGCCGACCACGTTGAAGTGCAGCGCCTCGAGCGGCTCGAGCAAGCCGGCGTCCTTCAGATATTCGGTCACCACGCGCGAGCCGGGGGCGAGGCTGGTCTTGACGTAGGGTTTGACCTGCAGACCGCGCTCCACCGCCTTCTTCGCGACCAGGCCGGCCCCGATCATCACGGCGGGGTTGGAGGTGTTGGTGCAACTCGTGATCGAGGCGATGGCGACCGCGCCGTGCCCGAGGCCGGCCAGCACATCGTCGTCCTTGTCTTCGTCGTCGCCCTCGTGGCCGCCCACGATGTCCGGGTAAGCGTCGTGGAAGCTGCGGGGAACGCCCCTCAGGGCCACGCGGTCCTGCGGGCGGCGCGGGCCGGCCAGGCTCGGCTCGACCGTGGTGAGGTCGAGCTCCAATGTCTCGTCGAACACGGGGTCGGGCGTCTCGTCGGTGCGGAAGAGACCCTGCTCCTTGTTGTACCGCTCCACGAGGTCGATGGTGGCGGCGGGGCGGCCGGTCATCTCGAGGTAGCGCAGCGTCGCCACGTCGACCGGGAACAGGCCGGCCGTGGCGCCGTACTCGGGGGCCATGTTGGCCAGCGTGGCGCGGTCGGCCAGGCTGAGCGCGGAGAGGCCGGGGCCGCAGAACTCCACGAACTTGCCGACCACGCCGTGCTTGCGCAGCATCTGCGTCACGGTCAGCACGAGATCGGTCGCCGTGGCGCCCTCGGGCAACTTGCCGTTGAAGCGAAAACCGACCACGATAGGGGTGAGCAGATAGAGGGGCTGGCCCAGCAGCACGGCCTCGGCCTCGATGCCGCCGACGCCCCAGCCGAGCACGCCGAGCCCGTTGATCATGGTCGTGTGCGAGTCTGTGCCCACCAGCGTATCCGGGAAGGCCACGAGGTCTCCGCTCGTGTCATCCCTGCGCGTGCCGACGACGTTGGCGAGGTACTCCAGGTTGACCTGGTGGATGATGCCGGCGCCGGGTGGGACGACCTGGAACTCGTCGAAGGCCTGCTGGCCCCAGCGCAGCAGCGTGTAGCGTTCGCGGTTGCGCTCGTACTCCAGTTCGACGTTCCCGGCGTAGGCTAGCGCGGAGCCGAACAAGTCGACCTGCACCGAGTGGTCGATGACGAGGGCCGAGGGCGCGAGCGGGTTAATACGGTTAGGGTCGCCGCCGAGGCGGGCCGCCGCCGCGCGCATCGCCGCGAGATCGACCACGGCGGGGACGCCGGTGAAGTCTTGCATCACCACGCGCGCGGGCAGGAAGGGGAACTGCTCGGCCTTGCCCGTCCCCGGAGTCCAGCCGGCCAGCACCCCCACCTCATCGGGGGTAGCCACGCCGCGGTCCTCTTGCCTGATCAGGTTTTCCAGCAGGATCTTGAGCGTGATCGGCAGGCGCTCCAGCGGCGTAGCGGTCCTCCCGGCCAGCGCGGCCAACCTGTAGTAGGTCAACTCGCCCTGCGCGCTCGCGAGCTTCGCCCGCGCCCCATATCTATCTCCAAGCGACTGCATCGTCGTTCCTCCTGTAACGGTACTGTACTGTAGCTACTTACCAGGATAAGGCACGCGGGGCATGCCCTTATCCCCTCCCGTGCGCCTTACCGGGGTAGGGTTTTTGTGCGGAGGGGTGGGGGGGGGGGGGGGGCCCCCCCCCCCCCCCCCCCCCCACCCGCCGCAA
>JAABUH010003820.1_pt1 | contig 12626 bp, 14 predicted proteins | sample 5559121 | NCBI WGS metagenome assembly JAABUH01 (sample SAMN10711871, study PRJNA513364) | rock metagenome | isolation source: Antarctica rocks | place: Antarctica: Victoria Land, Battleship Promontory nord | collected 2015-12-28 | reverse complement strand
CTCAAACCATTTCTCACTTCTCCCTTCTTCCCCCTCGCCTCTCGCTTCCTGCGCCTTTCCCTCCTGCTTCTCCTTCGTCGCCGTGCCGCACTTTGCGCCGTTCGCGCGACCTTTCAGCACAGCCATCGTCTCGCCCGCGCACAGCAGGAAGCCAACCTCATACTCCGCTCTTCAAACCTCAATAACGATGCCGACCTCCGCGACGATGACGAGACGCCACAGCCATCCTCGGGCCCCCACAACATCCCCTTCGTCGTAATCTTTCAATTTCTGTTCTTCAGCCTTCGCTTTCTCCTTCCATCAAGAGACACCCGTCTTCGCCCCAATCAGGTTGCGATGAAGGAGGAAAAGTTCGAGTTAACAGGAGGAGACTTTGTTGTAGTCGGGTTCGTTGATGACTAGGGGGCGGTGTGTGGAAGAAGGAGCGGGTGGTGAAGAGGGCTTTTCAAAGTGGGGAAGATTGTTTGTTGGTTGAATGGTCGAAGCCTGATGAGGGTTTCATAGAAGCATTGGAAGGGTTCGGCGACGCAAGGGGGAAGAAGGCGGGGACGGTCATTCTCGTATTCACAAAAGAAACAGATTAGAAGCCGTATTGATTTCTTAAGCCTCTTTGATAGCGCTATCGCCGTCGAAACATGAATCTTGGTGAAGCTGTCGTGTATAATAACCTGCCCGACCGACTGAGGACGCATTGATGATTCGCAAGACATGATCTCTGGATGCTCTTTGTCTACTGCTTTCGATGATGGTAGGGAGTGAAGCCAACTTTATCGCGACTAAAAATGCCTTGGTGTAAACCACTTCGGGAGGTAAGTGATCTCCTGGAGTCGAAATCATTCACTGAGCGAATTCCGCCGTTGTTTAGCTTTTATCCCTGCCATTTCTGCCTTCGTACGGCTTCTTTTTAGTCTTTTGGAGCTTTGAGACTACCGCTTATGTTTCGGTGCCTTCGCACCGGAAATCCAAGTCTCGGCATTCCCAAAAAGGTTTGGTGGAAATTACGCAAAATAGTGTTGAGCGCTTCGCCGCTGAAATTCCAACACATCAATTCTTCTCTTGTTATCATTGCATCTTTCGTTATCATCGACAGCATGATAATCCTCGTCACTGGTTTCGTGTCGGAACATGAAGACGCGACGTTCGAAGGTCGAATCCAGCCGGAAAGTTGCGATGCAGATATTCTGATAAGCTGTTTTTACAACCAGGAGATGACCGGAACTCAATTTTTCAAGGCGGAATATCCTCAAGACACAGAGTTGCTCGTCGGCTTCCTTACATGGTTGAAATGTCGTAACCGTTCACCTACGATTACATTGACGAATTTTCACTGGAAGCTGGAAGACTCTTCCGACAAGCTCAACAAAGCTAGGAGCGACATTGATGGTCGTATACCGTCAAGTACCACGTCCGAGAAGTTTCTTCTACAGTTCGCCAAGTTTGTCAGACTTCAAGGAAATGAAAGATACAAGGAAGGTAGATATGAGCGGGCGATAAACCTCTACCATTCCGCTCTGCTTTCGCTATCGGAGTGGGATGTTGTAACGAAGGCCGATGAATGGCGCGGGTCATCTCTTGACTGCTTCTCAAACATTTTACAGGCCTACATACAACTGAACCAGCACTCAAAACCGACTTTATCCATTTGCATACAACTTGTTCTCTCAGCCACGAAAGTGGAACTCCAAAAGAAGGCCAAATGCCTTTATCGTTGCGCCCTGATCGCGGAAGCTTGTGGGAATCTCCGGACCGCTCGCATGCTCGGGAAGTTGGCAACACGGTATCACACGAACGAGCACATTAATCAATTAAATCAACGACTTCAACAACTCGTTGATCCTACTACGACATGGGCTAATGAGCAAGATGAGTGTCTTGTTTGCCTTGACCACTTGTCCACCGGAAAACTCCTTCAATTATCTTGCAAACACAGATTTCATCAGAGCTGTATTGTTCCGTGGCTGGAGGATTATAATACCTGTCCAAACTGCAGAGCTGTACTGGATAGAAATTTTAAACTTCGCAGAACCACTTGTCCTTGAAGTCGAAAACCATATTGCATGCACATTCTGTTCATATGACGACGAACAACAGCTTGAACGCCCTTTCTTGGAAACTTTCCTGATGGCTGAAGCGCTATACTTCTGCATTTTGTCTGGTATACTTGGTTCAGGGACTGAGAAATTGTATCTCAAGCTTGCGGCTTTGGCCTTAACTGCGGAATATCTATCTACTTCTTCGGTTATGATATATGATTGGTAAATGTTCTAAAACATTGGTGGACTTCACCCAAGGGAACAAACTTGAGCGCAGCCTCGAATCGGCCAGATCACTTGAACAACCTGCTTTGGGTATCTTCGAGGAATGTTACGCAAAGAACATCGGTGGTGTGCTAGCACTACCAAGTCTCTTGCGTTTGTTCGAGCAATAGAAGACCTCAGCCTATAGACCATCTTTGTTCTCGGCTCTTTGCCTTGCGGTCGAGGTTACCTTAGGTAGAGATGTTAGGCTTAGTATTACTCGATCCTTCACTTTATAGGACATTCCCTTGTCCCATACCGACCTCCAGACATTCAGTGAAAGATATTCACAAGCCACCAAAATTCAAGTCCTTCAGCGATGAAGAGCTTGCCACATCCATACCCAATATTCCCTGTGTAGAAGTGATCGACACCCAAAGTGCTGAGGAAGAGGTTGAGAATCGCCGCTTTTTGTTGCTGACGAATGCATCGGTCAAGTCCGTTCCAGTGAGTGAATTGTGACACTACAACAACCTCATTGAAACAGAGGATTGTACGGAAAACACCTTCATAGATAGCAGCGAAGAGAATATATAACAGCGCAACATCGCCGGCCAGAGATAGAACGGCAGCCACAGACAATCTGGCAACAAGCCGATGACGAAGTGTAGTCATTGTCAGATTTCGGAATGATCTTGTTGCTTTCTTCTATGGGGGGGAATAGAGCTGGCTATATAGCTGCCTGCCTAGTGAGGGAATATTTTAATCATTTCTAGGTTTCCACAGAAGCCTAGAAGGCCTAGAGCTTCATCAGGCTCCAGATGCTTGCATCACATCAGTAGCAACTGGCTCAGTATCAGCTTTCAGTCGTTATCACAGTCTTTACGACCGTCGTCAAGCTTCGTTTCATGTCAGCAAGGTTCATCTTATCATTCTCAATATCAGAGCTGAAAGGTTCAACCTTGTTAATCATCTTCGACGTCATAAATTTAGCGTCCCTCTAACCTTAGAAAACCATCAAAGAAAAGCGTTTTCCACATCGCTAGAAGATCGGGCTAAAGATGGGACGACGAATGATATTCCATGAAAGCAGTGTATCAAATTCTGGGCATCCAACACGATGGCAGACACTTTACGTCTTGAGATAGCAACAACTGCAGCGCGCATATGGTATGACGTGCCGTCTCCCAATTTGCTGGGCGACAAAGGCCAGAGTGGGCAACAAGGATGTCGCGATGCCTCTTCATTTTGCCCCCTCCGCTCAACCAGAAATGTAGCACACAAGGGAGGAGTTTGACATCCCCGAAAAGGAACCCTCAAGGCCGTAATTTATACTGCCATCTAGGTACTGAGCGGAGTAAGTAGACTTGGTCGTGGACCAAGGACCAAGGACCAAGCCACAAAATTGGGGGGGTTGCAGATCACACGCCATTCGGCTAGAGCTCGTCAGACAGAGTGCACACACACCTACAAGATCGAAGATGAAGTAGATGTTGTGATACGCGGAGATACGTCAAAGTTGAGACCATCGAAGCATATTGCAGCTGCTCAAGACAGCGCTAATGGTATGGCGATGCCAAATGGCAACGGCGAAATCTCATTGAACTCTCAATCAGCGGCATCTGCGATGTCGACTCTGCCCAAGTTCGCGCAGCTGAGGCCAGTTCTTCGTCATCCCCGACCGTCGTCGCAGTGGAACCAATGAAGCCGACTGCGCGTTTGACGCACTCAGCTGTCTCACGATGGCGGGAGAGAGACGTATGGCTGAAAGGAATAGGGCGCGGGAAACAAGATTGATGATGAATCTACTATAGGAAGATGGGTCATTTCCCGCGGACCCTTGGGAATCTATATCAAATATACATGGCAGCAAGGTGTACCTCTTACGACTGTCTTTGCTTTTGGTCCCATGTTGGTTTGATGGACCGCGTAGGAATGTGGTCATTTTGGCCGACAGGATAGGAGAACAGCTTGAGGGTTTTCACACATGGTCCCTCGAGGACTTTGAGCACCTGAATAACACATTGGCAGAAGGGGTTGGGTGTAAGAGGTACTCGAAACGGCGGGTAGTGGTCATTGAACATTATCACATCGTTTTCCGTGAAAGTATCACCAATGCAATGTTCGGGAAGTGTGACACAAAGCATAAGCTTATGCCGTCACTATCACTGAGTATTTAATGTCAGGTATGTCGAACGACTCTAGAACACGAAATAGGGAAATACCTTTCGATGGTGCCTTTGCCTTTTGTCTGATATTGTCAGTGACTCGTTCGCCTTCTCTTGTATCTCATTCTTCGGCTCGATCTGTTTGCTCTTTGATGCTTGCAGCCTACGCTCAAAAGCGGTAGGCCGGCCATTTGTGAGGAGAGGTGAGCTACGGCTGCAACAGCTCGACACGGCGAATTGGCAACGTTTGAATCGATTGCCAATGAGGATCTTCTGTTTGACATCGTCCAATTCTGTGCACTGCGGGTGATATAGATACTGCTGCCATGCGTAACAATATTGACTTGAACACCCATTAACCGCCTTCGAATGCCAATGCTTTAATGGCTGAAATACACACACATCTAGCGGTTGAAGCAGATGGGTAGTATGCGAAGGTAAGCCGAAGGGGTATGATCTTGTGATCCTCACAGTAGGATAGAAATTCGCTTGTATGATGAGATCCATAGCCCCCTCCACTGATGCATTCGATGCCCGTCAATGACTCTCTATTATCCGGATCCTTGGAGTAGATTCTTCTGATTGAATCTACAGTAACAACCCAATCGGAGCGTGCAATACCCATACGATAGCCGGTTTCGTCGAAATTCCATGTATCATCCTCCGTTATACCATATTTAACGACCTCCTCTTCAAACTCATCAAAATGAGTCTGTAGTACTTCCGGATCATGCGCATTCTTTCTTTCAGCTGCTAAAGGCTTTCGTTTAGCTTTGAAGAGATCTGGCTGACGATCTAACCAGCATTTGGCCCATTGAGCGTTCAGTAGAGGTGAAGGATTCCAACGAGGAGAGTCCTGAGCACGAAGGGCGTTTGCCGTCGATTGCACCATGTGTAGTCTAGCTGATAAGCCTAACTGATCCACTGTAAGTATTGCCGTAAAGCTGACTCCTGATCAGGTTTTAAGGCTCTGTTATGCAGTCCTCGTACTGCTGTTTTGAACTGATAACCTCGTAGTCTAGATCGAAGTCTCTCATTTTCACATGTGTTTATGGCGTCAATAGCCTTCTGAATGCGACCCTCGATGATAGCGTAAGTGAAGATGATAGGTCAAAAGTTCGAGTTTTTGGGTTGTGCGGAGCATGACGAGCTACCTTATGTTCTCGGAATGCCAAGACCCAGCCACACTGTAATTTACATGTAATCTAGGTAGTCTTTCAGCTCAGGGGTAGATAGAATAGTAGCGGTGTTTGAGTTCCCTGCCAAGCTTCATTTTAATTGGATTCGGCGAGTCAACGACAAGCTGCTACCAAATATAGCTTAGCTGCTGATCATGGGGGTAGGCCGACCTTGTGACGGACCGACGGTTAAAGGGATTCAACATCATCTACGTCTGAAGTGCACGTCCTACCTTATCAATAGAAACCGCCCTGAGTATCACAGTTGATCTTCGGCAACTTACATCATGAATTCTTCTAGTCGTCCTCTTACCTCAAGCGAAATTAAAGCATATCATCAAATGGCTCGCGCCGTTCGACGTTATGTTTTCCCCGGTTGCACGAACAAGTTCCCAAAACGCGTAGCGAAGGAAATGGCCCGCACGGTAATCAAGTTTCGTAAGCAAATCAAATTTCTTAGAGAGAAAGGAGTTCTCATGGTAAGTAGCTCTTACTTCGATCATTGAACAAGAGCTAACACTTGTATAAAGCATAAAAAGATTCGGAATCTTGAAGCCAAATTACAGAAGTATTAACGTCTATGTAGTAGTGCATGCCCGTGTATTTGCTGACGCGTTGAGATAGTGGGATCCTCAAATATCCAACATTGCCGATAGCTGCATGCACGACGAATGGCAAGGCACCAAGGATTGGTTAAGACATCAATGTGATTTCTACCGCAAGGTTGTCACAGGCGATGCCAAGCGGAAAACAAAAAGATGATTCTCGGGGAACGGAGATTAGTCGTGGTGTGATAGTTCAGTTATACTTCTCTTCGTGTTCGGGGTTAGCGTGAATTCCGAGCAAGCCTTCACAAAATTCAGTGGTGCTTGCAGAAGAGTTTAAGTGTTGTGCTCTCTTCGACGTGAAGAAAGGTAAGGAGCTATCAAGAATACGTCTTCTCCTTCCCTTCGCCTCCTCGATCCCACCCAACCCATCTCCACCTCATCTCTCCCCCCCTAGCCCATCGCCATCTTCAGACCTGCCCCGTTCCCTCGGTCTCGCGCCCCGGGCCATCTAGTCACCTCGTCAACTCGTCACCCTGCTTAATTCTATAACGTCCGGCCTTCGGCCCCCTTTTACTTGCACACCCGCACAATGTCTTCCATCTCACTATCTTCCTCAACACTGCTCCCCCCATCTTTACGTCTATGATCCACGGTATTCGTTGATGATAGAAGAGATGTTGGACGCCAACGTAATTGAACCTACCGCCTTCGCCTGGCTACTGCAGATTTATAAGGAACGACGCCCGTTCATGTCATTAACGTATTGCTCAGTTCCTCTAACCTATTGAATCTCTCGATGAGATTCCGCGACTTGGTAAGGAAATATTTCTTTACCATAGTGCCAAAAGAGATCAATGCTGTAAACTAAACATCTCCTCCCCGAGTCATCAATTTACCTGGCTAACTGAACTTTAGGATGATCTGTTCATTACACTACAGCGTTCGCAGTTCATTCCCACAATTTCCAGACCTATCCCGATATCGAATACTCAAGCGTCCAAGCATCTTCGCATGGCTGCTGCTGAAGCAATCGTCGTAAAGGAAGTCTCTGAGGAAATACTCCAGCCCCTCTATACCCTCGAGTCTCCTGCTGGAGATGAACTTGCGGACGTACTGAATCGGTTGTTCAATAAGAACCCTCGTCAGGAAGCTATCCTCCGGTCTCTCTTGGTCGTCGCTCATGCCCCAGATGAGCAAATCCACGAGACTGGGATTGTGAATACAGTGGCGCCCCACTGCTTTTCAACCAAACCCAGAGCGAGGCATTTAAAAGAGGGCTTGAAGCTCTCCTTCGCGATGCTGTGGAACTCTGGAGTCAGGCACAGAAGAGCCCGGAAAGGATTCTAGCTGGCACAGAGGGTAAAGGTTGGAATTGGGGTTTTCATGAAGAGCATGATGATGCAGTGTCGTTGACCGCAGCGCAAACAGCGCTCATCCCCAGCTCCGAGGAGCCCGTGATGACACTGTTCCCGCGGGTGTGCATCCTTGAAAACCCTTCTCCCTTGCACGCCGGGTTTTCCTTGTGGTCGGATTAAAGCGTTGTCGTTGCTGGAGACCTCGAATCCAAAGAGCGCGTTAATTCCAGAAACGGAAAGATAAACAGTGCCAGTGGAAAAAGGAGGATCAGTGTCTGGACCTTCATCGGTTCAACAGCGCACGAACAGTTTGCCGAGCTCACCCCGTAGTCCGAAAGCCGAGAGAGGATCTTTTCCAGGGGGGGCAATTCAGAACCGATTGGAAAGAAGCTTACCAGGGCAGTCTGGCAGAGTATAGCCGGGTGTTTAAGTGTAATCACGGACAAGGAGACGGATAATCTCCATGACCACCGCGGCGTGTTGGGATCCTGAAATTCATCAATCGCTTGACAGCTACTTAATTTGTCCTCTATGCTATTGCTGGCGGAGCTCATGTTCTGTTGTTGAAAAAATGCCGGAACATTTGCCTCGTAATAATAATTTTCAAGGTTGAAAGGTCTGCGACGCAAATTTGGAAGTGAATGTCGTTTATTCAGTAATGATCAAGGTTCTCAGCGCCTTGCAAGGCAGCCTTTGAGGCCACATTAATGCAAGGTGCAGATTCGGGAGATCGAGGAAAAGAGGAGAAAAGCGGAGCAAAGAACGCATGAAGTAGCGAGAAGAGCACGAGAGGCACAAGAGAGGGCGGCAACGGAGCGGTTAGCCCAACACTTGAGAACGGTAATGGAGAAGGAGGCGATGGCAGAAAAAAGGTCACAAGAAGCGGCGAGTAGGGCCAGAGAGGCGCAGCAACACGCGGCAACAGAACGACTAGCTCAACAGTTGGCGGAGGAAGAAGAGATGGCTAGAAGGATGACGATAGAAAAGAGAGACGAAGCCGTACGACGGCGGTGGGCAGAGATGAGAGAAAATTTAGAGGGAGGAAGTGAGAGGGTGAGCAATTGCAACGCTGGTTCACGCAATTGCACATGGTTTTTTTAGACGATACGGCGTCATTGCTGTCAAGGCATCGCATAGGGCGCTGGTAGTCACCTCGTTGAGACATGAATGAGATGTAAAGAGACAGTGGCTGCTAAGTTTACTGGCGACTGTAAGCAATTCTTTGGAGAGCCAAAGAGAGTCGGTCCTTCCGGAGTGCTTTCTAGGGAACGAAGAACGTTAGAAGAACCATCTGGGAGGCCGCCGCAGAATGATGAAAGGTGTTCTGGCGAACTTGGATTCATCTTACGACCGTACTATCATGCATCCGCTCTCTCGAAGCCCGAAATCAGGCTCCAGCGTGCAACCAACGAGGATTATTGCCTACCAATCGTTTTGGAGAAGCCTGCTTTATTTGCTCATTAACTAATCTTCATCGTAAAGACAAACTCATTCGCGTTGAGACATGCCTATGTTTGTTGTCTACGCTTGGTTGTGGATGAGCGAGGTCAGTACTCTACATCATCAAATTTTTTCACTACTGATCAGATTGCTTAGTACAGAGTTTCCTACGCAATGTATCCGGGACGGCTTATGGCGAAAAGTCTTCCCTTGAAGTACTTTCGACGCCTTGTGCGCGAGACTTCTCGGAGCTGTGAGGAAGGCTTCGGAAGCAATTCAAACGTCTAAGTAGGCGTATGCAGAGAAGGAAAGCGAAACCTTGTCTCAGATACAGTCTTCTAGGGAAGATCTCATCGCGAGCGGCCACTTGAATAATCCAACAACATTCAGAAGAAATATTACCCCCAAGAATGGCCAGCCGATATACTAGAAATGCTAGGCGCCTTGGCAGTAGAAGGACCACTACCAGAATCAACTGAATTCCATGACTTTCTAAGAGGTTAGTCCACTCGATATGAGAAACTGACCGAGAGACTAATAAGCGATTAGATCTCGATGGAAAGCCTGTTCCTGCAATCTGTTCGACACGACTTGTTGGAATTTCAGGTGTGATTTGGTTGGTAATCTCCGCATTCATCCGGCGCTAGTGGACTCAGGGGATTCAGGGTATTTGACCTTCCTCCCACCTTTTCCTTCCTCCGAAGTTCCTACCTACTAGATAGCTTCAACCCCATATAATATATGCCCCATATGACCTCGTATTTCAACACGACTAAACAAATGTAAGCAGTCCAAAGACGAACATGCAGAAGCCCTGTCGCTGCACCAAGATCACGCTACTGCTAAGGAAAGGTATTAATGCGTCTCACCCGAAGTTTGCCTGTGGACTTTACTTGTTTGTGCAAATGTCTTTTCAGCATGCAAAAATATGAGGGGTAAAGGAGGGGCAATTTTCACAGGAGATTCCACCTATTGGCCTCGCTATGCTATTAATCGCTTAGTTCTTTCGGGTTAGTTTTTAGTGTGCCAACCGAGCATAAGCGGCCTAATTTTATAAACAAACCACATTTCTACTCAACAGGACTACTATTAATTCTACCTCGTTACACACTCTCTATCATGCCTCATAAGAAGAGATCTACAAAGGGAACAGCTAAAATGAAAGCCTTGCTAGTCAGCAAGTCAAGTCGTCAGCAAATTCCTTCAGCAATTAGATATGCAGCTACGATCCTGAGCGAGATCTCGGGAAACTCTTTACTTTCAATAGGAAAATCTTTAGACAACGCCGAATACAGTGCATTATATAGTCAAAGATGCAGAGAAGAAAGCTGAAGATAACAATCGAAAGCTTCTTGATCAACGCAATTGTGAAGACGTCTCGCGATCAGATAGATCTTGCATTAGAACGACAGCGTTGTCTCTGTCTCAGCGTCTGATCCGCTCAGAAAACAGAGTCTCGGGGTCAGAGTCATAGATCAAAGTCACATTCTTCTCATCGATCATATCGCTTCGGCGTTGCTCAAGATAGATGATATCGTTGACTTCAGAGCGTCGATGAGAGGTAGAGAAGTTGCGGAGGCAGTCTATATACAGTAGTGTCAGAAGAGAGGAGGGAGTAAAGAATTTTGATGAACCTACAAACAAACTGAAATCTCTGAGCCATGTGATCTGAATAGCTTCAAAGAACGCGATAGCGATAATAGTAATTCTGATGAGGATGAGGCGGGGTCCCGCTTATGCTCGGTTGGCACACTAAAAACTAACCCGAGAGGAACGCGAAGAGGACTACTCGTAAGACGTCTTGGCCCAGAATATGGATAGGATTTTAGTGTCGTTGACTGATAGTCACTGCACCGTCCATCAAGAGTGTTTCTACTGTTGAGATCTATGATCGTAGGGCTGAGAGCTATGACGCATTGGCAAGTCCCAAAGGCATCACCATCCAAACCCTCAATAATGATGAGCTTGTTACCTTTTTACCCGAATTCCTATCACTACTTGGAGCTCAGCAACCCTCCGCGTCGACATCAGATCACCAGCTCCGCATTGTGGACTTCGGATGTGGCACCGGCCGCAATACATTCAAGCTGCTTGGAGTCTCACATGTAACGATTGTAGGCCTCGACGCGTCGCCTAGAATGCTGGACATTGCTCGTGTAAGGTATGCTCAGATACCAGATGAGCAGAAGAATGTACAGGTCGTTCTAGAAGTGTACGATGCACTGGCAGCCGCGGAAGCGCCCGCCTGTGCTCGGAAAGCCAACGGCGTCATTAGTACCTGTGTCATGCAGCACTTGCCTCTCGAGGCTTTCTTCGACTCCGTCAAGGCAATGGTGCTCCCCGGGGGCTATGTCCTGATTACCGACTCGCATCCCGACTTGAATAACTTGGTACAGATCAAGTATACCGATCCCCAAACGGGCGAGAAGCTCTGGGGCACCTCGTATGTGCATGAAATTGCAACAACGATCGAGACCGCAGCCCGATGGGGATTTGACTTGGTCGGGAGCGTGAGGGAAAGAAACGGATCGGAGAACATGGTCGGGGCTTTGGCAGGCAACTGGGCAGCGGTGAGTTGGTATGGAATGGTCCTGAGAAGAAGATCACGGACACGAACAGTACCATCCAGCTCCACAGACTATCAGTTCGGGGGCTGGATGGCTGAAGATGCGTCTGCAATTCAAGGTTGTTTGAAATTCCGCTCTTATGAGCCCAAGCCCTGGCTAGAGACAGAAGGAAGGTGTGGAAGTTCAAGAAGGAATAGAATTAAAAAAGGCGGGCGCTCCTCGAAGGAGTCTCACCTAGTCATGTCCCTTGGAGTGATCTGCAGCAGTCGTTAGATACCTCGTTCGATGCCGCTTTGCCGCGTTTTGTTCCGATCTAATATGAAAATGACTGGGAACAGAACATCCACACCTTGATATGTCTGCCATGAAGTTTGTGGTTGATAATCTACGAGATAACATTCTACCATCTCTGTAGACGAGGGATTGAGAAAGGCTTTCCTGTCACTGGCCATCTAATTCTCTGCTAGGCTCCCTATTGATCCTTCGTCCCGGATCTTCGGGGTTCAGTACTTCATGAACTTCTCCAGGAGCTTCTTCTCCTGGTCCGGTCTCATCTTTTCGCAAATAGAGCCAGTAGTCTATCAAATCTCTCTTCGCAACAGACTTGACAGCACTGGCCAGAGAGGTTTCAAGGCGCATTGAGTCGGTAAAGCCAAGCTTCCACTCCAGGTACTGCTCGAGTGGTGTTACCCCATTCAGCTGCTAGATCATATCGCGCGTCACGCCGCCCTCACTCTTGATGATTTGTTGAGCCAGGGACAGCCTGTTTCTCACGTTGTAGATGTGTGCGGTCACTCGACGGACCGAGCTGGGTATTGGTATATGAGGATCAGAGCGAATATGTGCATATATTGACTATCTAGAAGGTAGAAACATGTAGATATGGTAGAGCATATGGTGGGCGAAGGGTAAATACCCATCCACTAGCGCCGGATCCATGCGGAGACCGGATCAATGCGGAGATTACTAACCACAGGGGTAACGGTACTGTTCCCTGTTTCCAACACTGGGGTCGTTGCACCTCTCGATGCTCTGGCGGCAAGCATTCAGCGTCCCCGGCCGCCCGTCGAGGAAGAGGAAGGGAGCGGCCCTCGGGTCGTTGAATAGCGCTTCCAACGTGTTGGGCGGTTTTG
>JAABUH010003815.1_pt1 | contig 12636 bp, 16 predicted proteins | sample 5559121 | NCBI WGS metagenome assembly JAABUH01 (sample SAMN10711871, study PRJNA513364) | rock metagenome | isolation source: Antarctica rocks | place: Antarctica: Victoria Land, Battleship Promontory nord | collected 2015-12-28 | reverse complement strand
TATATTAACTATAGAGCCGACGAGGTATCTTAGTATCGCTATATATCGTAATATTTCTCTCTCACCTCTAGGCCGTCGTTCTACTATAATAGACGTTTAAGACTACCGTATTAGGCCGCTAGTAAGATTCGAGGAGGAGTTTCGCGCGTGTATAAATAGAGGAATCCTTTCGATACGGTGGTAGTGGGTTTACTAGCGATAGCGAGGGTGATGGGACTCGTAGCATACGAGGTATTACGACGATTACTACACTAAGTTATCTACCGCTAAGAGCCTTATAATTGCCTAATTAGGATATATAGGTTAATTATTAATGAGGTGGTGGTGGTGGTGGTGGTGGTTATAGGGTTAATGGTCAAAGATACCAGGATTTTGGTGGTGGGCCTACCAAAATCCTGGTTACGTGTCCCGCAGAAGGTAATGCCAAGGAATCCCGATAAACTTGCACACGCCAAAAGAGTGAAATCAAAAAGAGTGAATGCACCTCACCCCTCTAACGCACGAGATCCCGTCCACCACTTCACACCGCAACCGACTTCACTCGAGATTCTGCTCGTCGCTTTCCCTGTTCCACCAACACATTTTCAAGAATCTCCGCCACCATATCATGTGTGTAGCCAGTAGCCTCGTCCTTAGCAGCAAGCCGCTTCGTCTTGCCTGCCTGCACATTCTCATGAATCTCCGCCACCAATTTATGTGTGCAGCCATTAGCCTTGTCCTCAGTAGTAAGCCGCGCCTCGAGCTGTCATTGTCAATGGAAATTCTTACGGACAGTGATATTGAGTACCTACCCCTTCGTAAAAATCTATTAACGCCTGCTTCAGTTCTGCATTGGTTCCCTTGTATAACCATCCGTAACCCTATAAAGTATTAGCCCGCCATGCTAATGGTACAGAAATTGGTATAGTTGCTAACCTTGTACAGTTCGAAGCCTGCAGCCACGAGAATTGAGTGGATAAAGTCCAGGGACCCCTTTCTCCACAAAGTCAATCTGTAGGAAGGCCAGTTGTCTTTGTAGGTATTTTCTATTAGGGGTTTGAAGCGCGGATTGAGCTCTGGACGAGGACTCGGCATGATGAGGATAGTGTCCAGTCCGGCGGGATAATGACCACAGATAGTATATGCCGAATGATGAGATCGAGGAAAGTGCAGTTCTGATGCAGAATCGTAGAAGTGGACGAACTTCTGTCTCTTGTAGTTCGACCGGAGGAAATTGGGTATGTAAGAAAAGAAGTGGAGGCTCCTTCGCCCTTCTTGTAGCAAACCCTGAGAAGCGCGGGCATTTTCTAAATTAGTAACACAGGAACCGCCGGGGACCACGCCATGGCGACCCAAGGGCCCGGGAGGCCACTCAACGAACGCAACAGCTGAGCAACTGGCGCATCTCAAACACGCGGAGGTCCGAAACGCTCGGGCTCTATGATAGAGCAGAGCAGAAGGTTGGCTATGATTGTGACCTAATCTTTGGCTTTGATACAGAATGAGTTTGATGCTCTTGGACGGCTAGCCTCGAAATGGGAGGACTAAAGAGACATACAAGGCTATTAGTGTGAAGAGCTTGCACATGCAAACGCTGCAAGCACTTCCGGGCGTGTTGCGAAACGATTGGGAATGTCGTATTTGCGTATTTATGAAATGGGCCTTCACAGAACAATATGTAGCACAATACATCACTGCGATGTAAAGCAGCGGGATTGAGCAAAGAAGATACTTGGCCCAATACCTGCAACAATAGCACCAACAGTTACAGGAGTCGATCTCGTGCCGATGTGGTTGTAAAATTCAAAGCTCCTTCCGATCCCACATTGTCAATTGACAAAACGAAAGCAGCGCAAACATTCGCATGCCTATCCAAACCTGACAAAGTATCATTCTTTAATCCCCCGAACATCACTCTGTCGCAAAAAGCGCCATCATCGCCAACATCGGATTTGGACTGTCATCGGCGTTGAGAAAGGCCCTGAAGCCGTGCTTATCCGACTTTCACAGAACAGTGCTAGTAGTGCTAGTTCAACCGGAGTTCCGACTCGATCTGTATTGTGTAAGCTGATTTTACTCTCCAAGATTGGACCGGTACCAACGAAATGGAGAAGGCGTTTGATCTCGGCCTCTAATTCCAGATCAGACCCTTCGTATTCGTAGTTGGCCTCGATATCATCAGCTGAGTCTACCATCACTATGATGAAAAGACTCTCATACCCTGTAGTCAGCGATCAATTCCTTTATTGGTGGCTTCCAGCTTCTGCAGTGACACTGAACGGCTGCAGACTGAATGTGATGGCCGAGGGCCATGGTGTCGAGACAGCAGTCATAAAAGTGGCCTCCCCCGGTTTTCCTATCGGCGTCCAGTGTTTTGAGATCGGGCCACTGCCTTGCCCATTCCTTGTATTTTGCTGTGTACCAGGAAGGATCCGCTGCTTTGATAGCCGACATAATCAGGTGAGAGCGGTGAGAGTAGTCTTCGGAGATACAGTGGATATGTAGGGGAGATTGGTCGGATGTCAGTGCACAAGGTGCTGTTAAAGGATGTTCTAGATTGAAGAGCAATTCTAAAATGATGGTCTAGTTTTGAGAAAGCTGAAGGGCGATGTGAGAATGTCTTGGGTGACAACTCAAACGCAAGCCAAGTGGCCCATCCTGACCAACCGTCCTCCTGGGTCACACCCCTCCTACTCCAGCTTGCCGGGCTCTTGTCCTCGTATTGAAGCCCATCTCACACTCAATCAACCACGCCCATGTCCCCTGAACTGTAACTACCCCATTCCGGATGTTCAGGAGCAGAACTCACCGGGGGCTACGTGGCCTCGACCATCACATTCCCCCACTGAGATGTCGCTTGAAATGGTTTTCTCAAGCACATAAGCTGATCTGTCTCCGTATGCTTTCTGATAATCAATGCTGAGAAAGGGAGGCATTGGTTGTTCTGACGATGTTCTGAGCTCATAAGAAGCCTCTGAAAGAGAAGATATTTGCCCCTATCCTTTGCGTAGAGAAGATGACCACACGCAAGCCGTTTGGAAGTGGTCTATCAGCTCACGACAATGAAAACGTTTTCTAGGTTGGGCCGACTTGACCTAGACACCGTGGATGAGATAGCTGATGCATGGATTGGTGACAAGTCAGTAGACATATTCGGCAATCAATACAAGAAGACATTTCCGACGTCACTATCACATTTAGACAGTTCGCAAGCAAATCCAATGCAACCTACCAATGGACTACACCAATGGATGTAAATCATGTTCGCCCCAAAGCCCTTTCTCCCAAGCCAACAAGTCCTCGCAATAGAAACATGGCTTCATCGGCGCCAGATCAACACCCAACAACATCTCATTCACCTCTTGCCGACGCTTCCCATCTCCGTGGGCAGGGTATTTGGCGAGATCGCCACAGAAGGATTTCAGATACCACATGGGTGGAGCGGACTTGATTTTTGCACGCATGTCATCGTAACTTCGGAATTCTGTCTTTATCTGTATTTCGTCAGCAATTGGAAAGCCACTCTTTCCAGACGGAACATAGCAAAAGACGTACCATTTGGAATACCGTCGCCATCAAGTCCAATAATTGCACGTCTGGGCCAGAATACTCCCACCTCGACTGGGTCCTCGTAAGCAAAACGGCTAGCCAGAGACATCGTCAAGACATATACCCTATACGCCTCCACCCAATGTTTCTCAGCTAAGGGCCACGGCCAATGATCGCTCTTGAATTCTGGGGGCCCATATGTCATGAAGAGATTGACACTTTCGCGACACGGACATGATGTGACATCTGCTGTAGTATGTTTGGTCTCGTCCTCGAAAGAATTCAGTACGGTGCCAATAACAAAGACGTCCAGGTCGATGTGGTCCTTGCTTGCGTCTTCACCGCTTATGTCTTCAAGAAATAGGTACTTGTCAATGGTTTTGATGCGGTACCAGTGCTGTAATACGGTCCTCCTGGCCCATGTAACATATCGGAAATCCAGGAGCTCTAACCCAGGATATGTGGGCGGTTCCATAGTGTGAAGGATATCGTGTGACGGCCAGTCTCTGTAGCTTATACTCATAGATATAGCATCAAACTATGCTGTTCGATGATGGTGTTGTGAGAATTGAGAGATTAGAGATCGAAAGGAGCAACACTTTCAAGCCCAAGATCCGCCTCGAGGCAATGACGACTAAGCACAACAAACCGAGGGCCGCACACGCAAAGCCGACATCTAGGCGGACAGAGCGCGCAGTAGCATTCCATAACGAGCTAGTGCTTGATATGACCATGGGCAAGCCGAATTGCCCGAAGGTGAGTAGGCACTCGACTTCAAGACCTGAGCGTCAAGTCTGGTTCACAACCTCCACCAATGCTGGCTCTTTGAATCCCATCTTCTGACACAATGCACGACTTCCACTCTGGGATCCATCAATGGGTCATAATGAGTGAGCACAGGTATCATGGTGGACAAGGCCTATGATTGTTTCTCAAGAGATAACAAAGCGTGTTCCCACAATAGTAGGAGCACCTGAAGCCATTTGATGGTCCTGAGAATAGCACGTTCGAAGTGGCTATGTGTCTTTCTTTGAGAAGTGCCAAATCGACGTTCAATCATAAGGTAGTTGACGGAAGATTGTACTCCGGCCTAAGTTATGTCACGTGAGGCGAGCCGAGCGGCTTGGGTATATAGCCAACTCATCAAGATGTCATCGACCCTGAGCACAGGAGAACTACGCAAGTAAAAGAGCAAGCTTACATGTGGATAGTGCACAACATGTCCTCCTTCATAGATGTACCTTCATGCTTGCATTCTGCTGAAAGTGATCTCCTGCACCGCACAGAAGGCTTCCCGCGGACGCTAGTAATCGCAAACATTACCGGCCAAACAATCCCCACTCTCTCGCTCAATTAAGTCAATGAAACGCCAGCAGAGGTATCATGCCAATGTGCCTTGACAAAGAAGATGATGAACGAAACCCTCAAGAGACTTCCGCGATCTATGGATATTAAAACGCAGGTTCCACGCGTGACGGTTCATTGCACTTGGCTGACAATCTCGTTGGCCTTACCCAAGCTCTCCACCATCTGTTGGCACTCCTTCCGCCGCCGTAAGGTATAATCGCTTTCTTTGAGCAAGTCGTCGTATTCAGCGGCCCGATACATGTTTTCGAGTAGCTCGCGTTGCATTTCCTCTTTCGTGAATCTGAGCTGTTGTCAGTATCGTAAAATCCAGGAGAAATGATGACATATAGTATGCGAAACGTACTGTACAAGAGTGAGCATGATAGCTTTGGGGACCATGTCGATCATCGTTCGGCGTGTGATGTTAAAATAAGAGTTGATGAGAAGTTCTGACCACGACGTTAGCGAATTACAGTGGAGAGGAGAGACTCTACGTACTAATTACTTCGACTTCGTTCGCTTCTTTCTCCGAAAGCGTCCCCGAAGCCTTGAGTTGCGGTGGTGGAGAGTCCATCGCGGCCATCTTTTTCTTATTTTTCGGAGCGAAGAAGCTACCAAAAAAGCCAGAGCTACCATCAGACGGCAAATCAAGCGAGGGGCTTGCTGCGCGTGGTGGGACAGCGGGAGGAAGAGGCCTGCCGGTCTTCGGGTCGACTTGGGTAGGTTTGGTGTTGCGTTCATGGACTATTGCCATTGCCTTTGGTTTACATATTGCGTTAGATTCATATACATTTTTAAATAGCAAAGAGATAGAATCGTATGGGGGAGACCTGAATTTAGCAGGCGATTCGGAATGATTAGGTTCTTGTCTTTTGACCCTGCTGGTAGAAGGAAGAGCCTTCGGAGCAATAGACTCGCAAGGAGATGCTTTACCCACCTTGTGTCCGTTGAGGAAATCTGGATGACCGGTGTTGACATAGCATGCTTCCATTGCTACCAAGTCCCTGACCAGCTTGTTTGTTGGCTCCATCGCCTTCTTGAAGAAGCTGATCACTACCGCATGAAATTTCTCCTTCAGTGACGGGTATCTCCGGAAAAGCTGTTTCTGCAAAAGACCAGTGAGAATGCGGACCAATTCATCATATACTAGAGAAACGCATTTCAGGCTGGGATCTTCTAATCGCTTTATCTGTTGCTTAACAATGACCTCAAATGCGGTGGTACCAACGAAAAGTGCTGGAGAGGATCCAGAGGAATTGTAAAGGATTGTTCGAATATCGATATCTTTGATTTGGTCGAAAGGATCTACGGCCTTGACACCGTTGGAATATAATTCGTGAAACACGAAGCTGATTCTGGCGCCACCAGAAAGCTCGATGCTAGATAGCTCTTGATTATTGCCATCTAATACAGTCCGATATTCATTGCAGAACTCTGTGATGATTTGAAGGACGATGTTTGCGCTGTTGCCCAGTATAGAGTCACCGAGTTGGCCTAGCTCTACTGAGTATTTTTGTAACGATGAGGATATCCGGGCTTTGATGTCGGGTAAGGTGTTTTTGATGTGCATCATCAAAATCTAGGAATGTCAGTATCAGCTCCAATGAATAATCTTCAGGCGCAAAGCATACAAGGTTGAGTTTGCGTGCAAGGTATGGAGTTCCGCAGTAGGAAGCCTTATTCCGATACGCTTTGTGGTTTTCGAAGAAGTTCTTCTCATTTTCGAGAGCAAAAGATATTGACCTTTTATTTTCAATATCTCTCTGCCCTCGATTGACCACGGGCACGTAGCCAAGCCGCAGGGGTATGATTCTTCCTGCCAGGATATCCACAACGTCGGTGCCATCGTCCATTAAGTCAACCTTCGTTAGCACGCCAATCGTTCGTTGTCCCTCTGGATCGACCTCTCTTGCCAGCTTGAGGCCGTCGGAGTTCGCCAAATCTGTGTTCGCAGCTGTAACGGCCAACATGATAGCGTTGGGTTTCTGTATCTGTTTTAATACCATGTCTTTAATCTGCTTCTCAATGTCCCTCGGTTGGTCTCCCACAGGCACCTTTGTAAGACCGGGCAGATCTACAAGGGTGAGGGTGAGGACGTTTGGGGAGTAAATTCGAAGATTGATCGGAGCTGGCGATATGCCCGCGTTTTTGCCCGTCTTCATATCCGTCTCTTTGACAATCTCTTCCCGGATCTTATTGAAATCGAAGAACTTTTGACCAGGTATGTGTAGGAATTCGCCCCACTCATCAACATTAGCTTCTTTGTCCGCAATGCCCTCCAGACCGTTGACGCCATTTGGCTGGAGCTGTGCCGGAGGTGCGCGATTGATCAGTTGCAGGATCAGCGGTCGTCTTGTAACAATGCCCGTCCCTCGTGGTAGACTGCAGCGAAAATGTCAGCCCAGCCCTTGACCTCGATCCACAGGGTCGTACAAATCTCTGCCCACGATATTTTCCAATACGGAGCTCTTGCCGCTTGATTGCGATCCCACCACCGCTATCTGCGGTAGATCTATGGGGTTTTGGACCTGCAAACATGAGCATCCATTGGGGCAACTGCAGAGCTACTTTATTTCAGGGGCATAGACATACACCGACTGTTGTGAAGACATCTTGTAGCTTGTTGACCAAGGTGATGAGCTGGGGGTCATTCACGCTGATTCTGGTTCATCTGTAAGCTTAGGCCGCAATGTTTGGGTTATGGAACCTCACGAGTGGCCAGCTGGCGCGGCCATGGTGAATGGAGCTTCCAGGTAATTACGCTTTTTCTCCCTCTTGTTGAGAGCTTTCGCAAGCTATAGTTGGAAGTAGGATATGACTGGAGGTTGCGAGGTGCTTTTGTGATGCTCTTCGAAACAGCATCAGCTTAGCAATGTTGATACGGACAAGACCCTTGTTCGCCCTATCACACTCGCGCTTGTCCCAAAACGGTTGCCTTTAAAGGAGGCAGCAACCGAATCTCCACATACACTTCTTTCGGAGAGTGTCACACTGCGCAGGGAACTTTCACCACCTTTGTCCTCACACTGTGCTTGATGACTCTATCCGTGTAAATTGATGCTACCTATGATGTCCAATCCCGTCATTTTCACTCACTTGTCCCATGCCAATACGATACTCCGGACACTGTCATGCCCCCAAATCAGACGGCCATCCTTCGCCAGGTAAATGCCATCCGATGCTATGCTATGCTGCGAATCAGGTCATCAGATAGACGTAACGCCATGCTATTTACAGAGTGCTGTGTCAACCAAAGTGGGCGCGCTGAGACGACGAACGTGAGCTGAATCTTCTTCTCGAAGTGCTCGGTTCAGATTCTTTAGACCATCTACAGGATCTGTTAGATAGAAAGGGAGAGAGAGCCATATGGATGAGTATCACTTACATTCTGACTTTTGTGTCATCACCACCAGAGGCGAACATGCATGGATCCGCTGGATTCCAGGACACGGCGTTGACGCAGCCTCTGGTGTGACCTTCCAAGGTTTCAATAAGAGTACCATTCTCTTTATGCCATATGTAGATCTTGGAGTCTGAGATGGTGTGAGCAAGAAAAGGGCAAAAGAGACAAAGATGGTTGCATCGATTACCTTCACTGCCGCTGATCACCAAGTTTTGATCTGCCCCACCGAATGCACTTCGAAGGACAAATACGCCTTGCTTTTGACCCATGAACCTTCGGACAATATCTGCTGTCTCCAAGTCAAACAGCTGGACCTCGTTATCGGCCATGTTGACAAGAACATATCTGGAGTCACGGCTGATGTTGATACAGGTCATTTTTGACCCGACTTTGATCTGGTATTCAAAGATTCGGGTGACGTAATTGTAGATGGTGATCTCTTTCTCAGAGGATATCGTCACCATGCGCTGTCCATCCGGGGAGATTACGCAGCCTTGAATCCGGTGATCGATATCCTCCCAGCTGTAGATAGGCTGGCCATCAAGAGTCCACGAACAAAGTTGAGATTGTTTATCGTGAGATCCAGTGACAAATGACTTTCCATCAGGTGCCCAAGCAGCCGCAGTCACAGCGTGGTTGTGATGATTGATGTTCGCAACACAGATCCCGGCCTATGGGTAGAATTAGTGATATGTAAGGGAAGCTCAAGGACAAAGACCCTACCGCTACATCCCATACTTTGGCCGTTTTGTCTTGAGAGCATGTTATGAGGCGAGAATCATCTGGGCTCCACGAGAGATGCGCAATGCCCATGTCATGATTTCTGAGCAAACGTTGCATCTGAAAATTGGTCGTATCGTAAATTACTACAGCCGTATCGCTGCCCGCCGCTGCAAGTTGTTTCCCGTTGTGGGAGAACTCTAAGCACCAGACTTCCCCATCATTTTGGCTTAGCTCAACTAGAGTCTGAAGGGGAAACTGGCTCCTATCACAGATGTGATCTGTGAACAATGACGGTGCCCTCGACGGATTATGATAGAGGCATTTCGATACTTGGCTCTGCTTCAGTTGGTCTAATAACACGGCAAGTCGATGCTCTGGAATCATCACGGATGGGGATATGGACCCTGTAAAAGTTTTAGCAGGCGCTCCTTACACGCGTTCTTGCCATACTAGATAGATATTGGAGGAGATTTTGGCGCGAATGACCAAGTGCACCATCCCACCGAGCGTCTTCTCTCAAGTTCTCGACGGACGTACATACAAGGTGACTAATCGCGTTGGCGTCAGCGTGTCTTTGCATGACGAACACACGGCCCACAAAATGGGGAAAAGGTTACTGACCTTGATAGGGCATCTAATCGTCCTCTATCATGATGTAGAGGTTGCAACTCATGTCGTAGTACCATCATAGCTTTGCCCGTGTCCTGATTCTCCAGAAGTTCCAGATACTTCTGCTCTCGTATACTGAAGCGCATCGCGTCTGGATCTGCCCTTTCCGCCAGCTCTAGACCTCCGAGGTGCTGCCAGTCTCCATTACTTATGCTTACACCCCCACCATCTGCCTCCGAGTCAACTCCGAAAAGTAACGATTCTGCTTCCGACCATTGCCCCTGTATGATAGCATTGCGGAACGCTGCCACTGTGGGACTTTCCACCTCATAGCCACTTTCTTGACTGAGCCGGTTTGCCGCACTTTGGTACCCTAAATCGTCCAATCCTTGTATCAACAACCGTGTCACCTCTTCTCTGTCATGACCAAAATATGTACCAGGTTCCCTGGCGCCGGGTTTGGAAAATCCGTTTCGAGTCGGAGATCCCGTGCCGTTCGTAGGAGAAGAATGTCCATTTGTAGATACGGAGGTTCTATTTTTCTGTGAAGGAGGAGAAGAGCCGTTCGTGTGATGTTGTTGACCATTCGAACTTGACGAGCCAGGATCAAGACGCATAGCAGCTTGATTCATAAGACGTCGGCGCTTCGGGGATGGGGCCTTGGGTGCTCCACCCGGTGGCAGGAGGCTACGGTTGCCTATGAATGCCCTCGAGTTTTGCGTCTCTTCTGCTGTCAATTGGGCCGGCTGTGATGAATTTTCAGTCTCCTCTCCCTCGGTAGAAGGACTCCTTCGCCGACGGCGGGGGTTCCGAGTAGCTCCAGCTCCGATACCTAGAGTCTCGCTTGAGCCAGCCGCTCCTGCCCGGATCTCGCTTGTAGGTGATGGTGTTACGCCTTGCACAGGCTGTCTTTCTCGAGACGTTTGGTCAATTATATATCGTTGGGCTGAGCTTGTTGGAATGAGGTAAGTTGGCGAGGTGGTCGAGGCGGCTGGGTGGTCGGGTGCGATTGGGGCTTGGTGGTTTAGGGGGGCTTCGTCGGCCAGGACGAATATCGCGGAAGCACCGCTGTCGTTGGCTGAGGCTCAGGTCCAGAGCTCCCAGCGGTCGATAACGCGGAGGTTGTGCGGAAGAGGTCTAAAGATCTGTGTAATTCGCCGACGCTATGAGTTCCTGAAAGCACTTTAGCACCAGAACTCTGCGGCCGATAGCTTTTCGAAGCTGTGTGCCGAGAGAGACTGGGGTATCAGGCCCAGTGTCACCGACCCAGTGCTTTGCTGGAGCTCCGGAGCAGATGTAGCGGAACGAACCGTTGCAAGATACGGACATACAAGTCAGTGCGGGGAGATCGGGACTTGTCAACAGATGTGAAGAATACAACGGTAGTAGCTGCAGCTCTGCAAGATTGGCAGAGTCCAAATGGTGGTTTTGTGGAAAGTGCGGAGGACTGAGGAGGGGCTTGAAGAAGTTGAAGGATGTCATTGGGATTGGGGGACTTGAATGAAGCCTAGAACTAGGCCGCTTATTCACGCAGATAGCAGAACGTGGTACCACTGTCCATACTACCCGGTCGCCCATCTATGTACCAATCAATCCTATTAATACGCTCGTTCTCGTTCTCGTTCGTGTCTCTACTGTATGTGGTCTATTGACCGTGTCGGAATATCGATTTGCCAGTCTCCATCAACAAGCGAAAATATTGACGTATTAATTCCATGCTTGTGTCTACGTACAAGACCATTTCAAGAGTTAAACGAGGCAACAGTCACAAAGTGATGACCATAGGCTTTCACATGCAGCTGGATAGTGGTGGCTCAGGTGAGAAGTGCCGCATGGTACGTATTCCCCTCTAGCCACAGAATGGGTATGGACCTGGCCAGCGGTGACCGGGTCTCTGGCAATAGCCGCTGCAAGGCACCATGACACGTCGCTTGCCAGACATTTGCATACAGTAGAACAGATTTGTCGAAACACTGGCTGACCAAACGGTCAAGATGTGTCGTCGAATGTCCAGGTACAGAGTACCATCTCTCGGACTTTAACGTAGGGATGTTGGAGAGCAAGCAAAGTAAGTGGAAGCCGGTAGGGGAGGGGGTATTGCCTCGGAGACATGGCCAAGCCCAAGGTGCCAAGATAGACTACGGGTGCCCACAAGACCGCTGTGGCAGGGCCTTGGCGGGCGTTGCTTTGGGCCTGGGCTGCCTTATCGATGATGCCCATGTGCTTGTGCTTGAACCCCACACCAACGAAACTCCTCTAGGGCTGCAAGCTCTGTATTAGTGACGCCAATCATTTGGTGTGTGTATGCTTGGTCTCGGTCGTCGCTTGAAAGCTCGTAATTCTCTCTGGGACCTCGTCAACAAGCACCCTGCCTCCTCCCTTTCACCTTCTCAACACCCACCGCATCGGACGCAGCCGGTCGAGGAAGGAGCCGACGGCCTGCCACCTTTGCCCATCTCGCCCCCTTCTCCCCACTCCGTAGCTATCCCCAGCGTCAAGCTTGATTCCGATCCTCTGCGCGAAGAGGCCATCCCTACCAACATGGCTCCTGTAAGCTAGCTCGTCAAGCTGTCTCCGAAATGACAAGCAACCCAGCTGATGACCGTTGCAGAAGAAAGATACAAAGAGGTCGAGGCAAGAAGCTGGAGAGGAGCAGTATGGTGCGTCTGCAGTGGCCCAAAATTCCCCTTCTCAGAAGCTTGGAGCTGGCTGACCGGATTTTGCTCAGGCTCCATCTTCTCCGTCTCAGGGTATGTCTCTTCGAGGATCGCCGGCTGAAGACCGTCCTAACAACTGCAGACCTGTCATTATTGCCGAGAATATGATTGGATGTGCTATGTACGAATTGGTATGTAGAGGGTAGCACTTGAAGCATGTCCAGAATCTTATCAATGGCTACAGGTTCGTGTCGGTCATGACAGTCTCGTAGGCGAGGTTATTCGAATCGATGCAGACAGAGCTACAGTACAAGTGTATGAGGAGACAGGTAGACGGCCAGTACCCCAGCATGGAAGAAGACTATGCTG
>JAABUH010003810.1_pt1 | contig 12651 bp, 25 predicted proteins | sample 5559121 | NCBI WGS metagenome assembly JAABUH01 (sample SAMN10711871, study PRJNA513364) | rock metagenome | isolation source: Antarctica rocks | place: Antarctica: Victoria Land, Battleship Promontory nord | collected 2015-12-28 | reverse complement strand
ACGGCAGCAGCACCTGTCGCCGCGGCGGCCGCACGCGCTCGATGCGGCGCTCCGCGCGGCGGGCGGGCAAGGGTTTGTCCCGCCAGCTGCGGCCGATCGCGAGCGGCACTGCAACAGCGAGCTCCAAGACCAAGACCGGCTTGACGACTCCTAGGCATGCGCTGCGGGCGCTGCAGCAGGCGCGCGCTGGCGCGCCGCGCGCTCGGCGGCGGCCCTCAGCAATGCACGGCGCGGCGGGCGGACCTGTATGTCCGTGTCACAGCCGGCGGACTCGGCATCCTCCTTCCAGCGCCGCGCGTGTAACGCGGCGCCGCGCGGCGCGCGCCGCATGATCGCCAGGCCGCCGAGCAGCACCGCGGCCGCGCTCAGCAGCTCCACCGCCAGGAACGCACAGCCGTACCTACGCAGCACGCAGCTTCCGCGCCGCTTCAGCATGCGCGCTTCCCCGCCGCAGCCATTACTGGCCGCGCGCCTGCCGCGCAGCTTCAGATCTTGCGAGCGCCGGCGGCTAGACAATTTGTTGCTCGCCTGAGCTCCGCGCGGTTTCTGTCAAGTGGGCGCAGGGCGCGGCGCGGGCGCGCCATCGCAGTGCGCCCAGGTCCAACGTATAGATGCAGCGCACGGCGAAGTAGGCCGCCGCGGACGCCCCGTACGCCGCGTACACCAATGTGCCCAATGCAGACCATGAGCACCCCTCCATCGCCCGCTCCGGCGGCGGCATGGCCTCCGCAGGGCGCCCATTCTCCTTGGCCGCCTGCTCTGCGGGCGCCACGCGGGCAGCCATGGGGCTAGTGCAAACTGACAGACTGATTTGCGCCACCATGCTGTCAGGCCCTCAGCGGGTGACAGCCCGTAGCAAACTCGTGTCCTTGTAGTACACAGCTTCTTCCGTCCCCTTCCGTAACAAGCCCTACTTTTGGCCAGCAGTTACCGAGCAATGCAAGAGCGTGTTGGCGACTAGCGCCAGCTTGCTCGGATCCTGCTCGAGCGGGCACAAAACATGCGGAGCGGGGATTGAATGCGCCTGCAGAATTTGCCAAGAGCCTGGACAAGGAGCGCTCGGCCAAGAGCGGCGCGCAAGGCAAGCCTGTGCCATGCAGAGGTACTACTGCAGGACTGGTGCAGAAGCGGAAGTAGATTACCCAGTAAAGCACATTTCATGGGGCGCATGTCACATCATCAGGCTCGCTGTGTGTTCAAAATTCACACCATGCAGCGTGTCTTGCTATTTTCATATGCAGTGTGTCTTACTCCATGCTGTGTGTCTTTAGTTTTGCTGTGTGTCTTGTACTTTCCATTCAGCGTGTCATGTACCGGAAAGTCCGAGACATACAGCAAGACACACAGCATGCAAATAGCAAGACGCACTGCATATGAAAGTGGCAAGACACACTGCATGGAGTGAAATCCGAAGACCAGCAAGCCTGATGATATGACAGGCGCCCCCCCGAGATGCGCTCTACTGGGTAACCTCCGTCCCTGTGCTAATCCTGCAGCAGTGCTGTTGCGTACCTGCCACAGGCCTGCCTTGCGCGCCGCACATGGCCGATATCGGCAGGCGTGTTGACCCTTCCGTGCTGCGTGCCCGCAAGCCTTACCACACAAGGCTGAAGGCATCTTGTGACTGCATTGTGCTGCGCCAGTAGTCATTGACGTTTATGATGTAAGTGCCAGTCTCTCACAATTCCGCAAGTATCAGTCTGTCACAACTCCGCAAAAGCTGTAATATAAAGGAAGGCACTCCTGGGCACTTTCGCGTTGTCTGCTTGGTTCCAAGCACCGGGTGCCCGTTGACATGCTTAATCCTTGCGGTGCGCAATTATGCAGACCATGTTCAAATATCAGTGTGTCACAATGCTGCAAACGCTGTGATATGAACCAAGTATAAGTTTTTTGCAATTCCGCAAACGCTGTGAAAAGGGAAAGACACTCCTGGGCTTACCTGGGTTTGCTTGCTTTCAAGCACTGGGTGCCGTAAAATGCTTGACTCTCGAGGTGCGCAATCATGCAGACCATGCAAGCATACACATCTGTTCGTGCACATCGTGCGTGTGCGAGTCGTACAACAGACATACACCATATGCACATATAACTCAAATCCTGCATATTGCCACTTTCATTTCTGTCAAGTCACCACTTACGCTTTGCAGTGCGATGAGATACATGCAACATTTGTGCAAGGGTCAGCAGGCTGTGCAGGGCAGCTGATTGGCAGTCTCTTAGGTATGAAGCAGGTCTGCCCACTTTCTGTGCCTCAAAAGACCAGGGCAGCTTCATGGCCTGACAGAAGCACGCGCGCAAGCTGAGAAGCATGGTCAATGCACAGTTACAAGCTTAATTAGGCGCGTACATACATGTTCTTCGAACATATACAGTAATCTAGCAAGTGCAGTGTACAATGTCCCTAAGCGCCGCTCGCGCTCCCCCGCTCACACAACAATCTCCGCGCATGCATTTAATCGTCTGCGCATGCGTTTGCCGGCTGCGCATCAGACAGCCTTGCCCTCGCGCTGGCGGTGCACCCAGTAGCGCGCAAAGTTGCCCACGCCGTGCGTGTACGCTGCATAGCACCAGCCCGCCCAGTGCGGCACGCCCAGGATGTCCGGCCGGTCTGCGCACGGCCGCTGGCGCGCTCTCACACGCAGCACGCAGCCGCAGCCCGTCCTCATGCCCCGTCATACGCTCACAAGGCGCACCAGCGCCAAGGCAGCCAGCCCGCACAGGCATGCACATGGCTCAGGTGGGGCCACAAAGCGCAGTGTGCACAACCACTGCGCCGGAGTCACAGCCCTGCTTGCATGGGCGCCACTACATCCGGGCCAGGTGAGCTGTTTGGTCTGGATGTCAAGCGTCAAACATGGAGTGTGGGCACAACATAATGCCAGAGGTGCAGGACGTTGACAATGAAGCTCTCCCCCAGGGGCGCGCCCACCAGCAGCAGCAGCGCCAGGATGAGGCCCTGTGACGGCGCGCCGCCTCACAACTTGACCACGCATGCCGCAACTGCCAGGCAGCGCACCGCCACATGCAGCACCACACTTGTGATGCCGACTGATGGTGAGCTGGACACCGTCATACAGGCTCCACTCGCTTAGCAATTAGAGTCCCCAGCTTTCTCACCGCACACATGCAGGTGTGGTACGCATGTCCAGAGCCTGAGCAGGCGCGGCAGCCGCGCGCCTGCTTCGTGCTGTCAAAAGCCTTCCAGTTGGCGACCCACATCGCGGCCAGGATGGCGGAGCACTGCCAGTGCGGGAAGTTGGCCAGGTAGACGTAGTCGCTGGCCAGGAACATCGCCACGATCACGCCCCAGTTCAGCAGCACGTACGCCAGCGAGCGCGCGCGGTCGGTCGCCACCTGCCCCGCATGACGCCTCGGAGCTCATGCCTCCCGCCCCGCTACCAGCTGCCCTCCGGCCTTTGAAACACAGAGAATGTGGTCCTGCAAGTTCTGGTCAGCCCTCACTCCCCAGTCCAAGCAAAGCTTGCACGTGGGCATGCATGTGCATGTCTCAAAGGGAAAGCCACAGGTCAACAGGCAGGGCCTTGTCAACTGCGGCAGGGGAGCCAGGCAATTGGCGGCACCTTGGTGGCCGGGTCGTTCTTGAAGGCGGTGTCCACCAGCGGCTGCACGTACCCGTACAGCAGCCAGATCGGCGCCAGCACCACCGGGATGATGCCCGACTCCAGCGCGGGGCCCACCTTGAACTGCAGCACGTCGTACTTCTACGCGCTTCCCGCGCACGCGCCGTCAGCGTCCGCGCCGCAGCTCTGCTTGCCTGAGGTGGATAGCTCTACAGCTTCGCTGCAACGTTGTGACCACTCTACTTCAAGAGTGTACGCAGCGCTTGCATGCTCCAAAAAAATGAGGCACCGCAAGACCAACCGTGACATGCGCAGTGTCCTAGAAGTGGGCCGGCAGTGCGGCGGCGTGATGACAGCCTCCCAGTCGCCGGTCACAGTGCAAACAGTGCCTTACCTGCCTTCAACTCCTGCTTCTTTTACTCCATGCAAATTCCAGATAGGGGCTTACAGAGCCCTGGCGTCGGGTTGAAGCGTGCCGGGGCTCGAACCGGCAGGAAGCCGTTGTTGTGCGAAACCTGGATGAAGAGGCCGAAGGTCGAGCTGGTGATGAGCGCCGTCAGCAGCAGCTGTCCCAGAGTCACAGGGCGCTTTTAGATGCAGGATGCACAATCTATGACTGGCCTGCAAATGCTGGCGCAGCCTGAGCCAGCTGCACACGGAGTGCCCCATACCCACTCCCGACCAACACCACAGACTGTGGCCTGGGCGACACCTACCATGCCGTGATCTAAAGACAGGACTGACCGTCCTTTCATACCTTGCTTGAGCACAACTCTAAATACAAGGAGCGCTGAGACACCGCCGCACATAGCCTCACATAGAGAAACAAGCCACGTCGCTCTAGCACAACGTCAGCTCTGCTCACCTTGGGCACGTCGACGCCGCTGGCGACAAGCTCCTTGTGCGCGGCCGTGAGGCGCTGCACCAGGCCGAGGCTCTCGACGCGCTCCTTCGCATCCTCCGCGGTCTCCGCCGCTCGCTCGCGCACGCCGCCGACTGCGCCACGCCCGTCCCCGCCGGCCGCCATAGGCGCGACCGAGCGCCTCTGCCTAAGCTCTGGCCGTCCGCTGTCCGGGCCTGCCGGTGCCATCCTGTGCGCTCTGCCTGCCTGCGCGCCTCGCAAAGCAGCAGGTTGGCCATATCCATGTATAGCTGCTCACACATTGTTCACTTGCAGTTGTCCGTCCTGCTGGCTTGGCCTGACACATGCACCGCCACTGTGCACAAGACGCGCGTGTTCGAACACGAGGCTGGCAGCAATATGGCCACAACGCTCAGTCTACTTGGGACAAGCTGGATACCTCGGACAGAAAAGCTCCACAAGACTGCATATTTAAAAAGGGCGCGGCCAACAAGACGGGGCTTGCGTACTTGCCAGCAATTGTGTGTCTGATGACTTGTCAGGATCTGACGCTCAAGCACACCGCGGTACGCAGCAAGGGCGCGCACGGCCCAGTAGCACGCAGAGCAAATACGCCAGGTAAGTCCTAGGCAAGGCGCACCCGACTCAAGGCTGCATGGCCATGCGCAGGTGCAAGCCTATACTGGAGTCCTGCAACCGCACAGGCTCAGGTCAGCACTCCAAGCGCCACGTGTGTAGCGGGGCACGGGGTGCAAGCGGTGGGCAAACGTTCTGCACCATATAGTGCAAAACAAATCTGATGCGCTTGCCTGCGGTGTGGTGCAAGCACACCGGCATCTTTCACGCGCTGTGCTGCTGGTCGGCTACGAGTATTAGCTTGTAGAAACCAAAGAATGCGCACTGAGATGCATAGCTTGATTGCATCAGGTGCGTCGATCAATCAAAACTGGCACATTCCCTTTGGACAGAGGAACACGAAGAAGACTGATTTGCTCTTCTCATGCACCTTGCAGCGTGCTTGGCCAGGAAGCGACGCAATGAGCCCCTAATGTTAGCACGCTGAGAGGCTGGCGTATTCTGTGAGTCTGTAGCTGGCCGGGCGGCCATAGCGGTCTGCTCTCTTTCTGAACAGTAGGCCTGTTCACTCTGCGTTTGCTGGTCTTGCAGGCTTCGGACGTATTGCAGCACTTGAAATACTCCACGTAGCTGGCCGTCTGCTGCAGAGCCAGTGGTAGTGCAGCCACTCGCTGTGCATGCGTCGGCTGAGAGTGGCTCTGCTTGTCGCCTGCTGTTCCGCGGCTTCAGATGGAGGCTGCAGGGAGGGAAGGAGGGGCCGAACACAGCGGCAGGCCTGACGGCGAAGCGTGCGTGCACATCCCAGCGACGCTGGGTGCAGAGCCGCGGGTCGGCAAGCGCAGCGGCGGCCTGGGCTGTTGGGGCCTGCCCGTATGGCGCGAGAGCGACGATAGGCCGCGCGGCATGCGCGTGACGTGTCAGGTGCTGCGCGTCTGCTCCCACTGCCACACACCCTGCAAAGTGTTCGCTGCCTGGCAATAGCAGGCACGGAGAAGGGATGCGGATACTGCGAGGACACTGCGTGCGTGTGTGAAGGAAAGTAGTGAGCCCCAAGTGCGTGTGCCTGTGCAGGGCGTGTGCTACCAGGTCAGGAACCGCGCCGATAAGCGTCAGCGGCTGGCGATCCTGTCCCAGGTCTCAGCCTACTTCAACCCATCCGAGATGGCCGCGGTGATGGGCCCATCTGGCAGCGGTGCGCCCGCATTGTGCGCCCACGCAACTTGTCGCCCAACAAGCGACAGCGCAGCATCCCCAGCCGTGCGCAGTCACTGGCACTCAAGGTGTGCTGCGGCGCCCACTGGCAGCACTTCTTCATCGTCTTGTGGACACTGTAGTTCCAGCAGGCAGGCGCGGCCGCAGGTCGGAGGCGTGCAGCTGCAGGGCGCGCGGCAGGGCTGGGTTACGAATGGGAACACCGCTGTAAGGGCAAGCGGGCGCTCCTGGCAGGTTCATGAGAGCGTGAGTCACAGCCGTGCATCTGCCAGCTGTGGCTGGTCATGGCGTATGCGCCGCGGCTGCGGCGCCGCGCAGGCAAGAGCACGCTGCTGGACCTGGTGGCGGGCAGGAGCACTGCCGTGAGCGCACACACGCAAGCGCTCCCGGCGGGCTCGCGTGAGCACTGCGGCTGCGGCGCCGCGCAGGCAAGAGCACGCTGCTGGACCTGGTGGCGGGCCGGAAGACGGTGGGCGAGCTGACCGGCGACGTGCTGTACTCGGGCATCCGCCCCACGCAGGCCTTCCTGCGGCGCTACACAGGCGCGCGCGCGGCCCGCGCCGCCCGCCTGCAACAGCCTGCCGCATGCGTGCCAGGTTTCGCCGCATGCATGCCCCGGCTGGTGCCCCAACCTGGGGCTGCCGTGGGTAGCTGTGCTTAGGATGCATGCAGCATGCCCATGCGCGCTGCAACTTGCATGGGCATGCAAGTTGCTCACTCGCATGATAGGAAGCCCCCAACCTTTGGGGGAATGCTGAGCTGGTCGCGCTCCCTCATGCAACCTGGGCACGTGCAACCATGCGCAGAGGAGATGGCCGGCTGCGTGCGCCGGACTGACATGCGTGCATGGGCGCAGGATACGTGGAGCAGTTCGACACCATGCTGCCGGAGCTGACCGTGCGCGAGATGCTGCTGTACACGGCCGAGCTCAAGTGCGCTACCCGCGAGAGGGCATGCGAGGGCTTTACATGCTTGGGAATGGGGTTGCCTGGCGATTGACTGCCGCATGACGTTTACCCAGGCCTCAGAACCTGCAACTGCTGCTCTGTCTGAACGGACAATGCCTGTCTATCAGCTGGCTGATACGCCGTGGTGCCATGCATGCAGTTTCTTTGCGGGCGCACAAGAGGCTGGGTATGCAGCAAGGCTTTGGGCAGCGAGCACCGTCAAGGGGCGCGGCTGTCATGCAATCCATCACCAACGTATTCCGCCAGCGCGCAGGTGCGCGCTGGCGGAGCCGCTGGCTGCCAAGCGGCGGCGCGTGGACGCGCTGCTGGAGCGGCTGGCGCTGCAGGCGTGCGCGGGCACGGCCATCGGCGACGCGCTAAGCCGCGGCATCTCCGGCGGGCAGGCGCGCGGCGGCTCGCGCCAGCCGGCCGAGGCGCAGGGCTGTGCTGCCGGCCAGCAAGTGGGTGGGAGGGAGGCCTGGAGGGCGCAGAAGGGTGTGCAATGATGGCCCGGCTCTGCAGGGCATATCACTGTAAAGCAGCCCGCATCAGTCTGATCGGGCGACCAGGCATTGGCACCGAAGAGCCGTCCTCACACTTTGTGAAAGCATAGGAGATGTGCGAATGACCTCATGCGGCAGGTGAGGACACCTGCAGAGACCAGTGGCCGGCCATTATTGTGCAAATGTAAGTATAGCTGCTGCAGGACAGAGAAGAGTACATGCCCTGCATAACAGGATGTCACGTGAAGCAATGCAGGTCCAAATTTCTGGGTGGGCGCTCCTGCGCGCTCATTACTACTGCGCGCCTCGACTTGCCAGGCGAAGCGGACAAACATCGGCATCGCCATGATCACGGAGCCGCGCGTGCTGTTCCTGGACGAGCCGACGTCGGGCCTGGACTCATACACTGCGCACGAGGTGCGTGCCTGCGCCTCCATAGATTGATTGCTGTGAGCCATACAGCAGTCAGCACTACAGTGAGGCAAGCAGGCGCCCAGGTGCTGCATGCAGCGGCGCCCTGCGGCCCATCGCCTAGCTCCCCCAAGCCTGTGCGCTAAGGACTGAGCAACCGGCGTCGCTTGTGGCTCTCATGGACAACCCTCGTCGCGGCCACCAGGTTCCGGCCTAGCTCCGGCGCATCCAAGGCTGTTAAAACCCCACCCCCGAACGCCCTCCAGGTGCAACGGCAGCCGCAGCGTGCGGCACCCTGGCCGGGCTGCGCAGCCCGCGCGTGCTGCGCCGGGCGCAGGTGATGCGCGTCACGCGCGGCCTGGCGCGCGAGGGCATGACCGTGGTGGCGACCATCCACTGCCCGCCGCCGCACACGTTCGCGCTGTTCGACCGCCTGCTCGTGCTGCAGCGCGGGCGCGCGGCCTACTTTGGCGCCAACGGCCCGAGCGCGGCCGCCTACTTCCTGGGCCTGCCCGCCAAGGCGCGGCCCCCGGCACACCTTTGGGCGCTCCACTTGTAACCCTACCGCTCTCGGTTGGTTGCGAACATCGTGCTAGCGCATCCATGGTCTGCGCACAGAGCCATTCTATCAAACATTATGCGACGCATGCTGCAAATGCCTGCATGATTCGTAGCCGCATGCGTTGGGCCGCAGCGGCGCCTTGGCTCCCCCATCGTATTGCATGCGTGCTGCAAAGAGTTGCACCCCCCTGGGGCGTCAAGCAGGCGCCGCTGGGCAACGTGCAGGTCCGGGCCAAGGGCGCTGATGAGAAGAACCTGGCGGACTGGATCGTGCACATCACCACCGACGCCGACCGGCAGGGCGATGACGGGTTTGTGCAGGCGTACGCGCGGTGCGCCAGCCAGGCGCAGCCCACCGACACAGCATCTGAGTGGCTTTGACTTCGTCATCCGGCAGTGGCGCGGGGCGGACACGCCTGCCCTTTGCATGGCGCACTGCCTGTCAGGCCGCAGCCCTCAACGAGGCGCAAGCCGCCCGCGAGCGGCAAACTGGTCGGCTAGGCGGTGCGCAGGATGCTGCATGCGCCGCATCCACGTGCCCGCGCGCACGCAGGTCGCAGCAGAAGCAGGCGGCCGACGCGGAGCTGCGGGAGATGCTGAAGCTGGAGAGCGGGACGCTGTCGCAGGGCACGCTCGCGGTGCGTGGCGCCGCCGCCGCGCCCTGCGCACCCTGCGTGCATGGTGCCGTGCAGCCCCGCCTGCAAAAATGCAGCGCCACTTCGTGCAGGCTGGGGCAGGCCTGCTCCTGCGGCAGCCATGCGGCGGCCCTGCAGCGGCATTGCGGCGGCCCTCCAGCAGTCCCGCATGAATGATTCTGCCTGCATGTGGGTGCAGAGGAAGCTCTGCTGGCCTGCTGGAACTGGAGCCGGACACGGTTTCCCACGTGTCTCTGGCTGTCAATGACCCCTCCTCTTTCTAGCGCAAACAGCCACTGAGCGGCACGCGGCCCTGCTGCTGCGGCGGCAGGCGCTGGCCACGCGGGAGGCGACCGTCACGCCGTGGTGGAAGGGCCTCTGGGTCATGCTCAAGTACCGCACGAGCAGCAACTACCGCAGGCGCGCGCCTAGCACCCCGGCGGAGCAGCGGCACGCGGCGAAAAGCTGCGCAGGCTGGTGCTCTGCCTCGCTAGTGCCGGCGTAGAGAGGTCTTGGTCAAGGTGCTTACCCATGGCTTCTCGTACAAATCGATGTGCAGACTTTGTGCTGATCACAGCATGCCAGGAAGTTACAGAGTACGCACACGTCCCTCGCCCTGACGCTGCGGCCGCGCGCAATGCAGCGGCACCTACCTGTTCGGCCGCCTGTTCGACAAGACGTGCTTTGCGTTTCTGACGGCGACGTTCTACTGGCGCACCGGCTCGGCCATGACGCCCGCCAACGCGCCCAACCTGGCGGGCCTGCTCTTCATGTGGTGCGCGCCCCGCTGGCCGGCCGCGCCACCACGCCCATCGCGGCGCGCCTGTTCGATACGCACACTTATGCCGAACAGGCTTTGCCAATACTCGGCTCGTCGGCTGGCTTGGCCTGCTGCGCGCTGTCCTGCCCGGCGGCGCCGGGTGGCACCTCAGTCTGTCGTGGCCGTCGCGCTGTCCTGCGATGGGCGGCGAGGCGCTGCGGCGGCGCGCAGGGCGATCTTGCCGGCGTACGGCGCGGGCCCGTACCTGCCGGCCATCATGCTGGAGCGGCCCGTGTACGTGCGTGAGATCAGCGACGGCCTCTACACCGCCTTCACCTACCTCCTGTACAAGGCGCGCCGCGCGCTGTGCTGCGCGGCGCCCGGCTGCCTGTCTCGCGGGTCGCCAGCTGCTAGAGCTTGAGCGGACTCTGAGCGGTGTAGGGCAGGCTATGCAATAACGCGACTCGGGGGACACGCGACGGAGCTTGCGCGTGTGCATACGCGTGCTTGCTGATGACTGCTGCTCCGGCAGGAGCCTGCTGTGAGCGCTGATGGGGTCCAGCAGAGTGCTGTGGAATGAGGAAGGCGCGCAAGTGCGGGCGCTGGTGTGCATGACTCCAGCGAGCAGTGCTGGGCCTGGCCGCGGGAGGCGTCTCTGCGGCACTGCCCGGCACCCGGCGCCGACAGCGTCTGCCCGCTCGGCGCCCGGCCCTGCCTGGTCGCCGCGCGTGGCGAGCGCCGCGGCCTGCATCATGCGCACGGGCCGCAAGCTCCCGGGCCGCGAGCCCTCGGGCGCTGGCGCGCAGATGATTGAGGAGCTGGTGATGGCGGTGTTGATGAGCATCGCGTTTGCGCTGCCCGTGTACTATATCTGCGACCTGCACGGCTCATTCTTCCTGGTCTGGCTCGTCTGGCTCGTGTCGCTCGCGGACGGCATCGGCGCGCCCCCGCTGCCGCCCCTCCCCGCGCGCATGCCGCACACGGACCTGTGCGGGCCACGTCAGGTCGATCGCCGCCAGTCGGCGGGCGTATATGTAAACGACCTGGCGTGTTTCTGAAAGACCTACCGTGTTCCCAAACCCTGAAATGGCTGGGCGCGCGCGCAGCGTTCGCGTATGCGACCGCGGCGCTGTCGCCGACGATGGATATCGCCAACGCGGTGCTGCTCACGCTGCCGACCGCGCTGCTGTTTGCGGCCGGCTACCTGCTGCGCTGGCGCGACATTCCGCGGTACTGGATCTGGTTTGGCTACATCAACTGGCGCGCCCAGCCTTCCGACAGATATTTGATGGCGCATGGGCGTACACGCATGCCTGACCAGGCTGCCGACCCTGCAGCCGCCGCGCCCTGCACGGGCCGTCGCGCAGAGTGCCTGTCGGCGCCGACAGCGAGACCGCGCGCCTCCGCTCACTTGCTGATCGCGCTGCAGGAGCCTGTGCGCCACAACGGCGCCGCAGGCCACGCGCGCCGCGCACGCCGCCCGGCATAGGGTATGGTTTTGCCCTAACCCTAGGGCGCGCCGCGGCAGGCTGTGGTACGCCTGGGGCGCGACCATGATCAACACCTTCCGCGGCAGCGGCGTCGAGATCTTCGGCGAGGACATCCTGGCCTACTACAGCCTGGACGGCACGAGCGAGTGGGCGTTCCTGGCGTACGAGGCGCTGAGCTTTGTCGCGTTCGTGGGCATCGCCTACCTGGGCCTGGTGTTCACGCTGCGGCTGCACCAGCGGCGCTGACGGGCGCGGCGCCTGCGCCCGGAGCTGCAGGGCGGCGTAATATCGGCCAGGCCAAGCTCCTAAGGGCTTGCAGCAAATGCCCTGGTGGGGCCCGGCGCATGCGCCCTCACCAGCCCATCCGGCGAGTCCGCTGAGATCAGTTCTTTATCAGCCTGTGTGCATGGGGATTGCGCACTTTGTCCTGCTGTGACAGGCCTGCTGGATGTCGCAAGTAGCAGCCCTAGTGGGATTAGCTGTCGGCTGAGTCAGTATTTTAGGACTGTGTTTTGTCTCACATGTGTGTTGCCCACCCTGTGGTTGGCTGTCAGCCAACAAGTCTGAATGCTCGCTGTGCTGCTGCATCCTGCCATTCTTTCCCTTAGCGGCTCATGCTGCGAACGGGGTAGCACCTTCAAGAGATGGAGAGTTAGTGCAATCAGAGCGCCTAGCTTGGGAGCGAAGGACTGCTTGCCTCCTCCTTCCTGGAGGTTGCTGGCAGTGACTCACGGTTTATGGGCCATGGTGCGCACTGCATAGTGCCAGCGTAAATGATGCAGCATGCTGGGCTCTGGACGGGTGCTGCCTTTCAGTGCATCTGCCAGGATGAGAGTGACGGCCTCTTGTAACTGGTGAATCATATATTTTGACGACAGTCTGCTAACAAGCTAAGCATTCAAGCCTCATCTTCTCTCTCTTTCTCCATGGTGTACACACTGTGCCAGTTTGAATTGGCCCATGAAAACATCATGAGCAACTGTGTGACCCACCCTTGCGGCGTCATGGACAGTAGCACTCCCAGTTTGTGTCCTTGTCGATGACCGTGACGACGTCGGTGCGGTGCGGACAAGCTGACAGGACCGCCTGGCGTGCTGGCCAGGGTGGCAC
>JAABUH010003809.1_pt1 | contig 12651 bp, 21 predicted proteins | sample 5559121 | NCBI WGS metagenome assembly JAABUH01 (sample SAMN10711871, study PRJNA513364) | rock metagenome | isolation source: Antarctica rocks | place: Antarctica: Victoria Land, Battleship Promontory nord | collected 2015-12-28 | reverse complement strand
GCAGAAACCGGACATTAGGTGTATTAGTCTTTAAAAGAAAGATGAACCATGGCTTACAGATGATTCATACTTCCCATCGTTAATCTTCGAACACCGTCTTGAACGTATCTAATTCCCTCCTCTTCCGCTTTTCGCCCCTTAACTGAAAACCCGGCCAACCCGAATTACAGAGTAAACCGGAAACCCGGATGACTATGCCCCATCTCGCAAACCTCTTCAACCGTCATCCCCTCCAACCCATATTTACCCTGCACCTGCGGATCATCCGCGTACAACGGTGAGCAGTCCGATCCGTCCCCAGCTGGTTTACCGTACTTTTCGTCTCGGAGTTTGTTGTCTCGGTAGTTTGCGTAGGTCAGGACGAGGGATAGGATCACTGCCAAGATCTAACGTCACGATATCAGCATCAAGCTTCTCCCTTCCGCTTCCTCTTCTTCTGTTGTGCAGTCGAAGTGGACGAACTTACGGAGAAAGAAATGGCTGTTGCGTGACCTATATCCCAGACTCTTCAGCTGGATCCTCGGAGAAAAAGGAGACTCCAGGAAAGGGGAGAAGGGAGACTAACCTTCAGTGTATCGAGGCGAAGTACTTGCAGGGTAAATATTACTCGCAATCAACCCTCCCGAGTTCCCAAATGTGAAGAAGAATCCCATTGCTGCTGCTCTGGTGAGTTGGGGACCAAAGTTACCGCCGATGAAAGCTATAGACATGGAGGTTGATGGTGCTGCGCCTATCCAACCGGAATCACCGTTCCATCAGCACAGTCTTGGCTTTGGACCAGTCGGCGAAAGGGTAAAGCTCACCTCCGACGGCTAAGAAGAGCATTCCGTATTTGGTTGCGTAAGAGGTGTTGGTAAGGAGGACGGCGTATGCCTAGAACAAGGAAGGGAAAACTTCAGTTGAAGATAGGCGATGCTAAGAATGGCGACTGACGATGGCGACGACGGTCATGCAGATTGCTATCATTGGACCTCGGATGAGAAGGCGATCGCTGATTAGGGCGACTCCGAGGGTCGAGAGGAAACCGATGACATCTAGTCTTGTCAGTTCAGACACGACACATACTACGAAACGAGCGTACAGGGAGGGATCGAAAGTAGCTGAATCGGGGAGACTCATATTAGCGAGAATCAATCAACGGCCGATCAACTTGGTACGCACATTGGCCTGTGCGCCAGTCCATCCAACTATCGCTCACAATCAGTCAGAATCCAAGGAGCACGGTGCGAATGGGAAACGCACGATGACTGATGATGGTCGGGACGAACAATGCCAAAGAGAACAGCGGAACCCCGATGGACAAGAACATGATACTATAAACCCAAAGTTTCCAATCCTTCACAGCCTTGATCAAGAGACCTCGACTGAAGGGGACTTGGGCGGAAGTCATCCCCTGGGAGATCCGGAGATGGTTGATCCATTTCTTCCTCTCGACGTCGGTTAGGAGTTTCGATTCTTCTGGGAAATCTTGGATGAACCACCATGCTGAGCAGCCGATGACGAAGGTGACGATGCCTTCGAGAATGAAGCTGGCGATTACATCAAGCCCGGTGATTGAAAGGACAAGGGAGCGGGCTTACATCCAGGCTATGAGTAGGAGTTCAGCGAGCTGCCAAGGAGTGATTGAAAGGGAGCAACTCACCCCAACCGGATTTGCCGCCCACTCCACTAAAAAGGATCCCGCTTCAGCATGGAAGGGCTGAGCGTCGTGCCATTTGGACCACACTCACTCCATGCTGATTATCGAGAGTCAGTATCTGGATTTTACACCAGAGATGATACTCACTGTCGGATACCGTACGCTAAGATCCCGCCGAAAGCACCACTGAGCGTAGCTCCAGCGAAGAATCTGCTCTCCCATTAGGATTTGATACGGACTTCACGCGAGTATACCCACATCGAGATCCGCAAAGACTGCTGGGACCGAGTGTACCAACAAGTGAGCATGTAGTTGACCTAGAGCATGCAACATTATTCCATTCGATCAAATCAAAGGCTAGGCACTCACGCCAGGGAACAATCCTCCTTCGGTGAGACCGAGGAAGAATCGACAAGCTGTCAATCCCGCTGGGGAATGCACGAGTCCCATGCAGATGCTGACGATACTCCAGAGGACCATGATGATGGTTATCCATCGGTGCGGACCGAGCTTCTTTAGGACCAAGTTGGCTGATGGTGTCATTCAGGTTGTTATCACGGAAAATGGCCAGTGGGTAGGCTTACATGGTACTTCGACCAGGATATCTGGGACAACCTGGTCAACTACGCGGGCGAGTGAGAAGCTGAGGGAAGGAGACCTACAGGATACAAAGAAAATACTCAGAGCGAGCTATCGAAATTGATCAGTACGGGTTGTTTGCGGTGAAGCGCAGGATGTACCTGATATTGTGACTCGGACATATGCAAATCCTTGACGAGGCCCGCGGTTACTGCTTGGCCAATGTTGACTCTGGTGGCCGTTCATCAGCTTCCCATCGCGTATCGTAGTAAGCAATCATCAACTGACCGATCGAGGAAAGAAAGCAAGTACAATAGCGTGACGAAAGGGATAATAGCTATTATTGCCAGCAGTCAGCCCATGTCCGACCTCGAGGAAAGGCAGTCAAGATTCACCCAAATCAATCTTCCATGTCAAAGCTCGAAGCACCTCTTTACTCATCACGAGTGAATCAGGATCATCGTTCGCTCCTCGCTCCAGCTCGACGTGTTCGGCCTTGGAGATGTTGCTCATCGTATCAGATAAATGGTCCATCGAAGTCAAATGTTTGTCTTGATGATCCAATCGAATCGAATCAAAAAGTCCAAGGTCAAAATCCGAGGTAGGCGAAGGTATGTTGAGGCGAGGGAGAGACAAACTTTCATACTCCCTGGTCTTTTTGATCTGCCACCCGTCTACAAGTCCCGGAGCCCAGAAGTCAGATAGGAAGAGGATCGACAGGCAGACACGGCTCGTCTCGGGTCCGCAGAATTTGGTGTGTGGGGATCCACGTAATTGCGAAGGTTATCTAGACTCCGGAAATCGAATTTCAGGAGACTGGGGCTTCGGTTTGCCTCCTTCTTTCTTCGAGATATCCGTATTAGGAAATTCTAGAGAGGGAGACAATGGGCGCTCAGATCCCATACTCGGCAGATCAGCGAAGTAACGAAACCCAACTGCGTAGAGTACGTACGTCCTCGGCCTGCGTTCACGTGTATGTTTTCTGTGATCCGTTCTGGATGCCGACCGAGTGCATTAATTTACTATGTATTACGCCTCTATGCCGAGGGTTTATTTTAGCCAAACGCTTCTCTGCGGTATTACCCTTACGCATCTCGACCGACCTGACCACCTTTTTGCACGAACTTACTCAACATATCGAATTCAGACAAGGACAGCATGACCGGTATCAGTAGCGATTCCACCAATCGCGACGTTGCGAACGGGACCGTGACGGAGTGCACATACGGCACAGGCGAGTCTCATTTCAACGGAGCGAGCATTGGCACCACTAGATCACCTCACACCAGCGGCGTCAACGGCACTTATTCAAAATTACCCTCTTCTGAAAACCCCTTACCGGATGTGCGTCGGATCGTAACGGGGCATAACGAGTCCGGTCAGTCGATCCATGTGGTCGACAGTAGATTCCCAACCCAGATCATCCGAGCGAACGACCGAGTAGTCGGATACAAAGTACGTCGCTCTTCAGACCACAACTCAAGTCGAAGGTTGACTGACGGTGAGCTATGACTAGGTGTTATGGTCGGCGGACGAGGTGCCGGCTAGGTCGAATAGCGATATGGATTTCAAGGACGCTGCATTTGCGAAACACTCAAACTTGGCGAATGATAAAGGTATCGTCGTTCGTGTGGTCGACTTTGCTCCGGGAGGTATAGCGGTACGTCAACCTGCTTCTTTCATCCTTACGGCTCTTGCTGATTTGGGGAAAGATGGTACACCGGACGTCATCTCTGGATTATGCAGTAATTATCTCCGGCCAAATGACACAGTGAGTTCTACTCTTTGTCCCTTCTGCCCTTCAAGCAATAGCTCATTCTCCGCCTGGTCGCAACGCGGTCATCAAGCTAATGTTTTCACCCTTCAGCAACGTCGAAGAAGGCGATCCGGTGGTCATGAATCCCGGCGAAGTTCTCATGCAGCGAGGGACTTTACATTCGTGGGCGAACAAATCTAACGATTGGGCGAGAATGCATTTCGTCTTGATAGGTAAGTTCAGGCTTTCCTTGTTTTACACCTCCAATGAGCTGACTTATGGACGTCGTAGCTGCTGAGCCTGCTGCGGTCAATGGTCGTAAGCTGGAATCGGGTGGTTTCAGTTCAGCGGACGTTACGAGCGGTGATCACTGAGGAGGACTCGAAGTATTGTACCCGTTGTATAAACAATGAATGGAACGGTATCTTCATCGATCATCTCTATGCTCCCGAAAGGAGAAACGCAGGAAAGGCTGGAGGTGATTGTATTGGGATTCTGGTAGCCCGAAGAGTGTATATCGTGTATAGCTGTATCCGACGCACAGATCCGTGACAATTCTGCAGAACCCTTGGGCTCATAGGTTCTTACTGATGGACAATGGCCTATGGGTACAATGAACTCTCCAGAAACTCTGAATGATATTCTCGGTCTGTAGCAGTCCTACTCGATCTCGACGCGGGACGAGCTGAGCCTTCTGAACCCCATCATACCTCTTACTATTTTATGGGCACGGGATAGCTGATCCCTATGAAGAAAGATGAGAACCCGTGTGAAGTTAATTTAAAAATGGGGTTTCCGGGTAAAGGTTCTTGGAGATGTATCACAAGGTGTTTGATCGGGTGAGGCGGTGGTTGGGGAACACGTTTGGAACTTTGCGGATTTATCGACGGTTCCCGGGAATGCAGGGTCGATGGGAATAGGACACGAGTGTTTGGGAGGGATAGGAGGCCGAAGATGGCTGCCCATGTTTTGAGGAAGAGGTGGGATGGGGAGTGATAAAAAGGGGAAAGGCGGTGGGGTAAAGAAGTGGATGGAGCAATCCGGGACTTACTGTTTTGGCAGACTGCCGCTTGGCGCTTCTTTTTACAACGCCATCCCTATTGGACCGGGATTGCTCTCATGAAAAGAGGAATCAGAAAGGTCAGATCCAGCTCAGTGCGCGAGAATGGAGTAGGGGATAGTTCCGGGTCTTACGGGTCAAGATAAAGACCTTGATCATACAGAAGGCAAAGCGAGAGATTTTCGTCGGCTTGATCCGTATCGCGCCAAGGGAATGATAGTGTCATCAGAACGTACCATGTTTAATATCGCTTTTTGCGGACTACACAGACCGATCGTCTCAGCCCATGGCGGGGGAAAAGATAAGAGGGGCACTTCATTCTTCTGGTTTCTCTTTCATGTGGATGTATTATCAATGTGCTAGAAAGGAAGGTGACACGCTGACAATACTCTATCCTGAGCAATCGCTTTCGGGCGCAGGTCAATTCAGGTGTCAATGATCCGAAACCCACCTGAATGCACGCTCACCATACCCATGCTTCATACGTCATCAGGTCGAAGCCTGATAATTCCAGCGGCAAGGCGCTTTTGCATTGTAAACTAATAATCATTGTAGTCCATATTGGTATGCGAAATGAAAACCCTCGACAGTTAGGGTAGACAAATACAGTCCCGCATTCCTCTTTGGACGAAAGGCTGGATCAATTTTGTTAGTCTCTACTATTGTATTTGAGCTGAGTCATTTGATTTTCCCGAACTGCCGCCATATATTCAACTCTGAACAGAAATTGCGATTTGATTTCTGTCGAGCCGTTTCCACGGACCAAAACAATTATACTAAAATCTTCTCGCGAACGGGTTTGCATCGCTTATTCCCCAGACAAATATACAGGATAACAATATTTCAGGCTATACAGTACTCTGCCTTCTCGCTCAAACAATCACGGACAAGTGATATCTACCCCTTGACCAAGTGGGTCGAGGTACATCCAAGGCGCCTCGTTATAGACGTAAAGCACGGGGAGTACGTTAGGTGTCACCCCTCCGAGCGAGACATGGAACGTGCACTACAGCTTCTCAGCTCTGTTTCTCAAGACAAAACAAAAAAGTCGAGGGTCTCAGCTCACAGTCTCGGAGTGGAACTGTTTGGTAGGGTCGTCACCGGAATAGGCACCGATGGAGAATTGGATGTTATCCCCTTTACAATACGCAGCGGTGGTATCGAATTGAAGACCGTCTGCCACCTGCTGGGAGTTTGGGCCGGTCTTTTCGTGGGTCAGCACGTCAGTCCTCTGAACCCATGCAATCGAAAAGAAAATGTGGACTTACCGAGAAGGTCGTCCCGCCCGTCTGTTTGACCCAGATCTGACCGTCATTGCAGAGGCCTCCAGCCAATGCAGGGGTGATTATACCTGCAAGCGCCACCGTCGCGCTCACGAGCTGTTTCGGAGTGATCATTGACGAAAACTTAGTATCTCTTTGAAAGTAGAACGTCAGAATAGCGGCACGGCGGACTTCGAAGGATGCGATTATAATAAGCAGCCACGAGGACAAAGGTGTGCAGAGCAACAAAGGTGGAGCCCGATCACCCCGTTTATCCCTTGAAGAAGGTCGAGTGCGATTGCCCCGTTATCCCTTGAGGGAGGTGGAGATCCAATCAGCGGGGTGGCCCGCGATATCCATGCGGTCACCCCGCACCATCTTCATCAACCGCTAAACGGAGAAGATGATCCGAAGGAACCGGTGTTTATCTCAACAAAGAAGAAACGCAATATCAGAACCACCACCTTCTTGCCCCGGAATAGAAATGGCCTTTCCCTTGATAGCCCATAGGGATCAACCCCGGAAGCCCAGGTGGTCAGCTGACCGTATGATTTGCCTGCCATGCCTCAAGGTGATCCCGAGCCCCATGCTTCTCTACATGCCACCCTACCGACGTCCCGCTGGGAGATGTTCCGCAGTTCGAATCAAAGTCAGAGAAGCATAACCTTTTACTCATCACCGGCACCAGCGTGATTGATTTCTCCGTCCTCCGCCCTCGACGCCTCCCTTGCCTCCCACCTTTCGCTTGGAAGACTCTCTGAACTATGCCACATCATTTTTTCAAAAGAGACTATACATGGCTCCAAGAGACCAGCCTGACAAGCAACAAGATCAAGCCACACAGCTTACTTCATTGGACAGTGCAAAAGGGACACTTGCGCATCAATGTCTCACATGTAACTCATCACACTCTCCTCATCTCTCTTGTGCAGGTTCTCCATGGTATATTGTCCTTGACACCAGCTACCTATGCAAGCTCAATGATGGTACCTTGGATGTCTCTCTCAGTCTGCATGTCTTCAGTATGCTGTGTATTGTACTGCTCTTGGGTGAGATATTGACAGTCGTACTGGCCAGTCTTGCTGTAATGGGAAGCAGCATTGCTCAAAGCCTGCTCGATTGACGTGGCACTTTCGGGATCGTAAGCAGCAGATTGGTACTCAGCCTTTGCCCTTGTACCAATGAGACGATACGTCCTCTTGTCAGTGAGATTGTCCTTCTCACAATTCTTGCGAGCATACATCCTCACATTGTTGCCAGGTAGTGTAGTGAAGAAGTAGGTTGCTTCCTTGTCTGACGAGTTTTGGGTTGACGATGGGGAAGGGCTTTGGGATGGACCCCTGTAATATCCATTCATGATAGGGCTGCAGATAACGCAGACGAAGGTATGGGCTGATGGCTTTCTCTGTCGAAATGCGTGTAGTGGGGGGATATGGAGAAACTGGTCCAGGGAGGTGATTGTTCGGCATCTTATATCTTTCAATTGCAGTGCACAACTTTCCTGTCCTTTGATCTGAAAAAATCATGAACGGAGGGGGAGTTAAAAAGAGTAGAAAACCATAACACTACTGTGGCACTGCCATGATAATAGGAGTACTCATACTCTTCTGTCTACACTTCTTCCTCTTAATGATGCCATGGGCATTGATCTTGAGGCGCTTGCACCTATCAGCTTGGTGATCGCATTCTTACTTGTGCTTGCAATTGGCAAGATAATCAATAGGGACTCTACACGGTTTGGGCGGCCAACTATGGCGATCGTAAAGATACATAAGGCGTAGGAGTGCTCTGCAGGTATTTTATGTCTTCGATTCACGATCGAATCGAATTGCCATTCGGGGAAAATACCGCCGAGAAGGTGTTTGAGGAGTCGGTGAGTGTATGCTGACATGCCGTCGGAGCTGCACGAGGCTTCTTCGGTGGATGATTGGACATCTGCGAGTGTTCGAATCACTCTTGCTCTGTCAATAGGGTTCATCGGGACGATGTTCTGCTCGTCAGCGATTTTCAGGTAAATGGTAACCTAACTTGACGAGCCAGACTGAAGTCACGGCCCAGTGCGACCCAGACGAGGTTGAAGCAGTAAGAGAGATAGCCATGATGGACAAAGTCATTGTTGAAGACTCTGGCAATGGCAGATGCAGAGTCGACGCAATCGGTGAAAGCGAAGGACAGCTCGGTCGGCTCGTTTGTATTCGAGAGCTTGTCTTTGCGCTCGATATCGCGCCACGAAGAGCAAGCGGTACTTGGCAAAGTGGAAGCGGAAATAGGCATCGCACAACTTGAAGAGCGATACCTGCTGCTGCCGGAAATTATGCTCGTCTGGAAAAGATCAGCTTTTCTCATCAAGAAGCTTGACCTTACTCACGACCCGATCGAGCCATCGAGTACGCCATCGCTTCCATTCCAGCTCGAGCCAGTTCAACAACCTCAGATTCGAGGGATCCCCATTCATCACCGCCAGCATATCCGCGTAGAGTCGACACATCCGACTGAAGGTGATCATTGGTCCGAGAGCTGATTCACCGGGACAAGGGAGTTGAGGGTGTTCATTGACCCATTCGGCAGGGTCGTCGACGGACTCCTCGTTGATCATTCGAGGGAAGGAGTGGTGTATTGCAAGGCTAAGTTACAGGGTCAGATACGATGGGGGGACAGCTTGGACACACTGGTAATGCGCAACGATCAAATCTACCTTCATCAGTTTTGTCCTTAGCAGGAGCAAGAGCGACTCATTTAGCCAAGCCCTCTCCCGATTAATCGCCTCCCTCGCCTGCCTCTCATTCCTCGGCAAAGGCGGCAAAGGTCTCAATTTCAACTCCCGAGCCAACCTGATCGCATAGCCAATCCTCCGCCAGCTCGTCGCATCATCCGCTTTCTTCCAGTGTGTCAAGAGGTTCAGAGCTTGGACTATCTCCGCCGAGCAGAAACCGTATTCAACCGCTGGGCCGATGAACTTATTTGCGAGGACGAGGCAATTTGAGTTCGGACGGATGATCTTGGATGTTACGGTTAGTACTGCGGTGAAGAGCAGAGGGGAGCGGGTGCGGGTTTCGGTGGCAACGTTGGAGGACGGGGTCGGATAGCTACTGTTACGTTGAGGTGTCGGAAACAGCTGGATCGAATAGGATCAGCATGAGACTGAGCGGACTAGGTTTCTGGAATTACAATTCAAATAGCTCGAATGCATCAGCATCGGTGAGAAGTCCAGCGCGTACTGGATCTGGACAGTCGGTCCGAAGAAGCTTTTCAGTCGAGCTTGAGCCAGAAGGAGGTGTCCCGGTGACCGGTTGGGAGGGAGGTTGATCTGCCTTGGGTAGGTAAGCTAGAAATTGTTAGTCCGATATAGCATGATGACCAGAACAGATGCTGAAGAAACTTCGGACTTACGGGATGAATCCCCTTCGATCGGGATGACATGGGAGAATTGTATCTCCACTCGATGTGGAGCACCGCCGCCGAGCTGTAGCGTTTGCGATGAGGGTCCTCTGTCGTTCCCTGAGTCGACAGTATCACCAATTCCTGAGCCGAGACTTGGTGGAGGTAGAGGCTTTTGTGGTGGTGGTGGGAGGATGGGCTGGTCTGGAAGAGGGAGATCTTGAATGGCGATGATGTCGGAGTTTGATACCGGAACCTTCTTTGTCCGACCTCGTTGATGTTTCTTGTACTCGCAGGTGAGATTGTGGACGAGGCATCGCTTGCAAGTGGTCTGGGCGTCAGCGGGTTTAAAACAAGGTGGCCAGTTGAGCGTTGTGGCAAGGACCCTAAAAATAACTATATACGACTCGTGAATGAGGAGAGAGCGGTGCCCTCTTGAATAACTGCTGTACTGATCCACCAATGAACATCTCTCAGCTTATCTTTGAGATCTCGCAATCGCTAACCCCTTCTTGTATATAAGTCTTGCCATTGCTAACCCCCTCTCCTATACACGACTCGTGAATCGGGAGAAGGGGGGCCCTTTACTCCGCTAAGTCTTGCCATCACTGACCCCCGCTCCTATGAAAGTCTCCTCACCGCTAAACCCCTCTCCCTGTAAGCCTCGCCATCGCTGACCCCTTCCCCTATACACGACTCGTGAATTGGGAGAAGGGGCGTTCTTTACTTCGCTAGGTACCAGATAGGTTGTCCACCTCGTCGCCGGGGAGCTGAACGCTTGGATGTCTCCCACTCTAACGAAAGCGAATACACGATTCATGTATAGGATAGATTGCAATCCTACCTTCCTTAAACGCTCCCACACATGGGCCGCCGAGGCTTTGGGCCCAATTACAAGTCTCCAGGCGGAAGAGCCCCCCTAATTCCCCTATTTCCTCTACACCTATTGGACAATTACACGATTCTGACGGATTTCGAACAAAAAAAAACACCACCCCCCCTGATATGTCCCCTCCAGGCATTAGACCGCGTATATGGGACCTTTTCACAACCTATTGGCTTGATCCCCTAACGAAAGAGCCCCTTTCCAGGTCTGTTACGTGATGTATACTTTGACAGGATAGGTTGATGTATGAGGGGATGGGGAAACTCACCGGCAGCGGTCATCACCTGGGTGTAAAACGCGTTCGTGTCGTCCTTGACCCCGTTGGGGTTCGGGCGGTTTGACGCAAGGATTCGGACACAAGCTCCCGGACGGCAGAGAGGTCTCCGGCTTGGACAAGGACAGAAATACCGCCCGGATTGATGTGTTGAAGTCCAAAAAGGTCGCAGTTCTGAACGCTGAGCGGGATGTTTTGGTTCGGGTTTGGGTTCTGCATAATGGTTGGTTCCGTATGATGAGTCTCAGCAACGTTGAAAACATCAAGAGCACAGGTCGAGACAGTGAAGCGGAAGTGGATGGATGTCAACGGCTAGGCCTACGTTGTATAACTTCTACGCCTTATCCTAAATCATGACGTCTCCTGATGCCGGAGCCCAAAGGCGATAAACCGCGTATAGAAGACATCCTGCTACGGGACATGACGCGGTGCTTGATCGAGAAGCGGAAGCGAGCGCATAACGAGGATGAGGATGAGGGAGAGGGAGGATGACGGTCGAGCTCCCGAGGCGTAAAGTGAGTCTCCCCTCTAATCATTCTAGGCCCTCTTCTCATCTCCCGCATCTCCACGTCTGCCCTTCGCCTCAAGGGAGGAGGACGCCGACGATTGCTAGGAGATTTCGCTTCGTACCTCGGACTCTTTGGGAGGGAGCTCACATCGTCTCCAACCCATCACGCCGCCAGAAAATTTCATCGAACCTGACAAGGACGAGCTCAACCTTCCTCCCATCGAGCAACAGGATGGCTGGGGAGTACGTAGATCCACCACCCCTATCTCCGAGGAGGATAACGTCCCCCTTCGACCCGCCAAGATCCCTCAAGCCTCGCATTCCCTGCTGAAAAGCTCTCTCGTCCGCTCTCACAATCAGTTCAACTCCGATGTCGACCGATCAAGACCGTCCAGCCTATCGAGCTCTTCGATTCCATCGAAGTCCTCGACCCCGTCGACAGCTTCAATCACGAGTGACAAGTCTTATGAGTCGAGCGAGGAGGAACGTCGGCAAGGCCCAATAAGGGGAAGGAACCACAGGGATAGGTCGTCCCAGATGTTTCGAGCGGTGAGTAATCTAACCCGCTAACGTCATTCCCCTACTTCTGGGACACCCCCCTTTATGGGACACCTCTTACATATCGATCAATATTCATCTCCGAAGCTGTCTAGACCATGCACGTCACAGTCTAAAGCCCCAGGACGGTGTGGACATCATCAAGGGTGTGTTGGGTACCCACTGGTACCGCTCTTTCCTTCCCTTTTGTCTTCCTCGCCGTTGTAACCGCCTCTGCTTCCCGTACCCTCTCCAGGCAGTCCTCAGTACTAAAGACATGCGTACCGAGGTTCCCAACAGTGATCCCAGCTCTCTTTCTCTTCCTAGCCTCACTAGCGTCCCTAAGACCCTGGTTTTCCTTCTCCAAGACCGTATTTCTTGCATTCACAGTCTCCACGGCGGATACAAGTGAAGTGATGTGTGATTTTACCGGTGAAGGCAGTGAAGGACTGCAGGACTGCAGGAAATCGATGCTTTCGCCTGTCAATGATGCCAGCGGACTCCTAGAGAGTGGGCGCACCGGTGAGGGTGTAGAAGGGACAGTGTTGAGGACGCGCTGAGGGCTGAAGGGGTCTAGACCCGTAGCTTTCCATCCTACCCGTATATTGTGCTCCGTCATTGCCGTAGTTCGTACTACAGCTAGCCGGGATGCCCATTCGGCCTTGGGGATGCGACCACGGTCGTAGATTGCTGCTCGATCGTTGGCACGAGCCATACCGGCCTTCAGCGGTCCGAATATGCCGACATCAAGAGGTTGGGTGATGTGGGAGGT
>JAABUH010003808.1_pt1 | contig 12653 bp, 13 predicted proteins | sample 5559121 | NCBI WGS metagenome assembly JAABUH01 (sample SAMN10711871, study PRJNA513364) | rock metagenome | isolation source: Antarctica rocks | place: Antarctica: Victoria Land, Battleship Promontory nord | collected 2015-12-28 | reverse complement strand
GGGAAAGTCAAAAGGTATAATGACTCGGGATAGGCCATGGGGTAGAACGCGTGCTGGAAAGGGTCTCGAAAGCCAAAAAAAGTGAGAGAGGGTGTGTGGGTAATCGTTGAGGCAACCACGAACGCTACCATATCCGTAGAGGCTAGTGTCCCTCCTTTGGGGCCAGGTCTGCTTTATTCACCTCCTGGCCGTTGTTTACCGGCTCCCCCTTATCATTAGATAGGGTGTATCTCTGTGTACCTTGAATGACCGTAGCGACCAGATAAGGTCCCTTCTTCTCTCCATTCACAGTCAAATAGACTGAATCGTTCACCGAATAAGTAGGTGACTTGATTTATTAGATTTGCCTTCTGAAAGGGATCCACCACACTCACATTGCCATAGTCTTTCACCCCAGCACGACCGTCATCGTCTAGGAAAACGACATTGGGGCTTGGTGATCTAATGAGCCCTTGGATCAGACTCGATCGGTTGATGTCCCTGACGCAATGAAAGGTCGGAAGTAGATACCTCTTTTGTGCCGACATTTGCGGACGTCGACTTTTTTGAAGTAATTGCAGGTAAAGTGATTTGACTTTGTCGATCTTTGGACAGCGAGAGGGCGCTCACAGCCGTTACCGTACTGTTCTTAGGGTGGGAGATGATCCAAAGGGAGGGGAGGAGGAGGAGGAAAGTGACGGCACGGCTAGGTTGAAAATTTTGAAGTATTGGATCGACATACGAACAAGTTCCCTTAATTGCATCGCCAGCCTCGTCTGGGTAGCCTATTAAGATGATGAGGTATTCTTCGGGTTACATGTGCTTATCCAATCGTACATTTTGGCCCGTGCTAGCCGCTGCAGGGTGCCACACCTTTGCAGCCTTGATCCTCATTACAGGCGCATGAAATCATCAGAGCGCACGCTGAGCATTGGGATATTGTTGATATGGGCTGGCGAGGCCATGCAATTCATGAGCACTGTGTGCCTGCAACGTGAGTTTCCTTACGATAGAGAATCCTTTTGGGGGTCGATCTTCGTGAGATAGCGTAGGTGGCAATGCTCTTGGTACCTGACCAGCATAATGAGATCACATGTACAGTATTCAGGACACGCCTTTTTCCGTATCTCGTTGCGGCGTAAATGGCACTGGACAACGGAGAGTCACAGGCAGATGCAGGAAGTACAGCCATACCAGGTATCCGCTAGCCTGTCGCCCTCGTATCCATCTCGCTAAGACGGCAAAGGATTGGAGATGATCCAACATGGGCGATGGTTTCAAAGTATCGTTCCTCGGGCTTACCGCCTTTGCCAATCGGTCTTCCATCGGAAGGAAAGCCGCAGGTCTCAAGATAAGCAAAGTACGACATCCACAGACATCCTGCATCGGAGGCCGCTACCCGATGGAAGGCAGTAGGGCCATCTGACTCTCTTTATCTAGTCGAAGATTATAATCTCGGCTACCCGCGCTTTTCAGCTTTGATTGGCTCCCACGACTCATTCCACCTATTCCGTCGCTTCTCCAAAGTCCGTGCTCGGCTATTACTGTTAAAGCAAGACAGAATCTCTTTGCTCGAAGAGCAATTAGAACAAGTGGATCGAGAAGAACGCGCGCCATTGTTCCTTGGATGTGCCCGTCGGGATAACAATGCGGAAAGGAAGAAAGTACTTGATGATATTGACGTGGCCTTGATGGACTACGGTGCGTATGATTGAGATCTGATCCTGAATTCACATTGGTCTAAGGCACCGTGGTCTTGCGAAGATACCTTTACAGAGAGATGTAACCGGAACATGGGTCTTAGCAGTGCTAAACAACGAGACATTGCAAGTCTACAAAATTGGGTCAAGGGTACAGGCTGCATTGCAAGAGCTGAGATAGCATATCTCGCGCATAGAATTGACCTGGTGAATGTCTCTAGCGCGAAAGACTATGCGTTGGATCACTTGGAAGGCCTCTTGGAGGCTACCCTGATGCGATATTGCAAGAGATACCGTACGGTAAGCGCGGCATGAGATCGTTAGTCACAGTCTCCGCCAAGGAATGCTGAATTATCTGCAGAGCTCGAACCTTCAAATCTCAAGAGATCCAAATGTTTACATCTATCGCGGCGCCATGCTCCAAAAGCTCAGCCGATTGATCATCGCTCTTCTGGTTGTGACACTTCTTTGCATTCCAATCATTATAGTCAACGCCCTGAGCCATCTTGGATCCCGCATTATTGTCATCGTGCTTGCGTCCACGACCTTCATAGCGGCCCTGTCTACATGTACCAGAGCCAGGACTACCGAGATATTTATAGCAGGAGCCACGTGAGTCAAGAATTCCTGTCTTGGTACTCTTCTGTTTGTCGAGAGTTGACGTGAATCATTGAGTTTCAGATACGCAGCGGTGTTAGTAGTGTTTGTTGCTGGCACCGGCTCGACCGGATAACCTTGACTCCTAGCGAGACATGAGTTTCCGAGAGGAAGACGATCTTGAGGCAGCGCAGGGGTTGTGTCACGACATTGAATCGTAATCGGGTAAAATTTGAGGATCTCGGTTCTCGCAACGGCCGCCAAATTCAGATTGCAGACCAAAATAGAATTTACTGTTACAATTCGTACATGAGGTTCGTTTCGTTGATCATTCCTCAAATTTGATGTTCGATTTAGCAACTCAGTTGCCCTCATCTCCCTATGATACCGTCTGAGGTTATAATTGCTTCACACTCATCTAGATATCGAGGATGGCTTGGCAGAATGATCATGATTCGAGGAGTCAAATGAGAACGGATAGGTGTACACCCCCTTTTGATGCATGTACACCCCCCCAAGTCCAGCTTAGATCGTGTAGCACGGTTTTAAGGTACCTCCGCGCCGAAGACACCCCCGAAGACACTCCTAAAGCCCTCCTTAAAGACCTCTCCGGGTACTAAGTAGTCTTAATAACTAAGTACTTTAGTCTCAATTAAAGAGAGCACGGCTAATGGCTAATTAAGCAATGCGCAATATATACCTTAATAGATATGCGTGTATTGGGATTATACTACTAAGGGACTCCCGGTGCTTACTCTAGGGCTGTGGCTTGGGGCCTAGGTCTAGGCAGAGCTAGGGGGGTGATGCTTGTTATAGGCTGGTGCTGCCGGGGGTGATCCCCGTGGGTAGTCCCCGGGAGTAGTCTTCTAGGGTAAATTTCTGGGGTGTACTCCCGGGGGGACTTCCGGGGGGCGCACCTTGAAATTGCCTTGCGCTGATTAATCAACTAAGCTCGATCTAGGGGGATGTACATGCATCAAAAGGGGGTGTACACCTGTCCGTTCCCAAAATACTCTTGGCACTTAAGGTCCAACATGAATGAACGGTGCCCAATTCCTGAAACCCCCCATCCCTTTCCAATACTCCTTGCTCGATATCATAGCCTCATGCAAAGCGTACGCAACCGTGTCATGGGTCTGAATGCCCCCATTGACCAGATGATCGTAGAACGTCTCGGTTACTTGTATCGCAGCATCGTCGTTCGCCTCCCAAAGAGTTCCAACAACATGGCAAAACCCAACAAGCTGAAATGAGTTTGCTAGATGGATACTTTCAGCAATCGAGCCTTTGGTGTTTGACTCTGCCGTAGAGCAGGCTGAGAGGTAGGCCAATCGAGCTGAGGAAAAATTGCTTTCGCTGAGATCTGAAATTGCTAATTTGTCTCCGCTAGCGAGGATGAGCGCGCTATTCACAGGGTCTCTGCTATCCAAGGCTCCGTGGCAGGCGAAGTGTGCGATCGCAGAGTCTGGGAGCGCTTGCAGAACTTCTGCCTTTGTTACAAACTCCTGGCTGCTCACAAGGACTTTGGATCCAACACGTTGGCGGATCCCCTTGACTTCCTTCTTGACGTCAAGACTCCTCCATCCCGGCGGATCGGGTGCTGCCACGATCATTAGCTTGTCGCACGGCATCAAAGGTTTCCAGTCTTTGATACGCGCATACTGCAGTGTCCTTAAGGTAGAAGAATATGAGGACACTGCATGACTGAGGGTATTAGAAGTCGATCCTTCATTATGTTGCCCGGCAGCGTGTAGTGAGGTCAGGGCCATGAGACCACCTCCAATCCACCAGATTCGTGGCAGCCGACCTGAATTACAACTCGTCTGTTGAAGAAGCTGCGATGCTTCCAAGACAGGTTTCACACCTGCATCCCAGAGCCACTGCAAGCTCTCTCTCAAAATATTGTCATTGTCTCTGTCTAGGTATTTTTCGATGTTCGGCTCCGTGAAACCGCCATCATCCTCCAACTCCATGTTTCTCCCTTTGGATTGGCCCTTTGACATCCACAATTCGACGTTGCTGGCTACCGAGGCTGTTGTAAGCTCTGGTAGTGGTATCACTTGGATTCCAGCACTGGTCACGACAAAAGCCTGGCTGGTAATAGAATCTACGTTGAACGATACCAGAGGCCCATATCTTGCTTGATTGAGAATCTCCTCATATTTTAGAGGCTTGTTGAGCAGCTTGTCTCCTGAAATTTGCGTAATCTTCTCCTCAAGCAGCTCTAGGCTTTTCAAGTTGCGAGCCTTCCTCAAGAGATCATCTTCCGTTGGATTCTGTGCATTTCCTGGATTCTCAACCAGTCGCAATGTTTCACGAAGCGCTTGGTATTCTGAGATCGAAGGGCCCAACTCGGGTTTTGAGGTCTGGAGCTGAGAGAGGTCTTTCCTAGAGTCTATGACCAAGCTACTCGTAAATCCTCTTCCACTCTCGAGCGCATTGAGTGCGTCACAGGGGCTTTCGCCCGCTAAGAGAAAAACAGACGCAGCTAGGGGACCTATTTCTGGTAGCGTTTTCAACCAGTCTAGCTGATCGCTCCGTGTTACTGATCTCAGAGCCAAATTCGGAAGTTCTTCTAATGCTGTTTTCAAGCATTGCACGGCACTAGACCATTCTTTTCTTTCCACAAAATTCTCAGCTGCTCCTTTCTGAGCCAGAATGCGGATAAAAGGTGTGGCATTCGGGATTCGTGACACCAGCTCGAAATACTCTATGGATTCTGTCAAATCATGCGGCAATCTCTCAAAATCGTAGCGCGCGCGAAAGAATATTCCAAGAAAATTTAGTCTCTGAGGGCGACAGTAATGGCCATCAGGAAATAAATGAAAAGCTTCTATCGACTTTCGAATAGCTTCATCGAGATCAGCCAAGTCCGTCAGCTTATCGAACCTCAGCTTGAGAACCCCACTCATGTTTCCTAAAAGCCAAGGCCGCCAATCCTTGTCGTTAGGGGTGGCCCTCTTTTCTGTAATTCTCAGAGCATCTCGTTGAATACGAAGAGCCTCATGGAGGTCGTCCATTACTCCAAGACCCTCCACCATTCCAATGCCATCAAACCGAGTTCGAAGGTCAGTAGACGAATCGATCAGAAAGTCAATGTTATCTGGATCGGACGCAAGGATTTGTTTTCCAACGGAGACTGCTCGGTCAATGTCCGGTGTATGACCAAGCCTGATAAACCGTCGCGACAATGCATGCCGAAGAGCGCTTAGGCAAAGATTCTTTGAAGGGGCAGTCAAAGCACAGTCTGCGCCTTCCTGAGCAGCTTGAATCGCGTCTTCGAGATCCTTGAGAGCCTGCATGATAGTATAACGCGTCTGAAGACGCTCAGAAAGGTTCATCTGATACCCTACGCGGCGTGGGTCATTGCGGGAAGTATAGGCAACTCCTGCCCGTGCGGCCTGGACAGCTTCCAATGTGTATTTACTTCTAGATTCGAAGTCGCTGGACCCGTCCACTCTCAATGAAAGATAACCAGAAAGCTGGCTCGAACGAGGTCCTCGTTCTGGATGATTATTTGGAGTGAGTGAATTTGATTCTCTCTGGAGTTGAATAGCTAGATCGAGGCTGCCCATATCTTTGCCCTCATTCATAAAGGCCCTGTAAAGAGCCTGGCCTTCAGTGTACTTCGACTCAGCTAGATCCATCAGTGCGGTCATCTCAATCAGATCTCAGGCCTTTGGGGTGAGTATCTTCGAAAGTGTGAAGAGAAAGGGTTTTCCTGCCGACAAGGCTATGGAACGACCCTGCTGCCAAGGAGGGTCCCCGCAGCGATGATATCTACCATCGGCAAGAAGCCTGTCCTTGCAATCCAATAAGAAAACCCGACTGGCATCATTATTCATTAATTCTCAAAAGAACCGCCACGAAATAACTCTCTGACAATGCCTGCAATCTCTCAAATGGAAGTCCCCGTACCCGGGACTGAGCCTCAAGCCAGCCCATGGCAGCTTTAGCCACGATACCTAGGTACGTTCATGAATAAAAACATATGACTAACAGATTTACACGAATGAATCTAGACTTGTAATTGCCGGTATCAAGAGACGCTAGCGGATCTACGCTAGTATTGTATGTAAATCAGAAGTCATGTCAAAGAGCAAGTGCAGACACTGCTGCCCAACGAGTTCGAGGACTTTCTACGTCTAAAAAATCAGAGAGGGTCTTTTGCGGGGAAATCTGCACGGATCTACGAGATTGTGACTATGAGAAGAGGATTGGATTGGAGATTTACTGCTATGAACATGATATTTGAGGGCACAAGCTCAAGAGATATCAGCGCTTTGCTGGTATCTACTTCATCTTTCACACTATTGGGGAGTCGTTCTGACTCGTTCTTCATGAACTTTCCAATCCACAATTCCTCAAGCTTTAACCGTGGCCTCATCCTCCATCATTCGGAAGCTGTTGCATCATCCGATTCATCCTTTCCTTCGGCATGTTCCTCGCGATCTGGAGACGTGAGATCGATGTATTTGCGCTTATTCTGCATGTGAAGTGTGATCAGCAGTAGTCCTGCACTACATTCTAATGATAACTTACGTTCTGTTGCGGAGTCGAGTGTTTCATATCTAGCAAAACCCTCGCCCCACGATACTCTTGTGATTCTCTGGGCGGCGGGGGCGGCATCATCGAAGACAAAAATGGACCCGCTGTTGGTGCCTCAGTAGATCGAAGACGCCGATCGATCGCTGCTACTCTAGCCTGAGCGGAAGCTACAGAGATGGTTGGAGACGGTGCGGCAGGTGCGGTAGGTCGGGGTCTTCCTCGAGCTCTATGGTAGATTGATCTCATAGGCTGGGTCAAAGGGGAAGGGGCCGATAGATTTGGCGGAGCTGGCAATATTGCTTGGAACCTTCGGCCTCTCACCGACTCATCGGGCGGACGTATGTCTGGGAATGAGAAGAATGGATCCGGGGCTGATGCAAGTTGAACTGCGTACGGATTCAATGTCGGTCGAGGCTCAATTGGGGTCATCGGTTGGAGGCGTTGAAGTTGAACAGCTGGCTCTATAGGTGGCGGTGGTGGAGCTCTAGCTGGCTGATACTTCGAAGGCGCTAGTATACCGTGTTGTGGAGTTGCTGACGATGTCATTGGTGGTCGTGCCCGATGTGGAAAGATCATTGGAGGCAATTTGTTAAGTGTGACTGACGCCTTGTGAGGAAAGGGTGAGCTTATTTTCACCTGATCAGAACCACATGAAGGGTGTACTTACTGTTCTCTTCCGAACAACTGCATGTCTCCAACGAGTCGCTCCTCCCATGAGCTTGCGCACCATCCGATGATATGAATCTTCATCCATGAATGTCTCCTCGACCTCCATCCGATGAAATCTCTTCTCAACAAGGACATACTCAAACTGATTGACATTGAAGCTCCTACGGCCCGCATAATACAGTGAACGTAGCTGTGCGCAAAATCCAAGAAATGTCTCATCACTAGGAATCTCTCGCTTATGCAAGTTGTTGCCATCGACAACAAACCAGACGCGGAATCGACTGCCCCCTGAGAACAGCTCATCCGTCTCTGCCGGTGGCAGGCGTAAAAGTACTGGTGGCCCTGACTTGGCTTGAGCCGGTGTTGCGTCCTCCTTTGGGAGCTTCGACACCCATTGTGTTACCGCGCGAGGAAAGATTCCATCATCATTCTCCATATGACTGGCCAAAAGGCCTATCGTCTCAAACGTCGCAGAACAATTAGGACAGTAATATTGTCTCATGGTCGCTGCCATTGAAAGATACCGCGACTGATCTTGGGGTGGTGAACTTCACAGTTGAAGACAAGAGGTTGTCTTGATATGCGAGATCAACACACAAACAACTCAGTTCCGACAGACCGGAGATTAGATGGGCGAAACAGTGAATACCTAGGTGGTCCGGTGTCCATATTCATGTTAGTTCGGTGTTGATATCTGGCCGATCTTTCCCCAATCCATCTTCGGTCATGGGGTATTAACAGAATGTGTGTGGATCCCAATGCTGCGATCTCTCACTTCGCATCACAAGATGGGCTTTATTCCCCAATCCATTTGATGTTCCCATTTGAAACCCACACAAGCGATCAAAGGGGTTGGTTTGGATCCGAGAAATGGCTGTATGATTATATGGCTATTTCCAAATTTCAGGCCTTTGTATATACACCTGACCCTTTAATGCTCTCCAAAGTTGAACGGGAAGCCTTTCGTTCGATGAAGTCAGCTTCATGCCTCCTTTATAAGATCTCGCTGGCCTCTTGTGTGTCAGTCCCGTCGGCCCTTTCCCCCGAAACGACTTTTCATCTCTTCCCTTTCGCTCGTAGACATCAATCGTATCCCATCTTTAATGAGTCATAATCGCCATAGACAAAGTATTCCCTGGAAAATCTCCAAATAACCTACAACCATGCCATCAAAGAGATAGCCCCAATAACTAAAATTGCCAACCACCATCTAATCTCCCACCGTCGCTCAGCAGCCCCTGTGAAAGGCATAACCCCGGTCCCACTTGCACTTGGATTAGCTCCAATGAAACCACTCATGATTTGTCCGCCTAGCCCTTGCGTACTAGAGCCTACAACAACTTGTGTGGCGCTAGGTGCAAGCGAGACTGGGGTTCCGGATACTGTGATCAGAGCACCGGGTGTCAAAGTTTGAGAAGCGACGATGTATTGATTCTCGGAGTTTGCTGTGATTACTTGACTGCCTATCGTAAACGGCGGCGGCGTGGCGGCGGCAGTAGCAGCTGCGGCGAGGGTTGAGGTGCTGGATCCAACTATGAGAATCGTATTACTATTTGTAGTCTGAAGTAATACGGGTGTAGCAGCGGTTCCTGAGCCGAGCGTGATTGGTGAGTTGAGGGCGAGGGTCTGACTTTCGATTATGTATTGGTTTTCTGAATTGGCTGAGACGGCCTGAGAGCCAATACTGAGAGCTGGAAGGGCAGGAGAATTGACGGGGTTAGCAGGAAGCGTTGAGGTGCTGGAGCCTACGATGAGGAGTGTCTGACTACTAGAGGTGTGAAGTATGATTGAAGTTGCGCTAGGTCCAGAGCCGAGGGTTATAGGCGAGTCAGGGATAAGTGTCTGGCTGGCCAACATGTACTGGGAATTGTCGTTTGTAGAGATCGTGTGGCTACCTAGGACGATTGGAGCCGCCTCGTTATCAAAAGAATCAGAGGTAGAAAATGCTGAGGCTGATATAGACTCCTTTCCTATGCTGGGCGTGAGGACCATGCCAGGCAAGTTGATGCTTAAAGACGCAACAAGGCTTTGCGATTGGATCGTGCCAATAGCCGACTCGACTGGAGCGGTGAGAGTTGATCCTCCCGTGGTATAAATATCCTCTGTTGGTGAAGGAAGGGGTTGAGGTGCATTGGTTGCAGCACTTGGACTTGGAGACATAAGTTGCAAGCCAGGACTATCTTCTTTGCTGAATTCTCTGCCGTCTGATGTCTTCGCTATAGGTGAGGCGACATGTTTTGTGTGCGAGAGGGCTGCGCTAGAACTCATTGATGAACTGGGAGCTGCCATTTGTGATTTATCTGGGTGATTTGTAGGTGTCGCTTTTGCATCAGGCACAAGGGATGACGAAAGCTCCGACGATTGTGTCCTGGTGGCCGCTGCAATTTCAGGATGCGAGATATGGGTGCCTCCATCTAGTTCCGTAGAAACCGAGCTAATAGTCAGATATAGAGCCGTCTCCTTCAATTCGGATGGCTGTTCTAGCCTTGGAAAGGAGCAGTTCCAAAAGCCGACATCCGGTATGAGTGGTTTAACTTGACGGTAGTAATCACCGCCCCAAGTCCAAGCAGGTTCATACGTCAATCCTTTTGGATCGGATCCCAGACTTGCGAAAGTCTCACTGGGCTGAGGCACTGGTGGGTGAGATGGGAATGTGAATGTTGGTGCGCCTTTACCCCAAATATCAAGGTCAGGGTAGTGAACTGGTAGGCATGGATGTCTGACACAGGTCGGCGCTCCGCTGATCGTGGTTGGTAGAGTCCCGCAGACGGTGTAACTATTTGGGTAGTCTGCATAATAACTTGTCGGGAATGCTCTGAATCGAGGTTAACTCCTGACACTGAGGTGATGACGGTACTCACATTATGCGCGTAGTGGTGGTACCACTGCTTGTGATGACCACCGATGTTGTTTTTGTTCCCGCACTATCTATGTTTGAGGCTGGAGTATAAGTGCTCGTGTCTATCTCGGTATTGGTAATCGTTGTCGTTCTCGTGGTATTGTGCTTGGGGTTGACCACGAACACCACTGTTTCCGCAGTTACGGTTGCCGTGATGGATATTGACGACCAGTAAAGCGTAGATATAACTTCATTATCGCGACTGCAACTAATTGGACAGCCTGTTATTGCACCTGTGCCTGAAAAAGACGTTGTCGTCAAATTGGCAAAGGGCGCTATCTTTATTAGACTCAAGAGATAGACCCGTTGATCGCGCTCACGTACTCTGCTGTGGACTTATAGAAGCCGAGATCATAGGCAAAGTAAATACTAAAGCTAGCACTTGACACATATAAGACATCGCTATGAAAATGACATTAAAGATGCATCATCTACGCCTGAATATTAAGGCGTCCTAAGGACCATGTTCCTAGAAAGAGAAATCTGAACAGGCTTTGTAAGAGGTACCTTGACTTCAAGGCAAGGCGGAGCAATTTATCAGATTCAAAACACTAGTTCACAGGATTCTGGACTAGAAAGCTTAAGCAACCACACGCCGTAATATTTGAGTTAGCTATAGGGGAAGGAGATGGTTGGTTCGAGAGTGTGGAATAAAAGACTTTGTTCCTTCCTGCATGAGCAAGTGCTAGACGCAGTACCAGAGAAGCGGAACGCCCTCGAATTGTCCACTAGACCTCGTTGAGATTGATAGTCGTAGGCGTTCGAATCTTAAAATAGACCTTGACTTCCTCAAGGGCGCTTATGTGAGGCCTGCCGCTCGGATGCCCGGGGAGGCGAGCTCCATCAACCAATCAAAAATCCTGGCCCCCAACCACTTAGAGTAAACTCTTCGTGACATTCTCTGCGGAATGTCAATCAAGCTCTCCTTGCTTTGTGAGGTTGAATCTGCCACCTCCAATCTGATGACGGATGGCCTCTACCACCGGATCGCATTGTTGGAGTTTGTGAGCTATGTCTTTGCAACATGTAATATTGGCCTCCTGTCTCTAAGCTCTCTATCCGACACCAAGAACAAGAAGGTCGCGATGATAGCAATGTGTGTTTGGCTGCATACAGCTATCCAGTAGTGTGTTTGAGATGCATCGGGATCCTGGCGGCGCACACCCATGAAGTTGGTATGTCATGATCAACAGTGTGTGCCTCTGGCGCGATTCTCGAACGCACTAATCCATGAAGGCGCTTGCAAGGCGAATGACGCTCGGCACCTGAAAGGCATGACTTACTCGTATCAAAGTGCAAGCGAAGATGTTGTTTATACTAAATAGTTGAGGTCTTCAGCATCCTTTGAAGAGTACAGTAGACAAACGCTCATCAACGTTCTATTGTTTACTTTAAATGATGACTGGGAGGGCCAAAGCCAGGGAGAAAAGCTGAGTGTATTAGATACAATATGGGACGCGCGCGAGAAGAAGATGACCATACCTGTTACTAATTAGGTCCTGATGAGTGCGCTAATCAACGTTAGTCGCCGCTAAATCTGCGACGGGAATCCTTCGAATAGACCTCCAACAGCCCGAGCGCTTCGAGTGCGATGTCGATTGGCCGCGAAAAAGGCTTTGCGAACACAGCTTCAGCTGCGTCCCGTAAAGGATCTGCCGGAGCATAAACGATTAAACGTAAGGGAGTTCTCCCGTTTCTCGACCCGTTGAAAGGTGAGCAAGCAGCTTTGGTGATGTCGAAGGCAGTCTCTCGAGTGCCTTGTCTCTGCTTGAAATTATGGTTCTTTTCTCATACCAATCAAATTTTCTTTGGAGAGAACGCTCTGTCTGCAAAGGCGAAGTGCTGCAGAACATGATCTTGGGTCATCGAAACCAGCGGCAAACATCACGCCTAGAGTTGAAGGATTGATGAAGTTCTCGGGACTCGTTTTCTGTTCTGTCCTAGTTATTCCACCTCGCCCAGCGGGCGAGTCAATAGTGACTAGTAAGACTCGCAGTCTTATACACGGACGCTGATAAGGCTAGATTAGGAGGTCCTCGGTTTTGATCCAAGATCCGGCACCGCACGCAGAGGGCGACGGCCAAGGATTGTTTGGCTTTGCTCGAACTTGGAGGACATACTTCATCTCCGTGGCGAGAATTTCTCGGCATTTCCCCAATGCTCCAGTGGCCGAAAGCTGGCGGAGACACATGATGTCGCAGAACCTGATTCTAAGTCCGAATGGAAACCCATGGAGAGAAGCCACGAATAGACGGGATTGT
>JAABUH010003807.1_pt1 | contig 12654 bp, 9 predicted proteins | sample 5559121 | NCBI WGS metagenome assembly JAABUH01 (sample SAMN10711871, study PRJNA513364) | rock metagenome | isolation source: Antarctica rocks | place: Antarctica: Victoria Land, Battleship Promontory nord | collected 2015-12-28 | reverse complement strand
GGAGGCCTGGCTCTTGGTGCATTTCATGAAGTTGCAGGGACAGGGTCGGACACCGAGCATGGTGTTGCCCCGGCTCAGCTCATTGCCGGGATCGCCGCCCGTCTTGTCGGCCGGGTGATCTGGATCGTCGAGCGTGCTCCTCCGTTCGGTGCGGGGCTCGCCTGCGTCGGCCTTGATCCCGGGCGGGTGATTTTCGTTGAGGCAGGCAGGTCGGTGCTGCTCGCCATGGAGGAAGGTCTGCGCCACGCCGACCTTGCCGCCGTGGTCTGTGAAATGTCCGGTCGGTTTGGGCTGACGGCCTCGCGCCGCCTGCAGCTCGCCGCCGAGGCGTCGGGCGTCACGGCGTTTGCCCTCCGACTCAGCCGCACCTTCGACGACCCCGTGCTTGGCGAGCCGAATGCTGCATTCTCCCGGTGGCGGGTTGGCCATGCTCCTTCGCCGCCGGCCCTGCCGCATGCTCCGGACGTGGCCGGCGTCGGCCGTGCACACTGGTGTCTGAACCTTATCCGTGTCCGAGGCGCCCAGCCCCGGTCCTGGGTTGTCGAGGCTCCGGACCACAGTGGCAAGCTTGCCCTAGTCGGGCCGTCTATGTCGACTATTGTTGCCAGCAACCACCAGCGTAGCAGGGCGGCGCGACATGGCTCGTGAGTACGATGGTGGCAATTGGCCGGATGTGGCCGATTGCAGACTGTCGGCTTTGGAGCGCTCGGGCAGGGTTAGCAGACCCTTGCCGCCACAAAGTAGGCGGCAGCTCCCGACCCAGAGCGGCCACTCAAGCGGGTGATGGGTTCCTCCAAAAGCGGACATCGGCTGCGCCTCGGAGACGATCCAGTTGCACTCATCACACGTGAACGGTCAAACGTCGGTAGGTGTCCGAGCCGCGGATAGCGTCTGAATGCCCGATATGGCGAGAACGGCGATGATCGCGTTCCCCGCCGCCCCGCTCAGAAAGATGGTGCCTAGGCCATAGTGCTGCCCGATCAACCCAAAGACTGGTGGAGCTGCGAGAAGACCGACGAACCCCATAGTCGAGACGGTGGCGATCTGCACCTCCGGCCGGGGTAGATCACCTGCCAAACTGAAGAGGATGGGTACGATGTTGGCGATGCCGGCACCGGCTATGGCGCATCCCACGTCCATGATCATCGGATCACGGCTGAGGGGCCCCAGCAGGAGGCCGAAGGCCGCGACGATGCCGCTCGTTGCGATTAGGGCACGCGCACTAGATCTGCGTCGTATGCGATCACCGACGAACCGCATGATTGCCATTGACGCGGCGAAGGCGACGTAGCCAACGAGCGCGAGCTGCGCTTCGGCTCCCAGGCTCTGCTTCATGTAGACCGCCGCCCAATCAAGAACGACACCTTCCCCGCTGAAGGCGAAGGCCGCCATCACTCCAAGGAGGAGTGTCGGTCCGGCTATGGAAATTCCCGCCCTCGGACGGTCATGCCGAGCAACGTCCTGCGGCCGAAGCAGCAATCCGCGTTGTTCACGGACGAGGAGAAGGAGCATGAGGACGGAGACCGTCGCTGCTTCGGTCGAGGGCGAGAGCCCGCGCATCAGCAACGCGCCGCCTCCAGAACCCGCAAATCCACCAAGGCTCCACATTCCGTGGAAAGACGACATTTGGGGCCGCCCCGACCGCTTCTGGACGTCGTTGGCGTCAGTGTTGATCGCGACGTTCATGCTGCCTCCGGCCGCGCCGAACAGCAGGACGACGACCGCGAGAGCCGGAGCGCTCGGCGCGAGCGGAACTAGTGCCCCGAAGCAGCAGTATAGAGTGGCTGTGGCGCGGATCGAGGTCGCGATGCCGGCGATCCGGATGATGAACGCGCTCGACGCCATGGCGAGCGCCGTACCTGCGCTGAGCATCAGGAGTATGACGCTGAGCGCGATCGGGCTCAGCTCCAGCCTTTCCTTAAAGGCAGGTATCTGGGTCGCCCACATGCCAAACATGGCGCCGTTTAGGAAGAACATCGAGGCGGTCGGATGCCATGCGCGCCAGCCACCGTAACAGTTTTCGGTGTATTCGGATGCCCGAAGAAACAATCAATCAGGCTCCGGCAAGTAGTGGTTCGATGAGGAGTTCGTGCCCTGCACGGCAGGCGAGAATTGTAGAGCCTGCTGAAGGTCTCACCTCGACATCCAGGAAGTCGGGGATGGTGATCCTGGCTCCGCAGGACTGCAGGTCATCCCCACCGATGCCGACGCAGTATGCCCCGGCAATGGTCGCAGCCGTGACCCCGCTGCTGCTGTCCTCGAAAACGACGGTCCGGGACGCGGGGATTCCAAGGCGCTCGGCGGCGAGCAGATACGGATCGGGGTGCGGCTTGCCGCGACTTACATCATCACGCTCGATATACACCGAGAAGCAGCCTTGAGCCTGAAGCAACGCTACGACGCGATCGATCTTTGATCTCCATCCACTGGTGACGATCCCCAGGGTGATCCCGGCCTCTGAGAGCTGGGCGATCGTGCGCGCCACCCCGGGAATGGGCTCGTACGCAGCGGTGTTCTCGACGTGCATGACATGTGCCTGTACTTTCTCCTGGTCGGATCGGGGGAGATCGGAGAACAAGGCGCGGATCGTGTGCGGTCCGGGGCGGCCGTGGATGTGGCTTCGAATGTCCTCCTCGGTGATCACGCGGCTGCAGAGCTGCGCCGCCTCTCGCCACGCCGCTCGATGACGCCGTTCGCGTCGATCAGAACACCGTCCATATCGAACAGGACGGCCGATACGATCGCCATAGCCTTCTCCCTGGCTAAGCTTGATGGATCAGACGACATTGGCCTCAATCAAGCTGCGCAGTTTGCGCCGGGTGGCATTCGCGGGAAGCATGGGTCGGTTCCTCAGATCTTCGGACATTGGAGCGGCTGATCTTGCCGAAAACGATCCTGGCGCAAAGGACAATGATCCCTCAAAAAGCGCCATGACCCACTCGATTGGCTTCTTTCTGTATCCAGGCTTCCAACTGCTGGATCTCGCAGGCCCGTTGGACGCGTTTCAGGCGGCGAACGACGCCGCGGGGCGGACGCTCTACCGGACCATCGTGTTGTCACGGCAGGGAGGGCAGGTCCTTGGAAGCGCGGGGGTGGTGATCGCCACAACGTCCGACGAAGCGGGTTCGTACGGGACGCTGATGGTCCTCGGTGGCGATGTTGCGCGGATGTTGTGCCCGGAAGAGGTTGCGGCGGTCAGGCATCTTGCCGCAGGTGCCCCCCGCCTCGCCAGCGTCTGCACGGGGGCATTCTTGCTTGCCGAGGCCGGCCTGCTGGACGGTCGTCGCGCCACGACACACTGGTCCTGCGTGCGCGCTCTGCAGCAACGCTTTCCCAGCGTGACAGTCGAGGCGGATCGCATCTTCGTAGCCGACGGACCCGTCTGGACTTCCGCCGGAATCACCGCCGGCATCGATCTGGCACTCGCCCTGATCGAGACCGACCACGGTGTCGATCTCGCGCGTGCGGTGGCTCGGGAACTCGTCGTCTACCACCGCCGTCCGGGCGGCCAGTCTCAGTTCTCCGCCATGTCGGACTTAGAGCCTTCCTCCGATCGGATGCGACTCGCGCTGACCTTCGCGCGCGAGCATTTGGCAGAACCACTTACGATTGAGCGGCTTGCCGAGGCGGCAAGGCTCAGTCCCCGCCAGTTCGGACGCGCTTTCCTTAAGGAAACGGGCGAGACCCCGGCCAAGGCTGTCGAGCGGCTCCGGGTGGAGGCTGCCAGGCTGCGCCTGCAGGGTAGTGCCGAGCCTATCGAGTTCGTCGCGCGCGCTGTCGGCTTCAACGACCCGGAACGGATGCGGCGGGCATTCGTGAAGCGCTACGGGCAGCCTCCGCAGGCAGTACGCCGAGTCGATCGTCTGCGATCCGAAGGGTCCGATACCGACGAGAAGGAGCAAATTTAGATCATTTCTCCCTCCGAACCGGACAGTCCGCTGTCCACCAGATTTCGACACTCGCCTGACCGATTGGCCGGAAGCGGACAGTCCGGTTCGAAGCGCGAAAGGGCGAAAAGCAGACCTCGCGCTGGCCACGATTACTGCCCGACATGGACGCGAGCTTACCCGATCGCCGAGCGGGCGATTGCGGTTTCTGGTGAGCGCATGCCAGAGAAGGACATTGAGACGGGACTGGATACTATTCGGCTTGGCCAACACCCGGGGCAGAGCTCAAGCCTAGTAGAGGCCGAAGAGGTAACTGATCTCACTTTTGCCAGCGCCTGATCGAGACACAGGAGGAACGTGAGAGTTCCGGATTTGAGAATGCCGCAGAGCGATTACGGTGAGAGCTCGTGGAGGCGCGTACCTGGCACCGCCCGCTCGGCGATCTCGCGCAGGTGGCCGTGGTGCGTCAGGTAGATGACCTGGCCCAGCCGCGACATCTCCCCGAGCACCTTCAGCGTTTCCTCGGCGCGGAGGTCGTCGAAGGTTTCCATGATGTCGTCCGCGATGAAGGGCACGGCCGGGCGCAGCTTGGCGAACTCGCGGTAGCCGGCCGCACGCAGCGCCAGGTAGAGCTGGAAGCGCGTGCCCTTGGACAGGTCCGCCGCCAGCTTGGACCCGCCATTTGCGCCGATCGCCACCAGAATGTCGCCGTCCTTGCCGGGCTGGGTGCCCAGTCCCCGGTATGCGCCGCGGCTGATGAGGCCGAAGGCGTCCGAAGCCTGCTTCATCATCGAACTGCAGTGCTGGTTACGATAGACCCGCAGCGCCCGCTCGGCCGCGACGATGCCCAGGCGGAGGTGGAGGAAGTGCCGCGCCTTGTCCTCGACCTCCAGCAGAAGCGTCCGTCGCCGTTCTTCCACCCGCGCCGCAGCGTCGTCGCCGCCCACGGCTTCGATCCGCTCGATGGCGGCTTGGCGCCAGGCAAACGACTTGCGCGCGTGCTGCTCTATGTCCTCTAGCGGGCTGGCCAGGGCCGCTTCCTCGCTTTCCAGCGCCGCCACAAACCGGCCCTCTAGCAGCGGTTCCGCCTCGGCAAGCGTTCCGACCTCCAGGGCATTCTTGACCTCCTGTTCCGCCGTGGCAGCCTCCATCCGGAGCCTGGCCCTGTCCGCAATGTCTCGCAGCTTCCCGGCCACCTCGATCAGGGAGCCGGCGTCCAGTACGCCCATCATCTCCTTCACCCGGCCGGCATGTGTCTGCGCGGCCAGTTGCGCCTTGCGCGCCTTCTCCTGGGCCGTGGCCAGCTTCTCCCGGTTGGCCTCGCGCTCCCTATCCGCCCGGGCCGCCTCCTGCACCCGGTCCTTGATCGCCGTGGCCAAGTCCGGCTTCGACCGGCCATTCGCCTCCATGCTCAGCTCGGCCGCCAGGCGGTCCACCTCGGCCCCAAAGGCGGCTTGGTCGCTTTCCATGTCCTGGATTCGGCGGGCCAGGCCCGAGCGCTTGTCCAGTGCCGGGCCGAGTTCCGACGTGGCCGCAACTGTGGCTTTGGTGGCCGAGAAGGGCGCCGTCGCGGCGACCGGGCCAAGCCAGCAGCCGGAGCAAGCCGCGAGCCAAGCGCCGCGCCAAGCCTCCTCGGCGGAGGCCGCCTTGGCGACCGCCCGTTCCCGCTTGCCGAGGTTCTTCTCGCAATCCGCAACAGCGTTCCGCAGGTGGTCGAGTCGGCCTTCGCGCTCCATGGCGTCCTGCGCCGCTACGGCCAGAGCAACCGCGCTCGCCGCGGGATCGAAGGCCACCGCGGCCAGCGACAAGGCGTCGCGCAGGTCGGCCCGAAGCGTTTCCTCATCGGCCCGCCCCTCAAGCAGCTCCTGCTCCGCCGCGTGAAGCGCCTGCCAAGTAGCAACCGCGTTCGTCCGGCGGGCGGTCCAGGTCGGGAAGGCGGCGAGCGTCATATCGGCCAGCGCCGGATCGACGCCGGCCACCGCTTCGGCAGCGAACCCGGCCTGATGCCGCTCGGCCTCCAGCGCCTCGGCCAGCCTCTTGCGCGCATCCGCCAGCTCGGCCTCGCCGACCTGCACGACGCGCTCCGTTTCGTGCAGCTTGGCGAGGTCGCGCTCGTGTCGAAGGCGTGCGGCGCCCGCGAGATCGTCCTGGCGCAGCGCCGTCTCGAAGGCGTCGGCCGTCGTGGCCTCCAGGCCTTGGCGGTGCCGAGCCCAGGCCGCTTCCCGCGCGGAGCGCACTTCGCCGGCCTGCTGGTCGCTGAACAGTCCGGCGACGCTGCACATCGCCGCCAGCTCGGCCTTCTGCCGGCCCAATGCGCCTTCCAGCCGCTCCACCTCGCCCTGCCACCGAGTCACGGGGGCGGCGCGCTCCTTGGCCGCCTCCTGCAGCGACTGGATCATGCCGGCATCGGGCACGGTCAGCGCGGCCAGCGACGGGGCGTCACCGCACCAGGGCAGGAGTGCGGCTAGCTGCGGCGCGAGAGCCTCCTCCAGCCGGGTGCGCTGCTTGCCAGCTGCCTTGAGCCGCACCGGATGGTCGCTTGCACGCCAGGCCGTGAGGCAAGCCCCGATCCGCGTGTGCGCGGCGGCGATTGGCTGCGGACTTGGCCCGAGGGCGCGTTGCGCCGCGGCGAGATCGTCCGACGCCTCGACGAGCTCGTCCTGCGCCGTGGCGACTTTCGCCTCGATGCCGGACCGCTGCGCGAGCAGCTCGTCGAAGGCCGCTTCCTGGGCCGCCGTCAGCAGGAGCATGCCGGGATCGGGCTCCCCCGCGCGGCCGAGGCGGGCGAGGATGCCCGCCACCGCCGCGTCGGCGCCGGCGAGGTCCGCGCGCCGAGCAGGAAGGTCGAGCGCCGCGGTGGTGTTCCGGGCGAGAAGGGTGTCGAGAGCATCCAGCCGTCCGGACCATGCCAGCGCCGCCTCATCGACGCTGGTTTCGTCCAGCGCCCGGGTCAGGCGCGCCACCTCGGCCACCGCCTGTTCGGTCGCCGAACGGTGCCCAGGCTCCGCCCGTTCGAGGTCCGGCAGGTCTGCTTGCCAGCTCGCGGGCACGGCAGGGAGGTCGCCGAAGGCCGCGAGTTTCGCCTGGATGCCGCGCCAAGCCGTCATCCGAGGCAGGGCGGTGCGCAGGGAGCGGATCCGTGCCAAGTCTCGCTTCCGGGTCGACACGTCTTCGGCGGCCTCCCGGTACGCCTTGTCGGCCTCGTCCCGCGCCCGGGCCAGCTGGGCATAGGTCCCGGCCTGGGTGTCAGCACGGTCGCGCTCGGTCTTCAACGCCGCCAGCTCGGCCTTCAGCTTGTGAAGCTCGCCGCTGCGCGCGCCTGGCCACGTGAAGCCGTCCGTCACGGCGCGGATGTCCAGCAGTATCCGGCTCAGCTCCGCCAGGCCGGCGCTGGCGGAGAACAGCAGCTGCCCCAGCTCCCCGTTGCTGGCCAGGATGCTCTCGCCCCCGGACTCAAGCGTCTCGTCGTCGAGCGAGAACATGGTCCGATAGGCGGCGCGGTCCAGCCCGCCCAGCTCCCCGGCCAGCAGCCCCTGCGGCACCGGCTGGTCGTCGGCGTCGCGCAGCGTGGGCTGCGGCTTCTTGATCCGCACCAGCTCTCGCGGACCCGCCGAGAGTTCCAGGACCCCGCCCACCCGCATTGTCTCGTAAGGGTGCAGGAAGCCATAGCGGCTCTGCTGCTCGATCCCGAACAGCAGGTCTAAGAATCCGGAGAACAGGGTCGACTTGCCCGCCTCGTTCGGGCCGTGGACGATGTGGAGGTCGGGCATGCCCTCCACGACCTCCCCAAGGTCGAGTACTTGGTCGGTGAACTTCCCATACCGGGCCAGCACGAGCCGCCGCAGCCGCATCAGCCCGCCTCTGTGCCCGGCGCGGGCTGGAGCCGGGCCAGCACCTCGTCGATCCCACTCCGGATTGCGTCGTCCAGCACGGCTGCGAAGCTCGCCGCGTCCGTCCCCAGGATGGCCCGGCACTCCGGCGGGAGCTGAGACCGCAACTCCTCAGCGACGACGGCGGTCTCCGCGCGGTAGGCATCGTCCATGGCGACCTCGTCCATCAGCCGCCGCAGCTCCTCCACTGGGCTCGCTGTACCAGAGACGGCTGCACCCAGCGTCGCGGCCTGCGGCTGGCAGTGCAGTTCGACCTTGTCGATGGAGGTCCGGCCGGTCGCCTCTGCTTGCCGCTCCGCCTCCGTCCGCAGCAGCTTCACGTCTCGGAGCAGGCCCCAGGCGAGCGGCGTGGCCCCCGTCAGTCGCAGCCGCGCGACCAGGTGCTCGGAGGCCGCGGCGTCTCGCGCCTGGCCCAGCGCCGCTGCTAGCGCGGCCGCCACGTCCCGCGAGGTTTCCGCGCCGTCGAGGTCGACCGTTACCCGCTCGAACTGCGCCACGCTCGTCAGCCGCTCCTCCAGCGTAATGGCGCCGTCGGCGCCGAACGTGGCGAGCGTCACCGTTTTGGGACCGGCCTCGCCGATGTCGCGGCCCTGCGGCATGCCCGGCATGACCACCGTGGCATCCCCCGCCACCGCCGACCGACGATGCACGTGGCCCAGCGCCCAGTAGCGGAAGCCCGTGCGCTGTAGCTCGGCCACGCCACATGGCGCGTAGGGATCGTGCCCGGCCGCGCCGCCCAGGCTGGTGTGCAGCAGGCCGATGTTCACCGCCCCCTCCACGGGCGGCCTGAACTTCGGCAGCAGGCTGTCCGGCGCATGGGCCTGGGCGAAGCTGATGCCGTGGATCACCACCAGCGGCCCACCCGCGTCCCGCTGCATAGGCACGGCTCCCGCCCGACCGCCGAAGATGGTGACAGAGTCGGGGAAGGCGAGCTCCTTGGTAATCTTGGACAGCGCGTCGTGGTTGCCGCGGATGATGAAGACCTGGACCCCGGCCTGATGCAGCAGGTCAATCTGATCGGCCAGGAAGCGGGCCGTTTTCATGGAAGTTTGCTCGCCGTCGTAGAGGTCCCCGGACAGCAGCAGGGCGTCGACCCTTTCCTCAAGGCAGATCCGGACAATGCCAGTGAAGGCCCGGCGAGTAGCGTTGCCGATGAGGTCGGCGAGCGCCGGGTCGCGCAGCGCCAAGGAGCGGAGGGGTGAGTCGAGATGGAGGTCGGCCGCGTGCACAAACCGAAATGTCACCCGCGCCTCCACGTTCTAGCTTGGGAGATTCTAATCTCTCGGCCCTGGATTTCCACAACGGAACATTGCAAAGCAAGGAATTCCTGATGGCCGAAAGCTGCCTGACCGCTTTCGGACAGAACAAGCGAGAAGCAGGCACCAACCCGAGATGCCGGCAGACATGAATGATAACGGCTCTGGGCACACCTCGGTGGATAGCTTTTAGACCGTGGGGCTAGCCGCGGCAGTCGCGGCGCGCTAGAATTCGGTTCAGGAGATCCAAGCTATGCCACGCGCAGACAATGCCCAGCTTAACGTCCGCTCCGCTTATGCCCGCAAACGCGCCCGTGAAATCGCGCGCCATACTGGCATGACCACGACTGAGATAGTTGAAGACGCACTGCGCGGCTATGTGCCACCGGCTGCCTCCGAGCCGGTCGAGGGACTCGTCCGGCGCGGCCGCGTTCTGGTCAAGCCCGCGCAAGGGCGGCACGTTACCCAGGATGAGGCCGACCAAGCACTCGAGGCCGTGCGCGGGCGTGATCTCTGACGGTACTCGAGGCCCTGCTCGACAGCAATGTCGTGGTCGCAATCCTCGCAGAAGCGCACGAGCACCACACGGCTTCGCTTGCTTTGCTGGCCGGACCCAGGCGTGCCCGTTTTGCTGTGTCTGCCCACAGTTATGCCGAAGCATACAGCACCCTGACGCGCGGCGGCGAGCGTGCGCTGTTTGGCTTCTCCGCCGGGGAGGCGTGGGCGGCTCTAGCGAGCTTGCGCGCGATCACGGGCCTGGTCGGGCTGACGGCGGCGCAAACCTTCGAGGCCACCGGCCTGTACGCTGCCTCGGGTGGGATCGGGCCGAGGCTCTACGACGCGTTAATCGGCGGGGCGGCTGTTGCGCACGGCATTCGTGGCATCGTGACCTGGAACGTGGGCCACATGCGCGGTCTGTTCCCGAACCTCGACGTGCTCACGCCAGAGGCGTTCGCGGCGGGGCAGGCAATGCAAGGGTGAAGCGGACGCGAGCGACGACAAATGCGGATCGGCAGATCGGAAGAGATTGGCCGATAGCTGCCGGGCAGCTCTTAGGAGGCGCCTTTGGGAAAGCGGTCATTGGGCTGCGCGGCCGAGCCAAGCCACTGAACCCCGCAACGCCACCGCGAGTAAACTCGCTGCCGCGTCTCTACGGCTGTGCAGGAAGTGCGACAACGTTCGCATCACCGAAGATGGCGGTGAGCTTCGCCATCGCGGCCGCGCTGAGCACCTGGGTGAAGAGAAGCGCGAGGCGGGATCTGGGCCGAGAGCAAGCTACGTAGAACAGATTCCTGTTGCTCTCGAAGAACTCGGCCCGACCCGCCGGTGGTTGGGGGTCGAGCCACTCGAGCATCTGCGCGAAGTTATAATTGTTCCAACCACGGCCGATAATCACGAGGACGTTCTCGAACTCGGCTCCCTTTACCCCGTGCTTCGTCGCGAACGGCGTGTGGCCGTCGATGAAGGCGTCGAGCGCCATGATCTCGCGGTAGGGGATGGCCCGCAACTTGCGGAGCTGTGTGAGCCGCCGCGGCTCGTTCTCCGCCGGCTCTGGTCCCAGCTCCGCCAGCTGCCGCTCCCGCTCCTGGACGGCCTCGGGGAGGCGCATCTGCTCCTGCGCCGCGATGAAGTCGACAACTTGGCCCACTGATCCCGCTTCGCGCAGCTCGATCAGCTGCTCGAACGTTTGCGTCCAAGCCATCTTGTCCTGGTGCCGCCGGATGCACGGCTTGCCAGCGTTCAGACTCTGGAACATCTCGCCGTAGCGTTGCCTCGTGAACGCGGCGCAGGCAGGCTCGATGCTGTCAGTCAGGAACTTAATGAGCGGATCCTCCTTCTTGAGCCACGGATCTTTGTACTGCCCATAAATGGGAGGAATGCTCGCGTAGCCCTGCTCGCGCGCGAGCAGGCTGTGGCTAAGCATCAGGATCTTCGTCCTGTTGACTGCGAAGTCCCAGCCCCCGGCCTCAAGCCGCCCCCTGAGATGCTCGAAGTAGGCGCGCGCCGCCTCCGGGCTCGTGTCACCGGTCCAGTGCCCCCCACCCTGCCCGGTGCGCCTCTGGCCTGGCCATGCGTTTGTGTGGAAGGCACGGGCCTCGCCAGGTGCTCCGGGCTCGCTGACCATCTGCGGCAGGGCCGGGCGCAGGCGATTCAGCATCTCGACAATCGGCCCAGCGGAGCGGAAGTTGGCGTTCTTGTCGATGACCTCGAGGGCGGCGTGCTCGAACGCCCCGCAACCCTCACCGTAGATCATCTGCCAGTGGTCGCCGAACAGACCGATCACCGGCCCTGTCTCCCTGTCAAGGAAGTGCAGCTTCAGCGCGTCTACGAAGCCGGCGTCCGTGTCCTGATACTCGTCGATCAGGAGGACCGGATACTTGGTGGTCAAGACGGCGCGGAACTTCTTGCGGCCAAGCAGCCTGACCATCAGCGCGAGCACGTCCTCGTGTCGCAGCGAGACCTGCCCGTCGGTGACGCCCGCGTATCCGAGTTCGTAGTGCACGCGGCGGCCCCCGATCCCGCCCACCAGGTCGAGGCGTTCGGCCCAGTCAGGCAGGCCGGGCACCAGCGAGCGCAGCTCCGGTTGGAAGCCTTGGAGTACCGACCATGAGAAGCCGTGCACCGTCTCGGGACGAACCGCCGGATGTGCCTGGATGCGGGAGATGATCTCGTCCTTAGCGACGTTCGTGAACGTGATGCACCCGATCTGTTGCCGGTTGCGCACGAGGTCGGCGCCGCGCTGGTTGATCAGGCGTCGGAGCGCCTTCTCCAGCGAATAAGTCTTGCCCGCCCCGGCCCCGGCCTCAAGCCTAAAGCTCCGCCTCGCGTCGAGACAGGCGTACATCCTCTCGAGAGCGACGCGGCTGGCGGCATCAGCGAGGTTCTCCTCCCCATCAACCACCCTGCTGCGCTCCCTCGATCGAAACATCGACGCCAGTGACGTCCGCCACGATCTCGGCCGCGACCGCGGCGGGGGACAGTGTCGGTGCAGGATTGCCTTGCGCCAGCCACCGCAGGCCCTCGGCGATGTAGCGGGGAGTCCTCCAGCGGGTCTGCTCGATCGCATGGGTCAGGGCGAAGCTAGATTTCTTCTGCTCGGCGGCGAGCTCGTGCGCGAGGTGCGCCGGCTCGCCCTCCCCGAGCGGGAACAGCTCGGGATTGGCAAGGATGAAGGCGTCCTCGAAGCTCCGCCCGCACGGACCGCCTTCCTCCTCTGAAACCTGGAACGCGAGGCGCCTGCCGCCGATGATCTTCTCCTCCGGCGTCTTGGCGAGCAGCTGGGCGGGCGACACACCAGGATCGTACCACGCTTTGATGCAGGCGTTGCTGGTGAACGCCCCACGGGCGACCTCGACGGCGACCCGCTTCCCGTTCGCATTTGGGGCGACTGCGTCGATGTCCGTGATAACAAGCGTGCGCAGCTCGAGGAAACTCAGCAGGCCGAAGAAGCGATGGGCAAATGCGCCACCCACCTCCATCACGGTTAGGTACTGACTGCTCAGCTGAGGCTCGCCCTGCGCCGCCGTATCGGTCTTGCGGATCATGGCTGGCAGCAGAAGCCGCTCCGCCGTTCCCTCGATCACGACGGCCTTATCCGCGAAGAACAGGTCACAGCGCGAG
>JAABUH010003806.1_pt1 | contig 12654 bp, 19 predicted proteins | sample 5559121 | NCBI WGS metagenome assembly JAABUH01 (sample SAMN10711871, study PRJNA513364) | rock metagenome | isolation source: Antarctica rocks | place: Antarctica: Victoria Land, Battleship Promontory nord | collected 2015-12-28 | reverse complement strand
ATCTGGGTATCAGACCCATCCCCGGCCAGCTTTGGCTCGCCCAACACAGACGAGGCAGAGGCATCCATATCAATGGCGCCCATCAGCTCTGACACGCCAGTTGCAACAACAGGCAGCTTGGCAGTGTCGAGAGAGATCTCCACGGATGTGGACATCGTTGCAGGTATCTGTTTGATTCGAAGGCAGCGGAAGAATTGAAGGCTGTAATCTCAGGAAGGCTCCGAAACCAAATGTAGCGTTCAGCCGTATTCCAGTGAGATAGCCGTGTCAGATAAACACAAGTTCGTTCACAGCAGGGACTTAACCAGCATCCAGGAATCTGGATTCACAAACTGGCCCGCTGGCATACACGTCAGACAGACGTTACTCATTGCATGCCAGCAGTGCTGATATCTGTTTGTCTTACGGTGTAAGACTCAGTGTGACTATGTCAGGATGTTACAGCAAGGTCATGCAGCATTCACAGGCTTGCTGCCAGCTCTTGATGCTTTGGTTGCTTCTGAGCTGTTGCAACACCAGCATGCTATCATGCTGCATCAGGCTCTCAATCAGGGCCAGGTTCCTACAGAAAGTGAGCTACTGGTCCGCTGACACCTCAGAACTGGAGATCAAGCCTTCAAGTGCTGGGAGACTCCTACAGCACCTTTGTTACCTGTCCAGAGGTGACGGTGGTGACGCTCCACCGAGGGCCACACTCCTGATGCCCATCTGTGTATACCACACAAGCATCAACATCCAGCATTTCATACCTCATCACAGCGCATGCCGCAGTGCTGTTGCATGTGCACCAGGCATGCCATGCTCTGTGCTGTTGTGTTCTGGGCATTGTTGAGATGCTGAGTGTGTGCCACATGGACGCAAAATGACATGACATAGTAGCGTGATGACATGCATGCACATTTGTGCTGCTGATGATCATGGCCGATGACCAACCCCAGCATAGAGGATTGCTAGGAGGTAAGAGCAAAACAGTCACCTGGTTTTGTAGATGAGACAGGCTGCATACCCACGACGCTGGCCAGGGTGTTGAAGGATATGTGTCGCTTGAGGTCATACTCTTCAGCAAAGGCATTCAAGTATGCAAGCACCTGCACATTGCTCTGAGCTTGCAGTTGCCAGTCAGCAACTCAGGAGCACTGCAAGCTGATTGACCTGAGATGATGATGTAATGGCCATACTAGATTGAGTGTGATGAGTGCAAGAATTGCAGTTGCTCAATACGGCATGAGTTGAACTCTTGTTGTGAATTCTTGGTCTTGCATCTGGCCCCTGAGTATACGTGTGCCCATGTGCAAACTGCAATGTTACTTGGGGTACGAATGAGCATCAAGAGACCTTCCTCTCATGGCCTCAGGTATCTGTACAAAGCAGAATTCTTTCAAACTTGACAAGGTCAGTGCAAGCTCGGTTGAGCAGTGGATGACAACTTGCGTGACAATAGATGTAGATCTATGGATGGCTACCCAGCCAACTTGCGGATGCACCTATGTGCAGGAAGTGGGCAGAATTTATTTGCATGTGCTGCATAATCTCAGACTACTCACCCAGGGGAAGTCGCTGAAACTCATGATCTGGCGAGGGATGTCGGTCCGTACAGAATTGTACCTGTAGTCACCAACAAGCAGTGTGATGCCTTGCAGTCGATGTCATGCTGACAATGCTGAGGTTGCGAATGTTTCACCAAGTATGACTACTGCAAACTGCTTATTAAGCAGCAAGCAATGTTGTATGCACTCTTGCCAGCTGTCGTCGGGAAAGGATGCGACTTCCAAGCTGCTATGGACATGCCGACGATCTGGTTTCAGTCCGAGTAAGTCCTCCTCCAAGTCGTCGCTGTAAATCCAGATGCCCCCCAGATCACTTCCCTGCTCGAAGACTGTAACGGAGTGGCCTTCACGGAGCAGCTCGCGTACACTGACCAAACCTGCTGCTCCAGCACCCACGACTGCGTGTGAGAAGGTACGCTAGTCAGATTCAAGGACCACGCTGCGAGGAGTTGATGTGCGCACGCAACTAAAACAGAGGAGCGTCTGCAGTGGTGCAGACGCTCAGCTTTTTCGAACTCACCACCGATAGTTGCCGGCGAGGAGCCATGTTGCTGGCGTTTTTGGCTGTATGTTTGTGCACCGCAGGTTGTACTGCGCTGACGTCGCTCTGCATCCTGATGCTGGGCTGTGCCTAGCCTCAATTAGTAAGTTGCAACTCACAAGACCTTCAGCACGTGCAGGCGCGTGACTTTCCTCACCAATTGGCAATTGGCAATTGCCCTTTCCCCTTTGATGGGCATGTGTTGAAAGGCGTCCCCAGGTCCTACATCGGAGAAAATTGCGCACTATGCTGAGCCTTTTCCCGACATCAGTCGAGACAACGGAAGGCCGCCCCCTTCCGTTGTCTCCTTGCAGGTCTTACGTAGGACCTTCAGTGTGAGTAATAACCATGTGTCTGCACGTGCCAATATCTATCAGCTTGCTAGCGCCCAAGTCGGATTGCAGGAAGCTTGTGTTCGATCGCCGCAACTGATATGGAGACAGCGCCCAAAGGGATGGAAGCCACAACGGCTGTGCAAGATGTTGCCCCTAGAACAACGTACCTGAGCCCACCAAGGTACTTGCTCAGATCTCGGTGATCCGTCCTGATCAGGACCACGGCACCCGCTGCAACAGCTGTCTGGTCCAAACCAGCAGACGGTAAGGATAACATCTATAGTAAACTCTGTTGCATTCTCTTGCCTTTGCAGACCTGTGATATGTGTCACAGGTAATCACCTTATTTTGAGCTCAGCACTTTGTAAGTCAAGTGCTGTTATGCAAGCGCAGTAGCAGTAGCCACCCTGCTGACAAAAGCAATGTGGCAACTGCAGATGGACGTGAACCTCGTGTCCCGGACAGCCCCAAAGGCCAAGAAGCAGATCCTTCTGGAATCAGACGATGAATGACAACCTGGACTACAGACCAACACAGGCATGTTTGTTGTACAGTCCAGCAGCAGTGAATTCAGTCTTGCCCACTTGTGTGTTTATGAGGCAGTATGCGTTGTATTATGCACTTGTATAGCGTTCACGGTTGCTATGCTTGCCCAGCTCAGCTGTTGAGACACTAGGTTGGCAGTGCGCATGCTAGACCGCTAGTCGTGACAAGCATCTGTGACAACGGGTAGCCCAGGTGCTGCAACCGGCAGGCTGCCAGCGATCGTGTACGTGCGATCGACCCCGATGTAATCATTCCTGTGATCGATTCGTACGTGCGCTATATATATAGCTATGAAACAGCTATGCGCAGCGCTGCTATGAACCAGCTATGAAACAGCTATGAAACAGCTATGAATGCCCTTTTCATACCTGTTTCATAGCGCAGGGCCCCATACAAAACAGGTCGCACCGCATAGCTAGTTCATAGCACGTTCATAGCAAGATCATAGCATGCTATGAAAGCCTTTTGTGTAGTAGGGTGAATAACTCATGTCAGCTTGCAGAGGTGCCTCGCGCTTTGCAATAGCACATGATGAAGCCGCAAACAAGACGGCAAACTGATATATGACGTTCTCTGGTGTTGCTGCAGGCTCTTCCACGCCATTGTGAAGGTGGGGGCAGAGAAGGCACTCTTACCATGGTGAGTGTTCCATGGATGTGCACATGTGCATGTGTTACTCACCGACTAGCCGACATGCGTCACAAAACAACACTAGAGTTGCGGCACATCGAAACAGTAGAGACACGAGCGACATCGATGTACAGGTGGAAGGTGTTCTGGCTGGCTATTTTGGCTGGAGCTTATATCGGCCTCGGAGCTGCTTTCTTCCTTTCCGTAGGCGGACAAATGCCGGGTGTTCAGTCCACCAACCTCGGCTTGCAATCTTGTTTGGGGAGCATTTGGCCTGCCTATGTCACTGGGCTTGATCCTTGTTTGTGGGGCTGAATTGTTGACAGCAAACAGCGCCTACATCTCGGCTGCTGTGTTTGAAATAGACTGCTGGCTTCACCTGCATAATATATGGTTAGCTCAGAATGTAACGTGCAAAATTTGCGCTGCTTCAAAGTGACTGTAGTGACTCTCTTTTTGCATTGCATTTTAGTGCATTTCAGGTGCGCAAACATGTCACAGTGCATGCAGGTGTACTACGTACGTGTGTACACAAGTACGTTTTGAATGTAACATGTACACATGATATGCCTGTTACAGCTTGCTGCAGCTGTATGATCCAGGGCCTGTCACAGCATTCATCACCTGACAGCTGCATCTTCAAACTTGTCAGTGCAACATGACTCATCGGATGCTGTGCAAGCATCGTGAGTGCAGACTGATTGCCCACAAGCAGCCTACTGGGTTGTATGGCTTGCAGTGTGGCTCTCAGTGCCTGCAGCTACCTGCCTTCACGTCCCCCTCATGCATCACGTCCCCCTTCACTTTGGTTACTGACAACCCTGGCACATCTGTACAACCTAGTTGGTTGGCTGAAGATGTAAAATCCTCCTCCTCCTCCTCCTCCTGCATGGACATCTTCAAAGGCTTGATGCCATGTCTACAGGGCCAAGCCAGCGTCATGCACATGAAGGGCAACCTTGCCGTCTGTTTCTTGGGCAACCTTGCGGGATCACTTCTCATCGTGGGCCTGACATACTCCACACACCTCTTTGAGGTGGCACCAGCAGCACTGACATACGCTGAGAGCCTGTCACACACCAAGGCATACGCTGGCTGGGGTCATGTCATGGCAAGAGGCTTCTTGTGCAATTGGCTTGTAGTCCTGGCTGTTTGGCAGGCTGCAGCGGCTCAAGACATCATTGGCAAGCTTGCAGCTGTGTTCTTCCCAGTCATGGCCTTTGTGTCAACAGGCTATGACCATGTGGTTGCAAATATGTTCATCATCCCATTTGGCATTCGTGTGGGGAATCACCTACCAATCGGTCACTACATTGTTGACAGCATGATTCCAACATTTCTGGGCAATTTCTTGTCCTCTGTGTTCATGGTGTCTTTCACCTACAGCATGTGCTATGGCACGCTGCCTGACAGGCCTGGTTGACGTCCTGGAACAAGCAACCCAGACCTTCTGACCACTCAGCTGCAAAGCAGACTGGCACTGACAGTGTTTAGTCTCTGTATATCATGCAGACCAATTCCATGCAAGCTATGGCAGTGCCTGGCAAGTAGCTGCAGCATATGGACCTTGCAGTGGATCATTGAGTATCATTGCAATTGCTTATCTTCACTGATCGTTCACTGACCATAACTACTTGTTTTTCTTTCTGGTTGATAACTGTTTGTTTGCTCAGTGCTCAGTGCTTAGTTTGCTTCTCTGTATCAATTGCGCTACGTACAGAAACAACAGAATGGTGTTTGCTCTAGTGCAGTGAGCTATGTCTCCATCATGAAGCACATATGGTGTGTTGACAGGGTTAGTGTAAGAACCTTGTGGCCTCGACTCATTACAATTAGTAAGGGGTTTTGAAGAGAGTCTCAAAGTTGACCCCAGCATGCGGAGCGGAAATCACCGTGGGACTGATTGCGCATCTTGCGTCGCGATAATAGCCAGCGAAAACTGCAGCTTGCGGTTCGATAGAGGTCATGGCCGGTACAATGCAGGAAATTGTTGACGAGTACGCAGCTCGCCAAGAGCAATATGACTCAATCCAGTCTTGTCAGTCAGCTGCATCAGATTGCGAAAAGTGGCTGTTGGACAAAGACGTTCCTGTCACCAAAATCGTCGGTATCCTCGCTTCTTCTGAACCGCTGACATTTGCAGAATCCAACGAGACGCTCCCTACCAAGCAGTACCCTTGCAGCATGTGCTATGTCTTGACGAGAGGGTGCATTTGGGCGCTTGACGACGAATACGACGACAAACGTATGATTACTGGAACGCAACACCAGCTGGTATGGCCTTCATCAGCTGCTGCTACTTGCAGTTCGACGTGAAAGGTGGGCGACTTGCAGGTCTACAAATTACCAGCCTGACCTTGTTATGCAGGTCAAACTGGGAGCTGACGGCATCATTCTGCCTGATTGGGCCCTTGGCCAATTCAACAAGCTTCCTGAATCTGCAAGACTTTACCTGCAAGATCAGATAACAACCCAAGCATTCTGCTTCACAAACCATTAGGTGTCTACTACCAGCGCTTTTTGCCACCAAACATTGAGAGAAGGTGATTTACGGTGCAGGATGAGCGTATACCTTTTGTCAGTTTCTGTGTGTCCAGCTTCACCGCTAGTTTGCAATAGCCTCTGAGAGACCTCCTGCATCATCCCATTTGTGTACCTGGCATGCGAAGTAGCCTTGCACATTTTCCAGCAACAACTACGTCTCAATCCAGCCGAATTGTGTCACTCGCACACAGCAATACTGACTCACATGTGTGGGGGTCAATTGCTGCGTGTGCTCGTACTTCATGGGCAGGATCTCCCCTAGCTAAGTCCAGCGGCACCGTCGTACTCTGCTCAGCCTGCATACCGATGTGTGCTTCTTTTGCGTCTCCCTGTTTCTTGGGTGCAATGGACAAGAGGTTCATGTCTCCCTGTTTCTTGGGTGCAATGGACAAGAGGCATCATCAAGGCAGAGATCTCTAGTACTAAGTCAAACAAACATCAAAGAGATATCGTCAATTTTTGTGGCTCAGGTATTTGCCCACGTGTGCCGATCATATTGCTCTTAGTCATTGGCACATACGAGGTACAGATGTGGATCCGCCTACATCAGTTGTATGAAAGACACAAACATAAGCGCTTGACTGTAGGTGGACATCCAACTTTTGTACATACAATCAACTGCTGGTGCTTCTGCTACATGAATCAAGCCCTAGCATGATGAGTAGGCTCTCTTTTCAATTGTGCACAGAACATGCTTCCAGAGTCTGCAGGTGTGGATTTAGCTTGACTGCTATCATAACTAAATCAGCTGTATCATCTGCTAGGTTTATGCTACCCAGACTTACAGTCATTTCAAGGCTACACCAATTATGTAGCAAATGTTGACGAATTCCTACATGTAAAGACCGCTATCAGCTGAACACTGTTGATCACCACTCAATTTGGGTTGTATAACAATATATGACAAAAAAACCAAAACAGCCACCAGTGTACAAACTGCTTGAGGCATACTTGGCCCGTGGGTTTCAAGTGTCATGCTTTTTGCACCAACTCATGATCATCCTGGTGTTGTTTTGAACCACTGGCCAGTTGGCATCCTCAGCTTGCTGCAGAACACTCATAGCTCGCCATTCAGGCATTCTGCTTAGCCTGTCAAGGATCAGAGCATCAAAATCTTCTTCTCTCAGATACGAGCTGCACTTGGCGACAACATCATGCAGCCGCACTTTGACACGCTGTGACATGGCAGCAGGAACGGGCCTCCCGCCAAAATGTTCCACGGACACTGGGGCTACTGGCGGTCCTTGGAATGGAACAGGGCTGTTGGCACCACCCTGAAACTGTCCTGTGTGCAATCCAGCGTTGCTGGGCCCTGCCCCTGGACTCAAATCAACAGACGCAGGTCTATGAGCAATGCCTTTGTCAGGCCACAGTTGCCGCTGAGCAGAAATTGGACCTGGGATCGCAACTTCAGAGGCAGGTAGACTGGTGCCCTTGTTTATGAGTATGCCAGGACTTGTTGAACCGGTCCCAGGGCTGCTTGCAGCAATGCCAGCACCAGATGGAAGTTGGCCAGGGCTTCTGGCAGCTGCCCCAGGGCTGCTGGCTGGAGTGCTAGGTGGCTGAAGATGCCTGATCTGGTGCATGCACACAGCACTTGGGTTTTTCGGCCAGCCGGCCTTCACGTCCCTGGCAACACGCTCCAAAGCACCCACCACATCGGTAGCAGCAAGCAAGGATAGTGCCTTTTGACAAGGAGCGTCCAGCAAGGTCTTGAGGTCCACACCAAGCTGACGTAGCACGCGTTGCATCCAGGAAGCCAAGCCATGAGGCCCTACAGGACTGGCAGGGTCCAGGTGACTGCCCTGTTGATCAACAATCTGGGACTCCTGCCCTGAGGGCTGTTGGGGCTGCCTGTGGGGCTGTCTGGGAAAGCCCTGTGGCCCTGGCTCCACATGGGCTCCTTCAACATCCTCCATGTAAGTGTCCTCATCAGGCAGTGGGACTGCAGCTGCTGCTAGCAGATGCAGCGGAGGCGCTGATGTTGGCACTGTTGATCCTTGCACGCTGTCAGCCATCTGTGCAGGGATTGGCATACCTGCTGGGACACGCATGTCAGGCACTATATGCTGCTGTTGCTGCTGCTGCTGACCTTGCCAGTGAGGCGCTTGCTGCTGCTGTGGCTGCTGTGCTTGATGCTGCTGCGGCTGCGATGCTTGCTGTAGCTGTGAAGGTTGACTGTAGGCCTCCTCTGGTGTGTTTGGCACCACTTCAGCCTCCATGGCTGGTGCACAAAACAGAGGACTGTACTCAGACCCATGCTTGGATGGCACACTCACACGACTGCTGCCCAAGCTCTTACAAGCCTCTTTGGTAAGCTCCACAAACTTCTGGTAAGCTTCCTGCTCCCAAAAAACATTCTCAGGGGGCTTGAGGCCCTTGACAATGTAGTGGGTGTTGAGCTGTGCCACCCAGTGCAGCATCTGGTTACACCACTGCTTGTGCAGGGGAATGATGAACATAGCGCTGCCACCTGTGACTGTGTAGCACACCAGGTGACAAGCCTGGGAGTCTGTCACCAGCATGTTGAGCTGGGCCTGAGCAAAGTATTGCGGCAGGATTCTGACATACCTGTAAAAGCAGCAAAAAATAGGTTGCCTGCTGTGGCTAGACGTGATATGGGAGGACTCAGTACAACAGCTTGCAAGACTGTTCTCAAAACTGCCGACGTAAGCAACATGACACCCATAGGTAAACCTCGCATGTCAACCTTGTACACAGAATCAGGATCACATGACATGACATGCAATGGAAACTTGCCGTCAGAGATGAGCACAGGTCCTATTGGATTCAACCTAGTCACCACACTCATGCAGCATCATCATGATACTGAAGACAGCAGTGGGCTTACGGTTTGCAGCTCTTGCCTAGCCAGTGCCAGATTCCCAATGCAGCATCAGGTCTGAAAGGAGTCTTGGCCTTGATCTCAAGCACAAGCCGATGAACAGGATCAGACTCCCTCCAATGCTGGTGAAGCTGCCTGGTCACAGGCTCTTCATGCTGCACTATGATACCATCTGGGCTGCTGCCAATGACTGGCAGATCAGCTGGATCAACACCCCTTCGCACCTCTTCTGGTAATCTCTGGAGGGAAGGGTCCATCAGGACAAACCCAACCTCATGCACTGCATATTCTGGGTTATCACAAAGGTAGCTAAGGATGCCGTTGGCTTCATGCTTGTGTCCCCAGTCAAAGTAGACTTGTGTCTGGGCGTCCACTGCTGCAGGTGCTTGCTTGGGGTTCTGGAGAGAGGTGACCTTGGAGAGAAGCTTGTTGTGGTCACGCATGTAGGGTGAGACTCCTGCCCCCGACAGGACTTTCCCAGCACACTGCTCAAACAGCCCTAAGGTCTCTGCCAAGCTGCTGCCTGTCACCTTACCTGCAAGCAATCAGACAAGGTAGCGTGTGGCAGGTTGCTGACTCACCTCACTAATTTCGTCAAGCAGCAAGCGCTGGGGCAAGCACACAGTCAATGCCAAACAAGTGCGTTTGACAGCTGTTTGCTACCACCATCAGGCTTTAATATGTGCAAGACGAGATGCTGTGTGACACTTACAATGCAGATTCAGAATGAAACAGTCTGGCAAGGATGGTGCGCATTGTACCTGAACGCAGGTTCTGCCATTCTGGGTGGTCCTGAGGGATCAGCTCTGAGACCTCAGGCTTTGTAGCCGCTGCAAGCATCTCTGCTGTTGGCAAAGCCAGTGGCACAAACTGATGTCCAGCTCTGACTGTCAGCTCTGCTTTGCTGATGGCATACAAGTTTGTGTTAGGGTGAGGACCTCTATATTGGTTGAAGACTGGAGCCTGTGGTGTAAAAAGTTGCGGTATCAGATCAGCAGGGATCTCTTCGGCCAGCTCATGGATCTGTGCAGCTTCTGCAGGGCTCAGCTCCTCGTTGTTGCTGGTGTACTCCAAAATGTCATCAATAGAAACTTGGGACTCTGGCCGTGAAGGAACCATCACAGTCTGTAACAGCACACCTTGCAGTGAGCCAGCAGTGGACAACGCAGGACTTGGCTCGCCAGCGACAAGCAAAATTGTGTTGCAGTGCGCGCGGACTCTTACCTTAGATGTGTGCTTCAGTAGATGATGCTGGAGGCCGTTAGCTCGCTGGCTGTTCACGCCTTGGAGATGCCGTGCCTGCACTGTCAGAGTCACGTCAACGCTATCCTGGCATCAGCGCCTCCTTTTGAAGTACGAACACCTTAAAACATTCGGTCTGAGTCGCCTAAGCCGATGCTGACAGGTAGCTTCAACAGAACACCATCTAAGCTTGACCTATCGTGAGCAAAAGCGGGACTATGACCAGTGACAGCAGATGCAAGGCTATTCACAGCACTGATGCAATCTGCCCTGTTGTACGGTCTCCTGTCGAAAGGGCTGCGCTGCAGCTGTATACGCGCTGACCGGAGTGGCACTGGAACTGATATGTCATGCTGCGTGCTGTGCTAGCGAAACACCGATATGACTCAGCAGCGGTGCTCTGAAACCAAATGCGTAGCTATAGCTTGACCCTTCCTATGCATGCAGTGTGCGTTTGCTCGTACATTGGCACGGATTCGCGACATAGTGACCAAAGGTACTGTTGAAAACGTCACGCGTTCCGCAGCTCTGGCGATCGCAACAGGAGTCGGTACAGCCAGCAAGCACCCGCTGCTGTCAGCTAAAAACTGTTGCTTGTCTTCACGTCTGTCTCGTCGTCAGAGACGACATCTGGTCTTGAAATCACGTTGCGCGGTGGAACCGATGAGTTCTCCAGGTCTCTTGCTCCTCAACGGTGCAAGTCATTGTGGCTGGCTACAGCGTTTCACCTTTGTTTGGGTTTTGCAGAAACTCATCACGCTGCACGGAAACGCGATGCAGAAGAAGTCGCACACCCCAGCGAGGCGACGATCAGCTCGATTGAGGAACTTGGAGGCGACACAGTGCTGCATGCAGAGCCAGATTCAAGTGTTGAGTCAGATGTAGGGCAGCTACTGTGTTGCGCCGCAGTTGACCTTTGCTGCACCTTTCGGATTGTGACCTGCAGCTGGAATGCAGGAAGAACTTGATCTGAATGCATTACTGTCAGGCCTAAACTTAGCCTCAGGAGGAGCTCAGGTACACATCATTGATCCATGCTGCCTTTGCTTTGCATGTGCAGCTCAACTAAGCCGGAACACCTGCTTGACACAGTTCAGCACTTGCGTCAAGAAAGCACATTGCCATCAGCCTGGGCGCAGTGCAGTTTGCTGCACCACTTTGGGTTGGCTGAAGCTTGAAGTCCTTGTTGGTTTGGTTCTACATAGTAAGTAAGAGAGATCTTATGGGATGTGTTCAGGAAGCCAAGCAGCAGCCTGTCCTTGACAGCTTTGACCTGAAAGGCATTGCTGAGCGCATCAAGTCAGGCAAGCGCACAAACTCCAAACTGGTCTCAAAGGCAACCATCTGTCTCATCGATACTAAGACAAACAAACCGCTCTGCCGTGGTGCCAGTGTTCCAAATGTGCTTCATAACAGGCCATCAGTCATGTTTGCTGCATCGTATTTGTGTGTTGCTTGCCACAATGTTGCTGTTGCCCGCAGCCAGGCAGATGCTTTGACTAGTCACATGCATGTTCTCAGCATGACATTGCATTGCTTGGACGTGCACTGTGCTGGTCTGCATAATTGTTGCGTTAATGCCAACAATGCGTCTGCTTACACATACTACAGAGCATAATATGCATGATCACTGCCGCACTACTGCAGGTAAAGCCAAGAGGATACTGTGCATGTGTGGAGCAGGTCTGAGTGTCAGTGCTGGCATCCCAGATTTCAGAACACCAGGCACAGGCTTGTACAGCAACCTGCAGAAGTTTGATCTGCCATACCCAGAAGCTGTCTTTGAGATCAACTATTTCAAAAGGAATCCTGCACCCTTCTTCATGCTTGCCAAGGTGTACGTCCTGCCTGTCAACCTGTTGTAACAGCTGACCCAACTAATGTCCTGTTGCCGCTGCATTGTCTGTCTGTTAGGGTATGTGATGAAGCATGCCTACTGCTGTGTTGAGTCCAGTAGCGTGTGTTTACATTTGAGTCAGCTGGCTAGCCCGAATGCAAGACCAGCTGATGCTGATGTCAGCGACATGGGGTCATGCAGCAGGTTACTGCGAGGCTGGCATGCACAGTAACGTGCAACTGTGGTCGCACAAAAACTTGTTTAGAAAGCAGCCAGGAGTTGCTGCATCTCTGAGCCAATCCTGCTCCAGAGCTGACCAGCAAGCACTCACTCACACTGAGCTTGAGGAACAACGTCCATGGCTGAGTCTGATTTTGGTTCTGAGCTCAAGTCTGAGTGTGAGTGTGAACCTGGAGCGTAGTTTGAGAGAGTGAATGTGGTACTGTGCCTGCAGGAGCTATTTCCTGGCACCTTCCAGCCAACCCCGGCACACTTCTTCATGAAGTTGTTGCATGACAAGGGCCTGCTGCTGCGCTGCTTCACTCAGAATATTGACTCACTGGAGAATCAAGCTGGCCTTGACAAAG
>JAABUH010003805.1_pt1 | contig 12665 bp, 15 predicted proteins | sample 5559121 | NCBI WGS metagenome assembly JAABUH01 (sample SAMN10711871, study PRJNA513364) | rock metagenome | isolation source: Antarctica rocks | place: Antarctica: Victoria Land, Battleship Promontory nord | collected 2015-12-28 | reverse complement strand
CCAAAACACAAAAACCACAACCCCCCCCCCCCCCCCCCCCCCCCCAATAACAATATCTTATATTACCCCCCTATCCTACCCCCACATCCTACGGGAACGCGGTGTCTACGAGTGGGGGTAGTACGTGTGCGCGATATCTACGAGGGGGGCAATACGTGATGTCTACGAGTGGGGGTAGTACGTGTGCGCGATATCTACGAGGGGGGCAATAAGTTATAATAGAAACATAAGCCTTAGTATATTAGAGGAGTTTGAAAAGTGGGGAACCTGCATCTGGGGTTTAAGGCTCTTGGCCTTGTGCACGCATGGACTTGTAGTAACTCGCGACACCTGTCATCGTGTTCCATCGTGAAGCCTGGGTTTGGTAGTAGCTTCTTAGCTAGTGCAAAGACGTTCCTTAGCCTCATCAGTGTGGGTTTGGCCATAAAACGAGTAGCCCGTACCAGTTTGTCGCACACTCCGGGCGGCTCGGAGTGTTATTCGTCTGTTTGCTTCTTTCTCGTCATAGCCTCGCTAATCTTAAGGGCAGTAACTACTTGCCGGGGTTTCATTTGTATTCCTGAGACGAATATACAATCTTAAGTTTATTATACTCATGGAGTCGAGCCATGTCAGTTCAGCGATACGTTTGTCGAGAGGTGACGAGAAGGTAAATATCAAAAAAGTCGATACCGTAGTTCTGGATAGCTCGGACCAAGGTTATAACGGTTTTCAAGATAAGCCGGCTCCAAGTTGGTAATCAAGAATACGGTTGTAGTGGTTAATTGCACTTAAAGTAGCCATTTACCTTGTTGACCATACACCCGAAGCCTACATGCCTTGAGTGCAGGTCCATTCTTGGGGAGTACGTGTTGAGCGATTTGAGCGATACGTGGTCCACCCATTTATGAGTAAAGTACTAGGAATGAAACCATAAGCGCGAAAACCTACAATGTTATTGTGCATTAGGGCACGTCGTTGGCTTTCGCCTACGAGCAGACTATATCATGTATTGCTAAAACTCGAGGTAGTTATACTACTAGTCGTTGAACCGTAGCTACTGCTACTGCTGCGTACAACCTGAATAAGGCGTCTACGCAAAAACAAAGCTTTTAACTGGACTGGTCTTATTGTTGCCCAGTGGCTTCCGCAAGGGCGAAGCCAAGAATAGCGTAAGTAAAGAGTTGTCCGCGTTGTGAAGGGTTTCGCGCTACGGCGTTGATAAGAGAACCGAAGATCGTACCAATGCCGATTCCAGCCCCTGTCAGGCCGATCGCAGCTAGACCAGCTCCAATGAACTTTGCAGCAGCCATATTAAAACAGTATTTGTGGACACCTTGCCTTTGTTGTGGTAACTGGGTAAGGTAAGGGTAGAATGAAATACGATCGTCCACAAAGAACCCCGTGTGCACTTTTAGTGCTTTTAAGTACTTTTCTTTCTTGATAGGGGAATAATATTGTTATTGAGGTCATCTAAAGGAATATGTCTCTATACTACGAAAGTGCTGGAATTGGTCTACAGGCTGCACTTAGGATGCAGGCCCTTATGGGTGTGAGGGTTCAAGTCCCCCCTTTCGTACACAGCCTAAAACTTTAACTGATTAGATTGTCAAAAAGATGGATAAGAAACACGATAAAAGACGCCTGGGGTCTGACCTAGGCAAGTTATCACGATAGCTTAGTTGTAACCTTTTTTCTTAATATTCCTACCCATCGTACGTTCCACGGCGCTATAAAATATTAATTTAATGGCCTTTTCGTCGGGGTTTAGTTTTCTTAATTAAGCCATACGCGCCCTTTGCATAACGGCAGTGCTACCGACAAATTTGAAGAATGGCAAAATACCTAAATCAAAACTCCCCTTAAGATTAACTTCGTATGTGGTCCGTCACCTCTATAGTATTTAAATTTAAGAATATTTTAAGGTCCTTTTGATCAGTAAAGTTTAAATTATCACAGACAGACATGTTGTCATTGTGACTGTGGAGTAGAAGTCCTAATTTGAGTTAATGGCACGAAAAGGACTTGTGCAGAGAAACCACTAGTGGGGTGAAAGGGGAGTGGTGAGAGACAATTAAATTAGTTCCCCACCTCGTGCCTATCCCTTTCCCACATCAAACTAGAGTTTTTATCCTACGTAAAGGGATGAATATGTATATTTAAATAAAGATAAGTGCGTGGTTCCCCCATTAATCCTTATTTTCTTCCTTTCCTTAGACTTTTTTACGTCTCGCCTAATTTGCTTTTAATGCTGTTCGATATGGTGACCTTATATTGTGGTTGCATACTGCACGCGCCCTTCGCATAATGGAATAGTGCGACTGTCTTCGAAACAGCGGGTGGAGGTTCGATTCCTTCAGGGCGTTAGAGGTGAAATAAGATAAAGTCGAAGCGGTTTGTGGAGGCTCGACTCCTTTGGGGCGTTGCATTTGACTTGCCTTCTGTGGGTAGAAAGCTTGCGGGTAGGGTGCGTAGCTCAGTGGCAGAGCAACCGACTCTTAATCGGCTGGCGGTGGTTCGATACCACCCGTGCCCCTGGGTATCTGAACCTTATCTAACGGAAAAAATAAGGAAGAGCACAGCTATGGAGAGGCGTCCTCGGTTGCTAACTGAGCGGGGTTTTACCCCTTGTGGGTTCGACTCCCACCTCTTCCGAACACAGGCGCTCCTAGCCCACCCCACGTTACCCCTCCCCTAAGATATGATATTGTAGTTGAAGTGGGGAATGCGGGATAGGCATAGCGCGATGTCTACGAGTGGGGGCAGGTTACGAACTGACAAACATATGAACATACGAACTGACGAACTGACGAACTCGCCCTGTACCCCCCTACCCAATAACAATATTTTATTACCCTATAAGGGGGGGGGGTTGAAGGGGGGAACGTAGGGAAAGGCGATATCTACGATGGGGAACATACTTTTTTGCAGATAATGAGATCTTTTGCAATTTAGTTTTCCCTCGTTTGCTCTCCCCCTCATCTGACAAAAGTTAGCCGGGAAAAAGGGGGGGGGGTAGGATATGGGGATTATTTATTATAGTGGAAATGACAAAGTGGGGAAAAGGGGTACGGGTTATAGGCCAGGAACAGTACAAAAAGGAAAATATGACAAAGAAAATGATAAGCCAACAATTGAACTTATGTAAATATTAGAGTAAAATAAAATTAGATAGGGGAGTGTCATAAGTTACCGATTAAATAGATGTGGTTCGCTAGTGATAAAGTGCGTGGTCCCTGCAGGCGCAGACGATGGTTGCATAACTGAATCGGAAAGATCCCGACCCAGCTCAGTGGGATCGAACTGAGTCATTCCAGCAGGTGCAGATTCTTGTGACGGAAGAGCAGGATCAAAGTCACCAGTGGTAAAGGTTGCCTCGGTAACAGTATTAATATCACCGGTTGAAAGTGCGGCTTGTACGTCAACGGTGGTAGGACTAGACCCTGCTTCGATCATTTGTTGTATGACTTGATTAAATTGGGCTTGCGGCAGCTGACCCAGTGCTTGATAAACGACTTGGAGACGGTTTACGCTTGCAGGAGCGTGAGATTGCATAAAGCGAAGGTGCTCAAGCCACTGAGTATCTGTCAGATGAAGGATAGCATGATAAGCGACTTGCACACGGTCAACGCTTGCAGGAACGTTATCTTGCATATAGTGAAGAAGTTCAAGCCACTGAGCATGTGTTAGGTTAGCAATTACTTGCTGTGCAGTATAAAGAGCGTCTGGATGAGACGTATGACATGTTACAAGGTCAAAAAGTTCCTTAAGTAGAATTAGCATATAATAGGAAGAATGTGGGAGGCCAGGAGACAAGGGCAATCTAGAACGAGAAATGGAGCAAAAATGAAGGCTTGGCTATAGGGAGCGAAAGCCGAGTTAGTAGAAAGGTTCGCTTGAGTTGCAGTATCGGGAGCACGGGCTACGTCGATAAGTGTGTTTTCGATAATACCGATAGCAGGCACTAGAACTAGGAACCATGAAAAGTAGAGGGCAGTTGCTGCCGCTCCAAGCGTGACATAAGGTTCTTCAGCATGTTGAGCACCAATGTGCATAAGAAGGAAGAAGTCCGCAACAAGAATCCAGAAGGCTACTCGCATGAGGGGACGGAATTGGCTACCTCGAACACGTCCTGTGTCAAGCACAGGCATAGCAAGAAGAATTAGAATAGCACCTAGCATTCCAATTACACCCATTAGCTTGTTCGGAATAGAACGAAGAATTGTGTAAAAGGGAAGAAGATCCAATATTGGATCTATAAATTTTACTGACATACCACTAAAGCTTATAAAGCGTTGAAAACAGGGGTGATTACGTAGAGAGACCAATTATTGAGACTATGTCATCCCACGTGGGCCTAAGGTATAGTCGTTGAATGCAATAAAAACACTGCAAATGAAGGTAAACATTAAATAATTATTACTCTGCTAAAGTATATTTAAGCTCAGGCCTCTTTTTCGCATTAACTCAGGTTTTAGAAAGGCATTTTCTTTTTGTTTACCATTCTGGGACAATAGATGAAGGCGTTTGAAGAGGATTAGCTGGGATATAGTTATCACTGTGCCCTAGCATGTTAGGCGCGTAAAGAACTAGCACGGCAATTCCAAGAAGAGCTCCAATAATTGTAACAAGGTCCTTAAAAATGTAGTAAGGATGCATAGGTAGTCGGTCCGTGTTGGCTCCGACACCTAGTGGGTTACCGCTACCGTGTGTGTGAAGAGCCATAAGGTGCATAATTGCAAGAGCGGCTAGCACAAAAGGCAGAACGAAGTGAAGGCTAAAAAATCGGTTTAGCGTAGCGTTGTTAACACTGAAGCCTCCCCAAATGACGATGCGGTTTAATTAGATTTTTGCAATCTATCTTATTTTCTCGAATAAGTCCAGACTATATCATGTTATAACCCAAAGTATATATATTACTAAACTGTAAACTAGTCGTTGAACCCATAAAAAGGTTGCTGATGGTCTGAATAAGGGAAAAATTCATCAGACTTACCAGCAATTAATTTGGTGCTTATCGTATAAATTACGAATAAGAGCTCTTTTATGTGTCAAATCGAGGAATAATTGCAATGGCATCTTGCCAAGACCGATGGAATTGTACTGCCTGACCTGAGGAAGAAAACAACTTAATGACATTTGATAGATCATTAACTGATTGAACACTAAACTTATTAGCTCCACCATAAGTATCAATCTTTGATTTGTTTTGAATACAAGCTTAAAGGCATCAAAAAGAGTGGTATTAAAATTTTGGCGAAGACTGAAAAGGATTTCACCAGTTGCCTTTGAATTCTCTGCAGTAGTAAAGCCCACAATCCTATTAAAGGGAGGTTTTATTACTAGCCCTACTGAGTGTTGAAACAGGAATGTTAAGAAACTTTCTTGTACCTAGATCAGTCCTACCTCAGGTCCTACTGAAGACAGCTTATCATTACCACTCTTTTTAAAATACTTTGCTGCATCCACCTCTTATGTGGCGCATTATTTTTATTCCACGTTTTGCTTTTTCACACATTATACTGTGGCCGATTATAATAAAATAGAACTGCACAAAATCACCTCCTAGCCATGGAATGGCGCTAAGCATACTTGTAATTACTGTTGCCAAGTCTCTAATCATAATATCGTATTCTCAAATGAACATTTCGCCTCCGATATATGACCCTGTACTCTATGAACCTCTGATACACCATAGAGGTATAATTCATGAGCCTTGTGACTAAATTAATCTTAGATAACTAACAAGCAGAAACTCCGACTGTACATTAAGCATCAAATAGATCGATTTGATACCCACCGATGGACCAGTCTGTAGCGATCACTTTTAAGAGGAAGTAATCGACGGTCTTGATTAGAGGTAAAGTCTTTGACCGTATTCATCAGTGTTGCCTTATAATATTAAGACTATACGCAATTTAAATAATTATGTATTAGATAGTGCTATTCACCTAGCTTATATAGCATACATGATACCATATATGGACTAACTAGCTTTCGTACTACTGGCATTGATTCAGACCAAATGTGAATACAATATTGATTTTCAACTCCTGCACTTTGTACAGAAGACTTAATTTTATATAGATTATGTAGAACTTCAGTCAGTCGTGTACAATCTGCAAATCGAAATGAGTTAGTACATAGCTTTAGTCCATAACGAATTCGTGCTCCATCGTCCATGATCCAGATAGCTAGTGCAAGTGGTGTAAGATATTCTGCGATATTTTGCGGTACTTGCTTAACACCATTAACATACCATTCATGGTAAAGGATGTTAAGACTAGTGTATGTATAAGTATGAAATCGAATAACATATCGTAGTACACCATTTGTACTAAGACGTGTTTGAATCTTAGGTACTACTGGATTACAGTAGCCTAGTTGAGCCACAAGATTATGTAGCCATTGTAGATATTCTGAATGCCGGGCTTCTAGGTTGAAACCAATTCGAGTATTGTTACCGCCAGAACGAAGTTCAGCATGAGCATTTCCTAGTAGTGAGCCAGAAAAAATACTAAGGATATCATGATTATGTGGTCCGGTTCGATAGATTGCTGGAATTCGCTTACCAATCTTTTTATATTGATTAGGTTCAAGGTAGATTGTAATAAAATCAAAGAACGATAGAATACTTATTATCATAATAACGTATGTGGGGCATAGTATAAATTGGCTACCCCATAGACTCATCTGCCCGAAGGGGAGGACGTACCGTTGACTTACTAACTTAAATAGTAAGAACGACTATACATTAAGTATTAAAAATACCCATCAGTGAACTAGTCTGTAGCGTTTTAAACGACGGTCTTAAAAGTTCTTAACCGTTTACACTGATGTTGCCCGATGTTACGCATTGCTATTGTAAGCAAGAGATTCACAAGAGACTACAATTGAGTCTTACCACAATTTCATCCAAGAGGTGTCACCCACGACAAAGCTTACCAGAAGCAAGTGCACGACGTACAGTACGCTCGCCGCAGCCAATGAAAGCAGCTACGACAGGAGAAGTTCGCAGTATAATTGAGCTAACTTGTGTCTTTTCTGAATTTGTGAATAGGCTTCCATCGGGTAGAGACACAAGAAACCATCGTGCCACTGTAGAGTTAATTGAAACTCGCATGCGGGTTTCAAAGGACCCCGTCGCATAGCTGCTTTCTTTATATTTTGCTTAGTTTCTTCTGTGTGCTTGTAACCTTGATTGCTACCTGCACGGACCGCCAGATTGTATTCTGGATTAATCTCATAAATGTGAAAATCTTCGCAAGCGAGTAGAATTTCCTTTTGTGTGAATTCTGCCATAACTTCAAGCATAACAAAGGCGAAATTCTTTAGACCGCCCCCCTATCCTACGATACCCCACCCCAATAACAAGCCCCCCTATCCCGCATACGTAGGATAGGGGGGTAATATAAGATATTGTTGTTGGGGTGGGGCAAACGCGATACCTACGAGGGGGGCAATATACTTGGGAACTGCAGCAGCTAGAAGGCGACTACCATTAAAGCGTAGAAGGTGTTGTGCAAGGCGAGTGTAGAATCGTCCTTGAGTTACGCTTCCAACATAAATTTTGCCGTTGACACTACTGCGTAAATACCGGAATAAGGCTTTAGTAGAATAGAAATTGTTTTTCGCACTGCAGGTAGATTTAGTCCTTCGTACGGGTTTAATCATTTTGGTTTCTAGGATAGAGACTAGTCGTGGTGAAGCTATTATAGGTAGTATAGATATGTGGTAAAGAACTTCTGATTGTGTTAGGCTACGACCTAGAAAGGCAATCAATCAAGCAACCAGTGCACACACTGGCGGCTTCGACTGTACATTAAATACTTCAATAAAAGTACCCAACTACGAACCAGTCTGTAGCGTCTGAGAAAGACGACGGTCTTGCCCGAAGGTATTAACCGTTTACGAAGTTGTTGCCGTTATAGCGTCGTTTAGACGCTCTCAATCCGAAATTGAAACCCCAATAAATTGAGATTAAGGGATTGAGGACTAATCTCTGAAGGTAAGTTAAACATAAGTTCCCGGGGGGGCAATTTAGCTTGTAGAGTCGTGCATATATGGTCGCACCATCGCTCCAAACGCAGGCATAGATTGCTTCCATACGGAAATACGCCATTGTTGGGGAAAAATGTCAGTCTAGCCGTCCTAGGACAAAGACAATACATCGATGTAAGAAGATTGGCAAGGCGAATACAATCTGCGTGAGTGAGTTGCGAAAAGTACGCCTTTGGCGGGAGACGTGTTACTGTAGCCAATGAGCAATCGCTTCAGGCGTAAGGTAGTCTGCAATCCAGACAAATACAGACTTGACCCTAACGCTGTCGACGAACGTGTAGAAACCAGAAAAACCCAGTAAAAACGGGTGGACGTAGAATGGAAGGAACTTTCCACGTGGCGTGTCGTAAACGTTGCTTGAGGCGACATATACTGAAAAGAGGTATGTTCCTAGCCGCCTGTTCCAGCCCACGCTCAATAACGGTTGATGTGCGTCATGCGTCTCCAAGTAGGCTACCTACGAGAATACTAAGGATCTTTTGGTCCGAAACGATTAATTGCGACAATGCGACCAGTTACACTTGCAGCGCAAAGCATTGATTTAGTTATAACTTCAGACGAGTTTGATGGGCTTTGCCATAGAATACCCATCATAAGTACGAGAATAATTACTCCGATTGACCAAGGCAGCGTTCGAGGAGACTTGTATGAACCGTAGTAAAGACCTCGTCCGATGTGAGCGTAAACAAAAATAAAGAACGCGGAAGCTCCGTTTGCGTGAAGGTAACGCAGAAGCCAACCGTAATTTACGTCACGTATGAGCCTGCAACTAATAACTAATTTGACAACTGGAAACTCGAAGTGAAAAGATACCGGTCGATTGACAGCTTTCCTGTATTACGTGAGATAACATGAGAAGTACGAGTAAGACCGATAGCTGAACTAGCTACCGCAAAAGAAACAAAACGTGAGCCATCTACAAGAATTCCCATATCATAAATTGAGATTTCTTGAGTATTCTTCTGACTTGGCTTTAGCTAATTCAACTTGATTTATGTCAAACATGTTCAATAGTTGTTGGTATTAAATTAACTTGAGGACTATTACTATATCGTCCCACGTTAATATAAGCTGCATTTTAACGAGTGTCCTTCAGTAGACACCGACACCAGAAATCAATAATTTTACGTGTGGTATGTTTAGGGAAAAAGGCATAAAGTGCCCGTAAAGAATGTCAATACTTTGAACTGAAATAACTATGACATAATCTTACTAATTGTAGACATTTTTGTTACTGAGGTCCTAGAGTTATCAGAAAATTAGTTATTGTATTTCATTTGTTGACCTATTTGAAAATATGGAATAAGATTCTTAAACCCAAATCTGCCTTTTGTTATATGATGATTGTGTAGAATTTATATTGTTAAGGATATCTTCCGCCCATTACGTACTGAATGATTGTTCGAATTAGCATACTTAAGTCTAGTGATAAAATCATTAGCGTCAAGATTCTAGGAGACCCCCAACAGGCAAACGTGATATCTACGATGGGGGGGGCAACATTATTGAGAATTATTGGTATAAGAATATTATAAAGACTCTTTCAATCTGAAATAGCATATAGGCTATAGTTACCATATGTGCGAATATGTCCAATACCACCTATAAATTCTCGAATTATTCGCAGAACTTGAATATCGTCTACTCGTAAGATATCCTGATTTGATATAAGATCCAAAACAACCTTTTCCATCAATATCCTAGTAGCCATTGCGTAAATTGTTCATTTGTTATCTTTGTACTCATCTTAATCTTTAGCTTTTGACGAGACGGGAAACGCAGTAATATAATTAGTTATAATTGTCTTACTGATAAATATTATCCGTCTACTTTCGTATACGTTAGGACTGTTTAATCCTTTTATTTAAAGGCCCTTTTGCAGTCTCTGAAAAGTTAAATGACTTGTTATTCGATAACTTTTGCTGATTATCTTTTTAAAAAGAGTTTCCAGCAATTGAGAGGGTTTAAAGAACACATCATGTGATTTATGTTCTACACTGACAAAAGCAAGATCTACGCTTGGTGTATAATGCATTGCAAGAAAAACACCAGTGACGATTTGCATTCCCAGCGTCATAGCAAGCAGAGAACCGAAGTTCCAAGCATAGGATAGATTCGCGGGTTGCGGAGAATCGACAGCATAACTATTAACTAGTGACAGCAGAGGTGTTGCCTTAAGAATTCGCATTAATAGTATGTAAATAAAGGAGGGCTAGAGCCCAAGCCAAAAATATCCCTAAGACAAAAAAATAAAATTGTGTGTTGTTGACATTGTCAACACTACTGGCATAATTTCGATCGAGTCGAACCACAGCCACGCTATTGCGTGTTGTACACTGCAGACGGTGCCGAGCCGTTATTATACTCTTAGCATATCTGAACTTAAGGTGTAGGCCCACAAGAACTCGAACCTTGCAATGCCACTATTTATTTAAGTTTTAATCTTTATTAGACTAAATGACTTTTAACTCATGTTAGGCCTGTGTGGAGTCGAACCACAGCTACGCAGACATCAACTTCGCGCACTACCGCTATGCTACAGGCCTTTAGGGTGTCGGATGAAGTATATAACGTAACCCGTTTATCATGATTAACTACAAGCTACTCACGATATTTTGCTTTTACATACACTTATAGAACCCCACCACACCCCACGTGCCTATCCCGTATCGCTGATGTGCCCCGGAGTAAGATAATAAGGAAATTAGAGGAGAGCGAGAAGAAATATAATTTGTTAGCCGTGCGCAAGCGGGAATATTGATTTGTCGCATGCAAGGATAGTTAGCAATTCCGACAAGGAAACGTTCATAACCTGTACGCTATGAGGGGATGTTGATTTGAGAACGAAAAGAGGCGTACGACGTTTGCAACGTCCACTGGCGAAGATAGATCTGAGGTCATGGTCCATCTTAACTGTCACGCGTGTATTAAAAACAAGACGAAAAGCCTCGAAAAGCATAGGATGAGGTAGCAGGCACACGTTGAATGCAGGTACGAACTACGAACAACGAACTGCGAACTACGAACTACGAACTACAAACTACGAACTACGAACTACAAACTACGAACTACGAACTACGAACTCGCCCGATGGCGAGAACAAAAACGTACCTTCAGCCATCACGAAACCCACAAACCAGTTGAGGAAATTAAAAATGGCTAGATAGCCCGCAGGAGAAGACGATGCGGATGAAGGACAGGTGAGGTGTTGGAACGTCATCCCATAATACAATTCCGTGCTGTACATAGCTCGTTCGTTGCGTCGATTTGTCATTAGAAAGTAGAGTCTTGAAGTAGAGGAAAAAACAAACAAACAAACAAACAAACACTTATTGAAGTTCTACCTTGCCTATACAAAGCTTCGCGGTGTGAGTAAATGTATCGATTCGACCAAAACCAAGTATAGTTACAAAGTACAGACTTATGCTTCATCGTAACGCAAATGATAAGTTCGACTCGTAGCCATTTAGCTTTCTTGCGAGCAATTAGAATGCTATCGTCTTTGTCCTCAAGTCCTACAAACGTACAAAAAACATCGTAAGGAAGAAAAGGTTGCTTAGCCATTGCGTTACGCGGCTTTACGTTTGCGCGTGCTCGTGAAAGGCCTATAGTTGGTAGTACTGTATACATCGCGTGCCCGCAATGACTGTAAGGGCGATAGGCCACGTACAGATTATTATTGAAATAATAATTAGGAAAGGTACCCCAAATCCTGCTAGCTCAATAGCTAGTGAAATAAACATAGAATTAGGTTATATGAGAAATCGTTTAATACTAGGCGAACGACTATACGACTGGTTACGTGAGTGGGCGGGAATACACTACACGAGCCTCGTTGCCGTAATGTACTTACAATTGTACTCTTTATCTTTACTGAGGTGAAGACTCGAACTTCATCTTCATCGTCATGAGCGACGTGCTCTTACCCGTTAAGCTACCTCAGTTAGAGGGGGCTCGCTCGGAACCCCTAGAAGGGACGCTGTGTGCTCAGTGGACAACGTGAGTGCACTCTATAGGCGGAGTCTTGTGAAGCTGCTTAAATCTTATCAAACGTTCGAACTGGTCCTGCACGGGAGCGCCTTTTCACAGCTAAAACCATACCTGGGAAGAAAGGTCCTACTCAATAAAATGTAGCATGGTTCTAAACTGGCGTTGTCTGTATCGTTGCCGCGGCTCTCGCCACCCGAGGCGTGCAGTGTAAAACCTCCGACCTTCCTCATGGGCTTATGCCCTGTCAGCGACGTGTGCCTCACGCTGTCTTTTTGCCTTACACGTAACGCCACCCCCCCCTCCATCAACTTATTTTATTACTCTAGAGTTCCTCTGGGGCACTACGGATGGAATCACGGAGTTGAACCGTGACCGCTCCAGCCACAACGGAGCGCTCTACCCTTAAGCTAATCCCATCTATGAACAGACGTCGTAATATTATCCTCTTTTAGTAGACCCCACCCCCGCAATAACAATATCTTACCCCCCTATCCTACGATCCCTTGCTGCCCCCCCCCCCCCCCCCCGCCCCGGGGGGGGGGGGGGGCGGCCGGCCCCCCCCCCCCCCCCCCCCGGGCCCCGGGGGGGGGGGGGGGGGGGGGCCCCCCCCCCCCCCCCCGGGCCTGCCCCCCGCC
>JAABUH010003804.1_pt1 | contig 12670 bp, 9 predicted proteins | sample 5559121 | NCBI WGS metagenome assembly JAABUH01 (sample SAMN10711871, study PRJNA513364) | rock metagenome | isolation source: Antarctica rocks | place: Antarctica: Victoria Land, Battleship Promontory nord | collected 2015-12-28 | reverse complement strand
GGTGCATGTAGCGACCGATTCCCCTGTCCAGGCCTCCGTCTTGCTGCCCGAATCTGCCGCCAGTGGGGACATGGGCTACTGCCGCAGCAAAAGGTCGGGAGAGCCAAATTAAGTGATCAGCGACACTTGCCGCAGATCCAGCTCCCACTGCGCTAAGACCGCCACAATCTCGGCCATGCCCCCACTCCTCCACGCCGTTCCACCCCGGCGCAGAGCATACCCGACGGCCATGTACTTTTCATCAGCGCTTCAGTTTAGGACGGCGCGGTGTCGACGTCGTGCCCTGTTCCCGCCGGCCCGCGCTTGCGCCGTACCACCCAGGCGATCGCCGCGAGCAGTAGCCCTCCCAGCACCAGATAGGTGGCCGGGCCGACGAAGCGACCGACCACGGCGTAGTTGTCGCCGAGTAGGCGACCGAGGAAGGCCAGTAGGCCGGTCCAGATGACGACGCCCAGGGCGGTGTAGGCGAGGAAGAGCGGCACGGACATCGCGTGGATGCCCGCCGGGATCGAGATGAGCGAACGGACGCCGGGGATCAGCTGGCACAGGAAGACCGCCCTCTTGCCGTGGCGGTCGAACCAGCCTTGGGCATTGTCGAGATCCGCGCCGGAGACGGTCAACCACTTGCCATACCGATCGGCCCAGCGGTGCAAGCGCTCCCCGCCCACCGACCGCCCGAGGTAGTACAGCGGCAGCGAACCCAGGACCGAGCCGGTCGCGCCCACCAGCCAGACCGCCCAGTGCGCCAGCTTGCCCTGTGTGGCGGTGAAGCCAGCCAGCGGCATGATGATCTCCGAGGGGAGCGGCGGGAAGACGTTTTCCAGGAACATCAAGAGCGCGATGCCAGGGTAGCCCAGTGTCTCCATAATCTGGCGTGCCCAGTCGAGCATGCACGGTACCCCCTTCCCTCTCGTGTCAGGGCATGCCTTACCGGCGCGCGACCGCGTCCGCTGCGCGACAATGCAGGGAGCGGGCCTCGTCCACTGCTTCCTGGGGTGCGTCTAGCGGGCGAGCGTTGCGTCGGGTCGTTCCATCCCCTACGGGACAACAGATGCCACCACCGTGGATCGGTGAAGCGCGATGCCACGCGGATTGCGCTCGCGCGCTCCTCTTCGGGGAAGTCGCTGCTCGGCGGTGCTTCCGGGTGGTGCTCGGCCGTGAAATGCCACCAGCCGCCCGCGGCATCCGAGCGCCGCAGTTGGCGCTCCCTGCCATCAACGTTTTCACAAGTCCGACCCCCCATCTCCCAACAGCCTGTTGTTGCGACCACTGAGCGCGTTAACAGCCCCTACGGTCGGGAGCGCACCATCTTGTCTGGCCCGGAAACGGCCTGCGGCTGGGACAACTTCGGTATGTCGACCCGGGTGCGGGAGGTCGGTGCTGCCGTCGATCCGTCGGTCGCGGTCGCCGTAGACATAGGCGGCGTTGATCGTGTCCTCCCCGTAGACCAGGATCGCCACCTGGCGATCGTGCGGCAGGGAGATCATGCCGCGCGGCAGCGCCGCCGGGTCGCGACTCACCGGAATGACCGTGTCGGTGCGGGCGTACTCATCATCGGCACACCGATCGACGTCGACCACGAGGATAATATTGCCCCGCCTGTGCTTCCGCCAGTTCGGCAGGGCGCTCCGCAGTTCGCCGGGCGCTTCGGGCCACCGGCCACGGTCGGCGGCGTCTGGAGGCGGGCCGTGGCGACATCCGCCCGGTAGAGGAACGGCGCCAGCGTCGGCAGCGCCACGATCGCCAGCATTGGCCCGATCGCGAAGACGTACACCGGGCGCGGTCGTCGCCCCGGCAGCGGGCATCGCCGGGGGCCACGCGCGGCGACGTTGCGCCGTCTTTACCTTTGCACGGCTCGTCCGCGAACTCGTCGCCGCGCGCCCCTGGCCGACCCGTCGGCCTTCGCGCAGGCGCTTGCGGAGGAGGCGCAGGCAGCCTCGCCGCACCGTGTCCCCGAAATCGACTCGAGTCCGGTTTTCGCTCAGCTCCCTCATATCCCGCCCGGAATCCATCCGAAGCACCAACGCCACGGGAGACCACGGAAGGCGCGGGCGGCTAGGAAACCTTGACGAAGATGGGGTTCGAGTAGAACCAGAGGTCATCCCAGGGCGAGTCGGGCTCGACGATCTGGCCGCGCTGGTCGGCGTCCATCGCCGGCGTGGCACCGCGGTCGTCGGTGTTGGTGCCACGCAGGCGGATGTAGAAGTCGCCGGTGATCTGCTCGAAGCGATAGTAGATCGTGATCGTCAGGCCGTCCGGGCCCGACTGCTCGTCCCAATAGCCCTGCTGGAAGGTCTCCACGACCCGCGTGCTGGGGTTGACGAAGTTGTCCGGCCCGGCGGTCGCGCTGAGGTTGGTGATATCGCCGGCGATCAGGTCGATGTGGTCGACCGTCGGGCGATCGTGGTGGGTGTTGGCGGCGGCGGGGACGCGCGCCTTGATCGTCACCAGGACGTCGGCACCGCCAGCGACCGCCAGCACGCCGCCGGTCATCACCTCGGCCCCGCCCGAGGCGGCCGTGAACTTGAGGGCGTCGATCAGGTCGCCCTGGACGACGAACATCCGCCCGGCCCGGAGGCTGTCCATCACCGCGACGTAGCTGCGCTCCTGGGTGATGGCGTAGGTGCGGCTGTACTCGCCGGGCCGGAAGTCGCCGTAGGTCGGACGCGGGAAGTAGCGGTCGAGCTCCTTGACGTAGCCGAGGGTGTTGAACTCCTTGTTGTCGACATCCTGTAGGTCGTTGAAGTACTTGTGCGCGTCGCTGTTGGCGGTGATCCACCAGCGGATACCGTCGCCGAGCAGCGCGTCCCACAGCCCGCCGAGTGTGGCGGTCATCCAATCGAAACCGCCGTAGGTGAAGTAGGCCTCGGGCGGGTAGCCGGGCCAGGCACCCGCCTCGGGGGTGTTGCCGTAGAAACCCCGATAGGAGACGATCTTGCCATCCCGGTCGCGGATCAGCCCGGCGGCCTGGTGGCCGGGCGCGCCCTCGAAGCCGAAGGCCACGTCCGGGCCGGCGGCCTTCCAGGCACGGATCTCATGGGGCGAGTCGAGCCCACGCCGCGCGGGGTGGTTGGCGAAGAAGAGCGGCCGCGGGTCGAGCCCCTGGAGGTAGCGCAGCCCCTCCTGTGCCTTGTCCTCGGTATTGCTGACGATCGCCCCGTCGTAGGCCAGTTCGAAGGCCTTGATCTGGTCGCGCTCCACGGCCGTGGGGAGCATCATCACGGTGCCGTGCTCGGCACCGGGAATGTTCATCTCCAGCCCGGTGAAGAGCAGCATCTCCTTGAAGGCGTCGCGTGCCCCGACGATGTCGGGGTAGGTGAGGTCGACGCTGAGCTTGTTGTGGGCCGCGCCGCCGTGGTCGGTGATCACCATCCAGTCGAGGCCGTGGTAGTTGGCCTCGGCGACCTGGCGCTGCACCGCATATTTGGCGTCGGCGCTGTAGCGCGTATGGATATGGTGATCGCCGGAGAGGAAGAAGTAGCCATCGAACTCGTCCGCGCCTTGGGGGCGGTAAGCGCGCATCCCCAGCGGTCGGCCGGTGCGCGGGTCGGCGGCGAAGGCACCGCCCGCCGAGATGCCCCCCCCGGCGATCAGCAGCCCGGCAGCGCCGATCCCACGGAGCACCTGCCGGCGCGTGACGTTGCCGCGCCGCGCGTGGGCACGCGCCTCGGCGAGGTTGCGCTCGTAGTCCTCACCGTACGAGCAGCAGTGGTGCCCGTGGTCGTGGTCGTGACTATGGCCCGGATCGTCGGTCCCGCACATCGCTCGGCCTCCCTCTTGCGCTCGCCATCCCACCGCCGATCTGGTCGACGGCGACAGCTTTCCCGATACAGCGTAGGCGCGCCGGGTTAAGGGGGTATTAACGGACTGTAAGTCGCTCGTTAAGGACCGGCGGCGGCGCGGTAATTGGACACGAGGGGAACGACCGACGCCTCCGTGTGGCGTGGATCGCGAGGGCGACCTGAGCGTTCGCGGGCACCCGGCGTCCAGGGTCGTGGTGCCAGGGACACCCACGAAGCAGCCCGTGACACGCCGCCATTTGCTGAGCGCGAGCCGCTTGCCGACGAATGGATACGCCCGGCCTCGTAGGAACCGAGGGGCGCTTCGCGGACCTGCTCCCTGACCACGATGGCCAGTTCCAGACAGTTGTAGGCATCACCGATGCGGGGAGTCCGCCCTTGCCCCCGACCGGGCCGTAGAGACGGGCGGCATCGCCGACGCGAATCAGGATCTCCGCGCGGCGTCGCCCTCGACGCAGGCGATGCAGCACCGATCACGGTTCGGTGGCCCCCGGGGCGGCTTGTAGAAGCCCCGCTCAGCGCCACGCCGTAGTTGGCGCAGCTACGCCCCTGCACTATTCGTGGTCTCCCGCTGCCATGCCGGGTAGTGATCGTCGCCAGGCCGGAGGCGGGGCGCTCGATGACCTCGTAGGATGGTGCGGGTGGGCTGACCTTCCTTGCCTTTCTTCAGGCGTTCTCCCAGCATGCGGCCGTTAGCACGCCAGGGCAAACGCCATGCCCGAGAGTGACATCAATCGGCGTGACCACGGCATTGGCTCCCCGATGGTCCTGCTGGCGATCACCGGGACTTCCTCGGTATACGTTGAAGGGCACCGCACATCCATAGCGCTCTCATCGGTCGCATCGGCATACTCGGTAACCTGACCGTTTCGTCTTCTGTCCGGGATCGAATCCGGTCACTCTTGCGTCAGGACTGCCAAGAAACCATGGCGGATGGCATGAACGGCCAGCGTGGCGGATCGCCGCGCGCTCCCTGGCGTTTAACCCTCCGCTAACCGATGGTTAACATCCGCTTAACCATCGTGCCCTACACTACGCCCGATGTTGCGGGGGTGGCTCCGCCCGTTAATCGATCCCGCCGACGTGCGACGCCGTGGCGGTCTTCCCGAGGCAGGTCGGTATGTGGCAGCAGATCCCCTGGCCCTACCGGATCGCGCGGGTCGCGCTGATACTGCTGGCAGGCGACCTTGTGTCGCGCCCACTTCTGGGCGATCAGCCCTGGCACGACGTGATCCAGCTGCTGAGCGGGGCGCTGATAGTCGCCTGTGGCGTGTCCGTCGGTACGGGGCGGCACTTCGTCGCTCCGGGCGAGCGGGCCGAACAACGGTTGGTGGGCGTATCCCTGAGCGTCATGGGGCTGCTGATCGCGCTTGGCGCGCTCCTCTTCGCCTTACAGGTATGAGGTGTCGAGTGGCAAGGATGGCGGGATGACGGCCACGGGCGAGGGGGGCGCGGCGAAGAAGATCCTCGTCGTTGACGACGAGTGGGTGCTGGCCGAGACGATCGGCTACAACCTGCGCCGCGAGGGCTACGCCACCGTGGCCGCGCACGACGGGCCGGGCGCGCTGGCGACAGCGCGGCGCGAGCGCCCCGACGCGATCGTCCTCGACGTGATGCTCCCCGGCCTCGACGGCTTCGAGGTCTGCCGCGCCCTCCGCCGCGAGATGGCGACCCCGATCCTCCTGCTCACGGCGCGCGAGAGCGAGCTGGACAAGGTGCTGGGGCTGGAGCTCGGGGCGGACGACTACCTGACCAAGCCCTTCTCCATGCGGGAGTTGCTCGCCCGCGTCAAGGCGCTGTTGCGCCGCAGCGCGATCGTCGACGCGGCCACCCGCGCCGCTACGCCCGATGCCGCGAGTCAGTCCGTGGAAGCCGGGCCGCTGCGGATCGACCCGGTGCAGCACCGCGCCAGCTGGGACGGGCACCCCCTCGACCTGAAGCCCAAGGAGTTCGAGTTGCTGCTCTTCTTCGCGCGCCATCCGCAGGCGGTCCTCTCGCGCGATGTGCTGCTGGAACGGGTCTGGGGCTACGACTACCCGGTCGACACGCGCACCGTGGACGTCCACATCCGCTGGCTGCGGGAGAAGATCGAGCCCGAGCCGAGCCGCCCGGTCCACCTGCTGACCGTGCGCGGCCTCGGCTATCGCTTCACCGCCTGAGGTGCGTATCCCTCTCAAACCGACAGGCATGACCGCTGCGCGGTGCCTCCGAATCGGACGATCGGCTTCCACACTCGCCTGATCCTGAACACCGTGTCACCCCTCCCCGCACTAATAGACCGATCCTACCGCGCGGCGGTCACCGACGGGTGGCGAAGGCGCATTGACAGGGGCGCTCCTTTCCTCGTGGCACCCGATGCGTGCCCACGACAGGGAGTGCCCTCGACATCGCGACTTCGGCGACCCGCTCGGCACGCAGTATGTTGGATGAAGCATGCGGGATACGGATTAACCCAAATTTAACGCGAATTTATCCCTCCCTTAACCAGACGAGGCACTGAGCGCATCGCCAGGCGAGTAGCATTGACTCGGGTGGACGAGTGGAGAGATTGCACGTCCACAGAATACCGGAGGAGGAAACACGGGCATGGGTAATCGCGCGACCAACAGCGGTTTCGCCTACGTCCCTGCGGGCATCGGCAGGCGCCAGTTCCTGCGCCTGACCGGCGTGGGGGCGCTCGGGCTGGTCGGCACGGGGCTACTGACCGCCTGCGGTATCGGCGGGAGTGTGGGGAGCGCGACGGGGAGCGCGGTGGTCCCCGCCAGCGGGATCGACGCGGTCACCCTCGATCAGCCGCTCGAGATCGCCTTCTGGCACATCCAGGCGACGCTGTACGGCGAGGCGATCAAGGAGATCGTCGGCAAGTTCAACGCCGAGAATAGCTACAAGATCACCGTCAAGGAGGTCTTCCAGGGCGACTACGGCGCGCTGAATCAGAAACTCCGCGCGGCGCTCCAGGGGGGTGGGCTCCCGGAGGTCAGCATGGCCTACGAGAGCGATACGCTGGAATATATGAAGGCCAAAGTCGTCCTGCCGCTGGATGACTACCTCGCGAGCAAGCAGTACGGCCTGACGGCCGAGCAGATCAAGGACGTGTCGCCCGGCGTGCTGGAGCGGCAGCGTATTCCCGCCTATGAGGGGAAGACGATGAGCTGGATCCACGGCAACAGCTCGCAGGGGATCTACTACAACAAGGCGATCCTCAAGCAGTCCGGGCTCGACGCACCGGCGAAGACCTGGGACGAGTTCCTGGACCAGGCCCGCAAGGTCAAGGCGCAGGCCAAGCTGCCCGCCCTGGCGGTCGGCACCGCGCCGGGGGGGCTGCTGACCAATATCATGCGCTCCAATGGCGTCGCGCCGCTGGCCAACGACGGCAAGTCGAGCAACTTCGACAAGCCGGAGATCGTCGCCGCCCTCGAGTTGATCAAGCGCATGTTCGATGAGGGGTTGGCCTACACGGCGGCGGATACCGAGCAGGAGTTCACCAACGGGCGCACGGCCTTCGAGATCGGCACCACCGCCCGGACGAGCAGCAAGATCGACCTGATCAAGGACACGTTCCCGTGGGGGATCGCGCTGACCCCGCAGGGGAAGGCCGCGCAGCCGATCACCACCCTCTACGGCGGCAATCAGGTGCTGTTCGACAAGAAGGACGCGAAGCGTCAGTTGGCGGGCTGGCTCTTCATGCGCTACTTCGGCGGGGCCGAGGCACAGTCCATCTACGCCGCGCGCACCGGCTACTTCCCGGGCACCCTCTCCGCCAAGGACACCCCCTTGCTGAAAGAGAATTACCAGAAGTACCCGCAGAAGCAGCAGGCCTTCGATCAGGTCTTCCCCGCCGCCCGCATTTTCCTGCCCAGCGCGGCGGGCAACAGCATCGACAAGCTGGTCTCGGACAAGACGACCGAGGTGATCCTCGGCAAGACGAGCCCGACGGACGCCGCCGCCGCCCTGAAGCGGGAGGCCGACCGCCAACTCAAGGAGTTAGCCTCGTGAGCCGGATCGCGATAGCACGCCGCACAACCGCTGCCTTGGGCGGCGCGCCGGTCCCCGCCGCCTGCACGATCGCCTATCCCGACCGCGACCTCGCCGCCGCCGTCGCACTGCTGGCCGATTGGTTCGCGGCGCTCGAGTTGACCTTCGACCATGGCGTCAGCTTGCCGCCACGCGCGGGCCTGATCGACGAGCTGGTCGCGCTGCGGCAGGAACGCGGGCTACGCTACACCGTCCATCTCCCGCTGACGATCCAGCTCGCCTCGCCGAATCCGGCGCTGCGCCGGGCCAGCCTCGACACCCTGGTGGAGGTGTTCGCGCTCTGCGCCCCGCTGGACCCGGTGGCGTGGGTGCTGCACGTCACGCCCCTCTTCGGCGTCGAGCGCAGCATCACCGGGACGGAACGCGCGCGGGCGCAACAGTCCCGCAACGTCGCGCTCGCCGAGGAGTCGCTGGCGGAATTGCTGGCGCGCACCGGCGTACCGGCGCGACGGATCGCGGTCGAGAACCTGAATTACCCCTTCGAGATCCTCGACGGCGTACTGGAGCGACACGATCTCGGTGTCTGCTGCGATGTCGGCCACCTCCTGGCGCGCGGCGGCGACCCCGCCGCGTTCGTCCGCCGCTACGCGACGCGGCTGACCCATGTCCACCTGCACGACGTGATCGACGGCCTGGACCATCGCCCGCTGGGCGATCCGGCGGGCGTGCTCGACCTCGCCGCGCTCTGGCGCGCGCTGGACGAGGCGGAGTACGGGGGGGTGGTGACGCTGGAAGTCTTCAACGAGGCGCACATCGCGCAGAGCCGCGCCGTCGCCGAACCGTTCTTCGCCGCGGGGCAGGCGGTGCCTGCGGCGTTGGTCGCCTCGCCGCCAGCGCCGGAGATGGACGACGCACGCGAGGTGGTGGCTATCCCGGTCGTCCGGCCCGACGGTGGGCCGGTGCGCTTCGCCGGGCAGGTCAGCCCGGAGCCGCGCGTCCACTACCTGGCCCACGAATTCGACCTGGCCCCCGGTGCCACGGGGCTGACGGTGACGCTGCGCTATCACAAGCGCCAGCTCTGCCAGCTCTTCCTCGCCCTCTTCGACCCGCAGGAGTATCGCGGCACGCGGATGAATCCCGGCGGGGTCGGGGACATCGTGCTCGCCCTACGTCTCGGTGAGGGGGAGGCCGGGCCGGGCGCGTTGCCCGGTCCCCTGCGCCCGGGGCGTTGGCGGGCGCTGATCGACATCGAGCGCACCAGCGAGACGGCGGACTACGAGCTGGAGATCGTCGCCGTGGCGGCGAGCGCACCCCCGACAGTCGCCCTCGACAGGGGGCAGGAGGCGACGCCGGATGAGGAACACGCCGCTGTCCCGGCGACCGTTGGGGCGACGGTGGAGCTGGCCGCACCCGTTGTCGCGCGGGGCGCGGGGTGGTATCGCGGCGAGTTGCACGCGCATAGCTGGCACAGCGATGGCAAGGTGCCGGTGGCAGAGGTGGTCGGGGCGGCGCGCGCGTTCGGCCTCGACTTCCTGGCCCTGACCGATCACTTCACCAACGCGGGGTGGGGCGAGGCGGTCGGGCTGGGCGACGCCGACCTCGCGATCCTGCGGGGGCTCGAACTGACCGGGCATGCGGGCCATGCGAATCTGCACGGCCTCGGGCGCTGGGTGAACGTCTACCCGGACGGCCCCGCGCTGGACGCCGCCGGGCGGGCGGTATCGGTCGGGCCTGTCGCGGGGCGCTGGGACATCAACGCCGTCGCCCGCGCCGCGCGCGAGCAGGGCGGCCTCTTCTGCGTCAACCACGCCTTCGCCGGCGATCTCGGCTGGCGTTACCACAATTTCGACTGGGGGCTTGCCGATCTGCTGGAGATCTACCATCACCTGGAGGGGCCGCACAACGCCTTCCAGCTCGGGCTGTGGGACGAGCAACTGCGCCGGGGGCGGCGGATCGTCGGCGTGGCCGGCACCGACTCGCACCACCCGCGCGACGCCCGGCATCGCCTCGGGCAGTGCTTCACCTATGTCCACGCGCCCGAACTCAGCGAGGCGGGGATCATCGCCGGGCTGCGCGCGGGGCGGGTCTACGCCAGCCTGGGGCCGCGCCTCGACCTCTGGGCCATCGCCGCCACCGGCGAACGGGCCGTGATGGGCGGGACGGTGCCGCCCGGCGGGGCGGTGCGGTTGGGGCTCGAGCTGCGCGACTTGCGCTTCCCGGCACAGGTTTTCCTGCTCAAGAACGGCTACTTCCAGGAGTCGGTTGCGGTCGAACCGACCGGCCCGGGCGAGGCGCGAACGGTGACGTTCGCCGACACGCTGGACGCGCCAGGCTACTACCGGGTGGAGGTCTATGCGGCGAATCCCCAGGAGCCGCGGGTCTACCGCCAGCCCGCCGCGCTCCTCGCGCTCACCAACCCGATCTTCGTCGCGTAGGAGGGGCGCATGCAACTGACCAAGCACCTGCGCGCGGCACGGCTCCCCGGCAGGCTCCTGGCGCGCCGCGCCGGGAGCCGCCCCTTCTCGCGCGAGCGACTGACGCCGTTCCTCTACCTGTTGCCGACGCTGATCCTGCTGACGGTGTTCGATGTGTGGCCGATTTTCCTCGGTTTCTGGATCAGCCTCTGGCGCTGGGGCGTGGCACCGGAGCGCTTCGTCGGGCTGGCGAACTACCGGCGACTCTGGGAGGAGACCGTCCGCGTCGAGGGGGACAGGGCGCTCATCGGCGACCTGGGGCAGAGCTTCCTGGTGACGCTCTACTTCGTCATCGGCACGATCCCGGCGACCCTCACGTTGTCGTTCCTCGTCGCCAATCTGCTCTACCAGAAGATTCGCGGACGGGCCTTCTTCCGCGCCGCTTTCTTCCTGCCGCATGTCACCTCGACCGTCGCGGTCGGGATGGTCTTCCTGTGGATCTTCAACCCGCAGGTCGGCGTCGCGAACGCCCTGCTCCGCTGGCTCGGGCTGCCGGCGCAGAGCTGGCTCCAGGACCCCGACCCGGTGCTGCGGAAGGTCGTCGTGGGCCTCGGCCTCGGCTGGCCGGCGGGGCTGTCGGACAAGCTGGCGGGGCCGAGCATGGCGCTCTTCTGCGTGATCCTCTTCAGTATCTGGGCGTCGCTCGGGTTCAATACCGTGATCCTGCTGGCCGGCCTGTCGGCGGTCCCGCCCGAGCTGTACGAGGCGGCGCGGCTCGACGGGGCCACGGCCTGGCAACTGATGCGGCGGATCACCTTCCCGCTCCTCTCCCCGACGCTCTTCTTCCTGCTGACGATCTCGGTGATCGGCGCGTTCCAATCGTTCGAGTCGGTCTATATCCTCAGCGGTGGCGGCGGCTCGGGGAGTCAGGCGGGCGGGCCGCTCCGCACCACGACCACGCTGACCCTCTATATCTTCGACAACTTCTACCAGCGACCGAGCGCGGTCGGCTACGCCGCCGCCGCGTCGTTCCTCCTCTTCGCCTTCCTGGTCGGCTTGACGGCGCTCCAATTCCGTTTCGTCGAGCGTCGGGTCTTCTACGGGTAGGATGGTATCGCGGCACGAAACGCCAAGCACGAAAGGGCATTCATGATGAGTGAAGGGCTGCGTAGCGCCACCGCGTGCCCCACGTCCCGCGCCCCGCGTCCGGTGATGGCCGCAATCTATCTGGCGCTGATCGTCGGGGCGCTGGTGATGCTCTTCCCGTTCTACTGGATGGTGAGCACCTCATTCAAGGACCTCGCGGAGATCAACCGCACCCCGCCGACGGTGCTGCCGCAAGCCTGGCACCCCGAGAACTACGTCACGGCCTGGAACAAGCCGGAGTCGACGTTCGGGCGCTACTTCCTCAACTCGGCGATCATCGCGATCGGCGGCACCGCACTCCAGATGTTCTGCGCGATCCTGGCCGCCTACGCCTTCGCGCGGATGGACTTCCCCCTCAAAGGACCCCTCTTCCTGCTGCTGCTCGCCACGCTGATGATCCCCTTCGAGGTGATCCTGATCCCGAACTTCGTGACGATCCGGCATCTGCCGTTGCTCGGTGGCAACGACATCACCGGGACCGGCGGTCGCGGCCTCTACGACTCGTATGGCGGGATCATCCTGCCGGGACTCGCCAACGCCTTCTCGGTCTTCCTGCTGCGCCAGGCGTTCTTGCAACTGCCGCGCGACTTCTGGGATGCCGCCCAGATCGACGGTGCGGGCCGCTGGCTCTTCCTCTGGCGGGTGGCCGTGCCGCTGACCCTGCCGACGATCCTCACCGCGACCCTCTTCGCGCTGCTGGCCCGCTGGAAGGCGGTTCTCTGGCCGCTGATCATCACCTCCAGCGAGGAGTTGCGCCCGGTACAGGTGGCGATGCTCTACTTTCGGAGCGAGGAGGGGCCGAACTTCCACTATCTGATGGCCGCCGCGACCCTGGTCGCGCTCCCCGGCGTCGTGCTCTACCTGCTCGCGCAACGCCACTTCACCGAAGGCCTGGCCTCGGCGGGGGTGAAAGGGTAGTGGTGTGAGGGAGTGTCGTACATTCCGGTGCCGGTATGGCAGAGGCAACCGACCATACCCTCTCCGTGAGCGGCGCCATCGTGGCGCTCACTTGCTCACTCAATGCCGATGTAGGTGCTTTCGGATTATGCCATGGTGACCGGGATTGTCGCACCTTCAGGGCCGTAGAGTGGCGCTACAAGACAGGCCATTTCGGCCACCAAGCCACAGCAAGACAGAAGCCCTTGTCCGCACCGCTGGCCTTCGTCGCGAGTGACGTGTCGCTCATCGCAGCGACCTTCCAAGAGTATTAGGACTTACGCAGTTGCCTCCGCCGTGGAAGCGAGGAGGTAGCGCGGATGGATCAGGTAGTGCCGGATCGCCTCGCGGATGATGCTGGCCTTGGCTTCCCACCAGCTGACGCCAGTCACCAGGCGG
>JAABUH010003802.1_pt1 | contig 12679 bp, 13 predicted proteins | sample 5559121 | NCBI WGS metagenome assembly JAABUH01 (sample SAMN10711871, study PRJNA513364) | rock metagenome | isolation source: Antarctica rocks | place: Antarctica: Victoria Land, Battleship Promontory nord | collected 2015-12-28 | reverse complement strand
CCGCGGCAGAGCGCCGCGGCAGGGCAGGGCGAGGGCGCGTCGCGGGGCCTAGATGTCGGCCAGGCAGAGCCGGTGACCGGTATTGCACTCGGCCCGCCCGGCGGCGCGGCGAGCGGCGCGGGCGCAGCAGGGTGGGGCGCGGCGGGGGTGGCGCCGTCGGGCACGCGTGCGCCCGCGCAGGCGCCCGCGCCCGGCTGCGCTGGGCGTAGCGCACGGAGGAGCACCCCGAGCAGCCCCATGGGGGTGGGCACACTGAGCTGGCCCGGGACGGCGGAGGTCCTGCGGCTGTCTGGCGGCGCAGCGCTGCCGGAGCCGGGCGTGCCAAGGCCGCGGCAGGCAGCGAGCCCGGAGTGCGCTTGCACGCCGGGTGCCGGTAGGGCACCTGGGGCCAGCGCGAGCGCCGCGCGCAGCCCGCTGCTGGGCTCGTGCGGCGTGGTGGCGAGCGCGGCAGCGGCGGAGGCTGGCCTGCAGGCAGGCATTGGCGACTCTGTTGTGCGGTAAAACAACTGCATTTGTTTTTGCAAGCTGGCATGCTGATGCCACTGCACAGCGTGGTGACGTTCCGCCCGTTCTGAACTTTGGCGCACTGGCTGGCCATCAGGCTCACGCGCCTGTCCAGCAGGTCTATGAAGTGAATTGCTGCTGCTGTCTCATGAGTGGTGCCCGCTTGGAAGGTCGTATGCACACCTGTACATTTAGAACGAGGAGGTCGTGGGCCTATTGGCGCACAGAGAACGTGCTTGAGGAACCTTGTTTGCAGGCATGCTGTCTCAGGCAGATGTCGTGTGTTTGGAACGTACAGCAAATGCTGTTTGGCTGTCTGCACAATTTGGTGCTGCTTGGCATGGTGATGGACCTGTGCCTAACTGGCATGCTTTGTAACATATTTCTTTGGTCTACTTGCAAAAAATTTCTCCGTAGAAACATGCTGACAGTTTACAGTTGACGCTGGTTGAGCACATCTACCTGAGCTTTTCCAGCAATCTATAGCAACAAGGTCAGTAGCGACGCTGTCTTGCCAACCAGTGGCGAGGCCCTGCCAACTGCCTTTCTCCTCAGCACCATGCGCAGCTTGGCCTGGTCCTGCGCAACAGCGCTTGCTGGGGTTGCCGCGGGAGCTGCGGTTGTCATTGCCTATGAGCGCTGTGTCATCAGAGTCGGGCCCGTGCTGCCTGGCCCGCTGCTAGCAGGCGGCAAGGACAGCAGCGTGGAGGCGGACTTGCTGCTGCGATACTCTCGGGAAGAGATCAAGCTGCCCAAGAACGTAAAGCTGGTGCGACACTAGCATGGCTTGTGATAGGATGACTCACTGCAGGCAGACCTGCCTCTTCGCCCCTATTCCTGAGCATACCTGAGAACGCCAATGTGTTTGCAGGAGGTGTGGCAGAGCTTTGCCGCTCGTTGTGTTCTGCTGCTGGAGAGGCGCGGTCCTGGCTGTAGGCCGCTCTGCTGCCTGCCCATGCCTGCGCCATGGCTGAGCAGTGCGCTCAACTATAGGAACTGCGAGGCGCTTCGGGACTTCACGGGGGAGCGGGGAGGAGCCAGCGCGCTGGACTACGGCTGTGGCACGGGCGGGACGAGCTTTGAGCTGGCCACCATCTTCAGACAGGCACGCCCGACTGTGTCGAGCTGGGTGCTGCTCCTCCCCTCGCATGTGTAGATATACATAACACCTTAAGTGCACATGCATGGCTGGCTCTGCGCGTATGCGTCCCTGCCTGTGCAAACGCCTTGCCAGTGCGCAGGTGTTGGGAGTCGATGCATCTGCTAGCATGATCCGCTCAGCAGAGGTGCGCCGTGGCCGCACGCATCTGGCCATCCAGCTGAGAAGCCACTCAGGGGTCATGAGCTTTGCATGCTGAAGTACATGACCGAGCTGCTTGTGGAAGGCCTATGCGGATTGTACATGTGCACTCATTGCATTGGCTTAGCAGGCGAGCCACCATGTTGCTTGTGCTTGGAATTATGCTAGCGAGCACCTCTGGGATGGCCTCATATCAACAGCTGTCAGCAGACCAGCTGCTGTCGTGGCCCCTGTTGCTCCAGACTTCCTACTTGCACTCACGCTCGCGCTGCTTGCATGAGGCGTGAGCCTGTGTGTCCCAAGCAGCAGCTTTTGTTGGAGAAGCGCACTGCCCAGCGCGAGGCAGAAACATTCACGCAATGCGCATGCAGGACATGCGGGCCAAGCTCGGCCAGCAGCTCGCGACAGGGCAGCGCGAGGGCCTCCGGCCGGGCATGCAGCCTCCAGACGTGGACCCCGAGAAGTTTGCGGGGCTGTCGTTTTCACTGGCGCGCCGCACACCCCTGCGCTTTGCTCTGACTTGCATGTCTGGGCATGCATGCATGCTGCTAAGCCATTGAGGTATATGGCTATAGTATGCAGATGTTGACTCTGCCCTTATATTTGTGAGATCGCACATCGCTCTCACACTGCCATAGTGAGGTGCCACACGACCTCTGGTGCCTGCATCCGCCACACTGCGGTGCTTGGTTGCCCTGGCGGAGAGCGAGCCAAGATCCTGCCACGCTGCCCGGCGCCGGGCGGCCCTCCATCATGGCCCCAAGCCATCAAGGGAGCGAGCGACGAAGGGAGGCTGTGCGGAGTTTGCAGGCAGACCCAGCCTCGCTGCCGAGCGCTGTGCGGCCGTTCAACGCAGTACTGCTTGCGCGGTGGCGCGGCGATGCGCGCGACCTGCGTGCGCTGCCCGCGCTGCTGGAGCCAGGCGGCGTGGCGCTGATCGTGCCTGAGCCCGGCCATGAGCAGGCGCGCCCAAGGGTCCAGCCCTGCCCCTGAGGGCTTCCTGCCAGGGCCCCGATGGAACGGCCTGCGCTCTACGCTCGTCGCGCCAGGTGACCAACAACCATGCACACAGCCTACGGTACAAACCAGCAGTGTGAATGCCTGCTAGCACCATGTGATAGCCATTGGGACAGTATGTGCCTCGCTCATGCACTTAACATGCGCGATGTGCATGGGTGTGAGCCGCGCTGACAGTGCGCGAGTGCGGCAGGATACGGACGCGCTGGCAGCCACGCTGGGGGTAAGCTTTGAGCTGGTGGACGCCGAGGATGTCGCGCAGGTCTGCGAGGCGCGGCCCGGCGAGGTGCACATCCGCACTGTGCACGCCAGCGTCTGGCAGCACGCGGCGCACCCCGAGATACAAGCAGCTGATGCGTGACACGCTATGCGCGCCGCACATGCTTGTGAGCGATCCTGGGACTGGCACGACTATCTGCGTGCCTGTGCGCCGTCCAAGCGCTGGGGGACATTGGTGCGGACCATCAGGGCTGACTGCACATACTGGCGCGTGTCTATGTAACTGCTTACAAAAGCTAAGGCTGCACAACATGGCACCTGGTGCACAGGACGCCACCACTTGCTGCAAACAAACACTTCTGCATTATTCCGTGACGCACACGCAAGGTGCAGACCGACAAAGCCCCAGGCGCACCCTGCTCAACCCGACACGCAGGGTAGGGAGTTCTATCACCCCATATAACTAAACCACCACAGTTCGCAGATGCGCAGGCGCATGCATGCATGCTGAAACACCACAGTACCACAGTACAAAAAAAGCGCCATAGCGCCCCCCTCCAAGCCTGCCCAGCAGCAAGCTGGGCAGCCTGTCCCAGAAACCCCCAGCCTGAGCTGGGCACCTGTGCCAGAAAATTCCAGCCTGAGCTGGGTGAGGGTCAGCCTGTGCAAAATGCCAACCCTGAGCAGGCCGGTGCAGCAGAGCCAGCCAGCTCTGCGCAGTACTGCTAGCAAAACGTGGAAAGCAGCAAGACCGACGCGTAGCAGCAATCTAACGTTCAAGCGACGGCGCCGCTGGTGCTCGGCAGCCCGGGCGGCAGGCTGTGCAAGCCCGCCAGACAGCCGCTAGCGCCGCAGCCCCAGCCCCCTCCATCGCACAGCTGACTGCGCAACACATCTAAACAGAAAGCGGGAAGAAATGCATGCTATGCAGTAAGCTTCAGCTTGAGCGGCGCGCGAGCGGCTGCGCTGGCGCTCAACAGGTACCGGCCGCCCAGCCGCTCGACATCCGCAGAGCTCGCGTGCCTGAACGCCGCGCCCGCCCCAGCCCGCAGCGGCAGCAGGCCCACCACATCGTCTGGCGCGGGCGCGTGCGCTGCTGCGACCGCCCACTCCTCCGCGCTGGGCCCAGCCTGCGCCCCGCCGTCTGTGGCGGCGCGCAGCTCTGCAGCCTTCCGCGCAGCGTCGAGCGGGATGCTCGCCCGCGCGGCGAGAGCAGCCACGTCCGCATCGGGCAGGCGGTGGCCGAGCACGGCGAGCGCCGCGACGGCGCGCGCGAGCTCTGACGGGCGCAGCCTCGCCAGCTGCGCGCTGAGCGCGGCGCCCAGCGCACGCACCGCCGCAGCGCCCGGGTGGTGCCGCAGCGCGGCGCACGCCCACAGCACCAGCGCGACTCCCTGCGCGCATCCACGAACGGCGCGTCAAGGCAACACGTATGTCCACCAAAAAAAAGCATGTGCCTGTGCTCAAAAGCCGGTACGCAGCCACTGCACTCTCCGAGCGCATTCAAATGCAGGCAGGCAGACACCTCGCAAGGCGACAGCTTTGCCAGCGCAGTACGCCGGGTGGTTCCGACGCTGACAGCGGGGGGGCCAGTGCACGAAAATGCTGTATCAGGGCATGCCTGAGGTGACAAGGCCGCTGCGTGGCGAGCAATAGCGGTGTCGAAGGCAGCCACCGCGGCCTGCGAACGCAGGCAGCGCAGCACGGCCAGCGCCCACAGCACGAGCGGCAACTGCGACGCCTCCAGCGCGCCGGCAAGCTGCGCCGCGCGCGCGGCCAAGCCCACGACCACCGCCGGGCATGGCGGCGCGCCCCCGCCGGTGGCCTTCAGGCGCGCCAGCGCATCGAGCGCGAGCGTGGTGTCCCGCGCCGTCAACTGCGGCAGGTGCGGCGCCGCCAGTGCCGCTAGGCGCTCCACGAGGCCGGACGCATCCAGCGCTGCCGCCGCGCAGCGCCGCGTCAGTGCGCGTCGGATCACGGGACAGCAGCGCGCAACCAGCAAGGGTGCGGAAAATCAGAAAAAGGCAGGAAGAGCCCCTGGTTCAGCACGTGGACGCTCACCCGCACGCGCTTGCGCTCCCATGAAGCAGGACAGGCAGCCGACGCGGTAGAGCGCAAAGGCGACATCGCTGCTCCCATGCTTGCGCTCGTCACCGAAGAGGCGCTGGACAGCCTGCCAGGTCGAGGCTGTGCGCAGGCAAGTGGCCACGCTGCTCGCCGGCGCGGGGGGCGCAGGGTTTGCCGAAGGCGGGGCCGCGGCGGCGCTCAGGTGCACCAACACGGTCCTGCACGCAAGGATGCATCAGCCCCGTTTCTGGGCGCACGGCAGCTTGGACAACCCAAGACAGCTGCTGTGCAAGCTTGTAGAGCACAAACAGGCGCCATCAACACATGAAGTTGCAAGGCGGTACAACTGATCCTGTGTCCCGATGGCGCACCTCTTGGCCCCCACTAGGCCCTTGACGGCAGGCTTGGTGTAGGTCACAGGGGTGCTGGACGCCATGCGGCCTGTTGTCGCGACCATGCTGAACAGCGGCTCCGCGTCAGTGCAAGCAGCGCCTCGCGCTCCCCCACAACCTGCCGCTGCACAAAGCAACACGAGAAGCTGCGCGACAGTGTACGCGCGGTGCGCCTGTGCCTGCAATCGTCGGCAATCGGCGTATCACGCGCTGGTGATCTCAGGTTCTAAATAACCCTCAGCCGGCCAAATCAGGCCAATCAGGCTCAAGAGGACCTGAGGTCATGCACCTCAAAGAGCGGCCCTGCTCAGCTGATGTCTATGCCAGTTGCTGATTGGTGCAAGGCTTGTTAGAAAGGCGCAGGTATGGCGAGCGGGGTTGCACTGCCACGCGCGGACATGTAACAGAGCTTGTGTGTGTGAGTCCCGGCAGCATGTCTGGCACTGCAATTCACCCAGGGCCAGCGCCCGCGCCTGCCCCGCAAATCGGTCCTGAGGCAGGGGCAGCGAGCGCTCATGCCGAATGCACTGGCGGCGGGTACCTCTGCGGGAACAAGCCGGTCCAGGACAACCAGATCTTCAGCAAGTGCGCGGCGTGTGCTGTCCTGGCAAAGGACGGCCGTGTTTCAAGCCCAGCAACTGCGCTCTTGCACAGTTCAAACCACGCGCACTCACACGGCCAGAACGTGTGCGCCGCAGCATGTACTACTGTGCGGCCGTTGGAGCGCTCTGCGTACTGGGTGGGGTACCCCTCTGTGTGCTAGGCCTGACCAACTTGCGGCGCGACTTGTGTCAGCGCTCATGTGGTGCATGGACGCTCGCAGGATTCGTCGTCTTCCGCGCGCGCGTCGCGATGTATCAGTGCCGACTGGTGCGCTGCACAGCACCCTGTCCAGGCGTGCAGGGCGCCGCCTGCGCGCGGGGCGAGCTGACGCTCGTCCCGCCGCGCAGCACCTGCCCGACCTCCTCATCAAGCCGCCGGCGCTCCGCTTCGACGGCCTGCACGTCCTCTGGTGCGGCCGCCCGCCCGCTGCGAGAGCCAGAGCGCCCTGCCGCGCCGCGCTCCGCGTGCTCGCAACCGCTGGCTCGCCGTGAGCGGGCCCGGGCGGGAGCGCCGGCGCGCCGCGCGCGCGCTGCAGCCGGCCCCGCGCGCGCGCCAGGTCGTGGCTGGTGCCGGTGTTCTGCGTGTCCGACACGGAGCTGGTGCACACGGCGGGCCTGGACGCACTCATCTTCCACCGCGCGTGCGCCTTTGGCGTCATCTTCTTCCTGCCCGTCACCGTCCTGGCATCGGCCGTGCGTGCGCGCCCCGCCGCTGTTCGCGCTGCAGCCCCATGGGCCGCCCCGCATGCATGCCCAAGCGCAGCTCACGGTGGGCTCGAGCGTGAGGCCGCGGGCCGGCGCGGGGGCGGCAGTGATCCCACTGTACGCGACCGGAGGCCGCGGCACGGTCGGGGTCACCACCAGCCTGTCGCAGCTCACCATGGCGCACCTGCCGCCGGGCTCCGCGCTCTACTGGTGCGCCCCCGGGCGCCACGCGCGCCTCGGCCGAGCCCGGGACACCGAGCTGCCGCACGCTGCCAAAGCCCAGGGCGCTGGGAGGCCTGCACAGTTGCTGCGCGCTTCCAGAGCTGAGGGTGACGGGCGGCCGACATCTTCCTGCACCACCCGTGTCCGGGAGCACGCGCGCGGCTCCGGCCGCGCGCGCCGCGCGGCGCCCAGCCAGCCCTGTGCCGGTCCCGGCGCGCAGGATCCCGTGGGCGTTCGTGTACCTGGTCCTGGCGTACGGCTGCTGGCTGCTCCTCTGCTTCTACCAGGCGCGCCGCACCCTGCGGTTTCTGCCGGGGCGTCCCCCAGCCCCTGCGCGCTGTGAGAGGGGCGCTCCTGACGCGCCCTAACCAAACGCCACAAACCCAACCCCGCTCAGCTGACGCGGCATGCGCCTTCCCGCAGGAGTATGTGGAGCTGCGGCAGCGCTTCCTGGTTAAGGGCGAGCCCGTGCTCAACGAGTGGCAGGCGCGCCCTGCCCGCCAGGCGCGCCCGCCGGCGCAGCTCGCCGCGCCTGCCGGCGGCCCTCCACTGCGGCGGCACGGGCGGGCCGCTGACACGCGCGCGGCGCGCGCCGCAGGCCAGCTACCTGCAGCCGCACGCGGTGAAGCAGAGCCGGGCGTTCCCCGCGCCAGGCACGCCGGTGCGCGCCCCCCCCCGCCCCGCCGCCCGATGGCGCGCCCGCACTGTCGGCGCCTGTGGCCGGGCGGCCTGCGCACCGCGCGCGCCAGTGCGCAGGCGGCGCCGGGCGGCCGGGGCGCGGCGACGGCGGCGGGCGCGGCCGCTAAGACGCCGCTGGGCGCGGCCAGCGCCGTGCGCGCCGCCATCCTCAGCGGCCAGGAGTCGCCGGGCGGCGCGGCCACCACGCTGCGCCTGCAGCGGGCCGGCGCCGCCGGCAAGCCGGGCGAGGGGCTCAACGGCGCGCCGGGCGAGGGCGCGGGCGAGGGTCTTGAGGGTACGCCGAGGGAGGGGCGCAGCACGCCGCGCGTGCCCGTGCCGCCGGTCATCAGCGCATATGAGACCGATGTCGCGGGCCGGCCGTCTCTGCACGGCGCGCCTCGCGCACTTGCCCGCACGCAGCAGGCCCCCGGTGTCCAGGGACCGTGCTGCACGGGCCAGTGGCCACTGCCTGTGCCGCAGCAGCTGCCGGGCGCATACGCTGTTCAGCGCGGGCCGAGCTGCGATGCATGGCGCGCGCCTGCCGGCCCAGCTGCGGGCGCGGCGTGCAGAGGCTGTCCTGCACCGCTGGTGGCAACCGAGCACCCTGATGGAGGCGGCGGGGCGGCCGGGCGCGCTGTGCGGCAAGCCGCCGGTGCCGTTCCGCCGCGTGGTCAACGTGCGCACCGCGGACGGCGCCATGGTGACCGTCAATGCGCAGCCGTACGTAGTCCTCGCCTTTGACGTGCCGCCGCCGCGCAAGGCCGCCAGGTGCGGCGCGGCGCGGGGCCGGGCGCTGCCTAGAAGCGTGCTGCCTGCGCGCGCCATGCCGGGCATGCGGGCCGCTCGCGCATGCGCTACAGCGCGCGCCGGCCGCGGCCTGCGTGTGCGCGCCCGGGGGCCCGCGTTGCTCCGGGCCTGCGCGGCTTTGCCTGCAAGCGAGGGCCGGCCGCCGAGCGCTGACGCGGCTGTGCCCGCACCATGCGCATGTGTCCTGAGCGCTGCTGTGCCCGCGCATCCTTTTGGCAGCGGCACGCACCGTGCTCATGCGCGCTGCTGGTGAAGACGCAGCACGCCGGGCGGCCCAGGCCGGCGAGGCACGCGCAGGCGGGGCTACCGGCTGTCGCTCGTGCAGCGGCTGCCAACGCCGCTCGCGCTGTGCTTCGGGCCGTTCTCGACGCTGCCGGCGGACGAGGTCGTGCGCGAGCTGGCCGAGAACCCGCACACCACCATCAGCAGCCTGGGCAGCGGCCATGGCGGCAGCGCCGGCGCGCGCGCGCTCACGCCCATCACGCCCAGCGCCGCGCGCGCGCCGGGCATGCCGCAGGGCCTCCGCCAGCGCGCGTCCACCTGGGGCAGCGGCCTGGGCGCGCGGCTGGGCGTGAGCCCGCGGGGCGACCGCGCCTCCCCCGACACCGCCGCCGACAAGCCCGCCGGCGGCTGGCCGGAGGTGGAGCTGGGCGCGGCCGGCGGCGGCGTCAGCGAAGCGCAGGCGGGGCCCGCGCCGGTGCGGGGCGCCCCCGGCCGCCGCGACCCGGACCCGGACCCCGAGCTCGGGCTGGCGCCCGCGGCCGGCGGCGCGCCGGGCGGTGAGTCCGCAACACTGGCGGCCTCGCCGCAGAGCCGAGCCGCGCCGCCCGGCGCCAGCAGGGCCGGCGATGGCGAAGCCCGCGCTGAGGCGGACAGCGTCGCTGGCAGCAGGGGGCAAGGCGCCGGGGGGCCGGACGTGCGGCCGGATGCGGGGCCGGTCGCCAGGCCTGGCGCAGGCCGCAGCGGGGAGCGGCCTGGTGAGGGCACGGGGTGGGTCGGCGAGGCGACGGGCGCGAGCAGCGAGGCGGCGGGGCCGCTGCCCAACGGAGGCGCAGGCGCGCCCCGCACGCGGCCTCCCCAAGCGCGGGGGGTGCAGCAGGGCCGCCCCCTGCTGTGTCAAGGGGCCTCTCACTTTCGTGGGCCAGTGTGGGCTGGAGCGGACGTGGCCGCGGCCGCACGCGCATCGCGCGCCCCTCGTGCTGACAGGTGCTCTCACCTGTGGCAATGTGCAACTCTGAAAAACGCGTGGCAGCAGTGACGTGGTCGGCGAGGAGCTGGCCCTGCTCCGCGCAGGCCTCAGCACGCCGAGGGCGAGCCGAATAGACTCGTCGGTGGAGGAGGACGCAGCCGCGGCGGTGGCTGCGCTGCGCGTCGGCGCCGAGGCGCCCATCGCGGGCAAGGCGCTGGTGGAGGCCGCGTTTAAAGAGATCTTCCCGGCCTCGTTCCAGACCGTGCTGCCCGTGCGCAACCACAAGGCGCGCGGCGCGGCCCTACGCGCGCCGCCCATCCACCCTCTGCGCCTGGTCAGCAGCCTTGTACGACCCCGCACCACACCGCAGCGCGGCAGCCGGCTGCAAGCAGGGCTGGGCGAGACGCGGCGCGTCCCGCGTGACCACAGTGGGTCTCCGCAGGGGCGTGCTGCAACCGGAGCTTCTGTCCGTCTGCAGCCTGCAGACCTCGGCGGATGAGCGGGGGCTGCGCGGGGTGCGCGCAGGTCCTGGACCACCTGCTGGCGCAGTGGGATGCGGCCTGCCGGCGGCTGGACACCGCGGAGGGCGAGTTCAAGGCGTCGGGCTTCACGCAGCGGCCCAAGCACCGCCCGGGGCGCTGCTGCCGGAAAGGTGCGCCCGCGCGGTGTCCGCCCGCGGGCGCCAAGCGTGGCATGCGTGCGGCGCGTGCCGCAGTCTGCTGCTCCATGTGCGCCGCTTGGCGCCCCTGCCCGGCAGAGCGAGTGGCCACGCCATTGCAGGCTCCTCCGCGGGACGCACTTGTTCGTGTGCGCCAGCTATCGACATTTGATAGCAGCGCCCCGACAGGCATAGCACCCTATCCCTACCCTACCCTACCCTACTATAAACCTCACCCTATGCTGGACGCACCAAGCGCAGGCGTGCCCGTCGACTCGATCAACAGGTACGCGGCGGAGGTGCGCGCGCTGGAGGCCAAGGCGCTCGCCGAGCAGCAGGCGGTGCTCCAGGCGCGGCGGCCGCCCCGCGCGCTGCGCGTGTCGGTGCATGCATGCAGTGACACCCTGCAACCTATGGGATGATGAGCAACGCGGCGAAATAAACGCAACACTTTGCTGGACCTGGGCGGCCTGGAGAGCAGCATGCCTCAGCGCGGCGCGCATCTGACCCTGCAGCCGTGCACACGCGCAACCTCAAGCCTGCCAAAGCTGAAACACTGGCCTGGCCGCTCGGCGCTCGCAGCCCGGCCCTAACGGCTCACCGCGCTGCGGCAGTCGTCGGATGACGTCAACAGCTACTTTGTGTTCTTCTCGTCCCAGAAGGATGCGGCCGCGGCGGGTCAGTGCGTCGTCTTCAATGAGGTGCGCCGTGGCGGCCGCCGCGCCCCGGGCGCCGAGCCGCGCCGCTCGGCGGGCGCGGTCGTGGTGCTGCGTCTCTGACCCGCCGTCATGCAGGGCGCGTGCGTGCGCTGGCCGGCTCACTGTCCATGCATGAGCAGCGGCGAGGGGTCTGACACAGGGTCTGGTGCCGCGCCAGGGCGCCGAGCACGCCTTCCGCGTGATGCCGGCGCCGGGGCCCGACGAGGTGCCCTGCCCCCGCGCAAGCTCTGCCGCACCGCCTGCTCAGTGCGGCGCCCGAGGCGGAGGCTGGGCACTCCCCGTGTCGCGCGAAACGAGTGCGAGGAGTGCGCGTTGTGCTCCGTCCCGGCGCGCGCGTGTCCCTGTTCAGCTGGCTTCTGGTTGCCATTAAGGAAAGGTCAAGACAAGGCTGAGGCCGGCGGCACAGGAACCGACCGACCCCATGTCAAGCGGCAATGCGCAGCTGAGGGTGTATCGCACATGCGGGGCGAGCTGCAGCCACTCTCGGCGAGCGTGCCGCGTGTAGGCGGGTCAGGGTTAGGGTAGAAGTGGGCAGATTGCCAGATGTGCCCTTGCGCCCATGCCAGCCTGCGCGCAGGTGCTGTGGGAGACGCTGAACATGCGGGCGGGCGAGCGGTACGCATGGCGGATGCTCGGGTACCCCTTCCTCGCCTTCTTCATCCTCTTCCCGGTCGGCCTCTTCCTCGGCGGCGTCACGCAGCTCGCAAACTACGTCTGCAAAAACGATGTTGTCACGTCGTCCGGGTGGGGCTCCTGCCGCTCGCGCCGCTTGGCGCGCCCTGCCGCCGGCAGCAGCGAGGCGCGCGGGAGTGCCAGCGAGGCAGAGTGGAGGGCCGGGCGCGTAGCCAGTTGCAGCTGCTCGGTGACAGGGGCGTGCGTGCACTCGGCGCGCGTTGGGGGGCGGCATGTCCGCGCATGCCGCTGGAGCTGTCGCGGCTCGAGCTCGAGAGGAGGCGGCCCTGCCCGGTGGGCCCTTCGCACAGCGGCTGCGCCGCGGCGCGCAGGTTCTGCGCGTCGCGGGGCCGCGCGATCGTGGTGGGCATCGGGCCCGCGCTGCTGCTCACGCTGTGGCAGAACCTCATCATGCCCAACATGATCTACCGGAGCGCCATGGTGCGCTCGCTGCGGCACTTCTGGTAGGGTTAGGGTAGGTCATGCCATATGCCACGTGACCTACAATTGCTGGGTGGCCTGCGCGCGCGGCCGCCGGCCCGACCCGACCCGGTTGCGCCCCGGCCCGACCGCTCGCGCCCCGCGCGCGCAGCTGACGCGCATGGCGGTGTCGCTGAGCGGCCTGGACCGGCAGGTCTTCACCCTCTTCTTCCTCTGGTGCGCCCCGCGCAGCGCGCGCAGGGGCGGCTGCTGGCCCAGTGCTTGGCGGGAGCAGCCTGCGGGCATGGTGCTGGGCGGGGCCAAACCCTTACGGCGTGCGGCGTGGGACGGCTTGCTGGCCGGTCTGCATGGAGTTGAAGCTCGGTGACAGGCTGGCTGCCCGCGGCTGCAGGGACGTCTTCAACATCCTGCTGGGCGGGATCCTCAGGTGCGCTGCGGCCACGCACCCGCGCCTGCTTGCCTGAGGGCATTGGCATTCACCCTGTGC
>JAABUH010003801.1_pt1 | contig 12680 bp, 16 predicted proteins | sample 5559121 | NCBI WGS metagenome assembly JAABUH01 (sample SAMN10711871, study PRJNA513364) | rock metagenome | isolation source: Antarctica rocks | place: Antarctica: Victoria Land, Battleship Promontory nord | collected 2015-12-28 | reverse complement strand
GGATGCGACGGAGTGCTGCGGGCGCCCCGGGCGCGCGCGGGCGCGCCTCCTCCGAGAAGCCCATCTGGAGCAGGCGGTCCGCCTCGTCCAGCACCAGCGCCTGCAGGTCCTCCAGCCCGACCGACTGCGTGTTGCGCAGGTGGTCGATCAGGCGCCCCTGCGCGCCTGGATGCATTTGAATTCAGGGTCAGCCCAGAGGGTTATTTGCGTCGCACGCAGCGCGCGCGCGCTTGCCGCGCACAGCTGGCCGAGCGCGCGACATGCTCCTGGGGCGCAGGTGATGGCAGCGGGGGCGCGCGCGCGGGAGCCGCTGACCCGGGGAGCGGCGCCCGCGCAGGCAGTGCACCGGCGGCCAAGCACAACTCTGTGCCCCAGGGGACTCTCTGCACAACAGGGTCTGGGCATGGTGCACGCCCATCCTCCCACGCATGCGATGCCCTTCCGCAATTGTTACGTGCCGCGCGCGTGTGCTCGCCAGCGTGCGCACAGGCGTGCAGGCCGGGGGTGGGCAGGCCCGGGGGCGCGCCGGCGTGGCGACCACGACCTCGGGCTGCGTGCGCAGCGTGGCCGCCTGCACCTGCAGCGACAGGCCGCCCACCACGAGCGCCACGCGCACGTCCGTGAACTGCGCCAGCTTGGCCGTCATGCCGTGCACCTGCGCGCGCGCAGACCCGTGAGGCGCCTCCCGCAGCGCCGCTTGCGGCTCGCGGCCGCGCCGCGCGCAGACCGGGAGCCATGGAGCGCCTTGAGGGGCAGGCGGACCACCGCGCTCAGGGCCTGCTCTGGCAGGAGCGCCCGCGAGCGCGCATGCTGCTGCGCCGGTGTGCGTCAAAGAGAGCGCCAGGCACCCAGCGCGCAGCGTACATGCAAGAGGTGCACAGCGCCGCGAGCTTCAACATGAGTACTTCATGCATGGGCGCAATGCACTACGTCCGTGCAGCACCAATCCACATGCATCGTGTGTAGGTTAGAAACAGACCCACGCTGCTACTTGTCGGCCAGGGTGGGGAGGGGCGTTCACGCGCCTGAACAGCCAGCTCGCGCGTGGGCGTCAGCACGAGCACATACGTCGCGCGCACGCGCCGCGAGCGGAAGAGAAGGCGCTCCAGCAGCGGCAGCGCAAACGCGGCCGTCTTGCCGGAGCCGGTCACTGCGCTGCCGCAGATGTCGCGCCCCGCCAGCGCCAGCGGGATGCAGGCCGCCTGCGCACGGATCGGGCGCCAGGGTCAGCGGGACATTGCCCTATGGCTGGCTCGCGCTGCAAGACATGCACACCGGGGCTCAGAGCCTGCACACGCTAATGTGGAGGCTGCTATGAAGCAATGGACAGCCAGTGTGCACTGCACATGGCTGTCCATCTGTTTGCCCAGTGCCCATGCGCCCCACCACTGCTGTGGTCCAAACGCATTTGGCCGGAAAGCATGGCTGTCTGGGCTGAGCGCAGCAGCGCTCGGCCCAAAGCTGCCATACGTAAACCCTTGGGGCGTCAGAAAAGGACAAAGCGATGTCGGTCACAGCCAGGAGGCTGCCGAAGGGGAATCGCTACATTCATCACGCGCCGCCACGGAGCATCCCGTCACAGAGAAGCATGCCACCGACACCACTGCCCGTACGCTTGGCATGACTTGCACGCCACACGCACTTGCGCCGTCGGCATGTGACAACCTCCAGCCTCCCCCGCTGTAGTCTGAGGATGACACCGCATACAGCCTCAGTGTCCAGCCCGTTAAGGAACGCCTCCCATGCATTGACTTACCCAGACGCGAGGCGCCCACCCCCAGCAACCCCTGTACGACGCGGCCCCGCCCACCTGGATCGGGGTCGGGTGCGCGTAGCCGAGCTCCGCGACGGCCTTCAGCAGCGGCCGCGACAGGTGCAGGTCCGCGAAGCTGCCCGCGCTGAACCGCGTGCCCTCCGGCGTCTCCGCGAAGAAGCCGGCAGCCTTCCCGCGCCCGCCCGCGCCTCGGCCGGCGCTGCCGCCGTCGCCGCGCTGGCCGCTCGGGCCCGCCGCGGCGCCGCTCTTCCGCCGGTCCGCAGCCGGCCCATCCTCCCCTGCCGCCCCCTCGCCCTCCTCCTCCTCGTCGTCCTCTTCCTCATCTCCCACGCTGCCCAACCCGCTGGCCTCTCGCGCATGCCCGCAGGCAGCCGGAGAGATGCCGCTGTCTCGGCTGCCCAAGCGTCCCGCCCCCGCGACGTCGGGCGCCGCACGGCCGCTGCGCCCTACGCCTCGCCCCGCGCGCCCGGCTAGCTCTGCAGCGTGCCTGCTAAGGCCGCCCTCGCCTGCGCCCCGTCCCGCGCCTTCGCCCTCGTCGGACTCCTCCTCGTCCTCGAGGGCCCCGCCCTCGCTGCCGCTCTCGTCGCCCAGGGGCGCGTCTGCGCCGCCGGCCTCGCCGTCGTCGCTGTCCTCGTCCACCTCGCCGGGCAGCGGCTGGTCCTCATCGTCCTCCCCCTCAGAGCTGCCGCTGCCGGCCGAGCCGTCGCTGTCGAGCGCGGCTGCTGCGGCGGCCGCCGCGCGTCGCCGGGGAGCTGCCGGCGCGACCTGCATGCCGTCCCGTGCGTGCGGGGTTTGCTCAGGCACTGCAGGGACGGGCGCGTTGAGTGAGCCGCCGAGCACAGTCAAAGAAGCAGTGCCGCACCTTCTTAGCGTGTGCGGCGGGCGCTCTGCCTGTCCGGGCACGAAGACGCTGCTGGATCTTCTCGTCAATGCTCGTGCCGCCCTCGTGCGCGCGCTCCTTGCGAGCGTCCTCCACTGCCCCTGTGCGCGTCGGCATCTTTGCTGTCTGCATCTCTGCCGTCTGCATCTTAGTGCAAGCTTCTCGAGTCACACTGCTCACGCCGGCACTGCTCGGCGACCTGTACACTATGTCCTTCAGTTTACCTCCTTGCACACACGCGTAGTGCAAGAGCAACAAGAAGCCTGCCACTCCCGGTGCTGAGCAAGTGGTAGGGCCCCGCAGCAAGAGTACCTGCGAGCTCCCAGGGAGTCTGAGAAGCAGCCCCGCCGCCGCCAAAGTCGAAGCGGAAGTGGGGGTTGAGGTCTGAAGCTGCCGGCATGGCGCGCAACACTCAGACCATCAATCGCCGACAGATGCCAGCCACTGTGTGAGACAAGTGCTGCAGAGAGAGGCTCACTGGTACTGGTACCAGTAGCTCGTAACTCTGCACTGGCTGCCGAAAGCCTAAGCAGGGTTCTCAAGTCCGAGACCTTGCGTGAAGTTCCGACACAGCGTAAGAAGCAAAGAGCGCTCGTCCTCGCCAACGAACAGCGCAGCACTGTCCTGCTGCGCAGTCTGAGGCTGTGTGAGTAAGCTGACAGCGAGGGTGACAGGGATTGCATTATCGCTGCGCGAGCGCGCTCGCCAGGCCTGTGTGCAGTCAGTCTCAGCCAGCTGACTGCACGACTGCCGCCACTGGCAGGCCAGGCAGGCAGCGCATGACTGCATTGCCGCAGCGCCTTAATGGAGTCGGGGGGGATAGACGTGTCCGTGCCTGACAAGCGCCGCTGTTGTGTCGAGCAAGGGCGGCGGACCTGTGCCGGGGTGCACCAGCAAGCGTGCTGAGCGCCCCTTGCCAGCCAGCGGCCTAGGATGGCCACCTTTGGCGGACCGCACATGATCTCGGCGGTCCTGGAGAACCTGAAGACGGCGCGCCTGCCCCCTGGTCTGCAAACGTTGGGCTGCACTGGCTGCGGGTGCGAAAGCAGGCTTCCTGCACCAGCGCGTGGGCCAAGGCGCTGTGCGGGCCCGGCGCCGCAGGCAGACTTGGAGCTCCTGCTGGCGCGGCGGGGCCTGCCGTCGTGCAGCCACGCCGCGCCGCTGCACGAGGCGCTGGTGGACCGGCTGCGGGCGGCGCTGTCGGACGAGGTCTGCCGCTTCGAGTGGGAGGCTGGCTCGCCGAGCTTCCACTGCGGTGCGTGCGGCCGGCCGCGGCGCGCGCGCCTGACGCTGCATGCATATGCCAAATCGGAGCCTGCTTGCTTACCTGCAATTTTGCCCCCACAGGTGCACCTCTGCACTGCGCAAAACCCTCAGCGTCCGCGTCCCGTCAGCGTCTGCACCCGTGACGGGCGCCGCGCACGCGGCGCGCCCGCAGACATGGAAGCAGCTGGCGCGCACATGGTCACCTGGGCCAACAACATCCTCGTGTACGGCGGCATGAGCCGGGAGCGGCTGGAGGTGGACGCGCTGTACAAGTGGGACCTGTCCAGCGACACGGGCTTCCAGCCCGTCGCTTACCGGTCCGCCGGCTCGCCTGGGCGCCTGAGCGTCAGGCAGGTGTTCATTCTCATGCGTATCTGACTGCTGCGCCCGCACTCACTGAAGCGGGAATCCTGACGCGCCCGCGCCGCCTCTGCAGGGGCCCAGCACCGCCCAGGTTCCACTCGGGGCAGTACGTCGCTGTGCGCGGGGACGAGCTGTGGGTGGTGCGCGGCCCCCGCCGCTGACTGCATGGCCACGTGCAGCACAGAGTATCTCTTTTGCTCTTTGCATGTGCTCTTGCGAGACACATGTGCCCTGCCTCCTCCAAGGTGTCCGTATCGGCTGCCTAGTTGGGCCCCGCTGCCTGTGCTCAAGGTGTCATGCCCCTGGCTGCAAGCCGCGCAGCTGAGCGGTCTTAGAGTACCCCTGCCCTGACCCTACGGCTGAGCCGCAGCGCCCCCGCGCGCGCGCAGTTCCCGGGGCCGCGCAACGTGCACATGGAGCGCGCCAATGTGCTGGACCTGGTCACGCGCCGCTGGCACGAGGTGGCGATGCGCGGCGAGCCGCCCAACTGCGGGCACTGGCGGCGCAACCTGGCCGCCGTGGAGGACCCCGACGCGGACCGCCTCCTTGTGTTTGGTGGGCGCCCCGGCTTTTCCCAGGACCATGCCAAGTGGTGGTTTGGGTGTGTTGTGGCGCCCTACCGCGCGCACCTCGAGTGCCGTCTACATGCGATGTGAGACTCTTGCCTGCCCGGCTGCGTGGTGCGTGTGCAACGCGACACCCGCAGCTGTAGCAGGAACATGCTGCAGCTGCGGCAGGAGCTGGAGTGCGTTCTGCTGCAGCCTCGCTCAGCCGCGGCAGCGCGACGGGCGGCTGTGCGCGGGCGCAGGCGGCCCGCAGATGCAGGCGCTGCACATTTTCCACTTCGCCAGCCTGACCTGGGAGGCCGTGGCGTGCGCCCATGGCCTGCCGGTCTGGACGTTCAGCCACGCCGTGCGCCACCATGACTGGCTCTGTGCGCACCCCACACTTCCCCAAGCCACACCGACCCATGCAGCGCCTCAATCCCTCAGCAGAGGCAGCGGCTTGTGCAAGTGCCCGGGGCGCCTCGCACGCCGGTTTGGCAGTGCCCGGGGCGGCTCGCACGCCGGCAGGCATCCGCGCTCTCAGTGAGAAGCCCGACAACAGTCTCAAAGCGCCGCTCGTGTGCGGCGCACCGGGCAGTTTTTGCCCGCACTGCAGCCGTGCACAGCACGATGCGATGATGATGCACCATCAGACTTGCGAGCGCGTGAACACCCACATGCCTGCCTGGGTGTATGGCAGGGGCCGCGCCTGCCAGGCCTGCCCACACGTCTGCTTTGCGCATAGAAACCAGCTTGTCAGGTAGGTCCTGGCATCTTTGAAAACACACATGAGCCTGCGCAGTAAGGAAACAAGGGAAGCGGAGGTCGTGACTTTGTGTTCTGGCGCAGACGCCTGCGGCACGCGGGGCGGCGAAGGCGGGACGCTGGAGGTGCGCCTTTGACGCTTGTGGAGTGCAATGTGCTGCACCTGCGCAGCTGGGTTTTGTTGTCAGTCCAAGCTCTGTCAGACCTGGATGCATGGTCATGTAAGCTCAGCACTGAACTGGCGCTCTTTACAAGCGAGGCTGTGCCTTCTGCAGTGCAAGCTCCCCAAGTGAGGCCACATGATGTGGTGTCACAGCCTGGCCTTTGTAGTGCTGCGAGCTGCAATTTTCTGGAGGCCCAGCGAGTTCGCATGCAGGTCGTCTTTATGACATAAATGATATCACTTCGAGTGCGTGACTCACCAGTGACGGCTGGCGGCAGATGTGGGCGATGCACCTGCGCTGCCCCACGCAGCAGCTGCGCTGGGACCAGTGCAACACGGTGGGCACGCCGCCGCCGCACCGCATCCACTCCAGCTCGGCGCTGGTGGGCGCGGTCTGGGTCCTGCACGGCGGCCGCATGCCCGGGCGATTCGCAACAACCACAGCGACGTACGCATACGACTTTGAAACTGCGAGGTGCGGCGCGCTGCGCCCCCCGTGCTTGCGCCTGGCGCTTTGCGCCCGGCGCTTTGCACGAGCTGCCTCACTGGTCCCTGCCTTCCAGTGTCACCGCTTTGAACAACACAGTTAGTAGGCTGGTGCACACGTGTGGGCATGCCTGCTGCCTGGCGCGGCTTGCTTGGAACAAGGGGTCAGCTCAAACTTGTAACACCGTCATGGGGGGCAGCAGGATGGGCAGCACCCATAAGTTCACAGAAGGCATCAGTGCCTTGACCAAGCTTGCGCCTGCAGGTGGGAGATCTTGATGGCAGACGGCGCGGCGCCCACCTCTCGCGAGTGGCACTGCGCCTGCGGGCTGCTCGACTGCGTCGTGGTGGTGCGAACATGCCCAGGCTCCGGTGGCCTCATGCACTGCCCCGCAGCCGCAGCCTGAGTGATCGAGCAGTCCTCTCGTTGTTGCCTGTGCATCACTCCAACATGGGCATGTCAAAGTGAGTACGAACCATGTCAATCATGGCACCCATGGGGCACCTGTGCCCTCAACATACAATGCCGTGTCTCCAGCAGGAGCTCTTGACGGAGGAGCCTCACGCCATGTCACGGCGGCAGGTCGGCGGGCGCACGGAGATCATCACCGACGCCATCAGGTCGGCGCGGCCGACAGACAAGGGGGGCCTGGACGCGATGTCGCGCGTTGTGGACCTCCTGTGGGTCCGCGAGCGGCCAGAGCCCAGGAAGCCGACTGGTGCGGCCCCAGTGCTGCCTGCGGGCGCGCTCACAGTGCGCCCATCCATATACACGGACTGCGGTTTGTTGGAGCCCGCGCTGCCACGCATGCTACCGCCTGGCAGGTTGCTGGCTATGCAGCAGTACTCCGCTCTGCCAGCACTCATGCCTAGGCTCTTTTGTGGTGCAGGTCGGAGTCGGCGTGCGGCTTATCTACCCTACTGGTTCAAACCACAGGCAGAGCTTTGCAATGACTGGTAGGGCTTGCAACGACGGGCAGGCTTGCAGGCAGGGGGTAACAAGGACGCCGTTGCGCCAGTGGCTCGCGCGCCGGCGCTGTGTGCCTGTCTGAGCGTGCCGGCTGGCTGTGCCTTGCCTTCCAGGTGCCAGAGGCCCTGCTGGAGCAAGAAGGCTTAGGTTAGGGTTAGGTTAGTGACAGTGTGACCGCCGCGCCACCCGCGCGCAGGCAAGGCCGCGCTGCTGGAGGGCCTGGCCGGCCTGGCGGAGGCGGCGCACCTGGCGGACGTGGTGCTGGTCGCCGACGGCGGCGCCACGCGGCTGCCGGCGCACCGCTGCGTGCTCGCGGCGCGCTCGCGCGTGTTTGACCGCATGTGGCGCCACGAGGGCACGCGCGAGGTGCGCGCCCGGGCGCGCCGGTCGTGCGCCGCGCGGCCGGCCCCTGCAGAGGCACCTGTGCGTGGGCCGACGCGGGTCGCGGCTGCGTGCGCGCGGCGCCCTCCGCGCAATTGCTCCCGTATGGCCTTCCTGACGGTGCACGTGATCTGTTTGCGGGCAGGATGCTCGCATACTCATCCTGGGATCCACTCAAGCGCGGATGAGAGGAGGGTCGTTGCTCCGTGCTTCTGGCGCGCTTGGGGTCATGCTCAGGTGCTTGATGATCAGCAGTCTTGTGGCCGGACGCATCCTCCTCCAATGTACTAGCCCTGTAGCCAGGAAGTGCTCGTACCTGCCGGTCCGCCGTCGCGTGCCTGTGCAGGCGCTCACGGCGTCCGCTGCGCCTGCGCGCCAGGCGCGCACGGCCGAGGTGCACATCGCGGACGTGGCCGGCGACACGCTGCGCGTGCTGCTGCGCTACTGCTACGGCGACCTGGCCGAGCTGCCGCGCTGCCACGCGGCCGTGCTGGCGGCCTTTCGCGCGGCCGACAAGTACGACATCCCGGACCTGCTGGCCGAGTGCGTGGACGCGCTGGGCGCGATCACCGGCTGCGACGACGTGGCGCCGCTGCTGCAGGCGCGCCTGCTGCGCCGCGCACGCTTCTGTCGCTGGCCACATGCGTGGGCGCTGCACCTGCAACGTACCGGGTCTTTCCCCACACCATCCGCGGTTTTGCAGCAGCTGCCGGCGGCGCGCCTGCACGCCGCGCGCGCCCAGACAGTCCCGTGGCGCACGCATGTTGACCAAAACGTTCCGGGCCGCGCAGGCGGCCGCTGAGCACAGCAGCGCCGTGCTGCACGCGGCGTGCCTGGACGTGGCGGCGCGCTGCCTGCCCAGCGTGCTCATCAGCCCCACATTCGCCGAGCTGCTGGCCGCGCAGCCGGCGCTGGCCACGGAGTTCCTGCGCGAGGTTGCAATCCGGGCCGGCTGCGAGGACGCCGACGATGCGGACTTCCTGCCGCGGAGCATGCTCGCTCCGGCTGCCGGCGGCGAGGCTGGCCCGGGTGCCGCTGCCGGCGCGCGTGCGGCCGCCGCGTGCGGCGGGCCGCCGGACCCCCACAGCTGCGCCGCGCCTCCTGGCGGCGGCGGCGGCGGCGGCGTCGGCGGCGGCACCGACAGCAGCGCCGGCGGCAGCGGCGGCGGCGGCTGGTCCCGCGCGCGCGCACAGGCCGTCCCTGTTGATGCACCGCGCGGCGGCAGTGCGGGCGGCGGCGGCGGCGGCGGAGAGCCCCGCGTAGATCCGGCGGAGATCGCGAGGTCGCTGCGGCCGCTGCGGGCAGTGCCGCCGGCTGACCGCGCGCTGGCGGTCATGGTGGACTCGCCGCTCGACAGCCCGGCCGCGCCGCCGGCCGCCGACGCGGCTGCGGAGCGCGCACAGGCGCGCGCGTGGCGCGAGCTGCTCGACCTCAGCCAGCGTCTGGAGCGGTAGCGGCTGTGAGCTTTTTTCGTGTGGGTGCCAGCCCGTTTGCGCCAGACCAGGGCGTTGCGCGAGCTGTCGCAGCGCCGCCGGCGCTGACTCGGCGGCTGTGCTGGCGTGTGAGCTGTGCGCGGCGCTGCAGCAGCACGAACGGGCAATGTGCCCTGCTCTGGCGCATACCCTTATCATAGGCGGCCTGCCTAACCCAGTTGCGCTAGGCTTGGCACAGGCCCAGCGCCCTGTGCGGTGGCCGTGTATGAAACGCCATCGCGTTTCAGCCAGCCTTGCTGGCTCTTAGAAAAGCTGCCCTGCATGTAAGCGTACATCATCTTGTAATGCATCGCTCGTTGTCTGCTATGACAGGCATGGGCGCCGGGGCAGTGTGGCTGCTTCTGACTGCTTGTGGTTTTGCTTGGCTGTGTCCACGTGGTTGCGCTGCTCCAGCTGTGCAGCACTTTGAGCAATGCAAAAGTTTTAATGTGACGGGAGCTTGCTCAGTTCTGTGTGAGAACTTTGCCTCTGAACAGCGGTGCGAGTGTGCTTACGGGCACAGACCACATGCGACATGGTTGTGCGGGAATCATGTGATGGTGTCTGCAGCTGGAAGGGGTATACTGAAGTGGTACGTGCCAATGCACGGCAAGTCTTACTACTGGGTTGATGCTTGGTTAAGTCTCTGCAAGTGTAAGCAGCAGCAGGCCCTGAGCAGTCTGATATTACAGCGGTGCTGCAACCACATCAGGTCGGCCCGACGGTCAAAAGCCTGCAGCGCAGACAGCAGCTGCCAGGCATCATGAGCGCAGCTGTACGCCGCCGCTGGAGAACTCCAGCGCACGCGGCACGGCCAGCGCCGAGACGTAGTCTGAGGCGTGCGTGGGCAGCAGGCCCATCCCATTTAGCTTCCACAGCGCAAACGCCAGGCCGCCCGCCTGTCGCACCAGGGGCAAGCATAAACCCCGAGCTGGACGGCATCCGACACACCGCAACGTGCAGCAGGAAGAGTGCGTGCAAGTCAGGCTGCTGGAGTCCACAGGGTAACCGCCGGGTCACCCCCTGTCCACCACAGGCAGGAACCGACCTGCCAGGACAGTGACAGCGGCTCGGGTCTTCCAGCAGCATGCCCAAGCAGTGCAGTGGTGGCCAGACCTGTATGAGGCAGTAGAGGAGCCGCGGGAGCAGGATGTTCAGCTTGCCGCCCTCCGACAGCTCTTCCGGGAACACTGCGCGCGCTGCGGCGCGTCAGCACCGCCCGCGGCCGGTGGGTGAAGCAGCGCAGAGCCCCAGCAGCCGCGCCCGCACTCTTCTCAGAGTTGAAGATGGCCATCAGCGGCTGGTAGATGCCCGACACCGTGGTCATGATGCTGAACAGGTGGATCTGGCTGCCGCTCATCCACATTATGAAGCAAAGGAAAGCGACCGACTTGAACTGCCCATATGCCCGCCCGTTCAGCGCCGCCTGCTTGGTGGCCACGTCCGCGCCGCCCGCGGCCCCGCTGGTGCTCTGCGACGCGGGCCACTCTGTTTGCTGCCTGTGCGGATGGGCACTGACCTGGGCAAGCGAGGGCAGGGTGCAGGCCTATGCGCACACCAGTTCCCGCCCCGCGCTCGGCGCATAGCCCGGCGGGTCGGCCACGCGCCGCTTTTCCACCAAGCCGGCCTCGTTCGGCTCAAAGTCCACGCGCCACTTACGGAACTCTGCCATCGCCGCAGCCAGTCACGAAAGCGCTTCCCTGCCCTATGACAGAAGGATCAGGGAGATGATGAGGCGAGGCGTTCGTGGTGTTGAACTCAGAGGTCTGGCCTTTTACTGGCTCATCAGCCTCCTCAGACTGCTATTTTAGGGGCTGCCCAGGGTCAGCAGGATGGTGCCGAGTCACTGGATCTCAGGCTAGGCGCGCAAGTTCAGTAGTAGACACACATTCTTGCCCCAGTGCTGACGCAACACCAATGAACGGAGTGTGTGCGTGGCGCGTCAGCGCACCACTGCTGGTGTGTTCGCTGCCCAAACAACGAGCAGCGTCGCATAGACGGCTCCATCGCTTGCATAGGAGGGTGCACAGGCTCAGGTGCGGACGTAAGCACTGAAAGGGGGAGCTACTGCCTGGCATTGGGTGATTGGTCACTAGCAGCGTGCATGCATGACGTGTGTGCCAGAGCTGTCTTGTTGTGTCCGCCTGCTGGTGCTCCAGCGCGTGTGCACAGCCACTCCCTTGCGCTGAGAGCGTGCGCCTGGGGCAGGCGAGCAGCGGTATGCGCCAGCCGGGACATGCAGGTTGGCGTGCAGCCTGACGGCGGCCTGACCTTGCCCAGCCTGCCGCCGAGCACCACCTGGCTGCTGCTGCTGGTGCAGGTGTGCGGCTTGGTCAGCAGGTGTGTTGTTGCTTAGCACAGCAGCGCAGCTGAAGCGGCACGTATCATCCCCCACATGTCTGCTCTCTCTGCTTAGCCTTGCTCTCCTGACCAAATACTGAAAGGAACATACCAGGCGACAACGTGACCGTATATCCTGCAGACCTTCTGTTCGACACGCACCTTAGCGCCGAGGCGGTGAGCGTGCGCCGTGCGCCGCACGCAGGCGGTGGCGCTTGTGGGGTGCCTCGTGACGGGCACGCTCGCGCGGAAACGGCGCATGAAGGTGGACGCGCTGAACAGCCGGCTCCGGCAGATAAACTCTGAGCTGCGGCGGCGCACCTCGGTCGAGGCGCGCCCAGCCTCACCTCACGTGCACGCTTGCCCCGCTGCTGCTCACCGCTCGCAGCTCCGCCTGGCATGCTGATGAACGGCTCTCCCGAGCACGCTTAAACCATGAGCATGCCAGGCTACCAATGCACTGCTCATAGGCCTTAAGCCCCGACCTGTGACGTGTCCACACTGCTCCGCACAACGCCCGTGGGGCGCCCATGCCACGGTCGTCCTACCCGCAATGCGGTCGCCCCATCTGCCGAGAGGCGCGGGCTCAGCGCCGCGCCGCCGGGGGCGCGCAGGAGCTGGTGTGCGTGGCGGATTCGGAGGTGGAGGCGGTGGTCGCCTACCGCAATGCGCTGGAGAACGCGCTGGGGCAGCCGGCGGCCGCGCACCCGGTCGAGGGCTACGGCGCGGCCAACCTCAGCCTCGCGCAGGCGCGCCGCCGCAAGCCCGCGCCCCCGGCGGGGCCTGGCGCGGGCGGGCGGGCGGGGGCGGCGACAATGACACGCTGTGCCCCGCAAGGGCGCGCCTACATGCACCACCGACTCGGCCTTAGCATGGCCGGCCCTTCTTCCAGGTGTGCTGGCTCGCGGGGGGTCGAGAGGCTGCGCGTTGTGCTGGTGGCCCCAGACACTGCCAGCTTGCAGAAAGTTTCCAAAGCCTGACGGCTATGGGCTCCCCTGCAGGCGCGGCGCGCCCTGTCGGGGCTGCTGCACGAGGGCAAGCAGGCGCTGAAAACCGGGGACGCGGCCGCCGCGCTGCTCGCCGCCGAGCAGGCACGCCCGGCCTACCCCTCCGCGACTCTGCTCATGCAGCGCCTGCACTCATGGCGTTTGTGACATAACATGCGGCAGGAGGCTGCGCTTCACTTCCCAGCAACTGTGGCCCGCTTGGCAGAGTGCGCTGCTGTGCAGCGTGCTCCCGGCCCTGCACGCCCGCAACAAAGCTACGCGACATGCG
>JAABUH010003800.1_pt1 | contig 12681 bp, 17 predicted proteins | sample 5559121 | NCBI WGS metagenome assembly JAABUH01 (sample SAMN10711871, study PRJNA513364) | rock metagenome | isolation source: Antarctica rocks | place: Antarctica: Victoria Land, Battleship Promontory nord | collected 2015-12-28 | reverse complement strand
GCAAAACACCAGGCTCTCTAGACCAGTGCACCCTTGTGGACATATTGTGATTGCAGTCCATCAAGACTTGCAGATCTGCAGATCTCTTAGAGGGGTTGCAATCCTCTCATCACCAGGTTTGTGCTTCGGTGGCTCTCAGCAAAATGTACTTCGGTGATTTAGCGGCAGGATTCTAAGCATGCCATTTGCCATTGTGTTGATACTGACAGTCTTAGCCTTTTGTGCTCCTTTGTCACTTCTTAAGTGCATATTTGGACTCTGTCTGCTTTTGTTAAATCAATCAACCCAACTTTTTCTATCGCAACAGGACAAAGACAGGTCTGAACAGGACAATAACCTGAACGAGCTCAACGCACGCATCTCCAGCAGTGACAGGCAAGGGCAAGAAAACATCTAATGCACTCCAGCTCCATTGCATCAGGTGCACGGTGTGACTAAATCCATCTATACACATTCACCAGCTCTGTGTATTACAAATTTCAAGCTTATGTGATATGGTCTCAGACATCCTGAGTGACCAGGCACGATTATTTGAGGTGCAAAAGAAAGTCTTTGAAGTGCCATCAGTTCTTCAAGCCTGAGGAAGCAGATGAGCTCTGTAGAGGGGCCACACTACCGTGCGACCTGATGACCTGACAACTAACATCAGATATTCAAATGGCCGCCAAGTGTACGCTATGATGTGGATCAGCTGGCATGAGCCCTCGCTTTAAAGCTTAACAAGCTGGTCCAGAAATTGGATCCCCACGGGCCGTGTCACGCTCAAGCTCACTGAGTGCCAGTTCCAGTCTGAGTCAGAGGTTTAAGCAGCAGCCAGTCGGTCTGTGCAGTGTCTTGGACGTGTTGCACGTCTACATTTTCCCCAGACCTTCACCTCCAGTGAACATTTCACGAACAGATCTGATTGGCGAGCAACAAGAGCGTTTCAGAGCGGCCCAACGCTGGGCGTATGAGCGGACAAGGTCAAGGATTTACCAACCCCACCCAGCCTCGGCCAAGCTCAAGCCGTAGCCAAAATTCTCTGTCTTCCTATGGTGCAAACAGCAACCAGCAAGGTGGACGTGGATCAGGCGGCGCTGGTCGTGGCCGCGGTGACCTCACAGGCAGAGGGTCTGTATGACTTGCTTTGATTGGCGAAGCTATGCACCTGGCATTATTGTTAGCCAGCAATGTCCATCCAAATGCAGCACCTGTCATGATCTAAAATCCCTTGTCACTTGTTCAGGCCCAAAAGAGGAGGCTCGTATGTAGTACCTGGCGGGCCTGGTCCTTTCGAGGACCAAAAGACTGCCAGTGCAGGTTTGGACTGCGCGTCACCAAAAACACAGTACGTGTTTTTACCATAAATCATTGCAGTCGCTCAGTTCCAGTGGTTCTGCAGATGGTAGTCAAGGAATAAACTTCATTGCACCAGAAAGCAATGGCGGAGTACCAGCTCAGAACCCAGCTCACCTAGCCTCAAATGGTAAGTCATTGTTCTCATACTGCATATGATCATCTATGTCAACTGCAAGTGGTCTTATCTTGGGCCTCAGAAGTTTTGGTCAACATCATGTATGGTTATGCAGGCCCTCCAGGAGGGAAGCTGGAGTTTGGCAGCTTTGCTGGGCTGCCAGACCCAATTCGCCCAGCTGGAAACCAGACGCAGAACAGGCCAGGGGTGCCTCAGCCCCAGTCTGGAACCTTGCAGCCAGGCCCACCCCAGCAGCAGCAGCAGCAGCGTCTGGATCGCAGAGGCTCAGGCCCAGGGTCCAGAAACAATAATGGCTACAAGCAACCCAGCCACTATGATCCTCATGCACAATCTGGTGCCCAGCCCACCATGCATTACTCAGCCTATAATCGGGGCCCCCCAGCCCCTCAGTCAGGCTATATGCAGCCTCAGCAGCAGGGATACCCCTATGGACATCAGGCCAACTACTATCAGGGGTTTCAGCCTATGATGATGCCTGCCGGTGGCTACCCTCAGGGCTATAATGCCTCTCAGCAGTCCGCTGCTCGTACTTCCCAAGGCCAGCCGCAGTACAGGCCCTCTCAACCCTCAGCAAGATCCCAGCCACAGCAGCAGCATCAACAAGCTCAGCCTGCTGCTGCAGCTGTCCCTGCACTTAGAAGGAAGAAGGCTCTGGACATCATCGATCCCACCACTCACAGCAAAGTCGAGATCAGCCCACGCAGTAAGTCTTTAGCTCGCTGTGTACAGCGTGACATCCTTTGACGCTTCAACAGTCAGTCCTGTGTCAGTTGGCTGCTCACTTTGTGTGCTAGTCATAACGCCCATGTCATTCCTGCGTTGTAGACTTAGTATGCACCTGGGCCAACCTGGGAATGAAATGCAAAGTGTTCCATAGTTTGCTGGTATTGCTAAAACAACTTTGATGTATGTTTGGAATTTCTGTGTTGATCGGCCCTGTGCTGATCAGTAGGTGCTGAGGCTGCAAACAGTGAGCAGGGCTCAGCCAAGCCCACTCCCACCCCCTCTCCCCACAAGGATCAAGTGCCTGTGAAGCCAGAGTCCAAGGCACTCACCCCCGTCAACCCTGCTGACAGTAAGTCACCCTGAGCCAGCCTTTACGGCAAGTCAGTAACCAGTCTGACTGGTGAAACAGCATTCTGTAGCTCAGACTTTCACTGCTGATGCACAGGGCTTTATGTGTGATTTGTTTCCCTGCTGAAAGGCCTGTGTCCCTGGCTTTGCGGCATATCATGTGGCAACAAGCACAACCAATGGTGTCAGCCTTGCTCAGATGCAGGCTGAGCTACCGATGCTGACAGAGGCAGTGCTGTTTTGCAGAAGATGACACAAAGGGTGGTGATGTTGCCTCCACTCAGTCGCAGAGTACACCCAGTGCGTCGGTCTCTGAAGCCCCACAGACAAAAGCCCTGCCCAAAGAACATGAGGCAGCTGGTCCTCCAGCTTCTCAAATTGCTTCTCAGCAGCCTCAGCAACCCCAACAGCAGTCACAGGCCAAACCCATCAGCTCAGTCAAGGAACCTCAGCCTGCTGATGCGCAGCAGCAGCAGCAGCAGCCTAGTGCACCTGCCAGCAAGGCTCCTCAGAAGCCTCAGGCAGAGGATGTTGCAAAGCAAGGGTCAGGGAGCGTTGCCCCCAAGGCGGAGTCCAGTGCCCCTTCAGCAGGTGCCTGGGGTGGTGCCAGGAGCTTCAGAGACATAGCTGCTAGCAAGCCTGACAAGGTTGGTCATGCAGCTTATGTGCAAAGTTGTGTATGCGGGCGTGTACACCAAAGATGTGCACAGACTTTGCTTGGCTCAGGCAAGATTTCGGCATCACATGGTGTCAAGCGGCTTGCGAGCTGCTGGGTGCACAGACTGCATTGCTGCATGCGACTTGTCTCCCCAGCACAATGGCATTGAAGCAACCTTGGGCTCATGGTACCACATGGGCTCAATCTCATGGTGAAAGCCTTGTCAGACTGATGTCGCTGACAATGCTCGACTTCTTGGCAGCCTCTGTGCAGCATTTTACAAAGCTGGAAGCCTGAAGCACATGCTCCTACAGGCTGCTGAGGACAAGTGTCGCTCAGATGAGCAAGCAAAGCGCAAAGCTGAAGAGGCAGAGCGAAAGGCAGATGCTGACCGCAAGGATGCTGCTGATCAGCAAGCAGAGGCTGACCGAAAGGCACAGGCTGAAAGGCAAGCTGAGGCTGACCAAAAGGCAGCTGCTGACAGAGCTGCTGCTGAAAAGGCTGAACAAGAGGCTGAGGCAGAGGCTAAGGCTGAGCAGCAGGCAGCTGAGCAGAAGCAGCAGGCTAAGCAAGAGGCCGAGGCAAAGACTCAGGCTGAGCAGCAGGAAGCTGCAGCAAAGGCTGAAAAGGAACGCAAAGAAGCTGAGCAGTGAGTGGCTAACACGAGAGTTATTGAGTCACAACAGCATCTTGGCACTGATCTGAGCATCACTGCTGTTCTGCTCCTTGGACAAGGATGATCAGCGACAGCGTGTGCTGCATTTTGCTGTCAAGGGGTTGTAAAGATTGTGCATTTCGTCTATCAATGTGAAGCAGCCAGATAAGGTAGTCATGTGCAAGCAGGTTGCTCAGTAGGCCTCTCTTTGCTGTGCTTTACCAAGACGCTCAAGCGCCTTCAGCTCTGAAAGCACCGGCATGTCTTGGTCTTGTGCAATGTGTGGACGTATTCTGAACAATCTGGGCAGCATGAGCAGTCTTGATTGCTGTGTTTATTGCTGCTGCTTGCACAGCATGCCCCCAAGTATAGCTTTCAATATTGACAGCAATGGCAATTAGGACAGAGTCCTACTTGCCGGTGAGGGTTGCTCACCTGTGACCATGCACATGCTGACCTAATATGGCCTGCAGTTCTCTCACCCTTGCAAATGCCTTCTGGTGCAGGCAAAAGAAGGAAGAGCAAGAGGCTGAGCAGGAGCGAGTACGCAAGGAGAAAGCTGACAAAGAAGCTGCTGACAAAGAAGCTGCTGACAAAGCTGCCGCAGGTGTGTTTAGGGTGCCATGCATTGCAGCAAGTCAGTTAGTTTTCAATGTTTGGAGCATCTGAGTCATCTCATTTTGTTCACATGAGCCTTGTGAAGTTGTGCGTTACTGCTGTTCTGGTGTGGCATCATTGGGCACCAACATCAAGCTTCTCTGAGTCTGGTTTTTCACAAAATCACATTTCAGTTTATGTACCTGCAGCTTCTGTTTGCTACCTTCAGCTGTGATGAGTTGCTGCAGAGGCTAAGCGTAAAGCTGAGGCTGAGGCCAAGGCAAAAGCAGAGCAAGAGGCTAAACTGAAGGCAGATCAGGCAGCAGAGGCCAAACAAAAGGCAGACGCAGAAGCCAAACAGAAGGCAGAGGCTGACAAGCAAGCTGAGGCAGACCAAAAGGCAGCTGCTGAACAGGCAGCCAAGGCTGAAGCTGCAAAGGAAGCCGAAGCTCAAGCAGCAGCTGCTCAAAAGCAGAAGGATGACGATGCAAAAGCAAGTAAGTCCAAAGCAGAAGAAGCGCCTGCTTCCCCCAGCAAAGATCCGGCCTCAGCCCTTTCCACAAGTTCAGCTTCTTCGCTGAGCGCAAAGCAGAAGAGGAAGGACATGATGAAGAGGGCAGAGGAGAAGGACACAGCAGCTGGGTATGAGGACCCCTTTCAGCCCAAGCAGGCTGCTGCTGCCCAGTCTAGCGCTCCTGCTGCAGGCCCTCAGCCTGTCAAAACCCAGGCTGAGTCTTCTGGCCGGTATGCTTTTCTTTATACTCAGTTGCCGCATGAGACTTGTGCTGCTGCAATGCAGCACCAGCCTGTGACCTGCATTCGGTACCTACCGTAAAATCACAAGGGTCGACGCAGGTTGCGGACACAAGACAGCTGGCTCTGTAGTTCCATCAGAACAGCTTTCAATCTAGATGCTATGTGCTCTGAATAAACAAGCTGAGGCATGCATGCAAGCAGCATGCAGGTTGCGACGCTGTCTGCACAGTCAAGTTTCTCAGTAGAGTCGTAAGCAGAATGACTGAGCATGGCGTCTGTCAATGTAGGTCAGCATCAGGTGACGTGGAGGATGATGACTGGGAGCAGACAGCAGACCGCACCCCCCGGGGACCCACCGCCCCCCAGGCCTCAGTGCAAGCCAGCACCAGTGGGCGTAAGGCTTACACCCTGGACTGGATGCTGCACCAGCAAGATCAGCCTGAATGCCAACAGCTGCCCAAAGACTTTGACGCAGGAGATCTTGTTGCCATTGGCTGGAGATCAGACCCTCGCATGGTCAGTTATCCACAGCTGTTTGCCTCAAGCTATGTATGGAAGCTTTAGTGCTGTATAAGCTGAATGTGTAACAAGATGCTGATTGGCAGTGGTCTTGTGTCTACATTCGTCATAACGGAGATCTTGCTTCTGCGGAATCCTGTCAAAAGGCCCTGGGGCTCGACAAAACATGCTGTGTTGGGTACGAAGTTTGCTGTCACAATGTGCGTCTCTCTGTTAGTGATTGCTCAAGTCAAACAGCTACAAGTATATTCTAGACTCTTGTCTGATGCGATGTGGCTGCCTTCTGACAGGGGGCCGGAGGAGGTTTTGATGGTCCTACTAGGGTGCCAGGGGGCGGGCGTGGCATGGGGCCCCCTAGAAGTATGGCTGGCTTGCGCGCAGGTGTCAACCCCCCACCTGGTGTGGGCATGGGTGGACCCCCTGATAAGTGGCAACAGTCAGGACCTCCTCCTCAAATGATGGGTCAAGGTGGGTCTCCACACAGTCTTGACTGCGTGTTGACCTGCTGCAACTCTGTCTCTTAACACACATGCTGCAGTCAGCTTGCTACTGGACTCTGTACGGTATAAGGCTATCACCTTGTACCAAAACATCATCAGTGTCATGTGGGCAATCAAGTTTGTTTAAGCTATACTGGGCTTTCAGCTGAGTGGTTGTCTACGCAGTCCAGGTCTCTCTTGCGCATCATGTATCTTTGTGTTTGCAAACATAGTGCAGCAGGTGCATCTCAGTCAGTTGTGATCACAAAGTAAAAGGCGCACACTCAGTCAAGGGACAGACTGCCTACAAGCTCTTTCCAGCTCAGTTGTGCGGGTATATGCTTGCACTGTTACATGCACATTGTAGACATCATGACTGGTCTCTGCTGCCACTACTTACCTTGCTGCCTGCTTACTCATGTCTATGATCCCATCATGTGCAGGCATGGACCCTAGAGGTCGTGGGGGTCCCCCCATGGGCATGGCACAGCCAGGCAGGGGCGGTGGCAGGGGCCCTGGGGCCACTGTGGAGGGTGACAGGTGGGGCAAGCGCGCCCTGCCACCCCCTCCCCCTGGCACTGGAGGCCCTGCCATGAGCAACCTGCCTGCCCTTCACAAGACCGATAACAAATTCAAGGTAGGATGTGTCCCCCCCTTCTTGCTGCTCCTGCTCCTCAGGCCTGCATTGCTCTCTCTGCTTGCAATGCAGAAACAGGCATCATATGCAAGGTCAAGACTATCATGTTTTTCTGAAATGATCTACAAATATGTCAGGATGCTTGCCCAAACTCGCTGCATACAATTCATTCACGCTACATCGAAGGCCTTGCACTGACCAGACTGCACGATGTGGGGAAGAGTTCTTGTTCAGAGCATGCAGCAGTCAGCTTAACTGTGTTGTTGCATGTACTCAGCTCAGGTTTGGATGGATTGCGAGGGCGTCTTGCAAGCTGATGTGGTTGAGGTGCATTGCAGATTGGTCAAGTAGTGGGTGGCGACAACCCAGAGGAGATCAAGAAGCAGAAGGCCATCAAGGGTCTGCTCAACAAGATCACCCCTGAGAAGTTTGAAAAGATATTGTCTGACATCATTGCTGTGGGCTATGAGACTGAAGAGACTGAGTCAGGCCTCATTGACCAGGTACACACCATAATCCTTATCAACCTTTACATCGCCTTTCCTGACGCTACCGAGTTGCATGTGTGATTTTGTCTTGCAACATCTATTTTGGCACAGCTGCACCTGAGCCTATTAAAAACAGACATTTATGCTGAAGATTGCTTCTTGCATCACCTTGCTCGCTTGATTGATCAGGCAAAGCTGCAATGTTATTTCAATGTCAGGCTCGTCATGCAAGTCCATGTGTGCTCTGGTGTAGGTGTTTGACAAGGCTTTGACAGAGACAACCTTCTGTGAGATCTATGCGGACCTGTGCTTCCAGCTCAATAACCTGCTGCCTAGCTTTGAGCCTGAGTCTCAAGATGGCAGGAAACGCACCAACACCTTCAGGTCTGTCCTCCCCCCCCCTCCCACTTGTGAGTCATCTGACCGTGTGCTGGCGCCAGACATTGATATACAGGACATGAAGGTAGGCATCAACTTGTTGTTTGCATGCCCATTGCCTGGCCTATCAAATGTCACGAAGATGAGTATGACTCCCAGCCGCATCATTCAGCACTGAAGCCTCGTCCCATCAGAAGCAACTGCAGATTGAATGTGAGGGCCATTGAACAATATGTTCAACTTTGCTGTGCAGAAAGCAGCTGCTGAACAAGTGTCAGGAGGAGTTTGAGAAGGGTGCAGCTGCCATGGAAGCTGTGGAGGCGCGTGAGAAGGCAGAGCAGGCCAAGAGCAAGGAAGAGAAGGAGCAGGACCAGGCCGAGGTACCATTGCTGCTTCTGGCATGCCTCCTGTCATTCCATGTACACTCAAACCTTGCTGTGACCCCAAGCTTCATCAGCACCTGAAGCGGGTGCTTATCGTGGTTAGGTTTGAGTGTTGTCTGCCAAAATGAGCCCAGATCTGGTATGCTCATATGCAATCTGCTGTCTTGCAGAGTTTGAGACTAAGTCAATTGAATCATCACCCCTGTTGCTGCTTCTGGTAGTGACATCTTGGTGATACAGGTCTCCAAGTTTGCATGAGATGTTCAACTACAGCACAAGACTGGTCCATAGCTGTCAGAATGTCAGCTGTTAGAGCAAATAGGATGCACAGATAGGAGACAATCTCACTTGGAAAGCGACTTGAATGCCAGGATCTGACACCGTATCTTTGTTTGATCAGGCTGCTGAAGCATCAGGCAGTGAAGAAGAAGTAGCGTCTTCAGATGCCGCAGAACGTGGGGATGGGCAGGAAGAGGGTGAGATAGTGGCTCCCCCTCCTGTGGTTGACAAGAAGACACAGCGCTTGCAAGCCAGGCGAGCAGCAGCACAGGCAGCAGCAGACGAGCTAAGGGTGAGAGCCTGACCCCAATGCTGCAGCTTCTCACCTATGCCTCAGTTCCACATCGCTTTTGTCTCCACTTCGTCTGTGCAGAACAGCAAGCACCTAGTCTTGACAGGCTTGTGCATCTGTATTGCATGAACTGTGTTCTGCTCAATGGGAACTTTTGTAAGATATGCATGGTGAAGCTGTTTGCCTTTGCTTCTGCAAGGTAGTGCTTCTGGCCCTCAACTTGTCAGCAGGGCACATCTTTGGCAAAACAGCTGCGCTCATGGTCATGTCTTTTGTCTGGGAGCTGTTGTAGCTATCACCAATCAATTCACACCTGGTGATGAGACTGCAATTATCCAAACTTGTATCCTATTGACAGATACTCCTTGTTTGAAAGGACCCATCCATGCTGATTTGGTCAATTTGCTGCCTTGCAAGCCAGGGCGCCCTGCTGTGCTGATGTTGTGACCTGGTGCAGGCACGGCAACGGGCACTGGGAAACATCCAGTTCATCGGCCACCTTTACCGCAAGAAGATGCTGACCGAGAAGATCATGCACGAGTGCATCAAGAAGCTGCTGGCTGATGTGGCGGCTCCCAAGCAGGAGGACCTGGAGTGCCTGGCCAAGCTGATGAGCACTGTGGGCCGCCAGCTGGACAACCCCAATGCCAAGAACCACATGGATGCCTACTTCCAGCGCGTCTCCATGCTCAGCAAGAACATGAGCTTGGAGAGCAGGATCCGCTTCATGCTCCAGGTCAGCATCTGGCCCTAACCACCACACTCACTCACTCACCCACTTGCCAGCATGAGCATGATCACTCGCTGAATGATTTGCGGTGTCCAAGTATCATGCAGGACACAGCATGTATTCACATTCTTGTCTGCATAGAGCATGACTGACTACTTGACGCTTGTTTGCTGGCAAGTCTGGACAAACGAAGACTTCTGCTTGTGTTGATGAGTTACATACTGTGTTGGAGCACGACACCCCTATACCTTGAATTAATTGACGGTATACTGTCTTGAAGCCAGTCTTGTGTTGTATAGGACCTGATTGACTTGCGATGGAACTCCTGGGTGGCTCGCCGAGAGGTGGAGGGGCCCAAGACCATTGACCAGGTGCACGCAGATGCCAGGAGGGATGATGCCAACCGGGCCAGGGCTGCTGCTGGCGGCCCCAGGGGTGGCCACCGTGGCGGTGACTACAGATCTGGTGGGCAGGACTCTTATGGTGGACCTCCCCAAAGGTAACTTGAAAGCCCTTTGTGTACACATTGTTGCTGACACTTGACAGGCAATTTGTAGAATGCAGGGGCCCTACTGTGTTTGATCACAGCAGCAAAAGCATCACACACCATCTTTTGAATGGGCACCCTGCACTCTGCAACATAGCCTGTCAAAGCATCAGCAAAGATTTGCTGCTGCTGCACCGCTTGTGCTGCTGCTGTGCATTGAAGCAGAGTTAGCACGAAGCGCGCAGGCTGTATGCTGAGAAATGCCAAGGCATGTGCTGTCATGACTTTATGTGCACCAGCCCAACATTCGGTCATTTCTGAGTGACACGATTCTTGCTGATGCTATGTACATGGGTGGCATTCACATGTTGTGCAATGTGCAGGAGGATGCCATCAAGGCACGATAGCATGATTGAGGGTCCCGTGCGGCCAATGCAGCGCAACAGCAGCCAGGAGTTCACCTCCTTCAGGCCTGGGGGCGGGGCTCAAGGGGCCCCCTCCCTGTCTCTCAGACCCGGGGGCGCGGCCACTGGTGCTATGCTGCCCAGATCATCTGCAACCCAACAGCCCAGGTAGGCTTCTGCTTGTCCTTGGCACACTCATCTGTCTGTGTTGCGTCTTGGCAGTCTCATCTCCTCTCTGCTACTGTGTCTGTTGCTTGCCTGCATGTTTTGACGTCAACACCATGCCGTGTGTGTCTGCACTGTCAAGATACCCTGGATTCAGCAATAGCCGTCTTCTTTAGCATGACTCGACCTCAGGCGTACTGGCATTGCAGTGTGCACAATCAGATCAAATCAAACTGCCTCTGCTTGTGTGTGACCCTTCAGCACATGGCTGCAGTGACAAGGTTGCAGCTGCCAGGCAAGCACCTGCCGCTGAGGCTGCACCAGCCCCCAGCCAGGCCCCCCCTGCCGCCCCCCAGAAGCTGTCCAGAGAGGAGCTGGACAACAAGCTGCGAGGGTGCCTGGAGGAGTACTTCTCTGCCCGTGACAAGGCTGAGGTCAGTGAGACTGTCAAGGAGCTGCAGGACAAGACTGAGGCTGCCCAGATCTTTGAGCAGATACCTCTGGTGGCTGTTGGCAAGATGCGCGGCGTGGACTGGGGAGCCATCACTGTGAGTTGCACCCTAATCCCTTCATCTCCCTCTGGATGTGCTTTTTGGCCTGCATCAGATCCATGTCCCAATTGTCCAGCTCAGCCCACCCAGCATGTCAAGCACCGATGTGCATGCTCAAGGAATTGTCTGTACTGTTGCCTGTTTGTGATTTTCAACCAACTGTATGCATGGCAGCTGAAACCCAGCATCAGTTTGTACTGCTCTGCAGCATCATGACTGCTGCATGGTGCCTGCTTGGCACTAGTGAATGTATCTTACAATAGTACCATTGGTTGACAGAGGTGTCAGGCAGGAATGCTGCATGATGTTGCTGTACCAAAATCCTTGTCTGCATTGCAGGAGGTGATGGTGCACCTATGCAGTGGGGAGCCAGCAGTCCTCTCCAAGCAGGCTGTGAAGGCTGGCTGCCATGCCCTGCTCAACACTATGGGCACTGAGGACGTCATTGGGGATGCTCCAAAGGCTGCCGACTGGGTGCGACTTGGACTGCCTGCCATGCTGCTGTGCGTGCATACACACACAGTGGAGCATTGCTGGTGCACTTGGACAAGAAGGCAGGCTGCTGCACAGGACAGTGCTGTGTGCTGCAGTCAGCAAACATGTGTCTTCTGTGACTTAGTGGTTATGCGGCAGGCATGTCACATCAGAGGAGGCAGGTCTTTTCACATAAACAGTCATGAAGGCTCAGGTCAAGTTAGCCAACATTTGCATTCATTTCTTGATGTGCTTGCGTTGCCCTACGATCTTGCTAACCAATGCTTTCATGTCGTGTAGGTGGGAGGTGTGCTGGGGTCTCTTGTGGGGGTGGGAGTGCTGCCTCTGAAGGAGGTGGCCACCGCTACCCTGAAGGCAGCAGTGGAAGAGGAGGGCGAGGATGGGCAGCTGGTGGACGGTGGCTCAGCCTGGAAGCTGATAGGAGCAGTGCTGCAGGCCCTTGCTGACCGCACCAGCCAGAAGGAGATGGCACACCAGTGGAAGGGCACATGCCTGGAGCTGAGCGCATTCTTCCCTTCGGTGAGTCCCTTCTGGCAATTTGCCAGCTGCCTCCTTGTGAGTTGTTAGCCTTAGTCAAATAGGAGCTGCCCAAACGCTTGTGTAGCTGCAGCCTTTGCAGGCAATCTTCAGTGCAGGGTTTACAGCTGAGGCTTGTCAACTGGTACGGCCAAAGAACTAGCTTTTAACGGAAACACAACGACATGTGGTTGCTGTGCTATGAGCTGCATTCACCAGTGCATTCCCCTTTTCATTTGTCTGGAGCGTAGATTTAAAGTGAGCCTTGATGTGTTTTTGCGAGCTGCCTGCGTTGCTCTCAGCTTTCCCTGCTCAGGCAATTGCTACTTCTCAATCTAACATGCTAATCAGCTGTCCCCTTCTTCAGACAGGGACTATGGTTAGCTGCTAGGTGCTGCTGCAGATTGCAGTATCCTTTCACTGCCATGTTCTGTGACTTTGTACAAGCCATTCAGCCATTGACTTGTGCAAGTAAATGGGCACACCTTGGGTTGATGTCATCGTCTGATGTGCTGATGTGCAGTTTGAGAGAGACGATGCAGCGGAGATTGAACAGAAAGTGAAGAATCTGGTGACAGTGTATGAGCTGCCTGGTTTGGCCCCCAAGATTGACATTCAGCCTCACATACAAGAGGCTATCACAAATGTGCGTCTCTCATTCCCG
>JAABUH010003799.1_pt1 | contig 12683 bp, 13 predicted proteins | sample 5559121 | NCBI WGS metagenome assembly JAABUH01 (sample SAMN10711871, study PRJNA513364) | rock metagenome | isolation source: Antarctica rocks | place: Antarctica: Victoria Land, Battleship Promontory nord | collected 2015-12-28 | reverse complement strand
GCGCCACGGTGCAGGACGCCCCAGACGGCGCCGCCGGGCCCGATGGGCACGTGCACGTCCGGGTCGACGTGAACAACCTCGGCCGGGGGCAGCGCGCCGAGATCGCGTCGAGCGGCGGATCGGTGCTGCCCAAGCTCAATGTCGGCTACGGGGTGGGCAACACCGAGACCGACGCGATGCCGGGCGGCTTCTGATGTCGGGCACCACCTGGCGCTCGCAGCTGCGCCCCGCGTCCTGGCGCGGCATCCCGTTCAGGTTCAAGGCGCACTCCACCGAGTACGGCCGTCGCCTGGTCGAGTTCGAATACCCGCTGAACGACATCGGCGATCTGCAGGACATGGGCGAGCGGATGGTCCGCTTCACTATGGTGGGCTACGTGCTGGGCGACGACTACGAGGACCAGCTGCGCCAGCTCATCAACGCGAGCCGCGCCTACGACACGCCCGGGACCCTGGTGCATCCCTACCGCGGCAGCCTGCAGGTGCGCTGCGCCGGGATGCGCGTCACCGAGACTAACGACGAAGGCAGGATCGGCCGCTTCGAGTTCAGCTTCATCCAGCAGCCTGTCCAGCCCAGCGGCCCGCGCGTCGACACCGCCGCCGGCGTGCTGTCCCGAATCGCGCGCGTGGTCACTGCCCTGCGTGGCGCCATGGCTATTGGCATGCTGATCGCCCACGATCCGACGTTCCTGCGCAACCTCGCCTTGGGCATGCTGAGCGACTTCGTGGCCGGCGCGATCGGCAACCTGCTCGGCCTGCCCGGAGGCGTGGTGCTGGGTCTGCTGAGCGAGTTCCAGGCGATCGCGCTGCAGATCGACAACCCTTCCGGATTGTCCGACGCGGTGACCGGCAGCTTCGGCGGCTACGCGACCGCCATCGTCTCGGCAAATCCGACCGACACGCCGCAGGCCGCGCTCGACGCCGCGACGGCCGCCGCCACCGGCGCCACGCCCGGCGGCACCACCACGGCCGCAGGCGCTGCCCCTGGCACCGTGGCACCCTACAATGCGGTTGCCCTGACTTCGCCCACCGGCGTGATCACCATCGCCACCCTGCCCACCGGCGATCCCACCTTCGGCCTTACCCCCTATGCCACCACGTGGGGGTCCGGCTACCCGACCCCGGTCGCCACCACTCCGTTGCAGCTTGCCCAAGCCTCGACGGTCGGCGTCCTAGTCGCCCTGGTCCGCGGCGGCGCCACGCTGGCGATCGCCCAGATCTACGCCTCGACCACCTGGGGCAGCGCGCAGGCCTCGGCCGCGGCGCAGGTCTCGCTGCTCGCCCTGATCGACACCCAGGCGCTGACCGCGTCCGCCGCCGGCTACGACGACTTGTGCGAGACATGGCAGCAGCTCTACGCCGCGGTGGTGACCGACATGACCACCCGCGCGCAGCAGCTGCCCACGCTGGGCCCCTACGCGGTGTCGGACAGCCTGCCGTGGCTCGCCTTGGCGCAGCGCCTATACCAGGATGGCACACGTGCCGACGAGCTGGTGCTGCTGAACGACGTGGCGCACCCGCTGTTCATGCCCGCGACCGGCCAGGCGCTCGCGACATGAGCCCGGACGTGCGCACCGACATGGCGCTGACCGCGCGCGGCATGGTCTACTCCGACTGGATCGGCATCAAGTTCGAACGCGGCATCGACCGGCTCTCCTCAAGCTTCGACATCGCGGTGTCCGAGCGATGGGCGGTCAATAACGCCCCCTGGCAGATCCGGCCATTCGACCTGTGCACGCTCAAGATCGGCTCCGACCTGATCCTGACGGGCTTCGCCGACGCCTATCTGCCGGAGTTTTCGGCAAACTCCCACAGCGTGCGCATCGGCGGGCGCAGCAAGACCGAGGACCTGGTCGACTGCATGACCGAGCTCGACGGCAGCCAGTTCACCGGCTACCGGCTCGACCAGATCGCCCGCGCGGTGTGCAAGCCGTTCGGGATCGACGTAGTGGTCAAGGCCAGCGTCGGCGAGGCGTTCCCCGACGCCACGATCGAGGACTGCGAGACCGCGTTTCGTTACCTCGAGCGCCTCGGCCGGCTGCGCGGCGTGCTGCTGTCCGATGATGCGCAGGGCCGCCTGGTGCTTACCACCGCCGGCAGCGAGCGCGCGAAAGACTCGTTGGTGCAGGGCCAGAACATCCTGCGCGCCAAGGCCCAACTGAGCGCGCACCATCGCTACTCGCGCTACATCGTGCACAGTCAAAACCCGATCGACACGTATGGCGAGGAGCAGGTCGAGACGCAGGGCAAGGCGATCGCGCTCGACCCCGCCGTGCCGCGCTACCGGCCCCACATCAGCCATGCCGAATCGCTGCTCGACCAGGCGGGCATGGAGGCGCGCGCGAAGTGGCAGGCGGCCTACGCGGGCGGGCGCTCCGTCGAAGCTGAGATCACCGTGCGCGGCTGGCGCCAGTCGGACGGCACGCTGTGGCGGGAGAACCTGCTGGTGCCAGTATTCAGCCCGTTCCTGGAGATCGACCGGGAGTTGCTGATCTCCAAGGTGGCCTACCTGTGCGACAATGAGGGAGGCGTGCGCACCACCCTGACCGTCGGGCCCGCCGAAGGCTTCACGCCGGACCCGGGCGAGGTCCGCTTGCGCAAGAACCGCGGCGAGGACGCGAGCTGGAACGGCGTGATCCCGATCGCGACCAACGAGGCCGCGCTGTCCGCCGCGCAGGCGCCCGGCACCACCGTCAACCTCACACCACCTCCGGCCGCAGCATGATGCACGCCCTCGCCGGCAAACTCCGGTCCGTGGTCACCCGTGGCAAGGTGGTGCTTACCAGCTACAGCAAGTCCGGCGGCCGGGTGATGCTCCAGGTCACCGGCAAGGCGGGGGCGACCTACAACAACGTCGAGCTGCTCGCCCCGGGTGGCCTGTCCTCGCGTCCCGGCGTCGGCGCCGACGTGCTGATCCTCTCCATCGGCGGCAACATGGATCACAAGATTGCCATCGCCGACGACGACACTGCCTGCCGCATCCCCGACCTGGCGCAGGACGAGAAGGGTATCCGGGACAAGCGCGGCCAGCAGATCGTGCTGCGCGTCGACCACTTGGAGATCCGCACCACGCTGCCGGTCCGTATCTACGCGCCATCGGTCGCGGTCTCGATCAGCGGCGGCGGGCTGCAGCGCTTCGTGGTCGAGGCGTTCCAGGCGCTGTTCAACGAGCACACCCACCTCGATCCGCAGGGCGGAAACACCAACCCACCCACCCAGCAGATGACGCAGGCGCACCTATCTGGGAACGGCACATGACCGGGGATAATTTGCGGGAAACGCAAATTACTAGAACTACCTTAGAGCCGATTGCATTCCCGACTATGCGTATCGTTTACACGGGCTGGACTTACCGCACGCGACACGTCTCGGCGGATGCCCTGGTGCGTTACGACGCGATGCGTGCGGCAGGGGTGCTCAAAGGCAGACCGTGGTGGCGCGGAATGAGCAGGAGGTGGAGGAAGCTGTGAGCGACGCCATGCCGACACCAACGACCATAGAGCGGATAGATTAGATGGACCTCGCGCTGGCCTTCTCGGTGGAGAGCGACACCTGCGACTTCGTGCAGCTCGCCAACGGCGACCTAGCTCTCGACGACGGGCTCTACACTGCGGTTCTGGTGTCGCTGCTGACCGATGCGGCGGCGTTGCCCGACGACGTGATCCCGGACCGCACCACCAACCGGCGCGGCACATGGATGGACATCCCATTGGCATCTGCAAGCATCAGCAAGACGAAACGCCCGCTCGGATCGCGTCTGTGGCAGCTTGACCGCGCAAAGGCGACGCAGGAGACAAGATTACGCGCGCAGGAATACGCGACAGAGGCGCTGCAATGGATGATAGATGACAATCTATGCCAGAAAATTACAGCCGTAGCCACGTTCTTGACCTATAACCAGATAGTCTTATCTGTCACTCTGACGCGCCAGATAGTCGGAGGACAGCCCGTCTCCACCACCTATGATCGCGTCTGGACGGCCACACTGGCCGCTTAGCGGGATGTTGTATGCCCTGGTCGACGCCCACCCTCGCAGAGCAGCGCCAGCGAGCCCGCGCGTTCTTCGCAGGGCGATTCCCGACTGCGGCCGCCTTGTTGCAGAGCCAGCGCCCGTCGACCCTCGGCGTCGCCGCGGACGAGGCGGCCAGCCTCGCGCAGGGCGAGCTGGAATACCTGCGCTGGCAGGTCAACGCCGTGCTGATGCCCGACACCTGCGAGGGGGCCTACCTCTACCGCCGCGCCAAGGTCTACGGCCTCACGCCTGAGCCGCCGGTTGCCGCGGCCGGCCCGATGCTGTTCAGCAGCACGAACGGCGAAACCCTGCCGGCCGGATCGCTGGTCTCCTCGGACAGCAGCGCGGTCTACGCGACAGTCGCGGACTGCGCGATCCCTGCCGGTGGGTCCGCCGTGGCGCAGGTGGTGGCGCAGCAGGGCTCGTCCGGCTCGGGCGGCAACCTGGTGGCCGGCGCCTCGGTATCGCTGGTCACCGCAGTGCCCGGAATCAACGCTACCGGGGTGGTGCAGTCGCCGGGCCTGACTGGCGGTGTCGACCTCGAGAGCGAGGACGCCTTCCGCGCGCGCTACCTGGCCCGTATCCGCCGGCCGCCGCAGGGCGGGGACGCGACCGATTACGTGGCCTGGGTGCAGCAGTCGGGCGTCGGCACCACGCGGGTCTGGAGCCTGCCGCTGAACCGCGGGCCCGGCACCTGCGACGTCATCTGCATGATCGACAGCCGCGCGAACCCGATCCCGACCGCCACCGACATCGCCGAGATTCAGGCATACCTCTCGCCGCTGCGCCCAGTGACAGGCGACTGCATCATCTTCGCGCCGACCCCCGACCCGTTCGCGGTCACGATCCGCAACCTGACCATCGGTTCCGGGAGCGCCGTGGCCGTGGTGCGGGCGTCGATCAACGCCGCGATCGCCGACATGCTGCTGCGCGACGCGACGCCGCCCGGCGCTTACGGTGTCGCCTTCCCCGGGGTCGAGCAGCTGTCACGTCTAGTCGCCGCGATCCAGGGCGCACCCGGCGTCGTCTATTTCGATCTGGTCTCGCCCACGGCGGACGTCACTCACGCGAGCGGCCACATCGCCGTCGCCGCTCCGGCGATCTTCCAGTGAGCGGCATCGCTTCCTACGGCCTCGAGGAGTTCTCGCACGCAACCTACGGGCTGCTGCCGAATGGCCGCGCCTGGAACCGCGACCGCGGCTCGCTGCAAGGCGCGTTCTGGGGTGCCCACGCCGACATCCAGGCCGACGTGCACGCGCGCGCCGCGGAGCTGAGTGAGATCGAGTCCGACGAGGCCCAGACCACAGAACTGCTGCCGGACTTCGAGCGGGCATACGGGCTACCCGACCCGTGCCTGCCGCTGGGTGCCACGTTGCAGCAGCGCCGCGGCGCTCTGGTCGCGCGGATCATCCAGGGTGGCGGGCAGAGCCGCGGCTACTTTATTGCGGTGGCGGCAGCGCTCGGCTTCACCATCACGATCGACGAGTTCACGCCGATGCGCGCAGGCCTGATGCAGGCCGGAGACCGATGCCGCGGGTCGGCCTGGCGCTTCGTCTGGCAGGTCAACGTGCTGGGCTCTGGATCTGTCACGCGCTTTCGCGCCGGCGCGTCGGCGGCGGGCGAGAAGCTGACCACCATCGAGAACACGTCGATCGCCTGTGTGCTAAACCGGATCAAGCCGGCGCACACGCTGATCCTGTTCAACTATGTCCCGAGCTGAGGCCCGCCGATGTATCTGATCGACTCCGCCAATGCCGTCGCCCAGCCGCCCGCGCCGAAAGCTGCCGGCGCATTCGCCGGGTGGTTCCAGGACGAGAACCCGACCAACGGCACCGGCGGGACCGTGGTCGAAGACGACTGGCTGAACATGGTGCAGGGCGAGCTCTACACGATCCTGCAAGCAGCCGGCGTCAAGTGCGACCAGACCAAAACCTTGCGCAACCAGGTGCGTGCCTCGCTGGGCATTCTGTTCGGCGGCGGCGGCTCGGTTACGGGCAACGGCTGGCAGCAGCTCCCCGGCGGCCTGATCGTCCAGTGGATCAACAACAAGACCAGCACCGGAAACCAGGACTCTTTCGTTTTCCCGACGGCGTTCCCGAACAACCTTTTTTCGGCAACGGTATGCGAGGAGAACGCCGCCGGGTGGGGGAGCGACGCCCATGCGACGGTCTACGGCACCACCCGATACATCACCAATCCGCTCGCCGTGATCTCGGTCAGCACGGTGCTTCTGCCGGGTACCAACGGTGGGACTGCCATATATAGCTCCGCCAATTTTAACCTCATTGCGCTAGGGAACTGACTCATGCGCTACGCCACGATCGACACCCACGGCGCCCTGACCGGTTTCTACGACGACGTGCTGCACCCAGTGATCCCGGACGGCGCGGTGCAGCTCAGCGACGTGCAGTACGAGCAGTGGCTGCTGGCCCAGGGGGCGATGCGCTGGACAGGCGGAGGCCTGACTGCGGCTCCGGTGCCACCCCCACCTCCAGCACCACCCCCGCCGACGCTGGCCGACCTCCAGGCGCAAATGAGCGCGATCTCCGTGCAAATCACGGCGATGCAGGCCGCCACCCCCGCCAAGCCCTGAGCTGACCGAACGGAGCGCCCCGATGAACAAGACGATCATCCCGAACAGCAACGTCCAGATCGCGGGCGGAGGCGGCACCTACACCGTGCACGCGGGCCAGGCGATCTCGCTGCCGGGCGTGATCGCGGACCAGCTCGTCACGCTTGGGCTGGCCACCTACGCGTCGGCAGGCTCGACCACGGGCACGGTTGCCAGCAGCACCGGCACCAGCTCTGGCTTGTCGCAGGGCGCGTTCCTGAACGGCTACAGCATCGTCAACGGCTCGGTGGTGTTCACGGCCAGCGACGGCTCGACCCTGGCCCCGCTGGGGCTGTCCGGCGTTGCGCTGACCCCGGCGCAGACCGCGCAAATCTCCGGCGCGCTCCAGGCGGCGCAGGTGCTGGACTCGGCCGGCCACATCGCGCTGCCGGTCGACGGCGCGCTGGACAGCGCCACCATCGGCACCACGACTGCGGCGCAGGTGCTGGCGCAGCTCGTCGCGGACACGTCGGCCGTCAGCTCGCATGCTGCCCAGCTCGGCGCCTTGGCGACCGGCATGACCGCAGCGCAGGCGGCGGCGGCAAATGCCGCATCGGCGGCAAGCAGTGCCACCACCATGGCGACCTCGCTGGGCACCAGCCTTTCCGCGCTCGGCACCCTGACCGCGTCCGACCACGGCGCCATCACCTCGCTCGGCACGATGAGCGACACGGCGCAGAACGAGTTGACTGGTCTGCTGACGGGCACTTTCAGCGCGCTGTCCGGCCTGCCGACGCTCTCCGGCAGCACCATCTCGTTCCCGCACGCCAACGGCACCACCAGCTCGCTGATCCTGCCCGCGTCGACCGGCACGCTCGCGGTCCCGGCCAGCGCGCCTGCGCTGTATTCGGACTCGTCCGGCGTGCTGCACCCGGTGGCCTTCGTCGCCACCCACATCGTCTCCAGCACCGGCACCGTCGACCTGGCGCCTGCGGTCGTGACGGCGCTGGGCGGGGTCATCACCGGCAGCAGCACCAACGGCAGCGTCACCACAGTGGCGCTGGCGAACGGCTCCAGCCTGGTCATCACCGCGCCGCAGGGCGCAGCCGGCGCGGCGTCTACCACACCGGGCCCGGCCGGTCCTGCGGGTGCGGCGTCGACGGTGGCGGGGCCTGCGGGACCCGCCGGCTCGCTGGCGGCCGGCAGCCTCATCAACCCTGCCCGCGAGAGCGTAGCATTCGGCGGTCCCGCCCGGCTGGTGTCCGACATTGTGGCGGACAGCTTCACGCCGGAGGAGTGGGGCGCTACCGCGGATGGGCGGTCCATCCAGACCGTGCTCGGCGCTGCCACCCGCTATGCCGTGATGGCGTACACCAACGACGCGGGCGCGCAGCCCTATGCCCCGTTCGGCAAGTTCGTCAGCACCCAGCAGGACGACTACCCGTTCTGGGCAGGCAACCCCTCGCCGTCGAACGCCACTGGCGGTAATACATGGAACCTCGCGACCACGCTTACTACGACGGGCGCGGGCTTCGCGTCGCCAGTCATTTGCAACGAGGATCAGGTCTACTTCTATATCCCGCTCGACAATGGGTATTACTATACCAACGCCAACGGCAATCAGCAGATCAACGACCACAACAACCTGTACCAGTTCTTCCACCAGGGAATGACCATCTCGGGCGGCGGGCTGGCGGCGGGCACGACGATCATCTCGACGATGCCGCGCACCCTGCGCATCAGCCCGCAGCCCGCAGGGTTCACTCTGGCCTCGGGCAGCGTCCTTACCGTCTGCCCGGACATGGGGCAGTTCACGGTCGGCAAGCAGGTGTTCAGCCCGCAAGGGCTGGTGCCGCTGAGCAACATCACAGCTGTGTCCGGCACGACGATCACGTTGGGCACCGCCACGGTTTCCGGCACGGCGTCAGCCCCGGCCAGCGTGGCGGTCGCGCAGGGCAACGCCTTTTTGGGCACGGGCGTGCCGATCAACCAGTGCTGCTACGTCTACACCCCCGTCCCGGAGGCTAACGTCTGCGGGCAGACCAGCATGGACACGCTGGCGTTCTGGGCGGCGGATCAGTACACCGGGGCGAACGGTGCCCGCGACATGCTGCTCGGGCACCGGAACTACCAGGTCAGCGGCCCGGTCTACATGACGGGCGGCAACCTCTCCATGATCGGGCGAGGCAACAACAAGACCGTCATCTACTCCAACAACCAGGTGCAGGGCAGCGGCCTTGCATCGGTGTTCAAGTTCTATCCCAAGCCCGGCGCGTCGATCACCATTGAGCAGATCGGTATCGGCTTCTACAATGGAAAGTATCGCACGTTCTGGGACTATGATGGGTGTGGCTTCGTGCCTGCCGGGCCGTATGACGGGACCACCAACGTCAACGCCTACTCGCTTAACCAGATCAACACCGCGTCCATTACCATACGCGGATGCAGCTTCCAGACAAATTACTCGGGCGGGTTCGGTTGCCTGGAAATGGCTCGCTACGAGGGTGTCGGCTACTCGTTCTACGATAACAACACGTGCGTCGGCGCGAATGTCCCGGGCGCCAGGGCTCTCAGGTTTGGGCGCGGCGTCAACATCGAGATCAGGCATAACCTGATTTACTATTGTGACATTCCGATTGAACAGGATAACTACTACGAGCACCCGATTGTCGAATACACTCTGTTGCAGAACTGCGGGTGCTGCTACACAAACCGCCGTGCGAGCCAGTTTTCCTTTTCCTCGCTGTTCTTTGCCGAGTTTAAAGGTGGTGATTATTTCTGCTCGCAGACGCCATACGACATCCGAGACGCGAACAACTTCTTCATTACCGATTACAATGGTCCGGGCGGTGCGAACAACGGTCCGTCCATTTTGCTAAGCGGCTGTCTTGTAGGCAGGGCCGGCGGCTACGTGCTCGGCGGCGGTAGCACCAAGGCCGCGATCCAGCTCGGCAACTCCGTCCGCGACGGCGTGGCCACGGGCTGCGGTGCCATCCGGGTGATTGACTTTGCGTCTGACAACACTGTCACCACACTGCTGATCGACGCCGGGTGCAATTCGATCACCTATGGAAACATCAGCCACGGGAACAGCCTGACCGCCGCCGTCACCGACAACAGCGGCGGCGCGATCAACCTAGGGGGCGGCGGCAGCGCCAGCCTGCCGGCCGACTACGCCGATCCGGCGGCGACGTTCTTCTTCGGGCAGGTCCCGCAGCAGAACGTTGGCACGGTCCAGACTATCGTGGCGTGTAACTCGGCCGGAAGCTTCCCCTTCTGGAACGGCTCGACCAACCTGTACACGACGCCGCTGAACGGGTTCTACGAGATGGAAGCGGAGATCATCTTCGCCGACACCGGCACTGCCGCCGTCACCACCACGCCAGCCTATAACGCGGCCCCTCCGACCGGGACGCGCTACCTGGGGGTGTTCCTGGCCAACGGAGGCACGTTGGTATCCGTGCCGTCCACCACGTCGCCCAAAAGTTCGTCCGGCCGCTATCGGTGGATCGCCTATGCGCCCTCGGGCACGACCCTCGGCTTCGCCATGCTGGGCGACGTGGCGGGGCTGATCGTCAACGGCGTGGTCTCCTTCTGCTGCATCGAGAAGACATCGTGATGCGGGTGTTTCTTGCAGGCGCGGCAGTCCTCGCCATGCTCGCCTTGCCGGCGCTCGCGCAGAGCCCGAGCAGCCACAATTCGGGCTACTTCCCCGGCGGCACGGGCCTCGCGGCGGCGAACGGCGATCTGGTGACGCTGGGCACGGGCCTGACGCTGTCCGGCGGCACCCTGACGGCGGCCGGCGGCACGGGCGGGTCCGCGGTGCGGGCAGGGCAGTATGAACTTGAGACGCCCGGCGCGCAGCCGCTCACCACCGCGCCCTATTACCTGTCGATCTACCTGCCGCTGCCCGGAACGCTCCAGGACGCGCGCGGCGGGGCTCAGCTCGTCTGGCGCGAACCTCCAATACACCGTCCACCTCGTGCACGCGGGCGTGGACAGCGTCGTGGCGGGGCTGAGCGCGGTGGGTGTATGCGACGGCGAGTCCACCTGCGCCGCCGGCACCACCGCGACCTACGCCGCGCCGCTTCTGACCTCCGCGACGGGGGCGAACACGTACGTGGCAGGCGATCAGCTCTATGTCAGCTTCTCAGCCGTGGGTGGGACCTTCACCAACTTCAATCTCCACGTTGATGTGACGCAGTAATGGCGTTCGTGTTCTACAACACCGCAGGCGGTCTGGTGGATGAGACGTGCTGGGGGGATAACACCGGCGCGACCTACACCATCGGGTGCTTCGTCTACAACCTCGGAAAAGCGCCATACCCGAGCAATTACTCGTTCTTGGCGTCCTTGAACAACCCGAGTGGCAGCAACGGGTCGTGCGAAGGGCTGTTGCTGGTCGCGGACAGCAACGGCCCGATTATCCGTCTGTCGTCGTCGGGCATCAGCGGCAAGACGGAGTGGGACAGCGACTATCACACCAGCAATCTCACGGCGGCGCAGTTGCAAAAGGTGCACCTCTGCGCTTGCCTGTCCAAGAACCAGCGCCAACTCTACATTGACGGAAAGCTGATCGCGACCGATACCCGGGTGCAGACCGACAAGCAGTATTTCACCACCCTGATGATCGGGTATGGTGGCAAGTCGCCGGTCAGTGCGGCGCTGGTGCAGCTTCTTTCGGGATACGGTTCCCAGGCAGACGCGACCATGATGGCGACGGGCGTGGACGTGCGGGACCTAGCGTTGGCGAGCGGGTTCCGGTTGAGCCCGACGCGGCAGTTCCTACGGCAGAACAACTTGCTGGAGGACACCGGGCTGTTCAACGGTTTTACTCTCAACTCCACAGGGCAGAACCAGAAGAAACTGGAACTCGACGTGCCGCCATCCTCTGGGGTCGCGACGTTTGACAGCAACTTGGCACCGATGACGGCGTGGTCGGGCAAGGGGGCGGTCGCGGCGCCGCAGAGCATCGTCCAGACCTGAGAGGCGGGCCGCCGGACCGGGGCCAACCGTCCCGATGACCCTGACCACCGTTACGCGAACACCGATGGCTGGAGCCAACCGTAATGACATACCACCGCCCGGGGATAGGCCCATGCGCCGTGACCCGCCGGCTGCCCTCAGTACATCGCCCTGCTATGGGAGCGCGCCATGCTCGTTAGAATCGGCGCCGCGGTCCGCAGGTGGTGGCAGAGGCCGTACTGGTTCCCGGAAATGTGGTCTGCTCTCGTGCTGATAGGATTTTCGGTTTGGTCCATTGCGGCGCCGATCCCGCTTGCCGACATTCCCAGCTTTCACGAGGCGACGCGGCTCATGTCGCAAGGCGGGTGGGAGTACACGACGGGCACCGTTGGTGCGCTCCAGTTCGGCGCGCTCTTGATGGATCGCCGCTGGCTGCGTGGGGCAGCAGCGGCAGTGGCCACATGGCTTACGGGAGTGATTTCGCTCGGGGCCGTGCTGTCGTTCTCCTCGCCGATCGACGTGTTCCCGCTGGGGTTTTTGGGGATCAACATTTTTGCGGTGCTGCGCGCGGTCGGGAATGCACGCTGATGTCCGGCAGCAACGATTGGCCGCCATGGCTGCTTGCCATGCTCGCGGCGGTGCCGGCCGGTGCGGCGACCCTTGGACCCAAGCTATGGAGCATGACCCGCGAGTGGCGTGGCGACACCCGCACCGCTCGAACCACGGCAGAGGACATCGGATTGAAAGAACGCGTGCAGCTTGCGGCCGAACGCGATGCGGCGTTCGGCCGGTCGGACGCGGAGCTGGAGCGGCTGGTGAAGGCGCTTGCCGAAGCCCGGCAGGACGCCGCCACGCAGATGACCTCGGGCCAGCGTTGGTATGCCATCGCCCGCGCGTGGTGGTCGCGCGCCTGGGACAAGCTGGGCATGGCGAGGCGGCTACGCGACGACGTGATTGAAGCGCGCGAGGGCTGGGCAAACGACCGTCGCGGGTGGTTTGAGGCGGACCCGGCCGGCGCATCTGCGGCGCGGAGGCCAGAGTGGATGGGGCCGCCGCCTGAGTTTGCGACCGCGGAGCAGCCGCCGATCTCCGATCCGCCGGAACTGGAAGGGCTTGTGCCATGACAGTCGCCAACTTCCCCTCTGCTCTTGCCTTC
>JAABUH010003798.1_pt1 | contig 12686 bp, 13 predicted proteins | sample 5559121 | NCBI WGS metagenome assembly JAABUH01 (sample SAMN10711871, study PRJNA513364) | rock metagenome | isolation source: Antarctica rocks | place: Antarctica: Victoria Land, Battleship Promontory nord | collected 2015-12-28 | reverse complement strand
GTCAAATTATATAAATCGTCGACGTTATCTCACGCGGAATTGGTTATAGATGATGGCCCATGGTGGGAAGCCAGGACAGCCTCAAATCTGATAAAGGTACCGCTGGATCTCTTGGTTAAGGGTGGTCACATCGAGTAGTGAAGCTAGATCGTTATATATATAAGGCTAGCATAATAGATGAATAGTAGATGCAGACTTGTCCGAAGTGTATTCCGCCCTGAGTGATCTCGATGAGCAACTGATGTAAGAGGTCGTTGGCCCAACTTTAGCACTTGTTCTTAAGCAGTCGTTTTCCCTTGGTATCGTAAGATGGACGCCGAGATAGCACCATGTAAATACATCTGAAAATCAAACAAAGCATGGTAGCCAGCTGCTGTTGAGTTCACTTGTACTAGTTGAGATGACATTTTAGGATGCGTCGGGCTCGACGAGATAGCGAAGAGCTGAGATAGAACCTGACCTAGGGAACTCGCGCCTTCTTCCAAAGCCCCAAACAAGAAACAGATCAAAGATTTGGTAATGAGATAGACACAGAGACTAACTTGACCGCAACAGGGTATAAGACTCGTGAAAGACGTATGATGCGGTTATGACTACGTGCGCAAAATTATGGCGACACTTTTTGTCCAGTTGACGGAGTATCCCTTGTATCTGTGAACCTGAGGCCAAGACGATAGAAATTCACCTTTCCCTGCTGTTCCCCCTGGCCCCGGCGAAGTGGGTACATAAGTATAACCACGGAGTGCAACTATGGTAAACCGAGGTCTGCCCAGAACATTCCACGTCCGCACTACCGGCCCATGGGCCGCATTCAAACCCCATGCCAGTCTTTGTTGCAATTCTCCCTTCTCATCCTGCGTACAATACCCGTTGCATATGTTATTGCTGCCATCCACATCAGACTCCATGACAGCCTTCGAGCGTGCAAGGCAATACCCTCATGAAGGCCCAGGATAGTACCACATGGAAAGGCTGACAGTTTATAGGCTGCGTCTGCCTCCTGCCTAAAAACCACTTCTTTTTTATGGTGCTAGCGGTGGGACAGCTTGTTAGCATAGGGGTATATGCTGACAGGTCTGTTCATCTCAACCCTATAGAGTCTCTTCGGCATGGCCCACAGCAAGTGTTGGAAACAGGGAACAGTACAGTTACCCCTGTGGTTAGTAATCTCCGTATTCATCCGGCGCTAGTGGATGGGTATTTACCCTTCGCCCACTTCTTCCTTAGTTCCTACCTACTAGATAGTTCAGCAGTTCAGTCAATATATCTACATGCCTATCTACCCTCGTGTCCTCGTATACCAAGAGCAAGGATGTGATAGATACCGTGTGCATTATGCTGATCCCAGAGGCACGCCAGAAGGGTTCCACTTCCAAGGGGCGCTTGTTGTGCATCGAATAGAAATCACGAGTGCTTTGAAGAAGAGAGGGAACGTGTGAGTACATCATCACCCAAGGTAGTGGAGAGAAGGTCTAGCGTGGCATGCTTCCTAAGATAGAGAAGCTGGATTGTTTCAAAAGGGACTCGTATCTGTCGTGAAGCCAGGAAAGAAACGAGCTGCTTCCGAAAGCGGCTGTGTAGACCAAAGAGACATCTGTCCACAATTCAGCTAAGGTAAGCTTCTTCTAACTTATCGAGCAGACCATACAACGATGCCCGGAAGAGCTGGCTTCTAGGTTCGATCTGTCCTAGCCCTGTTTGTACGGTCGCCCTAAATGTTGTAATCCAAAAGTCGCAATGGTAACAGCTGACATAATTATCGAGAGCGAGGACGGAGAAAACGCATCCAGTCATGAAAACCACACTTACTGAGAAATCCGCCAGCGCTAGTAGCGAAGGCAGTGTCGGTGACCTTTTTCGTCTATGATGCCAAATTTTTGAATGCCATCCTCGCAACTCCTTGATCGGGTTTCAGCTGGCGGGGGCTTAGATGGACGATACCAAGGAATGAGGGGTCGCGCCAGTGAAGGAGATCCCGTACCGTGGGACTGCGAGAAGCACGTTAGAGATGCAGTAGCCGACGGGTGGTGAGATGGTTGGCGAAGCTATTTCTGTCGTTTATTTATGAAACGGGCAGTGCATCGGTCTTACAAATGTTTCACTCAACCATGCGTGGTGCCAAACCCTAAGAGCACACTATACACCATGCGTCATGGACCAGCATTCCCCTCACATCTCAAGCTAACGCGAGCGCTGTCAAAGTGCCACTGTCTCGCAGAGTATGTTCAGTGCATCAGTCCTTAGAGGGGTTTTGCAGCTTGCGCACTTCATAACTGTCGATTAAGTCTTTCTATAACACGAATATCATCGAGAATCTTTCGTCTTCCCGAGCCATAACTCAGTCACACGGTTCAGGCCCTCTTTCAGCCAAGGCATATCCAATGCAGCAGAACCATCAAAGCCGTGCTCACCTGGCTCGATGCGGAGATCTACCTTCCCGCTGCCAAATTTCTGCCTCACCAATTCCGCAAATTGGACGCTTCCCTCAACTGGCACCGCCGTGTCGTCCTTGCCATGAAGAATCAAAACAAACGGCATATCATCAAGAGTTTGCAAGACCGATACTGGGAACAGCCTCTCGTCCACTCCGAAAAATTCTAACGTACGACGCTGTTGAGCAATGGATAACGCTATATGCATTCTCGCAGGGGGTTCCGCTGAAGTGACGATCTTTCCAGGCTCAATTGACTTCAAAAACTCCTCTAGAATACTTGGAGGTATAGTTGGTGCGCCCATTATTGGGGCAGTCCGCTTCACTCCGGAGTTCAGTCCTGGATAAGCAGCGATAACTGCTTTGATGAAGCCTGGAGGCTGTACGAAGCCAGATTGAATAGCCAAAGTTCCACCTGCGCTTTCACCATAGGCAACGACCTTCTCCAGGTCGGCTTCAATTCCAGGTCTGACCGTCGACAAGTGGCTTTTGAAACCATCCCGTACCCACGTCCAGAAATCGGACAAGTCTTCCATGATATCCGAGCCATTACATTCCGGCATCAGGCGATAGTCTGCAGCTACGATTATTGCCGAGTTCTGAAGGCAGTAGTCCAATGCCCATTTAGGGAACCAGTCAGGATATAAAGACGCTCCCGTCACCTATAGTTGTCGGCTATGAGTTGCAGCTTAAGAAGTAAGCAACTCACGAAGAAACCGCCATGGAACTTCCCCACGATTGGGTATTTCCCTGGGGTGAGCCCTTTGGGCACAAATACAAAAGCTTGAATGTTTTGGCCATTTACGACTTTATAAGTCACCTCGGAGATGTCAAACCCGGCATATTTCGGAGAGTTCATTGTTCGGTGACGGGAATTCAGAGTCAATTAAGAGGGTAATAATCCTCCAAGTGATTGGGGTCCGACCTCGGATTTATATATAGAAGAAGATGGATCTATCCTTCACTTCTAATATCATGACACGCTACTACTTCGGTGATCCGGGTTTAGGCGTTTCGGTGCCAACTTCAATTCATAACTCCGCGACCGAGATTAAAGGAGGAGTTTCTTGTGTTTGGCATATAATTTTGATAGCCATCAAGCCTAAGTGACTAATCAGCAACCTCGAAACAGGGCGAAGCAAGAGCACTGCCACCGCCTTACCCGCTGATTCAACAGCAGCGTACAAGCAGCGATCCGTATCGTTCCGTACCTTCCTCTCTCTTACCGACCACTATACCTTTACCTCATCTCTCGTGACGAACACCCCTAACCGCGTCCCGGCAGGACAGCGTACAACAGAGCCTCAACCTCCAAGATCAGCGGGGTTATCCCTTCCTCTTCTTCCCCCAGCTCGCGCTTCTCGACAGAGAATCACTCTTGTGACAAAAGTCCGCGAGGAACCTTTTTTTTCCCGGCTGCCATCTCATAGCGGAAGCAGGTATAGTTAAATAGAAGCGGCCAATGCGAGCAGGGTTGGGGATAAGATGCATGGGTAGAACACATAGAATAAATGGGGAGGTTTGACATCGGAAGCGAGTATGAGATGCACCATCTCCATAGGAAACGAATTAATGTAAGTAGCTTACTACCTGTCGCAAGCTCATTGGCTTCCCTGGTGTCATTGTATCGTACATCTTTCCCCATGCCCTTCGTAGTCAAGAAAGAAAAGAACACCCCACAATGGTGACGACCAGGCCAGGTCACCCCTATGCAATTGCCCTTACCTCTTCTCAAAGTCGGCATATTGCTCTGCTGAATGCATGTCCTGGCGTGGAACCGCTCGACTGTCTCATTGCTCACCTCCTTCCATGATTCTACCCCCAGCTTAGGCTTCCGGTCAACTTCCTTCCGTCGGGTCGGTAGTGATTGGAAGAGTTAGGCAATTGCTTCCTCTTGAAAGGATTGAGACGGCTCGGATTTTGCCGCAATGAGTTCATACCAATACATAGGGATGTAAACTCTATGCGACCGTTGATCTGAAGTAGATAACTTCTTTCATAAAGATCAGTCGGAATTTCTGGAGCTTCCCCCAGCATAGGGTGGGGTTCTGCGATAAGGTGGGGACTTGCAGTAGTCTGAGGAAGATGCTTGGTTGAACTGACGGCGAGCGTTTCCGTATAAGAGCCGATGGTTGCGGTTTGGAAGCTTTATTGCAACATTGTGCATCTTTCAAGTTGAAGGCTCAGGCGGGGTGCATCAATTGAGCGTCATTGAAAGTGACGCTCTTGCTACGGCAATGAGAAAATCCTTTACTTAAATGGTAAGTATTTCCCCTATTTCTTTCTAGCAATATTTTCACATTCTCTTCTTTGAATTTTGCACACATCGATCTTACTTCCACTCCAATTTAACAATCCATCGTCAGCATGCTGTTTCACCGAGTTATCTGTCTCGCTGATCTGGGTCTCAGTGGCGTGGAATCAGCACAATCTACTACCGCACCACAATCCGGGACCAGCTCTTCCTCGACCGCCTCCGCGATTCCCACCTCTGCCAACCATCGCCAGTGCTGCGTCCAGTGTGCTGGCCTCTGCCACTTTAGCCCCTCATCTGGGTAATCCTGCGAATATCCAGGTTTACCCAGTGTGTGCTGTATGTGGGACTCAGAAATCTGCTAATGCGCGGACCGCGGCTGATTGAAGGTGATTAGCAAATTTGCTCAAACGTAACCGCTGCTCCTGACTTCGATTGTGATACTACGGACCTCAACTGTGCGTGTGGTCCAGAATTTCGGAGCATTACTGCTGCTTGCGAGCGAGTGACGTGTAGCGACGCCGATTACCAGCGTACGTTGCCATGCCAGTCCTTTCCTACTCTCTGATCCCTCAAAAATCGATCAAAGGAGTGATATTCATATTTGTCTTTCACCATACTGCCGATTCCTTGGTGCAGGAACCCAGATACTTGCCCAGAAGCTGTGTGGTTCTTTGTATAATAATTCAACATCCCTCAGCTCAGCCTGTTTCCTCTGCGATTGCGTCGGCAACCTCCTTCGCCGTCGCTACTGTAGCGTCAAAAGATGTCACTGACCCTGCGAGCTTTCCACTCTGTGACCTAAGTCTTAATCTCAATCTCTTCTCTTCAGTCTCATGTGAGTGACTGACAAGAACCTCCTCCGTTCTGGCAAAACTGCATCAACAAGTACCTTCCGTCATCGGGGTGCGGTGGCTTGTCTAATCGGAAGTGCGTGTGCCAAGACTTCAATTTCGACGACAATATCGGGTCTTGTGAGCGGGCTACATGCAATGCGTCCGGCTTACCTATGTAACCCTTCCTTATTCTCCTTGCGCGACCTGCTTTCCCTCTTTGAATTTAGCCACCTTGTTCCACCTTGTTCCATCCAAATGTCGGTAGTGTACAATGATTGACTGGGAGGGTTTGCTGTACAGCAATCACCGATCTCTCCTATGTCCTCTGCAACCCGGTCGAAGGTGTCGGCAAATTGTCCAACGGCTCCTTTGTCAGGCCAGGGGCGGGAAGTACCCAGACCCCGGCTCCATTTGCAGGGAATGCTTCTGCAGCGCTTATGAGCCAGTATGGTTGTGGTTTGGTGGCTCTGGCGATGACACTAGGCGGATTGGTGTTGTTGTAGTACTGCGAGCACATACGATGCTTCCTGCACAGCCATGTTGTTGCTTATGACCCACGAGGCCTTAGCCCTATAACTTTGTTATCTGACATTATCTTATCTTATCTGATTTATAAATACCCGACCCTGGCCTTTAACCCAGTGGTCCTAATTTCTTGATACATGACCACTATTTTCTCTTCCACGTCGGTCACTTGGGTCTGGTATGAAGCACGCCTTGAGTGGCAAAACCTCTGCTCAACCTGAGCCCAAGGCAGGCTATCAGTTAATGCGCTTGAAGATGAAACTTTTGCGCTCGAAGGCGACCTTCAAAACGCGGCGTGGGGGGATTGGGCCTGTAGGCAATAGTAGCCTGAGTGTCCAAATTTTGCGCCTGTCGGCAACTTTTGCGTCTAGTTTTACTGACTCTGAGACAAGGTATATTCGCGTGGCCTCCACGGGCTAGAAGACTGCTTACATAGCTCTTCGAGCTCCGAGACAAGATCTGATATCCTATAAGACCTATATAACCTCTATTAGCGACTTGCGTCTATCCCCACTAGGAATTCTTACTCCACGTCTGATGAAAGTATAGCGACTTCATTGCGCCTATAATTTTCAATATCATGGCGTAATCCAAGCCGTGTTATCAACGAACTGCCGTTTCCTTGAGCCATTTTCTATAAGAGCCGTTCGCTTCTCTCTTCAGACTGACAATCTTCGCTTTTCACTACAATTTCATACCTCAAGATCTCACAAAAACTAACATCTATTACATTATTGTCCCAAGCATTCCTTTTTGAAGCCCCTGGACGTCAAGCTCCACCTTAGTTCCCACGATGCTCTCAAAGATCATTCTCATATTAAGCGCTACCGTAGCCCTCTGCCAAGCCATCATCGTCCCAGAAGGCACTCCCAACGGTGTCTATGTTCATGATGTTGACGCCGACGGTAACGACAGAATGACACAAATCGCACCGCTCCTGGAGCACCCCGACTCTCTCACACCTTCTGGAGCCAGCGCCAAATTCCGTCGAGTAGCTCTTGCTGCAGGCAGATCAGGCTGCACAACCAACATCCTCGACGGTCTAGATCTCGCCAATGCTCAATACACGTTGGAAGAGTATTGCCAAGGGACCGAGAATGAAGGGAGCGCGGATGTGCCCTCGAAAACCCACGTCAGCTTCGTTTCCAACGGTTCGGTCGCGTACGTGTGTAACTATGGCAAGAAAAACCACTGTGTCCCCAGTGAAGCACAGGCTGCTTTCGCTTCGTTGGGCGGCGACTGTGGGAATATTGACGCTCCTCTGGGTGGATGGTAAGGAAGCAATCCTTGGAATCTCTACTAAGCTATTACTGATGCTGCTCCAAGGTACTTTATTTCCAAGTGGGCCAAGACTTACGGTTATGATGCTACGAATTCTAGTATCTGCGCCAACGGCGCATGACGGGCTTAATGCAAGGAAGAGAGCAAACGGGTTTGCGTCGGCGAAGACTATTACCCGAATCTTCACTTTCAAGGCTTCGTCGCTGCAGTTGCAGATTTTGGGCGACCGAGATTAACTGTTTTGAGCGCCGAAAGATCTGTGCGATGTATTAGAACTATTTTCTATCGCAATGCATCGATCGTCAAGACGCTCTGCTAGCTCTCAAACAAGCAGAATGAGGCAAGCGACGTTTACTGAAGTAACTCGCTCTTCGCATACGTAGACCTGCAGATTCCGTTCCTTGCGCAACCTTTCAAGTATCGTCTTCTTTGGCAATTAGGCCGCCTCATGAATAAGCATACCGCCGCTGATGTTATTGCGGAAGAACATTCTGAGACTTGGTTTGCGGCACCTTCTGAAACCCAGTTGCTTTCCTGCTTCAGCTGCATGTTTTATCATCTTTCAGAGCTTCCTTATGCTCGTACATGACTTACACACGCAAGTTTTCAAGTGACATGAGAAAAGAAGCATTAACGAAATTTGTTTATTGATTCTGACCGTCGAGAGGTATGTGAACTTAGAGAAAATGCTGGAAAACATCGAACAGACTCATATGCAGAGGCGTACAACTGAGCCTAGATAATTGTAAATAATATGGCGAAAGAACTAGGTTTCAAAGATAGAAAAACACGCAATGCTACATAGATGATCAGCGCAGTTTCATTCTAGACAGTCACTTCTCATCGCGAAGGCAATCATTTTTTATTCATCATCAGCATAGCAGAGTTTTCATGCAATTTCTATTCAAGTCAATGATCTTTTCATTACATCAAGTCTTCTGTTTGAGATTCATAAATGACTGAATAATTTCTAAGAAGCTCAGTATATTCAATCTTTAACATTTTGATTTACAGCAAACGAAGTAAACTTAATGAGTTTGACATTATTTGAATCATAGTAATCACTTTAATTATAACTTTGTTATCTGTTGAATTGTATTGATTTTACATTGATTGTATGATGAGCTTGAATGTTGAACTTTAACGCTCACAATAAAATACTTTCAATCTTAATTGCTATGTTAAATCTTCATATTTTTCAAGTATTTCTAAAGATTTGAATTTAGCTGATTCAAAGCTACAATTATGTCTCAGAAAGTTCAGTTTTGATTAAGAAGTTGCTGCTATAGCTTTAACTTGATCGCTCAGCGCATTGAAATATTTTCAATGATTGAATCTCAACTAAGAAGCATCTTCAAAGACTGCTTTATTTGATGCATGCATCTGCTGTAACATTTTTCACATTCTTGTCTGACATTGCAGATCTTCGTCAAGAAATTGAGTCTTGATTCAGAAATGATGAAAGTTCAACTTTCATGCATCTTTCAGATCATCAACAACTAAAATGCTCTCATTCTTCTGAACGAAGCAGATGTGTATTTGAAACAGCGCTCAATGAAGAATGTCAGTTGTAACAAGTTGATCTCGATGTTTCTTCACAAACTGAAATACTGCAACGATATCATGTTTCTGACCATCAATCATGTTCGCAACTTTGATGAAGTGATTCTCAGCAGAATTCATCTCATGTTGAAATATCATGAACTACACGTTGGTGTGAGAAGTCAGATCTGGAAACATATGCTTCACAGAGCTCACACGTCTCAAGAAGAAGCGATTATTGCTCTCAAGAATATGAAACGCTTGATTATCACGACGTTCAACGATCGACAAGTGAGTTTGCTATGCGGTATACCGTATATCTGGGATTTCTTCAACTGATCAACCATCTCTTAGATCAAGAACATGGTTACCATCGCTCATGCTCTTGCGACCAAGAAAAACACTCGGGTGGCCTATTCCCATCTCTTACTGGCGGTCAAGGCAAGCGAGAACTTCATCCGTGAATTCAATTAGACTGGTCGCGTCGGGCCGGGTCATCGAGGTCGGGCCGGGTTCCCGGCCCGCCAAGACCCGATTCGGGTCAGGATTCTTGGCCCGAGTATTCGGGCCGGGTTAGGGTGTTGAAACCGAGTATTGACCCGGATTCCCGACCCGGCCCGCCAAGACATGAAGGTAGGTAGGTAGGTAGTTGTAGATAGCTTGTTCATTCTTCATGGCTCTCTACCAAATAGCCTTCATGTTTCCCCCTCATGGCTCCCTACCATGGCTCCCTACCATGGCTCTCCTTCATGGCTCCCCTTCATGACTCCCCTTCATGACTCCCCTTCATGGCTCTCTATCAAGCGGCCTTCATGTTTCCCCTACCATGGCTCCCTACCATGGCTCCCCTTCATGGCTTCCCTTCATGGCTCCCCTTCATGACTTCCCTTCATGACTCCCCTTCATGGCTCCCCTTCATGACTTCTCTTCATGACTTCCCTTCATGGCTCCCTATCAAACGGCCTCCATGTTTCCCCTTCATGGCTCCCTAGTATCAAACGGCCTCCATGTTTCTCGTCATGGCTCTCTACCAAAAAGGTAATGCAAAAAGGTAATGCAAAAGCAAAAAACCGGAAAAATTTCTATATTTAGCCCTCTTGACGTCATTTTCGATTGCTTGGCGAGTCGGGTCGGGAACCCGGATCGAACCCTGACCCGAGGTCGATACCAAGCCAGGTCACGATGTTGGGACCGAGTATTCGGGCCGGGTCAGAAGGTTGGTACCGAGTAATCGGGCCGGGTCAGAATGTAGGTATGAAAACCCGGCCCGACGGTCAGCCTAAATTCAATGGGACTAGCGTTGTTGAGAGTTTGTACCACTGAGCTCACGATCTATAAAATCAAATTGTTCATACGTTTTGTATTGCTGGCGTTAAATTTTCGGTAATGCAGGATATGATCAGCCTTCGATGAAATCATCTGATACCAGGTTCTCTCCGTCCGTGACGCTTTTTTTAATCTCTTTTCAGGTTGAACTAAGTCATCGAAAGTTACCTTTGTTGCCTTTCACTCGGCGGAGATGGCAAATCTGTTTTCCAGAAGGTTCTATTAGTCAGTCTTATCAGGGCCCATATCTACTGGTATCACTGAGCTGGCGCGTTAGTCCTTCACCCTTCTGTTGTTTGACGCTGCTGATAACCCTGATCTGGTCACCCAATTCGCTAATCTCTTCTGTTAACGAATGTACATGCAATGTCGAAGATGCAAGGCTTCCCGCCAAGTATGACCGTCGTTCAATCAATTAGCATATCTTCGAGGGTTTGAGATTGTGTCGATCACGCAGAATGACGACGCCGCGCTGAGAAATGATCACTGCAAGATCATCTTTGTTGTCATCGCTATCTGAATTCGTGAGAAGGTCTTGAATATGTATATCTGAGTACTTTCAGCCAATTGCAGAGGCACGCTCGAAGTGCTTGTACGTGTTCAGATGATCATGATACGTTGAAGAATGAACAAGCGAATTGTGACAGTCTTTTTCTCGCTATGCTCTTCAGCCTCTTCTATCACCTCATTCTAAATTAATCGTCTTTTCATTCTCGCAGTAACAATCTTCATAGTTTCAGGTCAAAGTCATATTGCTATATGAGAGTCAGAGCGAATATGTGCATGTAGATATATTGACTATGTAGTAGAGGCATATATCTAGTTGATTGATAGATAGATAGTAACGAAGAAAGAAAGAAGTAGAAGGTGAGCTATATACCTCTAGAGTCAAGCCGGCTAGAGTCAATTAGAGCCGAAGCGAAGATATCTAAACATCGAGGTTTATATGTATGCATTACGTACGTGTTACGTACGAACATACCTCATTTTCAACACTTTCTCTTAGAAATTGAAGCTTCATATGAGACTATTCAGACCTTCTACTGATTGTATATTCATGCTCTTTTACTCGCTGACGTCATGCTCGGCTAGTTTCATGACTGACCTGAAACTCAGAAATTTGTCTGACTTCAGAGACTTGATGAGATCGTCGATCATCATTTGATCGATGAGTATGTATTTCAATCTAATTGCTTTCTCTTCTATCTTGTTTTGAACATAGTGATAGAACGTATCGATGTGCTTGATTCGAAAGTGATTGACGAGATTGCTATTCATTTTTATAGTCGCTTGATTGTCAGCTAGAATGATAGTTGAATTCATATTCGAATCATCATATCTCATCTCTTTCAATGCTTGAATCAGAAAGATCAATTTCTTGACTGCATTACATTCGCTGACGTATTCAGCTTCAGCAAATGACGTGCTAACACATTGTTGATGTTTGAAGCTTCAGCTAATTGATTCATTTCATAGAAAGAACATATAGTCGAAGATGAATCTTCAAGAATTCAAGCAATTTGCATGAGCTGAATCAATATATTCAAAGAATTCAGCTTTCTTAACTCTCTTCTCTCTGAAAGATTCATATCGAAGTCTTAACTCAGCAGTATTGATCAGATATCGAATGATTTATTTGACAGCTAAATCATGATCGAGAGTAGAATTCATCGAATATCTGCTGCATTTACTCACTGCATAGACTATGTCTGATCATGTTTAACAGACTATTCACATCAGTGTTTTGATGATTGATTGATAACTCTCTATTTCTTCAAAGATAGCTTGATACTCAATTCATTGTTCAGACTTTCAATAAACGTTCTTTTTGAGCTGACATCTGTGATGCATCGATGTTTTCATTGAGCTGCAATTGCTCATGTTCAGAAGCTCAATGACTCGCTTGATATAAGTGCTTTGATTGATTCAAAGAGTTCGCTAAACTCTATCACAAGTTATGTGCATTTCTAGATATTACTTGATTGAGTCAAGATCTTTCATTTGAAAGCGCTTTGCAAATTGCAGCTTCAGAGCTTCTATATCGAATATATTCGATTCTAGAATGAGTAAATCATTCACATAAATAACGATAATAATGTCATTCTGATGAGTGAACATTGAATGATCAATTTCTATTCTTTGATAGTCGATGAAGATGAGATAAACTTTCAGAATTGCATATCATTTTTAAGATGTTTGTTTTAGTTCATATAGAGTCTTGTTTAAACAACAAATCAAAAAGATTTCATTTGATTCTTTTTGCTCAAATCTCAACGATTGCTGCATTTAGATCTCTTCTTTTAGATGTGTTTCTAGAAAGACAATGATGACATTCATTTGTTTGACTTTGTAGTCATATTTGATTGTCAGTGCTAAAAGCATTTAGGGTTAGGGTTAGGGTTAGGGTTAGGGTTAGGGTTAGGGTTAGGGTTAGGGTTAGGGTTAGGGTTAGGGTTAGGGTTAGGGTTAGGGTTAGGGTTAGGGTTAGGGT